>SMVB01047185.1_pt1 | contig 14449 bp, 14 predicted proteins | sample 2456461 | NCBI WGS metagenome assembly SMVB01 (sample SAMN11095934, study PRJNA526329) | marine sediment metagenome | biome: Marine sediment; feature: Surficial sediment; material: Deep marine sediment; isolation source: Hadal surficial sediment | place: Pacific Ocean | collected 2014-05 | depth... | reverse complement strand
GTACCGCGACGACCTCGATGCGACCGTTGCGGCTTCGCACCTCGACGGCGGAGCCGGCGATGTGGTCCGAGGTCAGGTTTATCGTCATCTCGGAGCGGTGCCAGTTACTCGAGAACGAGCACGCCGTCAGCGGTATGACGACGAACAACGCGCACGCGGTGTAGATGAGCTTCCTCATGGCAACGTGGTCTCCGATTGATAGCGCGGCCGGACGGGTCACGATACGGGCTTATTCGCCATCGAAGGGCCCGCGTTTCACAACTTGGCGGATCGCGGTCAGGCCGAGGCCCGGACCGCTGCCAGCGACAGGATCTCGAAGATCACGTGGGCCGCCAGCAGGCTCGTCACCCCTGCCGGGTCAAGTGCCGGCAGCACCTCCACGACGTCGGCACCGACGAGGTTGACCCCCGCGAATCGCCGCAAAAGGCCGAAGACGTCGGCCGAGCTGAAGCCCCCGCAGACCGGGGTGCCTGTCCCGGGGGCAAAGGCCGGGTCGATGCAGTCGATGTCGAAAGAGAGATAGACCTCATCGTCGCCGAGCCGCTCACGGAAGGCGTCGAGGCGTGTCTCCGCGTCGCCGCTGCGCCACTGCTCGAACGTGACAACATCGATGCCGAGCTTGGTCGCAACGTCCAGGTCGGCCAGGTCGTTGCCGGGGCCCCGGATACCGATGGTCAGCATGCGGGACGGGTCGATGAACTTCTGCTCGGCGGCGCGGAGAAACGGCGACGCGTGCCCCCACTTCTCATCCCAGACCTCGTCGACGGTGTCCAGGTGGGCGTCGAAGTGAAGGACGGCGAGACCCGGATCCGGTCGGCCGCGGCGTTCCCACGTTGCGGCGATGTTCGCCAGCGCGATCGAGTGGTCGCCGCCGACGGCCAGCAGCTTCGTGTGCGTGGGGTCGCCGATCCCGGCGGCGAACACGCGGGCCGCGTCGAAAGTGTCCTTGCACGAGTACGGCTTGACGGGGGCGTCCCCGGCGTCGGCGATCGACAGCACCTCGGCGATGTTGACCTTGTGTTCCAGGTGTACCGGCCTGGTGTAGACCGACGCATCACGGATCGCTCGCGGGCCGAACCGGGCGCCGGGCCGGTAGGTGACGCCGCCGTCGAAGGGAATGCCGTAGAGCGCCCAGTCGACGGGCTTGTTCTCGGCGGCAACCGCGTCGATCAGCGGAACGCGACAGAACGTCGAGACGCCGGCAAAGCGGGGCAGGACGCGGGCGTTGGGGAGTACGGTTCGGGCCATGAGGGCATACTACATGACCCTGTATAGCTGAGTGTGGCACGGCCGAGGGAGCGATAGCGACCTCGCCCGTGATTGCGTCCAAATGTTCGGTTCGGGTGTTCGGACCGTTTTCACGGGCGAGGTCGCTGCGCTCCCTCGGCCGTGCCACCCGGGAACAGTTATATCCACGCGTCTTGCCAGTTCATGCCCGTCGGGATCGCGACGTCTGAACTTTGCTCGACCATGTTCGCCACGGCGTGGGCGCAGTAGTCCACGCTGAAGGCTGCGGCCGGTCGAAGGTTGCCGCTGTGACCGAGGCCGCCGAAAGGCAGCTTGCTGCTGGCGCCGGCCGTGCCGGTGTTGCGGTTGATGCAGCCGGCGTTGACCTTCCGGTAGAACTGGTCCCAGGCGTCGTCGCTGGCGGTGAAGATCGCCGCGGCTAGACCGTACCGGCTCGTGTTCGCCTCCGTGATCGCCTGCTCCAGGTCGTCGACGATGGTGAGCTGCACGAGCGGACCGAAGACCTCGTCATCGCGGTCCAGACTGTACCCGTCGACTTCGATCACCGACGGCGTCACGAAATGGCCGGGTCGTTCGACACGCGATGCTTCCAGCAGCACCCGCGCCCCGTCGTCCGCCAACCGTTGCTGGAAGTCGAACACGTCCTGTACCGCATCCTCGGAGACGACCGGTCCCATGAAAACCGGTTCCGGCGATCGACCGGGGCCGATGATCAGGTTCGACGCGGCCTTGCAGAACGCGGGGATGAACGCGTCGGCGACACCGCGCTGCACGATGACCCGGCGTGTGCAGGTGCATCGCTGACCGGTCGTCGCGAAGCCGGCGCGGACGCATTCCACCACGGCCTGCTTGAGGTCGCAATCGTCCATCACGACCGCGGGATTGTTGCCACCCATCTCGAGTGCCATGATGCGTCCCGGCCGATCGAGGTTCGCCTCCATGATCCGGCGTCCCACCGCCCAGGATCCTGTCAGCAGGATCCCGTCGATGTCGTCGTGCCCCACCAGGTGCGGCGCGACACCGCGACCGCCGTGAATCATGTTGAACACGCCGGGCGGCACGCCCGCCTCGTCCATCATCTCGGCGAGGATCTGCCCGACGGCCGGGGTTCGCTTGGACGGCTTGAATACGACCGTGTTGCCGGTGAGCAGGGCCGGCACGAAGTGCCCGTTGGGCAGGTGCGCCGGGAAATTGAACGGGCCGAGCACCGCCATCACACCGTATGGCTTGAACCGGCAGTAGCCCGCGCGCGACGCCGAGACCTCCACGCGGTATTCCTCGACGCGACGCATACTGTATTCGCCGAGCGTGATCTCGACCTTGCCGGCCAGCAGACCCGCCTCGGCACGTGATTCGGCGAGCGTCTTGCCCATCTCGTCGGTGATCACGCCGGCGATGCGTTCGGCGTGCTCGGTAACGACGGCCTGGTAGCGTTTCAGGAGGGCGATTCGATCCTCGATCGGTCGCGACGACCACTCGTCGGCGGCGGCACGGGCCGCGGCGATCGCGTCGTCCACGTGACCCAGGGGCGGTGATCCCTGCCAGATGATCTGATCCGGATCCGACGGATCACGGGTCGTCAGATCGTCGCCGGGAATCGGCACGAACCGGCCGTTGATATAGCTTGACGAGGGGTGCCGCAAGGCGTCGATCATGACACGGCCTCGGGCGGCTGCGCGGTCGCTCGGCCCTTCTTGGATCCCTTCGCGGCCGGCGGCTTGGCCTTGCCCGGCAACGGCGTTACGGCCAGCTTCTCGCCGGCCTCGATCTTCAGCACCTCGGCCTCATCGTCGGGCACGCTGATCGCGTCACCGACATCGGCGTAGGCCGTGCGTATCCCGCGGAAGTTCGCCCCGCGGTGCACGCTCACGAAACCAGTGAGCGGGAACGTGTCGGCACTCTTGGCCAGCGTGGTGGTTCGCGTGGTGGTCACCAGGGCGATGTCGTCGAGTTTCGCCTCGAGGTACGGTCCGCCGTCAAAGGGGTCGACGTGTCCCTTGAACTCGAATCCGAGGCTCTCGAGAAGTTTTCGCGCCGGCTCGGTCTCGACGCCGACCTTGCCGATGAGGTGTCGCGCCACGGCCGGCAGCAGTGAGACATAGATCTCACCCGGCGGGAACAGCGACGTGATGAATTCCTTGGACCGCTGGCAGAACAGGTCGGCCTCGGCGAAGCTCAGATTAATGAAACGCCGTCCGACCGCCTCCCAGAACAGGTTCCGGCTGTCGGCGGTCAGCGGCCCCATCATCTCGGCGAGGATGGTGTCGGAGAACCAGTCGCGATGCCGGCCCATGAAATGGAAGCGGATCAGGCTCAGCACCATGCCGAGCCTCTGCTCGTGTCCGCGGTACGACGGTCCGACGACGAGCCCGCCGACCTCGCTGGGTCCGGACTCATCGGTGCACAGTTGCACCGTCACGTGCACCTGGCCGGTCTGCAGGTCCGTGCTGTACAGCTCGCGGCGTCGGACCTGGAGATAGGTATGCGGGTGTCCCGGCCACGAGAGGCACCCGATGACCGACGAGGTCCCGATCACGTTGCCCGTGCCGGTGTCTTCGATGACAAACATGAACTCCCGCTCCCGCGGGCTGTCGGGCTCGCCGGCGAAGCTCTTGCGTGACCGCACGATCTTGTTGCTGATGATCTCCGGGTCGGCCGGCAGGTTGATGAAGTGCACCATCTTCGCCAGCTTCAGCAGCGTGGATGCATCTTCGAGGGTTGCGGGGCGAACCAGGAACATGATCAGTCGTCCTCGGCGGCCTGGGCCAGGGCGGCCGCCAGGATTGTAAAGACATCGTCGAAATGCCGGGGCTCCATCACCCCCACCGGCGGCAGGAACCGGATATGGAAGGGTCCGCGACCACAATAGAAGCCGATGACGCCGGCCTCGAACATGCGGCGCAGCGTGGCCAGTACCTTTTGTTTGACGCCACCGAACGGCGTAAACCGCATCATGCCGCCGACGCCGTCGTAGAGCCGTGTCGAGGTGCGGCCGTCGGACAGCGTGATCGGCCCGAACCACTCGGGGTGGTCCTTGATGAGCAAGTCCATATGCTGTCGGAACGCCGTGTGCAATTGTGCGATGCGACCGTCAGGCCCCCAGTATCCGCCGTCACGCAGACGCTCGATCATCCGGCGACCGACCTGCAACGCGACCGTCGAACCGACGAACGTCGCGCTGAGCAGCCCCGGCTGCGGGGCGTAGTCCGCCGTGAACAGGCACGCGCACACCTGGCTCATCTTCCCGATCGTGACCACGTCGACATACTCGCCGAGGTCGAGTTGCTGGAAGTAGAACATCTCGCCGCAGCGGCCGAACGTCTGGATTTCGTCAACCCACACGCCGATGCCAAGCTCGCGGCAACGCTGCATCAGCGTCTCCAGGAACTCGCGCGGCGCGACGTTGAACCCACCCTCGCCCTGAACGAGTTCCATCGCGAAGCACGCGTATCGGCCGGGGTACCGCTCGACGGCCTCGTCCATTGCCCGCAGGGCCTCGGCCGTCGATTCATCGGGCCGGTCGGCATCGTAGAAGGGGACGTAATCCACTTGAAGGGTGTTGGGCAGACCGACCCGCCCCGCCGCCGAATCGCCGACCTGGATCATGGCCATCGTGCGGCCCGCGAACGCGCCGGCGAACGCCAGCACACGGTCGGCGGGCGCGTTCTTCTGGCAGCAGATCTTCAGGGCCGACTCGTTGGCGAGCGCGCCGGCGTTGATCGTGAAGCAGTGCTTGATCCCGGAACTCTTGCCGGCCTGCTCCAGCAGCACCTCGGCGAACTCGATCACGTCGGCATTGAACTGGAGGTTGCCCTGCATCACCGTGTCACCGAGCGATGCCCGCAAGGCCGTCGCCACCAGGTCGGGGTCGCCGTGACCGAACATGTGCACGCCGATGCCGTTGATGAGGTCCCACTTCACCGACCCGTCGGCGAGCTGGACGAGCGGTCCGTTGCCGAGACCCGATCCGACATACCGGTACAGCGGGGGTCGCCCCTTGGCGGCGCCCTGGCGCGCGAGGAAGGCCTCGTACGACTCTGCCAGATCGGGTGACGCCGGTCGCACCGCGGTGATCGACGCCTGGGCCTGGGTGAGTTCGCCGACGATCGTGTCGATGGCCGCGGCGACGGCGGGGGTCGCCGCCAGTGCTCTTGCAGTCAGGATGTCGGTGGCTTCTGTGGTCATCGGGCGTTCATATTAGCGTGGCCGCGCCGGCGGCGAGTCGGTGCAGCAGGACGGTCAACAACCGGCACCGCCCCACGAGGCTCTCGACTTCGACGAACTCGTCAGTCCGGTGGAGGTTGCCGCCGCAGACGCCCAGCGTGTCCAGCGTGGGCAGCCCCGCGGCCTGCAGGATGTTGCCGTCGCAGACACCGCCGGTCGAGGACAGCCCCAGCGTGCCGCCGAGATCGCCGGCGACAGTCTGCGCGGTCCCGGCGAGCCAGCGGACCGCCGGCGTGGCGGGCTTCGCGGGGCGGCTCCACTGCCGGTGCACGACCACGCGGGCTGTCGTGTCGTCGCCGTCGGTTGCCATCGCGTCGATCGCGGCACCGAGCAGTTGGGCCCGCGTGTCGTCCCGAAAACGCACGTTGCCCCAGCACGCGGCGTAGTCGGGCACGGTGTTGGTCACGAGACCGCCCTGCAAGGGCCCGACATTGACGACCGTTCCGGTGTCGGGATCGCTCAGCGCCGCGAGCCGGACGATCACCTCGGCGAGCGCGACCACGGCGCTGAGACCCTTGGCGAACTCGCGGCCGGCGTGGGCCGAGCGACCGAAGAGCTCGATCTTGAACTGGCCGGCGCCGCCACGCTCCAACGCCAGTTCGCCGCCGGGCAGTGCCGGTTCGAGCACGATCCCGATGTCGTGCCGCTCGGCGACGGCCGTCAGGGCGGCGTCGCTGTGGAAGGACCCGGTCTCCTCGTCGGAGTTCAAGACGAACGTCCAGCCCAGGTCGAGCCCGGTGCGGTCGGCGGCCTCGGCCAGGATCTCCAGGGCGTTGATCGCGACGACGATGCCGCCCTTCATGTCGACGGCGCCCGGCCCGACGACCGTCCGCCCGTCGGACGACGGCGTCAGCTCGCGGAAATCGCCATCGGGGTCGTGGACCGTGTCGAGGTGGCCGACGATCAGGATCCGCGGCAACCCGGCTGCGCCGGGTCTGTGCGCCACCAGCGTCGGCGGGATGGTCTTCGAACCCGTCGCGCCCGGCAGGTCGAGCCATACCGGTCGGGGCTCGCCGTCGACCAGGGTCATGGCCGCGCCCATCGTCTCCAGTCGAGCCGCAAGCAGCCCTCGGAACTCGTCAAGACCCGGCGTGTGACCGTGGCCCGTGGGGATTGCAACGTAGCCGGCGAGTTGCGAGAGCAGGTCGTCCTGCCTCGCGGCGATCCGATCACAGAGGTGCGTTTCGACGTCGGAGAGTGTCATGGGCTTCTACAATCTATCGGATGACCAAGGCAGCGACGCCACCAACGGAACCACCGGGGCAACGTACGGCGTCCCCGGCCCTGCAACGGAGCCGCGACGAGCAGCACCTCACATCGCTGGTGGTTGCGTATTACGTCATGGCGGGTCTGACGCTCATGTTCGGCTGCGCCGGCGTGCTGTACCTGGTCTTCGGTGTCGGGATAGTCTTTCTGTCGGACGACCTGGTCGCGGCCGATCCGAACGCGCCGCCGCAGGGCGTGATCCAGCTCATCGGTGGGGTCCTTGCGGGCGTCGGCGTTCTGATCGCATTGCTGCAGTTCGTCTCCACGGTGCTGCTGGTGATGACCGCCCGCTTTCTCGCGACGCGGCGGTACCGCACGTTCTGTCTTGTCGTGGCGGGGCTGACGTGCCTTTCGGTACCGCTTGGTACGGCGCTGGGCGTTTTTACGTTCGTGGTCCTTGCGCGGCCCGGCGTCATCGAGCGGTTTGGCGGTCGCCGGGACAAGTCCATCGGCCGGTGAAGACCTCGACGGCCGGACCCGTCATCAGGACGTGATCGGTGGAGGCGCTCCACTGAAGCTCGAGATCGCCGCCGGGCAGGTGCGCGAGCAGCGACCGCCCGGTCTTCCCCGCCAGGACGCCGGCAACGCACACCGCGCACGCCCCGGAGCCACAGGCGCCGGTGATCCCGCTGCCACGCTCCCAGGTCCGCATGACGACTTCGTTGGTGTCGATGACCTCGACAAAGTGCGTGTTCATGCCTTGGGGAAACGCGGGATGATGCTCAAGAACCGGACCGATCGCCGCGAGGTCGATCCGCTCGACGTTGTCGACGTGGATGACGGCGTGTGGGTTGCCCATGGATACGAAGACGGCCTGGTACCGGTCGCCACCGGAATCGATCTCGAAGATCGGCCCGTCACCGCCGGCAAGCCGGTCACGCAGGACCGGGACCGCGTCCGGATCGGTGACGGGTTGCCCCATCACGACCATCACCGAAACGACGCCGTCGGCGGGATCGGCGCCCCACTGACATTTCGCCTGCATGACGCCGGCGCCGCTTTCGACCGGCAGGAGGCCGTCGTCGTCGGGTGTGGCCAGACCGTGATCGACGACGTACTTGGCGACGCACCGCAGGCCGTTGCCGCACATTGCCGACTCCGTACCGTCGGCATTGAACATCCGCATCTTTGCCGATCCACCGGCGGGAAGATCGGCGTCCGGTTCCGGCGCGCTGATCACCAGCAGCCCGTCGGCGCCGATTCCAAAACGACGGTCACACATCGCCACGGCGAGCTCTTCGAGATCGTCGCGGCCGGCAAGAGCCGGATCGGCAAACGCATCGAGACAGACGAAGTCGTTGCCGGCACCGTGCATTTTCGTAAAGGTCAGGCTCACGGAGTAAATGTATGGTGCCGGAGGCAGCTTGTCTGCCTCCGGGCCTTCCCCGACTACGCAATCACGGCTGACGCCATCACGCCAACGACCACGATCAGGGCCGCCGAGATCTTGATCCACAGGATCTGCCGGTCCAGCAACAGCTGGGCGGGATCGCAACCCACGATCGAACGCAGATACGCCTGACGCCACGCAATCGATCCGTGTCGCCAGCTCGAACGCGTTGCCGCGACCGAATTGAGCGACGCGATCCGTTCCAACGTCTCGCATGCGGTATCGACGGCGTGGTCGGAGAAGACCGACGAATTCCCGTCCACCGCCGCGACATGCGCCACGGCAAACACGTCGGCCTGGCGCTCGAAGCGACGCGACACCCACCCGAACAGGAACAGCCCTGCCGTGACGCCGACGGCGGCTCCAACCGTCACCGATGCCGGTCCGGGCTCGACAAGGCCGAGCGCCGCCAGGACAACCCGGGTCGCCAGCAACGGCAGCATGCCGAGCGTGATTGCAGCCAGCAACGACACGAGCAGCCACGGCATGTGGTGCCGGCGGACGTGGCCGATCTCGTGGGCCATCACGACCTCGACCTGCAGTGGGGTCATCGACTCCATCAGCGCATCGGTCAGCAGCACGTAACGGAGCCGGCCCATCATGCCGAGAACCGCCGCGTTGATCATCGACCCGTGCGTGTTCCAGATCAATATTTCGCGGATCTTGACACGGTGCCGGCGACAGACGTTGACCAGCCCATCCCGTTGCGGGCCCTCGGCCAGCGGCTTGACATCGAGGACCAGCCGCGAGAGCAGCGGTGCCGCGATCACGACCATCAACGCTGCGACAAGGGTGCCGACCTCGCCCAGTGTGACTGCCCATGCGTACTGGTCGAACACGCGCATCGCCGCGTGGATGACCTCGGCCAGCGTGAGGATCAACAGCATCGGCACCAGCAGGAAGAACAGCTGCGTGCGGAGCTGCGTCAGCACCCACACACCGCGAGCCGGCAACGCGAAGACCGGGCGGCCTTCGTCAAGCTGGCGGATGAGCAGCGCCTCCCGCACCCGCCGTTCGAGCGGGTAGAAAAGCCACCACGTGACCGCGACCCCGACAACGGTGGGCAGCAGCGCGATGATTTCGTCAACCGCGACCAGGTCACCGGTCAAGGAGCGAATCGTCTGCAGCCAGCCCATCCACAGCACGACCAACGCAAAGTGCACCAGCAGCACGACCCGTGCGACACCCATGATTCTTGCGCCGGTGAGGATGGCGGTCGGCTTCCGTTGCTCAACCAGGCGGTACCGGCACCACGCCACACCACCGGCCGCGAAGCCGAGCACCAGCAGCACACCGCCCACAGCGACACCGAACGCCGCACCGGGGTCGAGCCGGGGTCCGGCGGCCGCGAAACCGAATCCGCCGTCGGCCAACAGCAGGACGGCGATCAGGACGATGGGGTACAGCTGCACCGGAGGCCCACTAGGGTCGCGCGATTTCGCCAAGGTCGACGATCACATGCGAGTGCCGGTAGAAATCCATCGTCAGCGTGTCCCTGTTGACGAAGGTGAAGACAAGGCAGTTGGCACGAAGGTTCTCGGCGTAATTGAGGTCGCCGATACCGGGGGCGGTGTAACGGCGGTTGTCGTACCGCTGGGCGTGAAAGTGAAAATGGAAGGCGGCCGTGTACGCGGCATCCAGCATCCGCTGCGAGGCGACAAAACGGTTGTCCGCGGTGCGGAACCTCGGCGGAAACTCCAGGATCTCGAATCGTCCCTGCCGGTCGAGATTGATGACACCGCCGTACTCGGTGGTCTCGTCGAACCGATCTCGATCGGCGTAGTCGAACAGGTGCTCGACGACCTGCGGCACGCTCGCCGCCCGCATTGCCAGGGTCATCGCCGCCAGGTCGCCCCAGGTCAATCTCTTGCGGTGGGCGGCAAGGAACTGGTCGTAGGAACCGGGGAACCCTTCGTACCGACGGGTGTCGATGTGCTTGCGTTTGCCCTTCAACGACTTGGCAAGCCGTTCGTACAGCACCTGTTTGTCCGTGGTGAGCAGGTCGGGTTCGTTCACGAACGCCGCCACGACGATCGGCAGGTCACGGAGTTCCAGTGTCAGCCTCAGCGATTCCGACAGTGACTGCACGGCGGCGGTCGCCTGCGACCAGAACTCGGCCCGTTCGGGCGCGCGGAGCTTCCGGACCCACAGGATCTCTTCGCGGTTGCGCGGCACGACACCGAGATCCAGTGCGGCCGCCCTGAGATCCAGGAGCATCGCGTCGTTCGGATCGACCGCTTCGTCACGAAGCAGCGTGATGAGCCGATCCCGGTATCCGAGTCGGAACAGCAGCCCCCAGCATCGAGTGCGGAGCGGCCCGCTACGCGATTCGGCGAGCAACTCATAGACGGCGTCGACGACGCCTTCGCGGTCGCCGTAGAGCTCGACGAGCGAGTGGTACTCGACGCGATCGAAGTCATCGACAAACGGGATCGGACGTGCCCAGGCACTGACCAGCGCCGGGCTCAGGTCGATCCAACCGTGTTCGACGATGAGCCCGCAGAGGTGCTCCATCCACAGGCGGGCGCCGAGGCTCGGCAGCCGCCGCCGGATCGTCTTCTTGAGGCCCGCCTCGTCGTACATCAACAGGCGGTCAAAAGCGGCTTGTCGGGTACCGACGACGTAGCCCGGCTTCCACATCATGTCGGTAAGGACATCGAGATACGCGTCATCGGGAGCCTGATCGAGCTCGACCATGGCCCCCAGGAGCCTCCGGGGCCCCTCCTGCGGCTCCCGCAGCGTCCCCATCGGGTCATCGACGGGCACTGGCGTCGTGCAACCGGGCACCAGGGCGGCTCCGACGACAGCGACCGCGATCAGGCAGAAAAGGATGCATCTCATGGATACGGCGTAGTGTACACGGCGCGCGGTCTGGCAAGACGCGACCGAACGTCCTACACTTGAACCGTTCTAAGGCGACCTCGGAGCGATCGGATGACAGCGGAAGCGGATCAAGGGCAGCTCAAGCCGATGCGGGACCATGTCGAGCAGATCCTGAACATGATCCGTCCGTCGATCCAGCAGGACGAGGGTGACATCGAACTGGTTGACGTCAGCCCCGACGGCGTCGTCCAGGTGCGGTTCCTGGGAGCCTGTGTGGGGTGTCCATCCAGCTCCATCACCCTTCAGCAGGGCATCGAACGGACCCTCAAGCAGCACGTCCCGGAAGTCACCGCCGTCCAGGCCGTGGCATAAATCCTTGCCCCGGCGCGTTCTATAAGCAACTCGATACCGGCCGCAGGCCGAAAATCGGTCATAATCTGCTTGGTCCGTGCATTGATTTCGTGTACGCTACGGGCAGTTTGGTGGGCTCGCGCTTGATCGCGCGAATAACAGGGGCAGGAGGTCCTGCGATGCTTGTGATCACACGACGAGAAGGGGAAGAGGTCGTCGTCGGCGATCCGGCCAATCCAATTGGGACGGTACGGATAGCTGCTATCAGAGGCGACCGGGTTCGGCTGGCGTTCGAGTTCCCGCGCGAGATTGATGTCCACCGCCGCGAGGTGGCGGATCAAATCCTTGCGGCGAAGCCGCCCGTGGTCGCGACAATACGTCCGGCAGGTTCGGAAGCAACCTGAACTCGGTCAACGTCGCCTCGATGTCTGGGGCGCTGCTGGCGCCCCGAATGCCCGCAGCGTGCGGTGGGGTCACGCCACGGGCGAAACGGGAAGAGACGACGGTCCGCGTTGGGAGACGCGAGCCGTCTTGGCAGGAAAGCCTCCGGCCCGGCGAGGGGCCGGAGACGACGAATACAGTGGCGTGGCGGTCGTTGCCAAAGCCGCGCCGTGGTCGAACGGATCGGCTGCTCCATGCCGAACGTGTCGACCCGAACCCGGGTCCTCCATGACCCGCCCAGTCCCACGCACCGCAACAGTCGTGGTCTGGCTCATCGCGTCATACGCAATCATGGCTCGCGCCGAGCATCGCCTCTCGGCCGGTGCTCCAAGCCGCGCAGCCGTTGCGCGATCTCGGGACGTCGGCCCACTTTCTCCCGATGCTGCGTCGCCCAGGCATCCGGATCCCAGATCTCCAAGTGATGCCGGACGCCGACCAACAGCACTCTGCTGCCAAGACCTGCCTCCTCCAGCAGTTCCTGCGGCAGCCGGATCCTTCCGGCACTGTCGATCTCGAGACGCTGCGTCTCCGGAAACGTCAGTTCGTCGAAATCCATCTGTTCCACGGCAGGCGTCAGCGTCGGCTCGATCTCGCCGGCGATGTCCTCGAAGGTCCGCTCCGGCCAGAGCCAGAGAACCCCGTTTGCCCCCCAGATGATGTACAGGGCATTGCCGACCCGGGCCTGCTCCAGCATCGAGCGCGTCTTGGCCGGAATGGCCAGCCGCTGTTTCGCATCGATTGAGAGTTCGGGTTTCCCGGTAAAAAGCACGCATACCTGCCTCGGTTGGAACGTCGCGGAAGTTAACCCACTTTGACCCACTTTGCAACACTCTTTACCACTATTCGACACCAAAGATTTCAAAAACCGTGCTGGCTCGTCCTAACCCCCTGCGGGCCCTGCGGTTCAGCATGCCCGGTTATGCCCGCATCCGGCTCTGCCGATCTGGTCAATGGTGGCTGAAGCCATCCAGAGTGCCATGGAAAGCCCGCTCACACAGGCCATCGGGCAGATCCCCAGCGGTCTGTTCATCCTCACCGCCGCCTACAACGGCTCGCGGAGCGGTGTCCTCGTGGCCTGGGTGCAGCAATGCGCGACCCGACCGCCACTGGTGATGGCCGCCGTGTCAAGCACGATGCCGGTCGTGCCGTTGATCCGAGACAGTCGTAGTTTCACGTTGTGCCAGGTCAGCGCCGAGGACCGCCTGCTGGCGCGCAAGTTCGACCGGCTGGCGATGGATCTCGAAGATCCGTTCATGTCGCTGCCGGTCACGGTCTCACCGAACGGCGCTCCGATTCTTCAGAACGCCTTGAGCTGGCTCGACTGCGAGGTCATCCGTCACATCGACCTGGAGTCCGACTACGGCCTGTATGTCGGCCGCGTCCGCCACGGCGGCATGCTCAACGGCGGCAAGCCGGCAATCCGCGTCGGCTAGTCGAACGACGTCGGTCTCTAATCAGTCAAACAGGAGCTATGGAAACCGGTTCTCGATGACCACCTTCTCGATCGGGAGTTGTCCCGGTTTGGGCCAGGGGTCCTTGGTCCCTTTACCGATGGCGACCATCGGACCGATGCAATGCCCCGGCGGCAGGTTGATCAATTCGGCCACCGCTTCGTGGTCGAAACCGATCATGGGGCAGGATTCGTACCCCATGGCCTTTGCGGCGAGCATCAGCGTCTGCATGGCCATGCCGATCGAGCGCATCGCCTCGTCGCGTTGCAGCTGAGGCTTGCCCTCGTGGAACGGTCCCATCCAGTTCACGAGCAGTTCCGCGACATCCCTGGGTGCGTTGCGCCAGTACTGCGCCGGTTCCTTCTTCCACGCATCGATGTCGGCGGTCATCACGACGAGCACGGATGCATCAGTCATCTGGGCCTGGTCGTTGCCGTGTTCTCGGATCTGCCGGCGTAACGCCGGATCGCGGACCACGACGAACCGCCAGTGCTGGATGTTGAACGATGTCGGCGACTGCATGGCGGCTTCGAGCAGCTTCCGGAGATCGGCCTCCGGCATCTCGTGATCGGGATCGAAGTGCTTGACCGCGCGGCGGCCGTAGATAGCGTCAATCGTGTTCATTGTGGTCATCCAGTTTCCGTCCAATCTGCCCAAAGATGATGTGTACTCAGGAATTGCCGATCAGGTCCGACACGTGGCGTTTTATCTTGCGGTCGAAGACGTCGGCAGCGAAACGCTCGGCGTTGCGGCGGCACGCCGCCGGGTCAAACCGCCTGGTGTCCAGGATCCGGAGCCCGTCGCAGAGGCCATCGACACCCGGGTCGTTGAAGAACACGCCGGTCTCATCGGTCACCGAGTCTAACGCGCCGCCGGCGCCGAACGCGACCACCGGGCAGCCGCATGCCTGGGCCTCGACGGCCGTGATCCCGAAGTCCTCGATCTGCGGATAGATGAGCGCCCGCGCGCGACGGTAGAGGTCTCGCAACGCCGGGCCCTCCACGCGTCCGAGCATCTCGACCGTCGGGCCTGCCATCGATTGCAGGGCGGCTCGTTGCGTGCCGGCGCCGGCCACCCTGAGCCTGGTACCGGTCCGGTTGGCCGCCGCGATGGCGACATCAGTGCGTTTGTAGGGCTCCAGCGCCGACACGACCAGCAGCCAGTCCTCGCGTTGGATCCCGGCATCGGGGGTAAAATAGTCCGTGTCCACCGGCGGGTGGACGACGTCCGCGTCGCGGTCGAAGCATCGCCGGAT
>SMVB01406441.1_pt1 | contig 14453 bp, 12 predicted proteins | sample 2456461 | NCBI WGS metagenome assembly SMVB01 (sample SAMN11095934, study PRJNA526329) | marine sediment metagenome | biome: Marine sediment; feature: Surficial sediment; material: Deep marine sediment; isolation source: Hadal surficial sediment | place: Pacific Ocean | collected 2014-05 | depth... | reverse complement strand
GACATGGAGAAACATCCCGGCAACTCCGAGCTCGCGGCTCGCATCTCGTCGTACGAGCTCGCCTATCGGATGCAGGGTTGTGCCCCGGAGGCGATCGACACGTCGTCTGAGTCCGACTTGACCAAGAAGCTCTACGGTCTCGATAACGAGATCACCGAGCCCTTCGGGCGGCAGTGTCTGATGGCGCGGCGGCTCGTCGAGCGTGGCGTCCGGTTCGTGCAGCTCTTCCAGGGCGGCCTCGGCAATCAGAACACCGACACCTGGGATGCACACACCAACCTCGTGGAGAATCACACACAACACGCCGCCGAGTCGGATCTCCCCATTGCCGGCCTGTTGACGGACCTGAAGGCGCGCGGGCTCCTGGATACCACGCTCATCGTGTGGCACGGGGAGTTCGGGCGGATGCCGATCTCGCAGCGCGGCGTGGGCCGTGACCACAACCCCGGTGCCATGACGGCTTGGATGGCCGGCGCGGGAATCCGCGGCGGGCAGGTCATCGGCGCGACCGACGACTTCGGCTACAAGGCGGTGGAGCAGCCCGTGTCGGCGCACGACCTGCACGCGACCATGTTACACCTGCTTGGTATAGACCACACGAAGCTGACCTACCGATTCAGCGGCCGCGACATGCGGCTCACGGATGTGGCCGGCACGTTGATACCGCAGATCGTCGGCTGAAGAGAAGCGTCTTCCGGCGACTGCGAGGTTGGGTCCACGCCACCTCCACGTTGGCAGGGTCACCCAAAACGGTGCGTTGGCGACCTCCGATTTTGCTTGGAGGCCAACCTTCATCCGAAATATCTTTCAGTATGCACCGAAACTCGGATTCGGGCAGTCGATCCCAAGACCGGAGGTTAATCGCGATGCGTACGACCCTTTCCCACCATGTTCGCCCGGCGGTTCTGGTCCTTTCCCTGTTCGTCTTCATGGCCGAGGCTGCAGAAGCCCAAGGCCAGAATAATCGCGGGAGCCGTGGAAACGGTGGGGGAAACGATGATGGGGGAGTCACCGTCGAGTTCACGGCCGAATTCAGCTTCTCCCTTGGGGACCGAGTTCAGATCCAGGCCTACTACACGTCAAATCCCACCCCTGAGCTCGAGGCGCTGCCGCCGGGCCAGCGAAAGAACCTGGCGAGAGGTAAGCCGATGCCTCCGGGGATTGCCAAGCGATTCGTGCCGGACGCCTTGAGATCCTCCTTGTCCGTCCCGCCGAAGTACGACGTCATTGTGGTGGGCTGGGACGTCCTGCTCGTGGAAGTGGCTACGGGGATCATCCACGATGTGCTGATGGACCTGATCCGGTAAGAATCCTCCTGGAAGGCGGATCTGACGTTCTGAGTGGAGTAGCGGTGCGGCGGGTGGTAGTGGACCGTTACCGAACGTCTGTGGGCCACTCCCCGTCGGCCATCGGAGCCGACACGAGCTCGGTCGGATCGATGACCACGTGTTTGATACGTTCGCGCCGCCAGGTGTAGGTGATGTGCACGAGGCCGTCCGACGTCTGGATCACGGCCGGGTAGGAGTACTCGCCCGCCTCACGCTCCAGCACGAGCGCCGCCTCCCAGGTCAAACCGTCCTGCGAGACCGCGACGTTCAACGGCGAGCGGCCCCGGGCCGTGTGGTTGTAGACGATCAGGTGACGCCCGCTGCGCAGTGTCACTGCGTCGATCCCCGAGCTCGGGTTGGGAAGCGCCGTTAATGTTACCGGGCTCCAGCTTCGTCCATCATCGTCCGACCAGGTCTCGAACACGCGTCCCTGTTGGGTACGGCCCACAGCCTGTAGTCGGCCCCCAGGATGAATCAGAATGCTGGGCTGGATCGCCTGGATCTCCGCTCCGTCCGGGGCAGCGGGAGGGCGTACCACACTCCATGACCGGCCCCCGTCGATGGTCCGCTCGAAGTGAATGCGCCAGGTGCTCGGACGCTCGTCCGATTCGGTGCTGCTCGGGCTGATGATCGACCCGTCGGCGAGAATCACCGGCTTGTTTTTGATCGGACCGAGGATGCCCTCGGGCAACCGCTCCGCCTCGCTCCAGGTTCGCCCGCCGTCCTGAGAGGTGCGGGCCATGCCCCACCACCGTCTGGGGCTGGGACCCACCTTGTAGAACAACGTCACCACACCATCAGGTGCCGCGAACAGCACCGGGTTCCAGCACGGATAACGAGTGTCGTCGGGCTGGATTCCGGTGGCCACCTCGAACGGCTCGGTCCACTCGCCGGCTACCTGCCTCGACATCCAGATGCCGACGTCCTCTGCACCCTCACGCGTGCCGCCGAACCACGCCGCAACAAGGCCTTCACTGGTCTCGACGATCGTCGAGGCGTGTACGCTCGGAAACGGCGCGCTGTCGAAGAGGAATTCGGCTCGCAGCACGCCCGGGGGCGCCGTTTGGGGGCCCGTTTGGGGGGCCGCCTGAGGAGCCGCCGCGGACGCCGACACGCTCATGCCGAGCATCAGAATCAAGAGGCACAGCCAGGTCAGCTTCCGCACCGGATCAAGCATCGCCTACGGCACGTCCATGCGTCGCAGCCGGCGGACCGTCAGCAGCAGGAAACCGACGAACACAGCCGCCGAAACACCCATCACAACGCCAAAACCGAGGTTTTCCGCCTCGGCGAACCGCCGTTCGTCCAACCCGTGCATCAACGCAATCGAATAATGGCGAATGCTCAAGACCCGCACGCCCACCACGTACTGGGAAAAGAACCCCTCCCACAGGACGATGTAGAGCAGACCGATGCCGATGGCTTGGGTAGTCGCGAGGCCGAGCCAGACAAAGACGGATGAATACAGCGCCAGCCCAACCAGCGTCGAGACTGTAACCGCGACCGTAGCCGTCGCATCACCGTTGAACGCCACGATACTCGTCACGAAAGCGCTGATCGCGATGAACGGCGCCGCCACACTGACCGTCGCGAGAAACTTCGATGCGACGATCTGCCAACGCGGCATCGGAGAGAGGGTCAGATTCGCGAGCGTGCGATCCTCTACCTCGTTGCCGAACGCGACTGTCGAGATGGCGAGGACCACGAGCGGGACGATCGAGCCCGCGAGCATGCCGCTGAGAACGTAGAGCTCGAACTCCTCGACGGAGGGCGCCGTCAGCTCTCGCATGATCAGAAGGGTGAAGACAACGGGCATCGCCGCGAGCACCAACATGATCAGCAGCCGCCACCGGCCGGAAAGCTGGCGGAGCGTGAGCAGGTAGATGGAGCCCACGGCCTCAGCCCTCCACCAAATACCCGAAGACGCTCTCCAGCGAATCGTCCAGTGGCTCGACCCTGCGAAGCCGGATCGACGCCGCTTCCGCGAGTACGGGAAGCTCGATCTGGAGAGCGCGTACGTTACTACTCAGCACCACGATGGCCCCGTCGGATTCGATACTCACGGCATCGACGGAATCGAGTGTCACGACCGCCGCGGCCAACTCGCGTGGGGAGTCACACACCACCCGGACGTGGTACGGCCTATCGTCCAGCGCCGCCCGAATGGCACGAAACCCTCCCGAGGCGGCCAGCTTTCCGTTGACGATGAGGAGGACGGTGTCCGCCACCTGCTCGACCTCCTCGAGTATGTGCGAGGAGAGTACGATCGTCCGGCCTTCCTCCGCCAGCTGCCGCAGCAGGCCCTGGAAGTGCGCTCGTTGTGTGGGGTCAGCTCCGTTCAGCGGTTCATCCAAGATCAGTATTTCCGGGTCATGCACCAGGGTTGCCGCCAGTCTCATTCGTTGCCGCATACCCCGGGAGTACGTGCCCATCGGGCGCCCTGCGGCAGCCGCGAGGTCGACGAGATCAATGGCCTTGTCGACGGCTGCATCGAGGTCCGCCACCCCCCTGAGACGGGCCATCATCTTGACGAAGTCGCGGCCTTTCATGAAGCCGTATACTGTTTCGTGCTCCGACATCACGCCCATGCGACCGTACAGGGGGGGGTTGTCGCGGACTCGCTGACCAAACACCGTGACCGCTCCGTCGGACACATCGGCAAGTCCTGTGATCATTCGGAGCAGGGTTGTTTTCCCCGCGCCGTTCGGTCCGAGTAAGCCGGTGATCCCCGGTCCGATATCGAAGGTGACGTCGCTGACCGCGACGACACTCCCAAACCAGCGTGACACATGGTCGACCCTGATCACGGGCGTCGCGTTGTTGGTCACGGAGTGATTCTCCTGTAACGCATCCACAGGATGCCCACCGGAACGAGAGTCCACAGGAAATACCAGCCGATGAGAATGGCCGGCGAAAACTGCCCGGCAGGTGCGATGCTGGTGACCGCGCTGACCTCGTCGAAGATCAGGTCATTCACGTGCACCGGGATGTTGCTCAGGTTGAACATGGAGACCCACTGCCCGGCCGTGTTGTCAAAGTCGTCCGCCAATTCAGCCGCCAGACCCACGGTAAAGGGCGTTGTGATCACGAACAGCCCGACGAGGAACACGGAGGCATAGGCACGCCTCGTGGTGAACGACGCGACGAGCATGGCCAGGCTAGTCGTGTAAGCGGCGAGTGCCAGTCCTGCTGCGAGCAATCGCGGAATATCGCGCCAGTTCTCGAGCAGATAGTCGCCGGGGTTCTCGGCGCCCAGGGTCAATCCGAGCAACAGGATGATCTGGGGGAGCCAGGCAACCGCCACCATCACCGTAAGGAATGCCAACCACCGGGCAAAGACGTAGTCCGTACCGGTGAGCGGTCGCACCAGATACAGGTTGAGGACGCCGTCGCGACGGTCCGGGCATAACATTTCTGGCGCGCTGACCGCCGCGAAGACGAAAAAGACGATCGAGGCGATTCCGTAGTAATCGGAGTGGGAGGGCAAGTCCAGCTGTTCAACGGCTCCCGGTCCTATGTACGTGTATACCGCGCCGGCGATCAACGCCATCACGAGGCCGATCGTCCCCGCCAAGGCGATGAAGAACCAGGGGAGGACCTTTGCGCGTCCACCACGGCCCAGCCCCAGTACAGTCCTCAAGCCGTCCTTGTAGACAGCCATCCGGGCACGGTTACGCCCCTCGCGAGGGCCTGCGTAATGCTGATACCCAATATCGAAAACGGTGCCTTCGAGCGCCTCCACGCCCCCGGGGCCCGAAGTTTTCGCGTCCGTCATGTGGCCTCGCCGTTGCCAGCGTCGGCGCCGCTGTCGCCAGGGTCGGCGCCGCTGTCGCCAAGGTCGGCGCCCCTGTCACGCCTAAACAGCTCGCTCAGCTCGCCTCGGCGCGGTGCCATTCGGCGCAGTGGCGCCTCGGAGTCCACCAGCGCACCTCGTACATGGTCGTAGACCGAATCGTCGGACCCTTCGATGTAGAGGCCGTGGCCATCGGTGGTCACCCGAACCCCGCGTTTCTCAAGCGCGATCAGGAGACGATCACGATTGGCATCAACTTCGATGAAAACGGTTTCCGTTTCCTTCGTGAAGTCCTCGATTTCCCCAGATTGCACCAGTCGACCCCCCTGCAGGACGATGATCCGGTCACAGGTGCGTTCGACATCAACCATCAGGTGAGAAGAAAAAAGCACGCTGATACCGAACTCCCGGTGCGTTTTCCGGATGAGCGCCAGCATCTCCTCGCGTCCAGCGGGGTCGAGCCCGGCGGTGGGTTCGTCGAGAAACACGACCGCGGGGTCATGCACCAAGGCCTGCGCCAGCTTTACTCGTTGTTTCATGCCCGTCGAGTAACCGCCCATCGCGCGGTACCGCTCCTCAAAAAGGCCTGTGTGTCTGAGCGTGTCTGCAGCGCGGATACGGGCTCGGCTCGGCGGAAGGCCGCTCACCTCGGCCATGTGGGTCAAAAACTCGGCGGCCGAGACGGTGGTCGGCAGACAGTCGTGTTCCGGCATGTACCCGAGCCTGGAGCGTATGGCGACGCTCTCGGACGCGTTCTCGCCGAGAATCGTCGCCGAACCGGATGTCGGCTGGAGAAGACCCAGGAAAATCTTGATGGCGGTGGATTTGCCTGCGCCGTTCTCGCCGAGAATGCCGGTGATCCCCTCGGATATCTCGAAGCTGACGCCGTCGAGCGCGATGATGTCCTTGTAGTGCTTCGTGAGGTTCTCAGCGATCAGCAGTGCTGCCATGGAGTCCACCTGGAGTGACGTTCAAGACCGGCGTTCGCCGGGGGGCTACCGTCTCCTACACGCTTCTTGATACCCGTAGAAACAAGCTCGGCGGAACAAATTAGCGGCTCGGGAAAGGTTGCGCGTGACGCCCGAGCCCGCAGCGTAAAGATCGCCCACGCGGAAACAGCTCTCGCCGTGGCGACGGTCGCAGGCTTGCTGAAACAGGGTGGCGGCCAGAGTGAGGTCCAAAGCTACGCCCGCGCCAGTGACGTGCAGATCGCCGAGCTTGAGGCAACCCAGCATCTCATCGCCGTCGCATGCTTGCTGGTACAGCCCGGCGCTCCTTGTGAGGTCTTGGTCGACTCCCTCGCCGGTGGCGTATGCTGCCCCAAGTTGGACACAGCCCTCCATGAGATCGCCCTCGCAGGCTTCTAGGAAGAGATCGGCAGCTCGGGCGAGGTCCTGAGTGATTCCCTCACCTTGCTGGTGTATTACGCCGAGCTTTGAGCAGCCCTCCATCGCTCCGCCATCGCAGGCTTGTCCAAACAGGCTGGCAGCGCGAACAAAGTCCTGTGAAACGCCCTCACTGTCATGGTATAGGGAACCGAGATCTATGCAGCCCTCCATCGCGCCACCGTCACAGGCTTGCTCGTACAGGCTGGCTGCCCGAGCGAGGTCTTCAGTGACACCCGTGCTCTCCTGGTACATTCGCCCAAGCCGGTCACAACCCTCGGCCTCACCCCCGTCACAGGCACGTTGGAACAGGTCCGCGGCACGGCCTTGATCCTGGAGAACGCGCTCGCCCCTGAGGACCCGGTACCCAAGGTCGTTGCAAGCCGCAACATCCCCGTCGTCGCAGGACGCGCGCAACTGTCTGGCCTCCTGAGCCTCGGGGGTACACCCGGCCAGGGCCAGAGTGGTGGCAACGAAGAGGAGCTTGCCGGCAAAAGCCGTCGAGAAACCGGAGATAGCCTGGAACATGGCGGAAGAAGATGTGGGTTCCCGCTTCGAAACGTCAACCACGGACCTCCCTTGCCTCGTCTCCTGCCCAGTAGCACGTTGGCTGCGCTACGGCCTGTTGGCAGGGGTCCATCTACAAAGGGCCTCGGCCCGAGGCTCAGAACCCGGACACGGAGCGGCCAACCATGCGTAATCCAGCCACCCTTCTTTCTCTAATCGCCGCGTTCGTGTTGTGGAGTCCTGCCCCAGCAGAGGCGCAGAGTCCATTGGTCGATCCGGGAACGGGAGCCTGGACGCCGGTTGCGGCGGATCAACTAGAGGAGGTCTGTAGACTGGATCCGGCACTCCTCCAGCAGGTGACAATGCGCCAGGACATGTCGTTCGCCGTCGTGCGCTACGGCAGGCTATGCTTCGTGTCCGGCGAGAACGGGTCCGACGGGCCAGGCGTGAGCCACGTCTTCTCGGCGACGAAGACCCTGGGCGCGCTGCTCACCGGATCCGTGATGTATCAAACGCGCAACCTTCCGCGGTCGAGCTCTCCAATGACCGGCCCGCTGCGTGAGTTCGACCGCATGGACAAGTGGCTCGACCTGACCGCGCTTCCCCCGCGAGCGGTGATCAACAAGGACGCCACGGTCGCGCACGTGCTGGCCATGGTCGGCTACAGCGAAGACCTCTCCTATGGTCAGAAGTCGCACCAGTACGATGGCAACGGGAGCCGGGAGATCAACCAGCTCATCCGCGTCATCGACAACGTGGTGAAGCAGGATCCTCGGCGCTTCGGAGCGAACGCTGTGGAAGCCAAGGACCGGCTATTCGCGAAGCTCGGGCTGGAGCACTCGGCTTGGAGCGTGCGGTCCTTCGGAATCTCCTGGAACACGTCGCTCCTCGACATGGCGCGCGTCGGCCTCTTGGCCCTGCACGGCGGCATCTATAACGGCGAGCGCCTGGTCGACAGCCGCTACGTCTACAACATGACACACCCCGCCTTCGAGGACGGCTCCACCCGCTACGGTTATCTCACCTGGATGAACAACACGACTTGCTCGCCCCGGACGATCCACGCCAGCTACCCGCACGGTATCTCCAAGTCGAGCGACTGCGCGGACGGCAACTGCGATCAAGAAAACGACGTCGGCGTCTGGAACGCGATCGGGGCCCGTGGGCAGTTGATCCTCGGCCACCGGGGACTGGACATGATCCTGGTCGGTAAGAATTGGGACGAGGGCTGGGGGAGTGCGCTCTGGGAGGCGGTGCTCCCCTCGGTTGTGGCGGCCGACCCCAAGTTCATGGGAGAGCAGGAAGCGTTCTGCGAGGCGTACGCGAAGGGGGCTTACGCACCCGACCTCGTCAAGTGGGAGGGCGATCTCTAGAGGGCTGGCGGGGTCGTTCTGCCCGCCGCGTCATTCGTAGCGGAGTGCCTCGAGCGGATCGATCTTGGCGGCTCCACGTGCGCCGGGGTCGTAGCATCTAACGAATTACGACGGCTAGTTACTTGTTGTTACCATGAACACCCAGAGACCGGTGTTTAGATCACTGAGATAGATCAGCCCGTTGTGCAGTTGCGGGGCCCAGTTGCAGGTCCCCGTACCACTCACGCAGCCGCCTCCCGGGCCGTCGTACTGAAGCGCCGTATACTCACGGCCCTGCCGATCCAGCTCACCCAATAATCGGCCGCTCACATCCAGGGCACGGATGCCCGTCTGGTACCAGGCCACGTAGAGGATCCCTCGGGCTTCATCCATCCAGAAGTTATGCGGCGGCACGCCCGTGACGCTGAAGCTGGCGACCTCGACGGGCACGCCCAGGTCGCTCACGTCGACGACATGTACGATGCCCGGGGTATCAAAATCTTCTTCGCCGACGAAGACATAACCCGCCTGTGGCCAGTACCAAGCGTTGTGGGTCTGGCGGCCCGCCGTAATGACGCGGCTGACTTCGGTCGGGTTCGACGGCGATCCGCCAGCTATACCGTTACCCACATCGAGGATGACGAGTCCGGCGTCCCAGTGGGAGAGGAAGGCGAGTCCGTCGCGCACGTAGACGTCGTGCAAAAAGCTGGAGCCGGCATAGAAGCGCGCCACGGTCTGCGGCGTCGCGGGGGTCGAGATATCGATGATCGCCAGGCCGCCTGTCGTCGCATCGAAGCCATCGAGGGCAGCGTAGACGAAGCTCCCTTCAACCCACACGTCGTGTACGCCTGCCTCGAGGCCGTCCGTATAACGGGTGATGACGGTCGGGTGGGCAGGATCGGCCAGGTCGAGCAGGGTGATGCCGTTGAGTCCGTCACCTGAGTTCTCATGGGTGACCACCGCGATCGCCCCGTCCGCCCTGACCTTCACGTCGTTCACCGTAATCGCATCGATCTTCACCGAATCGGTGCGCACAGGCGCCGCCGGTGTGCTGACGTCCCAGACGAACAGGGTATTGCCGGGAACGGTCCCGCGAACGATGAAGGTGCCGGTATAGGCGTAGTTGCCGTGCACCCAGAGGTCCGAAGTGAAGCGATCCACCTCGATGCCCCGGCCCACAAGTTCGAAACTGCCGCTCAGCGCGCGCCCCTCGACCGTGACCTGTAGCGCATCGGAGACTCCGTTCGTGCTGGCGACGATCGTCGCCGAGCCAGGGGCGTAACCGACGAATTCTCCTTCGTCGGTGATCAGGCCAGCGGAGCTCGGCTCGACCGACCAGGTGAGCGAAGGTTCGCTCACGACCGTGCCAGAGGCATCACGAACTTCCGCGGTATAGGCCGTCAGGTCACCCTGTCGCGTACTGGACGGACCCGTGATGATGACGGACTCAGGCGCTGTTCCGTCGTCACCGCAGCCGGAGAGCCCCCAGACTCCTATCACAGCCAGTAGGACCAGAACTCGTTCGTAATGTGACCTCAAAATTTGGTTTCCTGTGTGCAGGCCTCATCAGCTAGCCGAACCTGGAGTCATACACCATCGCCATCGACTACTCCCCGCCTTAGGATCACCACAGGAGTGGGCCGGCGAACGACGTGGCATTGACGAACCTGGGCCAGGTGGGGCGATGAAGACGGACGACCTCGAGTGGTATGACCTCTTTCGCATGCGCGGCACCCGTCGCGACTTCCTTCGGCTCACCGGAGGTGTGACCGGGCTCGTGGCGCTGGGCTCTCTTGACGCATGTGGAACGGCGCGCTCGCTGGCGCTCTCCACGAACCCCTTCACACTGGGTGTCGCTTCCGGGGATCCGTCCCCTGACGGCGTCGTGTTGTGGAGTCGCCTGGCACGCTCTTCGCTCGAAGCCGCCGGCGCCGCCGATCAGGCCGTCGGGGTCGACTGGGAGATCGCGGAGGATGACGGCTTCACCCGGATCGCGCGGTCCGGTAGTGCCTTGGCGACACCCCAGCTGGGCCACTCGGTGCACATCGAGCTCGACGGGCTCGAGCCCGGCCGGGACTACTACTATCGGCTGATGGCCGGGGGCCAGGTGAGCCCGGTAGCGCGTACGAAGACCGCCCCGGCCCTCGGCGCCACGGTCGATCGGTTCCGGCTCGCATTCGCGTCGTGCCAGCACTACGAGCACGGCCTCTTCACCGCGTTGCGGCACCTGGCCGACGAGAACCTCGATCTGATCGTACACCTCGGTGACTACATCTACGAGATTTCGTACGGTCAGAACGTCCGGCAGCACGGTGCTCCCGAGCCCCTGACGCTCGACGATTATCGGGCGCGTTACACGCTGTACCGCTCGGACCCGAATCTCATCGCGGCCCACGAATCTGCTCCATGGGTGGTGACCTGGGACGACCACGAAGTCGACAACAACTACGCGAACGACATCGCCCAGGACGAGCAGACGGCGGCGGAGCTACTTCTGCGGAGGGCGGCCGCCTACCAGGCCTTTTACGAGTTCATGCCGTTGCGGCGGGCCTCGATGCCGGTTGGTCCGGATGCGCAGATGTACCGCCGGCTCCGCTTCGGCAACCTGATCGAGATGGACGTGCTCGACACCCGTCAGTACCGGAGCGACCAACCGTGCGGCGACGGCATGAAACCGAGCTGTGTCGAGCACATCGCGCCCGAACAGTCGATCCTCGGCGCACGTCAGCGCGACTGGCTCTTCGAGGGTCTGGCCGCCACCGACGCCCGCTGGAATGTGTTAGCCCAGCAGGTGTTGATGGCCCGTCTGCGTGGCAACAACGAAGATGGTGATGAGACGTGGGCGATGGACATGTGGGACGGTTATCCGGCCGAACGCCAGGCGATGCTCGGCCTGCTCGACGAGGTCGGTACACCCAACCCCATCGTGCTCACCGGAGACATCCACTCGAACTGGGTGGCCGACCTGCACACCGACTTCGACGACCTGTCCTCGCCGATCGTCGCGACCGAGTTCGCGGGTACATCGATCAGCTCCAATGGCGACGGCCAGGACATGACCCCTGGCGGCGAGCGCCGACTGTCGGACAATCCGCACATCAAGCTCTACAACGGCCAGCGGGGCTACGTGACCGCTGAGGTGACGCCAGACCTGTGGACCAGCGAGTTCAAGATCGTGCCGGTGGTCAGCGAGCCGGGCGGTGCCTTGGAGACGCGGGCGACGTTCGTGGTGGAGAATGGGAGGCCGGGCGCGCAGGAGGCGTAACACCTCCACGATCTTCGTCGGACGCGCGATCGATCAAGCGAGTTTCGCGCGCCAACTGGCGATCGCGGCGCCGATTTCATCAGGTGAGTCTTCCTGAATGAAGTGCGTGCCGGCGACGGTGATCTCCGTCTGGTTCGGCCAACCCCGACAGAACTCGCGCTGTGCACCGGTCAGGATGGTACCCGGGTCCGCGTTGACGAAGAGCTTCGGCACCTCGCTGGCAGAAAGCCAGTCTGCGTAGCTCTGGACGATCTCCGTGACGTCAGCCGGCTCTCCCGCGAGCGGGATCTCGCGAGGCCAGGTCAGCGTGGGCCGACGACTCTCGCCGGCCTCGAGGTACGGACGGCGATACTCGGTCATCTCGGGGTCGGTCAGATCTCGGACAACACTCGCAGGCAGGACGTTTTCGACGAACATATTCTTCTCGAGAACCATCGTCTCACCCGCCGGCGACCGAAGGTTCTGAAACAGCGATACCGCGGCCTCCGGCCAGCCATCCCAGGTCACCGGGCGAACGATCGCCTCCATGTACGCGATGCCTTTTACGCTGTCGCGGTGTCGGTTGGCCCAGTCGAACCCCAGCGCTGAACCCCAATCGTGGATGACCAGCGTGACGTTCGAATCGACGCCCGTTGCGTCGAGCAGGCCGTCGAGGTAGCGCCGGTGCTCGACGAAGCGGTAGCTGTCGGGGCCGGGGTCGTCGAGCTTCTGTGAGTCGCCCATACCGATGAGATCGGGCGCGATGCAACGTCCCGCCTTCTCGAGGTGCGGGATCACGTTCCTCCACAGGTACGACGAGGTCGGGTTTCCGTGCAGAAACACGATCGGGTCCCCGGATCCAACCTCAATGTAGGCCATCTTGCGGCCATGCACTTCGACGTACTGTTTCGCGTGGGGTTGTTCGGCCGAAATCATCGGGGGTCTCCAGTCGGGTGGTGGGTGGCCTATTGGGCACGTTGACGCTGACATCGCGAATCTTCACAGAGATGAATCTTCACAGAGATCATAGTATGCGATCGTGGCGGGTGCCGAATGACGTTGCGACCCGCACGTTGAGGCAATATTTCGAGCTGACCATGATCAACCGGCCCTTCTCTTCGTCGTTCGCCTTGCTCTTCCTACTCGCCTCGTGCGGCCCCGACGCGCCGCTCCCGGATTTGGCCATCCGGAACGTCACGGTCATCGACGCGGTGAACGGCGTTCGGGAGGCCCGGACCGTCGTAATCAACGGGGGGATGATCACCGCGGTGACGGCCGCCGGCGAGGCGGTGGACGCGGTCGAGACGGTGGACGCATCGGGTCAATACCTCATCCCGGGGCTCTGGGATTTCCACGTCCACCTCACGTACGACGAGCGCTTCACCGAGGCCATGCCTGGCCTATTCCTTAGCCACGGAATCACCAGTATCCGCGATACTGGAGGGCCATTGGAGCGAGTGCTGCCCGTGGTCGAGGCGCTCCGTGCCGACGGGGCCACCGCGCCCAGAGTTTTCTTCGCCGGCCCGCTGTTGGACGGGGAGCACGTCGTATACGACGGGAGGAACCGGCCCCTCCTGGGGATCGCCAACCCGGATGTGGAGACCGCCCGGGCGAACGTAGCGCGCCTCGCCGACGCAGGCGTCGATTTCCTGAAGATCTACGAGATGGTCACGCCCGAGGTCTTTTCTGCGGTCGTCGAAGAGGCACAGGCCCGTGGATTGCCCGTGGACGGACATGTGCCGCTCTCCATGCAGGCTCGGAACGTGGGGCCTCTCGTGCAGTCGCTGGAACACCTGCGCAATATCGAGCTGGACTGTACAGCAGACCCGTTGAGATTGGTGAACGAGCGGCGGCGTATCCTGACCAACCCTGACGGAATACCCGGGGCGAATCTCCGGTCGCAGCTACACAACCTGCAGCGTCTGCCTGCGGTTGCGGCCTACGACGAAGCGGAGTGCGCCGAGGTCCTGTTGTCTATGACGTCCACGATCCAGGTACCTACGCTGAGGCTGAATGCTTTGAGCCTGCGGCCGCCCTTCCAACGCTCCGACTGGGACACGCTCCTGGAGACGCTGCCCGTCGAGGTCGAGGCTGATTGGAGGACCACCACGGAGGCGAGGCGTGCGGCGGAGCAGACACAGGACACGACGTTTGCCGCGTGGAGCCTCTTCCTGGTCAATCTCATGTACGAAGCCGGAGTACCCATGGCAGCGGGCACCGACACTCCGATCTCCTTTGCCGCTCCAGGATACAGCCTACACAGCGAGTTGGAGATGCTGGTGCGGGCTGGTCTCTCGCCCATGGAGGCTCTCGAGGCCGCCACCGTCCGTCCGGCCGCGTTTTTCGGACTTTCAGGAGAGATGGGCACTGTAGAGGAGGGACGCGTGGCAGACCTCGTCCTTCTGTCCCGGAACCCTCTGGACGACATCACCAATACTCGGAGCGTTCAGGCGGTGGTGTCCAAGGGAGAGTTCCTGAGCCGCGAAGAGCTGGACGGCTTGGTGCGCTAAGAATAGGCCGACGGAGTACGATTCCATCAGGTCCATGTGTGTCGACTAGGCACGCGCGTGCCTTGGCGCTTTCAGCATGGTCGCCAATCCCCAGTGGGTTTCCGAGGACTTTCGTGTCTCGTTAGGGGTATTGTATGCGACATCCTAGGTCTTTTATATGCGGCACTCTAGGGTTATTGTATGCACACTCTTAGAGGTTTTATATGCGGGATCTTCAAATGGAACGAAGCGCAGAGGATTGGCTCAGGGCACTGGTCGAAGAAGATAGAGCGCCCGTGTTCGCTAGGTCTGACCAGCCGGATCGGAAGGTAATACGCCAACTGGAACGCGCTGG
>SMVB01395163.1_pt1 | contig 14457 bp, 9 predicted proteins | sample 2456461 | NCBI WGS metagenome assembly SMVB01 (sample SAMN11095934, study PRJNA526329) | marine sediment metagenome | biome: Marine sediment; feature: Surficial sediment; material: Deep marine sediment; isolation source: Hadal surficial sediment | place: Pacific Ocean | collected 2014-05 | depth 0-1... | reverse complement strand
TCTATTTTGTTGGCTATTCTCTCAGCTACCCGGTCGGCCAATTCTGAAACAAACTGGCGCGTAAAGACTTCGACCTGGTCAACGGTTATATTTTCGACAGGGTCGCTCGAAACAACTGCCGGCTTGGCAGTAGCTGCGGCTTTGCTTTTGGTGTCAATTACATTCCTGGAGCTCTCATTGCCAAAACTTTCAACTTCTTTTTTGAACTCTTCAATAAATTTCTCTACCCCGCCCGGCTTTTTGCCAGCTGTGATTTTTCCGGAATCAGATGATTTTTTGCCGGGAACAGAAACCCGTTCAAGCTGGTCAGACGTTTTGGTTACTTTCAGGCTTTCTGGCTGGGCATCGGTTTTTTGTTTCTTGGCGCTTTTGGGATTTATGACATCATTCTTCATTTCGTTCACAAACCAGTCATAGTCATGGTCTGCGTTCTCGTTAGCATTGTCCAGCAGAGACTCATCCCCCAGCCCAAACTGATCATGACCGCTGACAATTTCAAGTTTGCCTGTTTTTGACGGAGAGGGTTTGCCGGACTTTTTGATTTTGCCGGACTTCGCGTCCAAATTAACTGAGCCTATCTGACTTGAAATATCAGTATCATCATCGACATGATCAATCCCGATCATTTTCTCAACTACCTTTTTCTTCTTTCTTCCTTTGGTAGTCTCGCCCTGGTTCATGACTTCGGAATCAGTTACATCAATCTGATCAAGTCCCAGAGCCTCGTCAAGAAGCTCATCTTCCAGGCTTTCGCCCAGGGGATTATCAGCATCATCTTTGGGCTTTTTTGAATCATTAGCCATATCATATATTTTCGACAATAAATCGCTCGGATCAAGGGGTAAATTAACTTTAATTTGACCTGTAAATCCGGATTCATTTTCATCAGTAAGGAGAATCACCGGAATCGTGGAAAGTGCCGGTTCTGCCTGTAAACCCTGAATAAATCTGGACTTGTCTTTTCCCGGCAAAGAGCTATTGGCAATTATCAGATGGGGTTTGCTATGTTCCAGAACCTGAAAGGCCTTATCGCCGGATGAGACAGCAATTACTTCAAAACCGTTCTGCCTTAAAACTGTTTCTGCGGCTACTCTGGTGATATCAGAATTCTCCGCTATTAAGACTCTTTTTCTCATTGTATGGTTTCGTCGGAGCTCTTTTCTTCGGACATATGAGAAGAGGTGTCTTCAAGAAACTTTCTATCTTCGCGAGAGATATTATCAATACCAACATCGCTTATTTTATCAAGAATTTCATCAACCCGTTTCATGGTATCTTCTGCTTTAAGGCGGTTTTTCTCGAATTTTGCCTCTTGCTTTTTGTGACGAAAATTTTTGAGCACATCTCCAAATCTGGAAATTCGCCAGTTAGCTTTGACAAAAATAAGCCCAAAAATTGCACCCCCAAGATGAGCAAAATGCGCAATATCTCCCCCGCCAGCCATAAAGCCCAAAATCATAAAGCCGGGGATTGCCCATTTTACTTTGACAGGGAACAAGAAATAAATGTAGAGGTATCTATTTGGAAACAGCAGCCAGTAAGCTATCAAGACGCCGTATACTGCTCCTGAAGCGCCTATTACCGGAAATGGCAGCTCTGGCTGAAATATAAGAGTCAATATCGCCCCGGACAGACCGGCTAAAATATAGAATTTGGCAAAAGATTTCTTGCCCCAGGTGAATTCGATCTCTGTTCCAAACATCCATAAGGCAAACATATTAAAGAAGATGTGCCAGAAGTTTGCATGCAGAAACATGTAGGTGAATGGCTGAAAAAGCAGGTTTGGAAATTCTGCAAAAAATCTGGCTGGAGTCAAACCCAAAATATTGCTTAGAGGATAGTTGGCCAGCGACTGAATCATAAATATCGCTAAGTTGCTAATCAGCATCAGTTTGATGAATGGAGATACTGCCCCCGGGCCAATGCTTAGCCCACGGTATCCACCGCCCCCGCTGTAATTATTAAAACGCATATCTATTATTATCGGCTGTCAGGCCTTCAAGATGTAAATTTTTTTTCGTTAGTCAGCTCTTTCTGAAGAGTCCTTAGGTTCATCATTACCATTAGTTTGCTTCCTGTTTTTGTCATCTTCCACCGGAAGATATTCTGCCGGAGGTCCTCAGCCACCGCCCAGCCCCATTTTGGGGAAAACCCTGGTTATCAGCAGATACCAGGCAATAAGGAATATCAGCAGAAATATTATGTCAGTCCAGTTCATTATGCTCTTTATACTCTTTCGTTAAAGTTCGGCTAAGTCAATATAATATATAAGCTTCTAATAATTTAAAACAAATTGCAGCCGTAAAGTTCCTTGCTTGAAAACATCTGCAAATAAGTAATAAAAAAACCGGCAGAGATTGGTTCTCTTGCCGGTTTTTTGAAAAATATTGAACTTTAAGCCAGCACTTTTTCTAATCTGGAAGTCAATTGCGATTTACCCAGTGCACCAACAACCTGGTCGACAACTTCTCCATTCTTGAAAAATAGCAGAGCAGGAATAGACAAAATATTATATCTACCGGCTGTTTTATTATTAGAGTCAACATCCACCTTGGCGATTTTGACCCGGCCTTCATATTCTTCAGCTAATTCATCCAGAATCGGTGCAATCATTTTGCAGGGGCCGCACCATTCAGCCCAAAAATCCACAATAACCGGTGTATCGGATTTGAGTACTTCTGCTTCAAAAGAATCATCTGTTACTTCTAAGGCTTTTGACAACTTAACTCCTCCATTCTTATTTCTTAATCTATCACCAATCTATAACTATCAAAATATGCGGCGGTTCCCAGTTCGCCAAAATCAATTATACATATTGCAGATAAAATATCCAGCGAAATCTGCAATCATTTGCGAACTCTCTTTTGCACCTTTGTCAATCTGTCCGGATATGCTATATTCGTTAAAATATGAGAAGCAATTCGGAGTGAAATTTGAGATTATTAGTACAAAGAGTTACAAATTGCGAAGTCTGGATTGAGGAAAAACTCCACAGTAAAACAGGCAGCGGACTGCTGATATTTCATGGCACCAAAAAAAATGATAAAGAAGAATCGTGCGGAATTCTGGCTGACAAAATTCTGAATTTGAGAATTTTCGAAGATAGCGCCGGCAAAATGAACCTTTCAGCACTGGATGTAGAAGCCGAGGTCATGATAGTCTCCCAGTTTACTCTCTACGCCGACACCAAAAAAGGGCGCCGTCCGGCCTTTACCGAAACCATGGAGCCGATAGAGGCCGAAAAGCTGTACTCTAAATTTGTAGATTTGGTTTCTGCCTCAGATTTGAAAACCGCCAGCGGTATCTTCGGGGCTAAAATGGAAATAAAACTGACCAACCACGGGCCAGTAACAATTCTCCTTGAAAATGACCTGTAATAATTTAAAAAAACTGTCCCAAAAAAAAGAGATCATACTCGCTTCGGCCTCACCCAGAAGGTTGAAATTACTGGGGGAAACGGGCGTCGCTTTCCGGCAGATCATATCTGACGTGGAAGAATCCAATAATCCGGCCGGAAATCCTTTCGAGCACGCCTTAACTCTGGCAAAAATGAAAGCAATGGCAGTTTCTGCTGTGTCTGGAGATGACAAATTGGTAATTGGCGCAGATACGATAGTAGTGCTGGATAATAAGCTAATCGGCAAACCTGAAAATAAAAATGAAGCCAGGGAGATTCTCCTGCGATTGTCGGGTAAAAAGCATGTTGTTTGTACCGCCCTGGCTATGGTTTGCTCGGCTGAGCTTTTGGCCTCCGGCTATGAATTGACCGATGTCTATTTCAATCTTGTATCAGAGAAAGCAATCGTAGATTATGTCAGCAGCGGCGAGCCGATGGACAAGGCCGGAGCTTATGGCATACAGGGCAAAGGCGGCTTTTTGGTTGACAGAATAGAGGGGGAACTGGATAATGTTATTGGTTTACCTCGCTCTCTGCTGGACAAACTGGCCGGTGAGGTTTGCTTAAAAATGGAGTGAATATTAGATTTAGTTAGTTATGGATAGTGTAGAGAAAAAATTAGGGGAAGTTTTGCGGCTCGAAAGAGAGCGCCGTCAGCTTGATATTGTAGAACTCAGCGAAAGGCTCAAAATCCCTCTTGCAAATCTCGAAGGTATAGAAAACGGCGATTTATCGAAACTTCCCTCTGTCGTTTACTACAACCTTTTTGCGCGCTCCTATGCTACTTTCCTGGGAATAGATTACTCAATGACAATTGATGCCATCAGGTCTGATACTGAAAGAGCTGAGATGGAAAAAGCTGCGCAGGCTAAAAAAACCTCCGGGACAGAAGACGAGTATGAGATTGATCCTGAGGCAGAAAAAAAACCGTTAAGAAGAATGCTGGGGATAGCGGCTATCTTGGTTCTGCTGCTGCTGGCCTACGTTGCCATTGATATGCTGTTTATTAAAGATTCTACCGCAAAAAATGAACAGGCCACTTACCTTCAAGATATAGACAAAAACCGCCTGGCAGAATTTGACAGTTTTGACTGGGATAAAACTTCGTATCTACCCCCGGACGAAATCAAAATTCGGCTTATACCAAAAAAAGAAAGCTGGGGTTCGGTTATGACCGACGGTGATACAGCTATCTTTCGCAAACTTATCCCCGGCAGAGTTTATGAAGCCAGCGCCAAATACAGGATGGTTGTTACAATAGGGGATCCAGCGGCGGTTGATATTGAGCTCAACGGCAGGCTGGTAAATCTTCGTAATCAGCAGTCGCGCCGAATCTCAAGAGTGCGTATAGATCAGACCAACTTCGAGTCGTTCTTTGACAGAACCAGCGAAGCACCTACTGCTCAGACTAAACAGAGCTATAGCGAACTCAGTTCGACAGCTGCCGAAGAGACGACCAAACAGGAAACTCTGGACAGACATAAGACTCAAAAAGATGCAGTTTTAAAAGAGGGTGGCGGGCAATAAATGCAGTTAAAAAAATACCTGGCCAACATTAAATTATATCAGCAAAAAGGGAAAATGGGCTCCGAAATGTTCGACTTTCCTGAAAGCCTGCAGTCCCCCAAGCAGATTTTAGTCTGTCTTCCCGAAGGACTCAGGGAACTGACAGTGGTTAAACAATTCCTGCCGACTCTTTCGAGCCTGTTTAAGTCATCGGATTTTACTTTACTCTCGATGCCCGGGGTGCGGGTTGCGGATATTTATCCCCGCAAGGGATTTAATATTGTATCTCCCTCGTCCGATCAGGTGACTTGGTCAGGTGTGGCCAAACCTTCCTTTCTGGCTACCTTGAGTCAATACAAATTTGACATGATAATAGACTTAAATTTTGAAAATTCGGCCTTTACGTCTTCCGTTTTATTAAATTTTCCGAAAGCTCTTCGAATCGGTAAAGGGAACCATCGCGGCAATCCTTTTTATAATTTAGAAATAAAAACCAGATATTTGAGAGACGAAAGAAACATATACCGCTCATTGTTTGATACCTTAGCACTACTTAAAACCGGCCGGTCGCCTAAGACTCCGGCTCAAGCCGGAATTTAACCTGGAGGCAATTTGTACTTAAAGCAACTGGAATTGGTAGGCTTTAAATCTTTCCCCAACAAGACCGTTATAAAATTTTCCCAAGGAAAAACTTCTATAGTCGGACCAAACGGCTGCGGTAAAACTAATATCCTTGACGCCATCCGCTGGGTAATGGGAGAGCAGAAAACTTCGCTTTTACGCGGAAGCAGTATGCAGGAAGTGATATTTAACGGCAGCCGCGATATGGCGCCACTGGGTATGGCCGAAGTTTCTCTGACTATGATTAATAATCGCGGCGTGCTGCCGGTCGAATACAGCGAAGTTCAGATTACCCGCCGGCTTTTTAGAAGTGGCGAAGCCGAGTACCTCTTAAACAAAGTCCCCTGCCGCTTAAAAGACATTACCGAGCTGTTTTTTGATACAGGCGCCGGAGCACACTCTTACTCGGTAATCCAGCAGGAAATGATTGACTCAATAATATCTGACAAAGCTGAAGAGCGGCGGTTTTTATTCGAAGAAGCCGCCGGAATTACCAAGTACAAGCAGAGAAAAAAAGCGGCCCTTCGTAAACTCGAGGCCACCGACCAGGACCTGCAGAGACTAAAAGATATTTATTCCGAAGTTAAAACTCAGGTAAATTATCTTAAGCGTCAGCAGCGTAAAGCAGAAAGATATCAAATCTTAAGCGACGAAGTCCGCAACTGGGAACTGTACTTTACAGCTGAGAGAGTCAAAAAGATTGAAACAGAAAAGCGCCTCTTAAAAGAACGCTTTGATGAGTTATCCGGCAATCTGACTGCCAACGAAGTCGGCGTAGACAGCCTCGGGGCCGAGGTTGAATCAAAAAGGGAAGTTCAGCTTGAGATAGAAAAAGAGCTGAGCCGGGTAACCAACGAATTGTTTGAAACGACAGAAACTGCTCACAAATATGAAAAAGAAATTTCTGTTCTGACTGAGAAAAAGTCAAACGCGGCAAATCTGATAGAACGTAACCAAAACGAAATTGAGGCTCTTAAGCTCCGCTCTCAGACTCTCTCCGAGCAGGCCGTAGATACCGGCGCTGAAATAAATGAACACAGGACGGAATACGAAGCAGTTGAAAATAATTTAAAAGAAGCCCAAAACCAACTGGCCCTGATTGATAAGCAACTTTTGGAAATGCGCACTTCCAAAGACGGTGAAAATTCAAAGTTAGTTGAACTGGAAGGCAGGTTGTCCTCCGGCAAGACCGAAGACGTCAACATCCAGACTCAGATTGAAGACCTCACCATTCACCTTGAAGAATTAAACAAGAGTAAAACAGAGCTCTCAGAGAAAAAGACAAAACTTGCTTCCGAATCGGAAAAACTGCGCGCCATAGCCGACGAACTGTCACAGAGCAGAATCTCGGCAGAGACTGAGTTAAATACAACTACCCGGGAACAAGCGACCAAGAAAAACGATCTTGAGCAGACCGGCAAAGAACTTTCCAGGAGCTATGCCTCAATTGAAGCCAGCCAGGCACAGCAGAAAATCCTGAGCGAACTGATATACTCTTTCGGAGGCACCCACGCCGGCGTGATGACAGTCCTTGAGTTTAAGAATGAAATAGCAGGAATTCAAGGCACAGTCGCGGACCGCTTCAAACCGGCTGCAGGAATGGAAAAAGCGGTTGAGTCAGCACTGGGTGATATCTCGCACTATGTCATTTGTGACAGCAAAGAAACTGCAGAAAAAATAATCGAGCGTCTTAAAATTAAAAACAAAGGCCGGGCAGGATTAATTGTGCCTGATGCCGGCACTTTGAACCCGCAGATCAAACGTCCCGAACTGGACTCTGCCGGATTCGTCGGCTGGCTTGATGAATTCGTGTCGACCGCTGAAAATTTGAAACCACTCATGCAAACTGTTCTGTCGCAGACAGCCGTGTTTGAAGCTGGCAGCGACCCCAAATCAATTCTGGAGCACCTCCCCTATGGTTTCAAAGCGGTCTCTACTGACGGGCTACTCTACACCAGAAACACTATTGTCGGCGGTTCATCGGAAACTCTGCAGCTGTTTCGCCGTAAAGATCAGCTCGCTGAACTTTCCGAGCAAATCGACCGGCTTAACTTAAAAGCTGAAACTCAGAAGCAAACCGAACAAGAATTGGCAAAGCAGATTAGCGACGCCGAACAGACAATCAACAGCTTAAAAAACAGCCTGGAAACAAACGAACAGGCAATTGCCTCTAATCAGAAGCAGATTGATGAATTAAATTATGAGCTGCGACTTTCAGAAACCGAGCTCTCCCGTCTGGCTAAGGAAATCGAACTGGCCGCTGAAAAGCAAACGCAGCTGCAGCAAAAGCAATACTCCTTAAATCTTGGTTACGGTCAGCTGAGTGAACAAAAGCAGAGCTTGGTAAATGAGCTGAACCTGTCCTCGAAAAAACTTGAAGAGATAGAGCGCTTATCCGGAGAATCACAGTCGCTGGTGAGTAATCTTCAGGTCAAAGCAGTAGAGACACAGAGCCAGATTGACCAGTGCGACAATAAAATAAACCACACCAAAGAACTGCTGGATGAAATTTCCAGTACAATAGTGACAAAATCCACAGAGATACAAGACGCTCAGGAAGAAATTGAAAGTTCGCTTAAGAGATCAGCTGACCTTGAGACCAGACTTAAACTTACTTTTGAGTCACGCACAGAAATAAGCGAAACTCAAAGCACACTCAGGCAGAAATTCGATGAACTGCAGGGACAAACATTCAGTTCCGAAAAGCGTTTGAAAGAGCTGCGTCTGGTTAAAGACAAGCTCGGCAAAGAAAGTCATACTATTGAGATGCAAATGAGCACTCTCGAAAACGAACTCAGTGTCACCACCGAGCGGATGCAAGAAGATTACAACGTAAATATCCGGGAGTTTGAAAGCCAGAACCCCATCCCCGAAATGCCCGAAAACGAGGCCATCACTCGTCTTGCCAGTCAAAAAGAGCTTTTGAAAAATTTCGGAGCTGTCAATCTCCTGGCTCTGGAAGAATATCAGTCAACCAGCAGCCGTAAAGAATTTCTAGAAAAGCAGCTAACCGATCTTGAAGCGGCGCGCGATGATCTCCTGGCCACTATTACCAAAATTAACAAAACCGCCCGGACACTATTTGAAGAAACATTTGAAAAAGTTAAAGTCAATTTCCAGATGCTGTTTACTGAATTATTCGAAGGCGGCGAAGCCAGCATATATCTCGAAAACCCCAACGACCCGCTTGAATCAAATATTGAAATTACTGCCCGCCCCCGCGGCAAGAAACTTATTGCTATTACCATGATGTCCGGCGGAGAACGAGCGCTGACGGCTATCTCGCTATTGTTTGCACTATACCTGGTGAAACCGTCTGCTTACTGTATTCTCGATGAAATAGACGCACCTTTAGACGATGCCAACTGCCGCCGATTTTTGAAATTGATTGCCCGCTTCGCAGATAACACTCAGTTCATTATCATTACGCACAACAAAATCACTATGGAAGCTGCAGATAATCTTTATGGCGTGACCATGTCCAGCCCCGGCGTTTCGCAAATTGTGGCGGTCAAGTTCAGCCAGGTCGACCCGGAAACCGGCGAGGTCAGGCTGGAAGCTCCGGATTATATTGACGAAAAAGACGAGACAGCAAAAACAACTTCTTCAGAAACAGACGAAGCGATTCCACAGCCGGTAGTAGATAGAATTAGCCCGAAAGTCGAATCCCCGGTAAAAAACAGTGAAGATAATTAGTTCTCTACTTACAAATGTCCGGCGTTCTAAATAAACTCAAGAGTTCATTATCTAAGACCAGAGCTAATATCTTTGGCAAAATCTCTCGCCTGGTCTTAAACAGGAAAATCGACGACGAACTTCTGGAGGAGTTTGAAGAGACGCTGATCGAAGCCGATGTTGGCGTTAAAGCTACCATGCGACTGATAGAAACTGTCAAAGTAAAAGCAAAAGAGCAGAATCTTATCCGAGCAGAAGATATAATTCCTATACTGAAAGATGAAATCATTTCTCTGCTATCAATTGCGAATCGTGACATTCCCCAGAAAATCAAAGAGACGCCAGAGGTCTGGCTTATTATCGGAGTTAACGGCGCCGGTAAGACAACTACTATAGGAAAGCTTTCGGTAATCATGTCGTCGCAAGGCAAAAAAGTAATTATTGCAGCCTGCGATACTTTTAGAGCAGCCGCCGTTGACCAGATCGTAATCTGGGCTGAGCGAAGCAAAGTTGACATTGTCAAATCTCAGGAAGGCTCCGACCCGGCAGCAGTGGCCTTTGATGCCGCAACTGCTGCCAAAGCACGAAAAGCTGATTTACTCTTAGTAGATACAGCCGGCAGACTGCACACCAAAACAAACCTGATGGAAGAACTGAAGAAAATAAAACGCGCCGTAAACAAAGCGCTGCCTGATGCAACTGTCTATTCAAAGTTAGTTATCGATGGTTCCACCGGTCAGAACGCAGTCAGTCAGGTGAAACAGTTCGGCGAAGCCGTAGGCTGTGACGGTATCATTATCACCAAACTCGACGGCACCGCCAAAGGAGGTGTGGTCATTGCTATTGCAGCCGAGCTGCAGGTGCCTATTGAATATATTGGTATTGGTGAAGGAATCGAGGACTTGCAGCCTTTTGATGCCAGAGAATTTACCGAGGCTCTCTTTTCTTAGCATAAATTCAAGGACTTACTTTTGGTCAAATTTGAAATTGTGGCAGTTGGCAAATCCAAAGATCGCTGGCTGGACGAAGCTGTCGCTCATTATGAAAAGCTCCTCTCAAAATACGCCAGGCTCAAGTGGACTGTAGTTACTTCACCGGCCAAATCGTCTGCACTCTCCCCTGCTGAAATTAAACGACTGGAAGCCGCTAAGCTCAGAGAAGTTCTGGCTGACAGCTATCTGATCGCCCTGGCAGATAGTGGAAAAAAGTTCGATAGTAGTTCGTTTGCAAAAAACTTAGAGAAGCTTACAGTCAGAAGCAGAAACGAAATCAAAATAGTTATCGGCGGACCTTACGGACTCGACCACAGCATACTAAAACAAGCAAGCGAAGTCTGGTCATTATCCGGACTCACTTTTTCTCATCAAATTGTAAGAATAGTTTTGCTGGAGCAGCTTTTTCGCGGCTTTTCTATTTTACATGGCAGAGCTTACCACAAGTAACCAGAGTGTCAAAATCCTGGACAAAAAAAAGCGCCCGCAAACAAGCACGCGGACGCTTTGAGGAAAGATAAGAGGGAAATCTTATTTGAGCATCATCATCTTTCGAGTTCTCTTAAAATCGCCGGCTTCGAGTCTGTAGAAATAAACTCCGCTGGCGACTTGATTTCCGGACTGGGAAGCGCCATCCCATAGCACCTCAACCATTCCGGTTTCGTTTGAACCGGATAACTGTTTAACCAGGCTGCCGTTTACATTGTATATGCTTATCTTCCAGTCTGACTGCTCAGGCAGATAGAAACTTATATTAGTGCTGGGATTAAACGGGTTCGGATAATTTTGATATAGCTCAAAATCTGTCGGCAGTTCAATTTCACTGGAGCTTGACTTATAGGGCCGGCCATCTCCGTCTGCAAACTCGCTCTTAATAAGTTCTGGCTGCTGGCCGCTTTCGAGCGGCAGTTTTATTAACTGGCGATCGCCTGATTCGATTACATTACCTTTCATGCTGAATACCAGAATGCGAAGTTCGTCCCCGACCAGGTGGTAGCGGAGATCCATATGTTCGGCATCTGCTGTCAGCTCAGGGACTATATTCGATTCTGAAGAATTAAGTTTGAATACCAGATAAGCACCGCCGATACCATTGGAGGAATTAGAAAAAACGGTTACATCGTTCTTGTTGCGAACTAACTGCAACAGCAGTTCTTGATCATGAGGATTAAGTTTTGGCACCGGGTCGGCATCGCCAAGAATAACTCTTATCAGCAATACCAAATCAGCGACCGAAAGTGTGATACCATCGGCATTGACATCCGTTGCCGCAATCTGTCCGGGAACATTGACAGTAAAAGCGCTCAAGCCATAAATGAAATAGTTGGTGAACACTACCGCATCCGCAACTTCATAAGGCACGGAGTTAAGGTTTATGTCGCCCCGGTCGTCAAGAGAATCCGGATGCAGAATGCAAATACCGCCGTTAAAGAACTCGACACATCTTCTTGGCGCTGTCTGGGCTTCAGGACTAAAGCAGGAATCCGGCGTGCCCATGCTCTGCGGCCTGCTGCTTTCAGGATAACTTATGCTGTCTTCTTCGTCCCAGATTAAGATGCCCTCTCCGTTATAAATCTTGTTGTCGATGAATATTTCATTACCGGAAGGGTCACTAAAAATATTATCGCCGCAGTCGAACCAGATAAAGTTTATCGGCAGAAACATGCCGCCAATGTTCTGATTGTTCGTAACCTGGAAGGTGATTTTTATAAATCTGCCGTTAGGCGATAGCGCTTCGACCGGCGGATGAGCCGCGCCGTTATTAATATCGGCAATACCGGTAAACCGCATTGTTCCCGAAGGACAGGCGCTGCCGCAGGATGCTGAGTTAAGTCTGTAAGTAAAGAACTCCCAGCTGTCTATCTCTGTGCCTTCTTTGGTGGCGTTACTAAAAGACATCACCGTGGCATCATAACTGACCAGCAGATCAAATCCGCCAATTTGACGATTTGTTTCTATGTTGATAAAAACATCGTGTGTTCTTCCTACCGGAATACAATCACCCGGATCAATTACAAGCACTACACACTTATTACAGTCGGGGCCAGGCACAATTTCTACTGTAAATGAATCTATTACTATATTGCAGCCGTCATCGGCCTGAATGCAGAACGTATAAGTACCATAAACGCTTTCGTCTGGCTCAAAACAGATCTGACCGCTGTCTAATGCGGCAAGTTCCAGCGTACCCGGGCCGCATATTTTTGTGATATTCAGCAGCGAATCATCTGTTGCAAAAATTCCAGGAATGCAAATCTGTCCGGTGTCAAAATCGCAGCGTTCATCAACTAAAGCCTGTGGAAGAGTCAGAACCGGCGCTTCATCGACATTGACATTGATTGTTGTAACACAGCTGTCGATTCCGCAGACGCCCTGAGCATAAGTAATAACTTGAATAGTGCCATCCTGACTGACGCTTACGCATACCGTACTATCTGTGAGGACAGCGTTATCACTTACTGAAAGCTCGACACCTGTACCAGTAACAGATACCGGGAAGCAAATAGTGTTGCCGTCACTTAGACAGATGTTGGTATCAATCTGGACAGGACAGCTAAGCACAGGCGGCTCCTGAACCGTGACATCAAGGACGAATATGCAGGTGTCAGTTTTGCATTTTGCCTGGGCAACTACCATCACATCATAGACACCTGATACTTCCGAGAAAACAACAACCAGTCCCAAATCAGGGTTATAAAAGCCGTTTAGCTGGCCGTCTAAAAATACTGTTACGATTGCATCAAAAGGAGAAATTAGCACTGATACCGTGGCAGAATCACCACTACAGACCGTTCGAGACTGCGTTCCGGAAGGACAGATAATACTTGAAAGTGATATCGAAATTCTTATTGCAGTAGTATCAGAGCCAATTGCACCACAAGAATCGTAGGCGGTAAAGACAAGGTTGTACAAGCCCTGTGCCGGAGGAGTAAAGCAGTACTCATTGCCGGTCAAAAGGCCGTCCGGCCCAACGACGCTGTCTATATTATTGTCTGCGTCTGTTACCGTAAACGGCACGCAAATCTCAGGAATTATGCAGTCATCATAAGTTGTATCAGGAGCTGAGACTAATATCGGTGCCGAATTGGTATCGACTGTTATGCTGAATTCGCAAGTATCTACTCCGCATTCGCCGCTGCCAATAATAGTTAAATTATATGTTCCGGCTTCTGCCACCGGCAGACAAACAAAATCGCCGGAAATAAAGGCCGGAGCATTTACGCTCAGAGTCTGTACCGAATTAGATTTTATAATCGGATAACAGAGTGTATCCGGTCCGCAGATGGTAACAAAGTCATCCGCCGGACAAATTATGTCAATTGAATCTACAATTGTAATATCAAAGTAAAGCTGGCAGCTCAAAGTGCTGCATGGCGAGTAGACGTTTAAATCGATAGTATAGAATCCGCTGGTGTCTGCCGGGAAAAATATCTCGCTTTCATCAAAATATCCAAAACTTGTAATAATACTATCAGGCTGCCCGGAAATGTCTATAAATCTGCTGACCACACCGGGGAAACATAAACTGATTATAAGGGTGTCCGAAGGACAGTCAAGGCCAATAGCCCGATCATTTTCTATGCTCAGGCACTTAGTCGTGGTGTCAGCCAGACCGCAGGAATCTGTGGCTATTACATCGATGCAATATAAACCAACCGTGTCTGTCGGCGTAAAGCAAATCTGCTGATTGGCAGCATCAAAATAACCTATCGATGGTACCACGCTGACGATGTTGTTTTCGCGGTCAAAAATATCAAGCGGCAGGCAGATTTCGCTAAATACACAAATTGTATAAATCGAATCCGATGCAGCAAAACTTATTTCGGGAGCTTGATTTATAATAACTGTAACAGCTATCTGAGCCGAGGCCTGAGCGCCGCATGAATCGGTTGCCGAAATAGTCAGGATATAAACACCCTCGGTATCTGCTGCAAAGCTAATCCGGCTGCTGATTGGCTCATAGGCGGCCCAGCTATCAATATTTATTGTCTCAATATTATTGTCAGGGTCGCCGATTGCTACCGGGAAACTTATGGAATCCGGCCCACACAGTACAAAGCTGGTATCACCGGGCAAAAGAACTACTGGAGGCTGGTTGCACTCTACGTTGACAGTAAACTCACAGATTATAGTATCACAGGGCGTGATTGCTTTAACAATTATGCGGTTGCGAACACCGCATTCGGCATAGAAGCAGACTTGATTATTTTCTGAGTCATACCAGGTGGCGATTCCACTAACGCTTATGTCAGCCCAGACAGGAAT
>SMVB01165576.1_pt1 | contig 14458 bp, 12 predicted proteins | sample 2456461 | NCBI WGS metagenome assembly SMVB01 (sample SAMN11095934, study PRJNA526329) | marine sediment metagenome | biome: Marine sediment; feature: Surficial sediment; material: Deep marine sediment; isolation source: Hadal surficial sediment | place: Pacific Ocean | collected 2014-05 | depth... | reverse complement strand
GTGCGCGGGGGGCGCGGTCTACAGTCCCGCGATCACCGACTTCATCTGCATGGTCGAGGGCAACTCGTACATGCACATCACGGGGCCGGATGTCGTGAAGACCGTGACGCACGAGGACGTGACCTCGGAGGACCTCGGCGGTGCGGCGGTTCACAACACGCGCTCGGGCGTGGCGCACTTCAGCTCGCCGGACGGCAAGTCCTGCATGAACCTGGTTCGGAGGCTCCTCGCCTACCTGCCCCTGAACAACGCGGAGGACCCGCCCTTCGTCCCGACCGACGACCCGCCCGACCGCACCGACGAGGCGCTCGGCGAAATCGTGCCCGCCGATCCGCAGAAGCCCTACGACATGGGCCGGGTGATCGAGCGCGTCGTCGATGAGGGTTCCTGGTTCGAGGTTCAAGCGGGGTGGGCGCGCAACATCCTGATCGGCTTCGCGCGGCTCGGCGGCCGCGTCGTGGGCCTCGTCGCCAACCAGCCGGCGGTGCTCGCGGGCTGCCTCGACATCTCCGCCTCGGAGAAGGCCGCGCGCTTCATCCGTTTCTGCGATGCCTTCAACGTGCCCGTGGTGACGTTCGTGGACGTGCCCGGCTTCCTGCCCGGCACCGAGCAGGAGTACGGGGGCATCATCCGGCACGGGGCGAAGCTCCTGTACGCGTACTGCGAGGCGACCGTGCCGAAGCTGACGGTCATCACGCGCAAGGCCTACGGCGGCGCGTACGACGTCATGGGCTCGAAGCACGTGCGCGCCGACGTCAACATCGCCTGGCCCGGGGCGACGATCGCCGTGATGGGGGCCGCGGGGGCGGCCAAGATCATCCACCGCCGCGAGATCCGGGCGGCCGCGGACCCCGCCGCCGTCGAAGCGCAGCGCACGAAGGAGTACGAGGCGACGTTCAACAACCCCTACCGCGCCGCGGAGCGCGGATTCATCGACGACGTGATCGAGGCCTCGCAGACGCGCCCCTACCTGATCCGGGCGCTCGAGCTCCTCCGGACCAAGCACGAGGACAGGCCGGTGCGCAAGCACGGCAACATCCCGCTCTGATGTTCGAGCGCATCCTCATCGCGAACCGGGGCGAGATCGCCCTGCGCGTCATCCGCACGGCGCGCGAGATGGGCATCGAGTGCGTGGCGGTGTACGCCGACACGGACCGCCGCGCCCTGCACACGCGGATGGCGCACGTCGCGGTCCCGCTGGGGGGCAAGACGCCGGCGACCAGCTACCTCGACATGGACAAGATCCTCGCCGCCGCGGAGGCGACGGGCGCGCAGGCGATCCACCCCGGATACGGCTTCTTGTCGGAGAACGCGGAGTTCGCGCGGCGCGTGACGGACGCCGGGCTCACGTGGATCGGACCGCCGCCCGACGCGATCGCGACCATGGGCGACAAGGTCGAGAGTCGCCGCGCGATGCTCGCGGCCGGCGTCCGGGTGGTGCCGGGGGGCGTCGATCCCGTGGCGGACCCGCGGGCGGCCGTGGACGCGGCCGAGAGCATCGGCTACCCGATCGCGATCAAGGCGGCGGCCGGCGGCGGCGGCAAGGGGATCCGGATCGTGCGCGAGCCCGCCGAGATGGAGGGCGCTTTCCGCACCGCATCCGGCGAGGCGCTCTCCGCGTTCGGCGACGGCCGGCTCTACCTCGAGCGCTATCTGGACCACACGCGCCACATCGAGATCCAGGTGCTGTTCGACGGGCACGGAAACGGCGTGCACTTCGGCGAGCGCGAGTGCTCCATCCAGCGCAGGCACCAGAAGCTGATCGAGGAGTCTCCGTCGGTCGTCGTCGACGACGCCTTGCGTGCGAGAATGGGCGCGACCGCGCTGAGCGCCGGCGCGGCCGTCGGGTACGTCGGGGCGGGCACGGTCGAGTTCCTGTGGTCGACGGGCGAGTTCTATTTTCTCGAGATGAACACGCGCCTCCAGGTGGAGCATCCGGTCACCGAAATGGTGACCGGGGTCGATCTCGTCCGCGAGCAACTGCGCGTGGCGGCGGGGGAGGAGCTCGGCTACGGCCAGGAGGCCATCTCGTTCCGGGGTCACTCGATCGAGGTCCGGATCAACGCCGAGGACCCGATGAACGGCTTCCTGCCCTCGACGGGCACCCTCCACAACCTCCGCGCTCCCGGCGGACCGTGGGTGCGTCTGGACACGGCGATGTACCGCGGGCTCGAGGTGGGCCTCGCCTTCGACCCGATGCTGGGCAAGCTCATCGTGTGGGGTGCGGACCGCGACCAGGCGATCCGCAGGATGGAGCGCGCTCTCGCGGAGCTCAACGTGGGTGGCGTCCGGACGGGCGCCCCGGCTGCGCTGCAGGTGCTCGGCCACCCGTCGTTCCGGAGGGGCGACTACGACACGCAGTTCCTCGAGTCGCTCGAGCTCGCGCCACCCGAGGAGTGGGAGCCGCTCGTCGCGGCGGCCGCGGCGATCTACCGCCACCGCCGGGCGCGCCGGCGCGCGCTCGCCCCACGTGCCACGGAGCGCGCGGGCTGGCTGAACCGCAGCCGCCGCGCATGGAGCGACCACACGCGGCGCGGCGGCGAGCAGGGCGGCGGAGCGTGAAGTACTTCATCACGATGGGCGGCAGGCTGCGCGAGGTCGAGCTCGAGGAGCGGCTCGGCGAGCTCCGGGTCACCGTCGACGGCGAGCCGCTGGACCTCTCCTACGAGGAAGTGGACCGGCTCGGCCAGGTCGTCCTTCTCTCCGAGGGCCGGAGCTTCGCCGTTTCGATCGAGGGCGACGAGAGTCGGGTCGGCGTCACGCTCGCGGGCTACCACTACGCGATGGAGATCGAGGACGAGCGCGAGCGCGCCGCCCACGTCGCCGAGCGCGACGCCGGCAAGTCCGGCGGTGTCGTCGTGGCGACCATGCCCGGGGTGGTCATGGAGATCCTCGTCGAGCCCGGCCAGGCAGTGGAAGCCGGCGCGCCGCTCCTCATCCTCGAGGCGATGAAGATGCAGAACGAGATCGCCGCCCCCTCCGGCGGCGTGGTGAAATCCGTGCACGTCACGCCCGGGCAGGCCGTCGGCTCGGGCGAGCGGCTCGTGACGTTGGCGTAGCACGGATCCATCCCCTCCTTGCCTGCCTTCCGTTCCTGCCTGCCTGGATCTTCCGGTCCGTCACGACGGACCGGAAGATCCAGGCAGGCAGGAACGGAAGGCAGGAACGGCAGGCAAGCAAGAAAGGAGGGCAAGGGATGGATCCGCCAGGGCGAAGATTGCCGCGACTCCGTAGAGTGGGAGCCCATGAAGCATCCCATCGATGTCCTGCGTCGGGTCGCGCGCTGCTCGGGGGTCGGGCTGATCCTGGCTCTCCTTTCCGTGAATGCGCTCGCGACCTGGTCGATCGTCGTGATCCGGAAGTCGACTGGAGAGGTCTGCGTCGCGTCCGCGACCTGCCTGGCAAACTTTCAGCTGGGGGTGTTCCTGCCAGTTGTCGTGGTCGGGAAAGGTGTGGGCGCTGCCCAGTCGTTCGTCGACTTCAGCGGCACCAACAGGGTGCGGATCTGGGACGGCATTCACGCTGGGTGGACGCCCCAGCGCATCTTGGAGCAGCTCGCAGCCCTGGACTCCGGTCATCAGACCCGGCAGTACGGCATCGTGAGCTGTGATGGGCCGCCGGTCACCTTCACCGGGACGGGCGCGGGCGTCGCGAAGTTCGGCGTCGTGGGCGACATCGACGGGGACATCATCTACGCGATCCAGGGCAACGTCCTGGCGGGTGAAGCCGTCGTCCTCGCGGCCGAGCACGCTCTGCGCGGGGCCCCCGGGGACCTCGGTCAGCGCGTGATGGCGGCGATGGAGGCCGCGCGATCGTTCGGCGGCGACGGACGTTGTTCCTGCAGCTCGTCCCAGCCCGCGAGCTGCGGCTCCCCGCCCCCGAGCTTCACCCACTCGGCCTTCACCGCTTTCATCATGCTCGCCCGCGTGGGCGACGCGGAGGGTGTGTGCAACGGTTCCGTCGGCTGCGCGAACGGCAGCTACTACCTCGACAAGAAGTTCATCGGCAACGCGAGCGATCTCGACCCAGTCGTCATGCTCCAGATGCGTTACGACATCTGGCGCGCAAACAGAGCGGGCGCACCCGATCACATCCTGACGGAGAGACTCCTCGGGGCGCAGAGCCTCGTCGCCGACGGCATCTCGGGTACCGCGGTCACGCTCCGGCTCGTCGACATCGAAGGCGACGCGCTGACGGTCGGGGGCCAGACCGTGACGATCACGCAGGTGAACGCCGACCCGCCGGTGGCCATCCCCGGCCCCGTCGTCGACAACGGCGACGGCACGCACACCTTCTCGCTCACGGCGACCACGAACCCGGGCACGGGCGTCTGGCGGATCGTCGTGCAGCAGGGAACCGCAGTCGTGCAACTGTTCCCCGACCTCACGCTCGCGGTCGATTCCGTCTCGGACCTCCACCTCGGCTTCCACGAGGTCAGCGCCAGTGCGGCGCCCTCCGTCCCTGTCGTCCTGAACCTCCCGGGCGACCCCGGCCGGCCGTACCACCTGCTCGGGAGCGCGTCGGGGACGACGCCCGGGACCGCGTGGCCCGGCGGGGGCACGCTGCCGCTCAACCGCGACCGTCTCCTGGGCTTCACGTACGTCGCTCCCGGTCCGCCGACCCTGCCGGGCTCGGTCGGCGTCCTCGACTCGGCGGGACGCGCGGAGGCCTCGATCGCGTTCGACACGGTCGCCCTCTTCCCCTTCATCGGCGGTCGCTTCGACTTCTGCGCCGTGCTCGCCGGCGCCCCCGACGACTTCACGGACGTGTCCGGCTTCGACATCGTCCCCTGAGGAAGACCCACAGAGCACGAGCGCCCCGGCTCGATCCCGCGTCTCCCCTGGGCGCGGTGTCCGCAGGCGTGCCGGACACGTCGGCGAACGTCGTGGGCTCCGACGTCATGCCGTCGCTCCGCGCTGCTACACTTCGGGCATGGAGCGTCTCTTTCGGGATCTGGTCGACTGGATCGAGATCCCCTCGGTCACCGGCGACGAAGAGAGCTACGGCGACGCGCTCTCGCGCGCGCTCTCCGAGAAGGGCTTCGACGTCGAGCGGCAGGAAGTCGAACCGGGGCGCTACAACATCCTCGCGCGTGCGGGCGTGCCGGAGGTCGTCTTCTGCACGCACCTCGACACGGTGCCGCCCTTCTTCGGATCGAGCACGGACTCGGAGTTCATTCGCGGGCGGGGCTCGTGCGACGCGAAGGGTCAGGCGGCGACCATGCTCGCGGCGGCCGAGCGATTGCTCGCGGGGGGCGAGGACCGCATCGGGTTCCTGTTCACGGTCGGAGAGGAAGTCGACAGCGCCGGTGCCGCCTTCGCGAACGCGCACCTCGCCGAGCCCTGGGCGCCGCGGTTCGTGATCGTCGGCGAGCCGACGGAGAGCACGTTCGTCGCCGCGCACAAGGGCATCTACAAGGCGCGGCTCGTCGCGGAGGGCGTCGCGGGGCACAGCTCGCAGGACGTCGGGCCGTCGGCCGTGCACGAGCTCGTGGAGTGCGCGGGCAAGCTCCTCGGCGAGGCGTGGGGCCGCCACGACGTACTCGGCGAGGGCACGCTCAACATCGGACGGATCACCGGCGGTGTCGCCGCCAACGTGGTCGCGGAGCACGCGGAGGCGGACGTACTCATCCGCACCGTCGAGCCCCCGACCGCCGTCGAAGCCCGCCTGAAGTCCCACCTGTGCGACGGCGTCCGGCTCGAGGGTGCGTTCAAGTGCTTCGGACCCGTGGAGTTCCACGTGCCCGAGGGCGAGCGCTCGACCACCGTGGCCTTCGGGACGGACGCGCCGCACATGCCGCGGTGGGGCACGCCCCTGCTCTTCGGCCCGGGCTCGATCCTGGACGCGCACACCGATCACGAGCAGGTCAAGAAGCGCGAGCTCATCGTCTGCGTGGAGCGCCACGTCGCGACGGTGAAGGGGTTGCTCGCGCGCGCGGAGTCACGCGCGTGACCGTGCGGCTCGGTGGGGATGCGCTGCTCGACGCGCTCGAGTCCGGGGAGGTGCGCGCGGCGCATCCCGAAGCCGGCGGGTGGGTGGTGAACGCGTGGGTCAAGGCGGGCATCCTCGACATCTTCCGTGATTCGGAAGTGGGCGGACAAGCGCTCGAGTGCCTCGCCCCCGAAGTGCCGGCCGGGGCGCGGTTCACTTTTCGCGACAAGGTCGCGTTCCCCGTGCGGCGCCTCGCGGCCTCCGCGGAGGTGCGTCTGGTACCGGGCGGCTCGGCCATCCGCCGGGGCAGCCACGTCGGACGCGGGGTCGTCTGCATGCCGCCGATGTACGTGAACGTCGGTGCGTACGTGGGCGCCGGCTCGATGATCGACAGCCACGCGCTCGTCGGCTCGTGCGCGCAGATCGGGGAGGGCGTGCACTTGTCCGCTGCGGCGCAGATCGGCGGCGTACTCGAACCCGTCGGCGCGCGCCCGGTCATCGTCGAGGACGGCGCGTTCGTGGGCGGGAACACGGGCCTGTACGAGGGCGTCCTGGTCGGTCGCGGCGCCGTGATCGGCGCCGGCGTGGTGCTCACCGGGACGACGCGCGTGTACGACCTCGTCAACGATCGGGAGCTCACGGGCACGCGGAGCGCGCCGCTCGAGATCCCCGAGAACGCCGTCTTGGTGCCGGGCACGCGCCCGGCCCGCGGTGGATTCGCCGCGGCGCGCGGCCTCGCCCAGGCCTGCGCGCTCATCGTGAAGTACCGCGACGAGCGCACGGACGCAGCGACGGCGTTGGAGGCTGCATTGCGCTGACGCCGTTCGCATAGGCCGCGGCCGCCGTGGATTTGCGCCCCGGCATCATTTAGATAGAGGAGGCGCCGCTCCCCCGAGCCGTCGCCAGCGCTCTCAGGGCTGCACGGGGCGCTCCAAGATGCCTGAAACAAACCTCTCCACCACCCAGTTCGCACTCCGCCACCCCGGTCAGCACTCCGGGCACCGTCCGCGGACGGTGCTCGTCCTCGGTGGCGGCGGGATGCGGGGCATGGCCCACGTCGGAGTGCTGCGCGCGATGCGGACGCTCGGCATCGAGTACGACGCGATCATCGGGACGAGCATCGGCGCGCTCGTCGGCGCGATGGCCGCGGGAGGTGTGGATCTCGACGAGATCGAGCGCATCATCCGGGACGTCCAGAAAGGTGACTACTTCCGTCTGAACTTCCTGAAGCTGCTCATGAAGGGCACGCGCGCGCCCAGCATGTTCAAGGGTCGGACGTTCCGCAACCGCTTGTCGGAGATGGTCCCCGACATCCACTTCTCCGAGACGAAGGTGCCGTTCTTCTGCAACTCCGTGCGCCTCGAGTCCGGGGGCAGCGTCTACTGGGGCACGCCCGGCTTCGACGACATCTCGATGGTGGATGCCGTCTACGCCTCGTGCGCACTGCCGGGCATCTTCGAGCCGCTCGAGTGGAAAGGCTTCAACTACATGGACGGCGGCATCGTCGACTCGGTGCCCCTGCGCTTCGCGAAGACCCTGAAGCCCGAGCTGATCATCGCCGTCGATCTCACGATCAAGAGCGCCTACAAGACTCCGAACTACAAACAGCGGGTGCTCCAGACCCTCTACCGCTCGTTCGAGATCGTGGAGGAGGTCCTCGTCGAGCAATCGCTGCACATGCACGTCGACCACACCGTGGCGCTCATCCAGCCGAAGGTGGGGCACCTGCACCGCTTCGACTTCGCGCAGGTCGGGGAGGTCGTACAGGCGGGCGAGGATGAGGCGCTGCGCGTCCTCACCTCGCACGCCGCGACGCGCGATCTCGTCCGCTCCGAGCTCATCGAGGGTCTCGCGTGTCCGGTCACGCCGCACGACTACGTGAGTCTCCACATCGACCCCGCGCTCTGCATCGGCTGCGGGATGTGCGAGGTCGTGTGCGAGACGCATGGCTACTGGGCCCAGGGCGAAAAGGCCTCCGTGCGCAAACACCAGAACTACGAGTGCACGCGCGACCACGCCTGCGCGCGCAACTGTCCGACCGGGGCGATCAGCCTCGGCAACCTGTAGGGCGACAACGCGCCGTTCGATGCGACGGGACGACGACCGGATGGAGCGCCTCTCTCCGCTCGGGAGAGACGGCGCGCCACCGGAGCCCGGATCCCCGGCGCGGGGCGGCACGCTCGAGGAGGGGCTGCCAGAGCTCGCTCCACGCGGCGTAGGTCAGCTCCTCGACGTCGCCACCGACTCGATCAAGAGCCGCTTTGCCCCGTGTGTGGGGCTCGCGTTCCTGTTCTGGCTGCCCGGTCAATGGCTCGTGCGCGGTCTGGAGCCCGGAGGCGGCGACCCGCTGGATCCCCTCCTCGCGTTCGTGGCCGTGCCCATTACGGTCTTCGTGTCGTTGCTGGTATCAGCCGCCGTCGCCGTCATCACCTACGGCACGACTCTGGGCCGGCACGTCCCCATGCGTGCAGTCCTGATGCGCCTCGCGGCGTCCATGCCCGCCATTCTCACCACGACGGTGTTCAGCGGGGTGCTCATCGTCACGGGCATCTTCGCCTGCGTCCTACCGGGGATCTTCTTCGCGTGGCGCATGCTCTTCGCCCCGACGATCGTCGTGCTCGAGCGTGTCGGCCCCATCCAGGCGTTGCGACGCAGCTGGGCCCTCACCCGCGTCGGCGTCTCGCGCTGGCTCGCCACGGTCATCGTCACGTACTTCTACATGGCGCCGTTCACGGTCGTCGTCGTCTACAACGAGCGCTTCCTTCAGGACCTCGTGCCCGTCGCAAGTCCGGAGTTCATCGCGGGCCTGTCCCTCGCGCTCGAGAGCTTCATGCTCGCCGTCTCCAGCGCCTTCTACGGGGTGTTGGTGACCGTGCTCTACGTCGATGCCCGAGTGCGCATCGAGGCCTTGGACCTCGACTTGCGCTTCGAACGGATTGTCGCGTCTCGCAGCTCGGCGGCGAGCGCGCCCGCCGCCCGGCCGCATGGGGGGCTCGCGTGATCGCCCAGGGCCCGCCTGCTTCGCCGGAAACCGTGCGCGCGGTCCTTGCCGACGTCCTCGCCCGCGAGGGTATTCCGGTGGGGGAGCAGGAACCGGGCTGGCTCGCCCGATTCTTGCGCTGGCTGGCCGGGCGGCTCGGCCTCGACCTGTCGTCCGTCGACGTGTCCCTCGTCTTCGCGATCATCGCCGTCACCTTCACGCTCCTCTGCGTGGTCTGGATCGCGCGCGGGCGGCGGCGTCGAGTGCGCGGGCTCGACGCGCGAACGACGCAGGCCGGCATCGACAGCCCGGGGGGCGCGCGCGCGCTCGCCATACGACGGGAAGCGCTCGAAGCGGAAGAACGCGGCGAGCTCGCGCTCGCCCTGCGCCTGAACCTCTTCGCGCTCGTCGTCGGGCTCAGCGAGCACGGCGACCTGGAGTACCGCGAAGCGTGGACGAACCGGGAGCTCGTCGAGCGCGGCCGACCGCGCCCCGAAGTGCGCGACCGCCTCACCGATCTTCTGGACGACATCGACCCGAAGACGTTCGGCCGCACGCGCACGACGCCGGAGGACCTGCGCCGGGTCGAGGCGCTCTCGCTCGAGCTGCTCGAAGGGGTCTGTGCGTGAAGGCGCGGTCGCTCGAGCAAGGACTCGCGGTCGTTCTGTTCGGGGGCATCGTCCTGCTCGCCGTCTTCGGCATGTTTGCCTCGGAGCCCGGCGAGCTGCCCGCGAAGAGCGCGAGCTCGAAGGCGGCGGACGGTCGCCGTGCGGCGTTCGCCCTGCTCGCAGAGCTCGGCTACGAAGTCGAGGAGTGGCGCCAGCCGCCCGGCGATCTGCCGCGCGGTGGGGGCCTGCTCTTCGTGCCCAGCATCCCGATCACGCTGGGCATGGAGCCGGACGACGAGGCACAGGAGGCCGTGGGAGCACGCCCGCTGCTCGGCCCGAGTCACGACCCGCTCGGCTACGTGCAGTTCATCGAAGCCGGCGGCACGCTCGTACTCCCTGTCTCGGACCTGACGCAGACATTCATCACGGAGCATCTCGGGTTCGACGGGCTCGCGGGTCTCTGCGCCCCCACGGAGGCCGAGCCGGAGCGCTTGCGCATCCAGCTACCCGACGGGTCGACCGTCCGCGCGGACTGGCCGCTCGCGAGCGCCTTCCCGGGGTTCCTGTACGGCGGCCCGTGCACTCCTCTCCTGCAGGATGAGCTTGGGCTCCCGCTCGCCCTCGAGGTTCGATTGGGCGCGGGTCACCTCGTCCTCCTTGGGAGCGATGACTTTCTCTCGAACGCGGCGCTCGACACCGCGGACCACGCGCTGCTCCTCGTTCGAATCGTGGAAGAGTTCGCGCAGGGTGGTCCCGTGCTCTTCGACGAGTACGCGCTGGGTCGCTGGCGCCCCACGGGGGCCACGGAGATGGCGCTGAAACCCAGGTTCGCGGCGATCACATGGCACCTCGCGCTGCTGCTCCTCCTCTTCGTCTGGCGGCACGCGTGGGTGCGCGAGTTCCCGCGCGACCCGGAGTCGCTCGCCGCCGTCTCACCGCTCGCCCGCGCCCGATCGACGGCGTCCCTGCTCGAACGCGCCGGCCGCATCGACCTCGCCGCGTCGCGCCTGATCGATGGCGTCCTCGCAAGCCTCGCGCGGAGCTTGCGCGTGCCGCTGCGCACGCTCACGGTGTCCGACGATCGCGCGCGGAGGCTCGCGGCGATCGCGGCCCGAGCCGGCCTCGACCACCGCACAGGAGCCTGGCGCGCCGCGATCCTCGAACGCGACGTGCGAGGTGCGCAGGACCTCGAACAGCTCGGCGTGGCCTTGGCTGACCTGGAGCGCGAGTGCCGAGCGGCTGGGCGCCGCTCGTAGTGGGCTGAGCTGCATGGAGCCCGGGACATGCGCGCCTCGGATCGAAGTGACGGGACCGGGTCTGCGGGCAGTGGTGAGGTTCTGTGCGCTCCAGCCGCACCCTTCCCGGCGCGCCCCCCGCCTGTTGACAGGGCACCGGGGCGGGGGCGTAGGATGTGAAGTCACTTCAGATCCAACGGAGGAAACGAGATGACTTCACGCCCCAAAGCGGGAACGTTCTGCTGGTTCGAGTGCGGCACCACCGATACCGATGCTGCCAAGAAGTTCTACACCGAGCTGTTCGGCTGGGACAGCATGGATGTCCCCATGCCGGGGGACGGCGGGGGGACTTACACCCTCCTCAAGAGGGGTGACGACGACATCGCCGGCCTCTACTCTCTCACCGGGCCGCAATTCGAGGGCGTGCCGTCCCACTGGGCCACCTACGTGGCGGTGGACGACGCCGACGATTCCCACACGCGCGCCCTGTCCCTCGGCGCCAAGTCGGTGCTCCCGCCCATGGATGTACCAGGCGTGGCGCGCATCGCCATGGTGACGGATCCCACCGGCGCCAACATCGCGATGTTCCAGGCCGGTGAGCACCGCGGCGGACCGGAGCAGGGACCGTTCGGCTGGAGCGAACTGGCGACCCGGGACACCAAGGCTGCCGGGGTGTTCTACTCGGAGCTGTTCGGCTGGGAGCAGAAGACCGATGCCGGTGGACCCATCCAGTACACGGAGTTCAAGGTGGGCGGCCGGTCCATCGGAGGCATGATGGCCATGACCGAGCACCACGGTGACGCGCCCTCGCACTGGATGCCGTACGTCATGGTGGACGACTGCAACGCGACGGCCGCCAAGGCCGGCGAGTTGGGGGCAACGACGTTCGTTCCGCCCAATGACATTCCCAACGTGGGACGCTTCGCGGTCTTCGCCGATCCAACCGGGGCGACCCTGGCCATCATCAAGCTGGACCAGACGCACGGCTCCGAGTAGAGGCTACTTCCATGGGGCTGGCTGCCTCCCCGGTGGGTGGCGTTGAACAGCAGCTCGAAGGTGGAGACCGCCTGGCCGCGAAACCGGGGGCGGAAGCCGAACGGGACGATGCGGCCCTCGCCCGGCCCCACCTCCACCAGGGCCGCCGTGCGGTGCAGCCTCTCCTCGCCGCGGATCCAGCCCCTGAGGAGCAGGGGTTCGTCGGGGAAGCGCGCCACGACCTGACTGGTTTCAGCCCGGCCGGGTTAGGAGGTGCATTGAACCGAGCCAGCTCCGATGCTGTGCGCATGACGGACGTCCAGGCAGTGAAGGAACTCGGCGAGCGCCTCGCGGAAGAGGTCGCGCACGTCGTCGTGGGCATGGAGCGCGAGGTCCGCGCCTCGCTCGTCGCGGTGCTCGCGGGCGGGCACGTGCTGCTCGAGGGTCCGCCCGGGGTGGCCAAGACGTTGCTCGTCCGGACGCTGGCGACGGTGCTCGGCGGCTCGTACGGACGGGTTCAGTTCACGCCCGATCTGATGCCCGCGGACGTGACGGGCACGAGCGTGTTCCGTCCCACGGAGGGACGCTTCGAGTTTCGGCAAGGGCCACTGTTCGCGCAGTTCCTCCTGTGCGACGAGATCAACCGCGCGCCCGCGAAGACGCAGGCGGCGTTGCTCGAGGCCATGCAGGAGGGCGCGGCGACGGTGGACGGCACGCGTCACGCGCTACCGGAGCCCTTCACGGTGTTCGCGACGCAGAACCCGCTCGAGCACGAGGGCACGTACCCGCTGCCCGAGGCCCAGCTCGACCGCTTCCTCTTCAAGGTGCTCGTGGGCTACCCCGAGGCCGAAACTGAAGCGCGGCTCCTGGCGGTCGCACACGAGCGGCCGATGAGTGCGACGCCGGAAGAGCTGGGGGCGAGCGCGGTCACGACGCCCGCGGAGGTCCTCGCGTTGCGTCGCGTCGTCCGGGGCGTCGCCGTCCGGGAGGACATGTTCCCCTACGTCGTACGGATCCTGGCGGCGACCCGCGACGATCCCGCGCTCACGCTCGGCGCGAGCCCGCGCGCCGGTGTGATGGTGCTGCAGGCGGCCAAGAGCTACGCCGCGCTCGCTGGCCGGGACTACATCACGCCCGACGATCTGAAGTTCGTCTGCCTCCCCGCCTTGCGGCACCGCGTGATCCTGGATCCGGCCGAGGAGCTCGGGGGCACGACCCCCGACGAAGCCCTCGAGCGCATCCTCGAGACGGTGGAGGTGCCGCGCTGATCCCCACGCGGCGACTCGAGCGGCTGTTCCTCGGCCTTCTCGCCGCGTCCGTCGCGGCGGTGTGGGTGCCGGGCGCGCTCGCGCTGGTCCTCGTCCTCGACGTCGCGCTCGTGCTCGCCATCGCGTTCGACTTCCTGCGCACACCCGCCCCCGCGCGCCTCGATGTGCGCCGCAGCCTGCCGGACAGCGCTGGCCTGTCCCAGGACTTCGTGCGGCGCGTCCGGATCCAGGCCGCGGGCCCGGCCGCGGGGCTCGAGCTCGAGCTGCGGGAGGAGTTCGCGCCCGCCTTCTCCGTTCGCGCCCGAACGAACCTGGCGGCCCGCGCGCGAACGAATCCCGCACCGGACCGCCGCGGGACGGCGCCGCGCGAATGGGAGGGCTCCGGCCCGGGGCTCGAGCGCGCGGACCCCGGCGATCCGACGGGCGGTCCGGACCGCGTGCTCCTCCCCATGGACGGGCCGATCGATATCCTGCGCGTGTACCGCTCGGAGCGGCGCGGCGAGCAATGGATCGGCGACATGCGCCTCCGCTTGCGTGGGCCGCTCGGCCTGGTCCGGCGCCAGGCGCGCCTCGCGGGCCGCAGCCGGATCGCGATCGAGCCCGCGCTGCTCGGTCTCTCGCACACGCTGCGGCTCGCCGCGTCCGATCGCTGGCACGACCTCGGCGTGCGCCGGTTGCGCCGCAGGGGCGGGCTGACCGAGTTCGAGTCCCTGCGCGACTACGTGGAAGGGGACGACGTGCGCCTCATCGATTGGAAGGCGTTCGCGCGCCGCGGCCGGCCGACCGTGCGCGATTACCAGGAGGAGCAGGGCCAGGAGCTCCTGCTCGTCCTCGATTGCGGGCGGCGCATGGGCGCGACCACGGCGGAGGGGGAGGAGCGCGGCTGGACGAAGCTCGACCACGCGCTCGACGCCGCGCTCCAGCTCGCCGCCGTCGCGCTCTCGAAGGGCGATCGTGTCGGCGTCGCCGCGTTCGACGCGACGGTGCGCGCGTTCGTGGCCCCGCGGCGTGGGCGGCGCCAGCTCGCGCGCCTGCGGGAGGCGGTGTTCGCCCTCGAGCCCTCCGGGGTCGAGTCGGACCTCGCGCGCGCGCTGCGCGAGATCGCGGTTCGCCAGCCGCGTCGCGCCATGCTGCTCATCCTGTCGGACGTCGCCGACCCGCTCTCGATCGATCGCCAGCGGACCGCCTTGCGCGCCGGAGCGCGCCACCATCGCATCCTCTTCGCCGGGCTCGACGATCCCGCGTTGCGCAGGGTGGCCGAGGGCGCGCAGCCCGCGCGCGCCGCCGTACGCTCGGCGGCGATCGGTCTCGGGGAAGAGCGCGCGGCCGGCCTGCGTCAGCTCGCCGGCTCCGGGGTCCGCGTCCTCGACGCGGTGCCCGCCGAAGCGGCCGGTCCGCTCCTCGCGGCGTGGCTGGATGCGCGCCGGTCAGGCGCGTGAGTACGGAACCTGAGTACCGTAC
>SMVB01006037.1_pt1 | contig 14464 bp, 10 predicted proteins | sample 2456461 | NCBI WGS metagenome assembly SMVB01 (sample SAMN11095934, study PRJNA526329) | marine sediment metagenome | biome: Marine sediment; feature: Surficial sediment; material: Deep marine sediment; isolation source: Hadal surficial sediment | place: Pacific Ocean | collected 2014-05 | depth... | reverse complement strand
GCTCGGTCGCGGCCGGCGTCGAGCTTTTCCTGGTACGCCTGCTGTTTGGCGTCGTTCTCCTCGGCAAGCTTTGCCCGGGCTTTCTCCATCGACGCCGACATCGCCGGCTCGGTCGCCTCGTCGTCGATACCCAGTGATTGCAGGTCCGGCAACTCCAGGATCTCGGGCCTCTCGAGAAGGTTCTCGTTGAACTCGGCGGTCACGAACAGGTAGCGACCGCCGTCGGCGATCTCGCCGAAACGCAGCACGTACTGCACACCGTCGCTGTTGCGTACAACGGTCTCGCCCTGGTTGGACAGCAGCCTGCCACCCACGATGAAGAACCCGCGGCTCTGCAGCGAGTTCACTGCCTCGGCGTCGAGCTGCAAAGCGTCCTCGGCCCGCAACTCGGAGCTGAGCCCCGCCGGCTTGCGGTGCACATCGACGATTTTCAGGTCGTCGAGACCCCGTTTCATTTCGCGGAGCCTGGCATCGAGGAGCGTCTCGTCGTCGCCGAGCCCCTCGAGCGACCACGATCGCTCCTGGAGGTCGTAGGCCAGCAGCAGCGGCTCGTTCTGGTTGACACGCTGAGAGAATTCGTCGATCGAGTAGTCCTTGACCACGATTCCGGTGACGTCCGATCCGGACATCTGCAGCAGGTCCTTCTCGATCCAGTCCGCGAAGTCGGTCGAGAACCTGTCGAGGTCGATGCTGCAGAGGTACACACGGTCCACGCCCGGCACACGGACGTAGCGATGACCAGGCGAGTCCTTGACGGGCGTACCGACGATGAGGTCGATGAGCGAGCCCGTCTCGCCGGTGAACGTGATCCGGGTACCGACACCCGTCGTCCCGGCCTGGGCTTCGGTCGGGTCGTTGACGCCGTACAACTCGTGGTCGGACCGACTGTCGCTGCGATTGACGCCCTTGGTGAGGCCGACCATCGCCGCGGCGGCGTCCGCGAAACGGTTCTCGGCGTCGGCCGCATAATTCTCGTGCGACGGGATCGACCAGACGCCCTCGTGCCGGGCGACCTTGAAAACCCGTGCCGTACCGTTGTCCTCGTCGAACTCGACGACCTCCAACGAGAACGCCTGCAGCGGATCGGTGAACGCCGGGGCGAACTGCTCGCCGGTGTCGTCGATGACGCCGCGACCGGGGTCGGCCGGCCGCGCCATCCAGGCCAGGCCGCCGAGGGCGGCGGCACACGCGAGGAACACGGTGGTCTTGACGAACTCGGTCATGTCGTGGATGTCCTGATTCTCGCGGCGGGCACGCCGATCCGCTCCATCCGCCGACGCCGGGTGTAGACGACGATGGCCAGCACGATGGGAAGGATCGGCGGAAGGACGACGGCCGCGAACTTGAAGCCGTCCTGGATGCGTCGGATCTCCAGCGCGAGGCTGCGTTCGGTCCGCTGGATCTCCAGGTCACGCTCGCGCGCCAGCCGCGCGGTGATCGCCTGCATTTGACGATCGTTGGTCTGGACCACCGACTGGACCTCCAGCGTCATCTGCTTGAGATCGATGCCGGGACGCTGCTGGAGACGCTCGATCGCCTGGGCAAACTTGGCCTGCTGTTCGGACTGCTTGCGGTCGAACTCGGTCCGAAACTGCTCGGCCTCTTCATTGGCCTGGTCGATAATGCCCTGGGTGCGGGCGACCACACGGTCGAGCGTCCGGTGCACAGGCCGCCGCTTGCGGATCTCGATGAAGCGGTCGTCGCCGGCCAGGTAGTCCAGCATGTTGAGGACCAGCGTCACGTTGTCGAACTTGAGGTCGAGTTCCTCGTCCGGCCCGGTGCCACGCTGGCGGATGCTGAAGAACATCGAGTACAGCATGTCGATATCGGTGGCGAGTATGACGTTGATAGTGGCCTCGCCGTCGGATTCGCCTGGAGTGGGTACAGAGCCCGTGATGTGCGCCGCCATCGTGTAGGAGGTGCCGGTCGTCAACGTGTGCCGCCGCGCGCGGTTCAGGGGGCCGGGGCCGAAGATCGTGGTTTGCCTCATGTCGTTGTAGTTGACCAGGCCGGTCCGGGTCCCGGTCTTGAGCAGCGGCGTGAATGTGAGCGTCGAAGACGGCAACGGCTGCAGCGTGCCGGCGAACATGAGCAGGACCTGCTGCAGGCCGCTGGTGACGTCGTGGGTTTCGTTGAACGCATCGGGCGTGCCCGAACCGGACCCGATGAAAACCAGCTCACGCGGCAGGTCCGGCAGTTTCGGGTAGGGGTTGTAGTCTTCCCACACGACGTCGAGGGGGTCGACCCGGACCTGCAGCAGGTCCCAGAGCCCCTGGATGTTCCCCTTGGGATCGACCGGTATTCGTTGCTGCTGGAACGGGTTGTTGCCTCCGGGCGCCACACGCCGCTGGCTTGTCGCCGCGACGCGGTCGTCTTGAACCGGGAAGGGATCCTCGAAGATCGCCGTCGGGATACCCCGTCGGATGGCATCCATGACGTTGTCAAGCTGCCGCTGCGGCAGCGTGGACGGCTGCACGACCAGCAGGGCGTCGAAGTCGCCGATCGGCATGGCCGCGTTGACCTGTTCGGTCTCGTACTGCTTGTTGAGCTCCCCGATAATCTGCTCGTTGGGGCGGCTGGACATCGTCTGAATGTCGAAGCCGCCGAAGAGACGTGCGTCGGTGGTCACGATGCCGATCCGCAGCCGGGACTGCTGGCTCACCGTCGCCACGGAGCGCACCACCTCGTACTCGACGGGAAGACCGCGGTCGAAGAACGGGACAACGACCTTGTCGAGCCCGCACATGAACGCGGCACCCAGGAAGATCGCCTCGACCTCGAACTTACCGCTCGACCTGGACTGCACCGAGCGGGCGGTGATACCGAACTGTTCCTGGGCCTCGACCGCGAACTCGCTGAACACCTCGGTGTCGCGGATTCGCACGATCACTCGGTCGCGCGCGATCGAATTGACCTCGCGGAGCATGTTCAGCAGGTTGGCCCGCGTCTGAACGTACGCCTCGGGGACCGTCGGGCTGACATAGGCGTCGATATACACCGGACGATCAACGTTGAGCGAGTTCAGCAGTGCCACCGTCTGCGGGCTCAGGCTGCTGAGCCGCTCGCTGGTGGCGTCCACCCGCCGGTCGAATCGCGTGCCCAGTACCGTGATCGCGACGACCATCGCCAGTAGCGCCGACACCCGGATCGTGTAGTGCACGCCAAGGGGCACGGCCGCGCGCCGGCCCGCCCACAGACGCCGCCGGATCAGGATCACGCTGAGATAGAGCATGACGACGGCGATCGACACGAAATACAGAACACCCGACAGGCTGATCACACCATGGGCAAAGTCGCGGAACTGGCCGGCGATACTGAACTGCTTGACGGCAAGCGCCATGTCGCGGCCGTGGATCACGTCCGCGTACGAGGCGAACACCAGCGGGGCGTTGAAGGCAATCGCCAGGATGAACGCGACCGTCAGGTTGCTGGTGAGAAACGACGCCGTCATGCCCACCGAGAGCATCGCCGCGCCCATCAGCCAGTAGCCCACGTAGTTGGCCGCGATCAGACCGAAGTCCGGTGTGCCCAGCCCGACCAGCACGACGATGTTGGACGCCGAGAACGCCAGGGCGACCGTGAAGATCGCAAGCGTCGCCATGTACTTGCCGATGACGACGTCAAAGTCACGGGTCGGCAGTGTCAGCAGCAGTTCGTCGGTTCCGTGCTCGCGCTCCGAGGCCCAGACGCTCATGGTCACCGCCGGGATGAACACGAGCATGATCCAGGGCATCCGCCGGTTGAGCTGGTCGAGGTTCGCGAGGTTCGCGTTAAAGAAGTCGTTCGGCCAGAAGGCGGCGAACGCGGTCATGAGCACCAGGGCGCAAATGAACACGTAGCCGATCGGGCTGCTGAAGTAACTGACGAAGTTCCGCTTGAAGATGGCGGTGACGACGTTGGTTGTCATGGGTATGCGATCCCGGTTGACCAGTTTGAGCGCTCCGTACGGCCCTGCGGGCCGACACTCGCTTTCGTACGACCCGCCGAATTCATTCGGCGGGTCTGAGCGGACCTGCTAAGCGGCTGCGGTGGTCAGTTCCGCAAACCGCTCGTCGAGTGTCCGGCCGCCGGCGCGGATTTCGTCGATCGTACCGTCAAAGACGAGCCGCCCCTCGTTGATCATGAGGACGCGGTCCGCCATGGCCTCCACTTCCTGGAGGATGTGCGTGGATAACAGGACGGTCTTGTCTCGACCCAGGCGGCGGATCATCTCACGCACCTCCCGGATCTGGTTGGGGTCGAGCCCGGCAGTCGGCTCGTCCATGATCAGGACATCGGGTTCGTGCAGCAGCACCTGGGCCATCCCGACACGCTGGCGATACCCGCGAGAGAGTTTTCCGATCGCCTTGCCGATGACGGATCCCAGGGCGCACATGTCGATGACGGCGTCGATCCGATCGCGTCGCCGTGCGCCACGCAGCCCGCGGGCGGCAGCGAAGAACTCCAGCAACGACCTGGGCGTCATGTCGTCGTACAGCGGCCCGTTCTCGGGCAGGTAGCCAAGCCGCGCCGCGCCGGAAAGACGGCTGGTGGCCATGTCGTGACCGGCGATCTTCGCCGTGCCGGACGAGGGCGCCAGGTAGCCGGTGAGCAGCTTCATCGTCGTGCTCTTGCCGGCGCCGTTGGGGCCCAGGAACGCCGCCACCTGGCCGCGGGGCACGGTGAAGCTGACCCCGACGACTGCCGCGAAATCACCGTAATACTTTGTGAGACCCACCGCCTCGATCATCGGCGGCCCGATCGGGCTCGCGGCGGGTTCCTTTGCTTTGGTGCTCATGGTCCGTGCCTCGACTGGAGGGGGGCGAAGCATATCAAATCGACGGGTCAGGGGGGTTGGACCCGCCGTTCTCGCCCTTGCGAGAGTAGGGGATGATCCGGTCCCATTCGTTGGGGTCGGACCGCGCGACCACGGCCACCACCGGCTCGGTGTCCGAGAGGTTATAGACCTCGTGGGGGACCCCCGGCTCGATGAAGATAAAATCGCCGGCGGCGTTCTCAACGGTGTGCTTGAGCCCCGGCCCGTAGTCGTGCCGGACGCGGCCCTGCATGATATAGAGCATCAACTCAAAGCCATCGTGGATGTGGGCATACGCCACGCCACCCGGCGGGACGGTGGCGACGTTCATCGACAGACGCTGCGACCCGACGTTCTTTCCCGACATTCCCGCGCGGTAGAGAATGTTGTTCCAGTCACGACAGTTCTCGTGTTTCCGGATGACGGTGATCCCATCATGACCGTCGATCGGCGGGGTCTGCTGGTCTGCCATGGTGGTGTTCCCTTGGTGCGATCGTATGCCCCTCGTACAATGTCCACCATGGCATCGTTGCTGGTCATATCGGGCTCGACCGCCGGCGACTATTACCTGCTCGGCAACGATCCGGTCGTCCTCGGGCGCGACGAGGACAGCCCGATCCAGATCGTCGACGAGGCTGTGAGTCGCAAACACCTGCGGATCAGTCCGGACGGAGACCGGTCGTACGCCGCCGAGGACCTGGCCAGCGCCAATGGCACCTTCATCAACGATATTCGGATCGGCGAGATCCGGCCGCTGGCTGACGGCGACGTCCTGCGTCTCGGTACGACCGAACTCATGTTCAGCGCGATCGACTTCGCCGACGGCGAAACAGCATTCCAGCACTACCGGCAACACGGCGAGCGTGACAAGAGCACCATTATTCGCCGGAAGTGAACGATGACACAGGGGGGTGGCACGGCCGAGTGAGCGATAGCGAGCTCGCCCGTGGTTGGCGGTCGAATCTCCTGAAGCGCGTCGATCTGGCGCAGTTGATTGGACCGGGCATCACGGGCGACGTCGCTATCGCTTCGTCGGCCGTGCCACCTTCACTCCGTCGTCGTGACGTCCACGTACTCGTAGTCCTGTCCGTTGAGGAAGCTCGCCAGCCGGGTCTTGCGGACCGGGTGCTGGAGCTTGCGGATCGCCTTGGATTCGACCTGGCGAACACGCTCACGGGTGACCTTGAAGATCCGCCCGACTTCCTCGAGCGTGTAGGTGTACCCGTCACCGATGCCGTAACGGAGCTTGAGGATCTCGCGCTCGCGGTACGTCAGCGTCTTGAGCACGTCGTTGATCCGCGCCCGCAGCATCTCGCCGGTCGCGGTCTCCGATGGCGCGACCTGCCGTTCGTCCTCGATGAAGTCACCGAAGTGCGAATCCTCGGACTCGCCGACGGGGCGGTCAAGACTGACCGGATGCCGTGAAATTTTCATGACCCGACGGGTCTCGTCGACGGTCATCTCGGCGCGCTCGGCGATTTCGCCCGTGGTCGGTTCGCGGCCGAGTTCCTGGACGAGGTGCTTCTGGATCGTGCGCAGTCGCGACATCGTCTCGATCATGTGCACCGGTACGCGGATCGTCCGGGCGTGATCGGCGATCGCCCGCGTGATCGCCTGGCGGATCCACCACGTGGCGTATGTCGAGAACTTGTAGCCACGCTTGTACTCGTACTTGTCCACCGCCCGCATCAGGCCGGTGTTGCCCTCCTGGATGATGTCCAGGAACGGCAATCCCCGGTTGCGGTACTTCTTGGCGATCGACACGACAAGACGCAGGTTGCCGCCGGAGAGATCCCGCTTGGCCTGCTCGTATTCGTTGAAGACCTTCTCGATCTCACGCACTCGATGATCGAGCTCCTCGGGCTCGTCCAGAACGATGCCGCGGATGCCGTCGAGCTCCTCGCGACGAACGTAGAGGTCTTCCGGGTCGTAGCGATCGGGCTGCTTGTCGGCCCGAGTCAGTTCGGCCTTGAGCTGCTTGAGCTTCTTGTTGAGCGACTGCAGCTTGCGGAACAACGGCTGGATCTTGGCGGTGCGCAAACAACATTCCTCCAGGAGCGTCGCGAGCTTGCGGCGGTGGCAGGCGACCTCGGCGGCGATCTGTTTCTGCGTGTCGGCGTCGGCCTCCTGCCTCGCCTGCCAAGCCTCCTGGTTCAGACGCAGCAGACCCCGGACGGTCTGGAGGTTGACCGGGATCCGCTTGGCGATCTTGGCCTTGGCGTTCTCTTCGGCGGTGGAGATTCGCATGGTGCGATCGAACGGCAGGCTGCCTTCGTGAACCTGGTGGAGAATGTCCACGGCCTGCCCGGCGGCGTAGTCGGACTCGAGCACGCGACGACGGAAGATCATGCGTGTCGTCTCGATCTTCTTGGCAAGCCGGATCTCCTGCTCGCGGGTGAGCAGGGGAATGGTCCCCATCTGGGTGAGGTACATGCGGATGGGATCGTCGATCCGCTTTGAACCGTTCTCCGCCAGGGCCTCTTCGATGACGGCCTGTGTCTCGGCCTCGTCGAGCAGCTCCTCGTCGGCGCGCTCACGCGGCTCACCGTGCGCCGCGTCGGCCTCGTCGGAGACCTGCTCTTCCTCGTGAATCCGGACCTTCGGCGCCGACACGCCCTTGTTCGGGTCGTCGCGTTTGAACTTCAGGTTGGTCTGCAGCGGTGCCTGGAAGGTCTGGTACTTGTTGATACGCACGACTTCTTCGTTGATGAAGTCGATGTCGAGCATCTCGATCGAACTCAACAGTTCGTCGAGCTTCTCCGGATCCACCATCTCATCCGGCAACACGGTGTTGATCTCCTCGTAGCTGATCCACTTCCGCTTGGCGGAAATTTCAATGAGCTCGCGGAGGGCCGGATGCATGTCGGAAAAAAGTGCTGTCACTGCCATTGCTCCAGTGGGTTTCATGCGTACAAGGGCGGACCCGTCACGTTCGGGCTCGCGTTGGGAGTGCGTCAGGGATGTAGCCTTGCTTTCGCCTCTGCTCCAGCAGTTTTTCGATGGCGCCCTCGCCGGAAGTTTCCCGTCTCCGACGATAGGCATCCAGATCGCGGCGATAAAGCTCCCGTTCGGCAAGCCGCTCCAGGGCCTCAAAACGGTCGCGGAGGAACTCGGCGGGCGACTGCTCACCGGCCTCGATCCGCTGCTCGGCCTCGATATACAGGTCTCCGGCAAGGCTGCGCAGCCTGGGCTCGTCGAGTCGGGCCATGAGTTCCTGGACGGTGAAGGACTCGTCCCGGCTGAACCACTCCCACACCGTCTCGGCGAGGCACCGCAGCAGCGGGTCCAGGAACACCTGCGGCCCCAGCATGCTCGCCACCGGCACTGCTGCGACTGGGTCGCCACCGAGCGACTGGTGCCGCAGCGACGGCTGGAAGATCAACACCGCCAGCAAGTCGCGCTCGGCGAGGCGGCGGGCCGGCGGCACGTCGGCCTGCTCGGCAAACAGATCCGCCGCCGTCGTGTTCTCCTCGACCTCCTGTGGGGCCGGGCCGGGATGCCGGGCACCCGATCGGCCACGCGGTATGGCCTGTTCAATGTCCTCGATCCGGACATGCATCAGGTCCGCGAGCTGCGCGATCACGGGTCGCTTGCGGACACCGGGCAACCGGTCGAATCCAAGATCGGCCAGTTCGGCCAGCAGCCTCTGCAGACCGCGATGACGCCCCGCGGGGCCGCGGGCGGACCGCAGCTCCTCCTGGAACCGCGCGACCTTGTAGGCCAACGCGTCGGTGGCGACGTCCATCGCGGCCCGGAAGCGGTCCAGACCGTCGTCTGACGCCAGCAGGTCAGCCGGATCGTCGCCGTCGGGGAGGATGCAGATGCGGACGTCGATCGTTTCGGCGAAGAACAATGCCACCGCCCGGTCCGCGGCGCGGCGGCCGGCCTCGTCGCCGTCGAACAGCAGCACGACCTCCTCGCACAACCGCTTGAGAATCTGCACGTGCTGCGTCGTCAGCGCCGTGCCGAGGGTCGCCACGACGTTGGACAGCCCGGCCTGGTGGCAGGCGATGACGTCCGTGTAGCCCTCGGTCACGATCACCTGCCGGGCGTCGATGATGGACCGCTTGGCGAGATGCAACCCGTAGAGCGTCGCGGACTTGTTGAAGACGGGGCTCTCGGGACTGTTGAGGTACTTCGGCTCCTCGGTCTCATCGAGCCGCCGTCCACCGAACGCGATCGGCCGCCCCAGCTCGTCGCAGATCGGAAAGATGAGCCGGTTGCGGAACGTGTCGTAATGCCCGTTACCGCTCGAACGCGGCTTGATCAGGCCGGCGGCCAGCAACGCGCGGACCGAGACGTCGCGGCGCGTGAGGTGCCCCGCGATGCTCTCCCATTCCGCCGGCGCGGCGCCGACCATGAACTGCTCGACCGTTTCATCGTCCATACCGCGTCGCTGTATGAGGGCGCGGGCATCACTCCCACGACTGTCGTTGACCAGGAAGTCCCGGTAGAACTCGGCGGCCAGCGTGTTGGCCCGGCGAAGTTCGTCGCCGGCGGGGCGATCGGGCTTCGGGCCGGTCGATCGGCGATGCTGCAGTGTGATACCGGTCCGCTCGGCGAGCAACTTCAGGGCGTCGGGGAACGCCATCTTGTGATAGTCCATCACGAAGTTGAACGCATCGCCGGCGGCGCCGCAGGCATGACACTTGTAGAACGCGTTGCCCTTGTGTGTGACGACGGCGAACGACGGCGTGTGGTCGTCGTGGAACGGACAGAGTCCGACGTGCTCGCGGCCCCTGGGTCGCAGGGGAACGTGTTCGGCAATCAGTGCGACCAGATCCACGGACTCGCGGATGCGGTCAACGTCTGTTCTGTCAGCCAACGCAGACACGCAGAATCAGCCTCTCGGAATCAAACTGCATCCACGGTCACGTCACACCTCAGGGGTGATCCCGTGCACCGCTTCTCTCAGGTCGTTCACGCTAAGTGAGGGCCCGACTCGCACGCGTGTCGTTTTGGGGTGCTCGGCGTTGCCGGAGCAATTCCCCGAATGTATCGACGTGCGATCGACTGGTGAAAACGGTAGGCCGGATTCCGTCCGGGTCAAATGCCCAACGACAAATTCCGTTCTTTCACGGGACGCTCGGCACGGCGACAGCGTCAAGGGTCAGAGCCCTGATCCTTCAGATTGCCCGTCGCCACGGGTTTTCAGGCAGTTTCCTGCTGCTGATTGCGGGTGTAGGCGTACTTGCGCTTCAGCGGTTTGATAACCAGCCCCTGCCGGATCGCCCTGGTGGAGACCTTGATCCGCTTCGGCTTGCCGTCGATCACCGCGGTGACAGTCTGCAGGTTCGGCTTGAAGGTGCGGCGGGTGCACGAGGTCACCTTCGTCCCGACACCGCCGAGGTGCTTGGCCCGGCCGCGGATACGGATCCTGTTCCCGGTCGTGGTCCGAACCCCGGTAAAATAGCAGACTCGTGGCATAGCGGGGAGAGTATAGCCCCCCGTCGGGCCGAAGCAAACCGCGTAACAGTGCTCCGATTCCCTTGGAACCCCGGACTACGCCGATTCCTTCGCCCGACGCTGCGGCAACCGGTCGAGGGAGAGCCCGTTCTCGATCGACTCGGCGTCGAGGATGTAGGTGACGCCGTCGGATTGCGACTCCGGCAACTCGTACATGACATCGATCATGAACTCGTCGAGGACGGCCCGCAGGGCACGGGCACCGGTGTCACGCTTCATGGCCCGCTCGGCCAGCAGGTCCAGCGCATCCTGGGTGAACTCGAGGTTCGCGCCCTCCAGGCTGAACATGTGCTGGTATTGCTTGATCAGGGCGTTCTTCGGTTCGGTCAGGATCTGCGTCAGGGCGTCGCGGTCCAGCGGCATCAGCGGGCAGAAGATCGGCAGCCGGCCGACGAGTTCCGGGATCAGGCCGAACTCGAGGATGTCCTCGGGCGTGACCTGGATGAGTACTTCGCCGGATCGCTGCTGCTTGGTCTTGTCCACGGTGAGTTCCGAGGAGAACCCGATGCGTTGCCTGCCGATCCGCTTTCGGATGATGTCTTCGACACCGACGAACGAACCGCCGCAGATGAACAGGATGTGGGTCGTGTCCATCTGGATGTACTGCTGCTCGGGGTGCTTGCGCCCGCCCTGCGGCGGCACGTTGGCGAGCGTTCCTTCGAGCATCTTCAGGAGCGACTGCTGCACGCCCTCGCCGGACACGTCGCGTGTGATCGAGACGTTGTTCGACGTCTTGCCGATCTTGTCGATCTCGTCGATATAGATGATGCCGCGTTGCGCGGCTTCGCGGTCATAGTCGGCAGCCTGCAGCAGTTTGAGCAGGAGGTTCTCGACGTCCTCGCCGACGTAGCCGGCTTCGGTGAGCGTCGTCGCGTCGCCGATGGCGAAGGGCACGTTCAGGACCCGTGCAAGCGTCTTGGCCAGCAGCGTCTTGCCCGTCCCGGTCGGACCGATCAGCAGGACGTTGGACTTGTCGAGCTCGACCGGCGCGTCCTCGTTGTCGATCTGGGTCAGCCGCTTGTAGTGATTGTGAACGGCCACCGCCAGGGCTTTCTTGGGCTGGTCCTGGCCGATCACATACTGGTCGAGGAACTCCTTGATCTGTCGCGGCGCCGGGATATCGGAGAACAGGGGTCTCGCGCTCGTGACACGCCGCCGCTCCTGCCGGAAGATGTTCTGGCACAGATCGGTGCAGTTGGAACAGATGTAGATGTCGTTGGGCCCTTCGACCATGGGCCCGACCTCGCGGGAGGTCTTACCGCAGAAGGAGCACGTGGTGACCTTCCGTCCGCGGAAACCACTGCCGCCGTCGTCGCCACCGCCGGAATGAACACCGCCGCCGGCTGATGGGCCGCCGCCGCCCGTCGTTCCACCGCCGCCATCGCCGGACTTGGGCGCACCGCGCCGGCCTCCACCGCTTCCGGAGGCGCCCAACGGCACCGGCAACTGGGTCGGGTCACTCTGCTCTTTATTCTTCATGTGTTTCTCGACGCGAATCGGCGCCCGACCGATCGACAACCCCCATGACGCTAGTGTATCGGGCTTCATGTGCAACGTCTAAAGGAACCCGCGTGTTTGGCGGAAACCGGGTTGGATTGTGCTTTTTTCGGCGAGGTATCGGACACCGGGCGCTCAGGAACCGGTTGTGCCATCCTGTTCGTGCTCGGCGCCGGACGGTTCCGAAAGTCGTCCGATCAGCGAATCCCGTGCCCGGATAAACTCCTCGTCGCTGAGTTGGCTGGACGCCCTCAGCTCGCGCAGGTCCTGGAGCGTGAATCCGCCCGCGCCATCGCCCAATTCGTTCCTGGCCATACGCCGGACGATCCAGATTCCCGCGCCGCCGATGGCGACGACGCCCAGCAACGCCACCAGCCACGGCAGGACGTGGCCGAACAGTGAGCCGCCCGGGGAGGCGTCTGCGATTGTCAGGGCAACGCTCACGAAGAGACTCTACGCAGCGGATCTCACTTGCTGCCGGTCTTCTTCGACGTCTTCTTCTTTGTGATCGTCTTCTTCGACGTCCTGGTTGTCGTCGCCGCACCAGACTCGTCCGCCGAGATCTCGTTCCATTTCTCGGCAGAGATCTCCTCGATGATGGCCTTGGCGATCACCCGGTCGGCCGCCTTCTGTTCGTAGACCATGCGGGCGACATCGTTGATCTTGCCCGTCCGTGCGAGTTCGGCGCGGAGCTGGTCCGGCCGCTGACCGTGCTGGGCAGCGATCGTCGCGATACGCCCGTTGACCTCCTGCTCGGAGACGTCGACCTTGAAGTGCTCACCGAGACGCCGCAGCAGGAAGAAGAGTTTCAGACGATCGCGGGCCTGTGTCTCCGAGTCACCGCGCATCTCGGCCAGTTGCCGCTCGACGTCGTCCGGGGCCAGGCCGCGTTCGAGCAACTCGAGCCGGTGGCCTTCGAGCGCCCGGGCCGCCTGGCCGGCGGAGAGCTTCTCGGGCAACTCCATGTCGACCGCCTGGAGCAGGTGCTTGTAGACCTGCTCACGCATGGCCGTGGCTTGCTCCTGGTCGCACTGGTGCTGCAACGCCATCCGCATCTGCTCGCGGAGAATGTCCTCGCTCTCGACACCGAAGATCTCCAGGAGATTCTCGATGGTCGCGGGAACAGGCCGTTCGGCCTGAAGGATACGGAACGTGATGGTCAATTGCGCGCCGCGGATGTCCTCGCGCTCATGACCGTCAGGGCCGACCGTTTCGATCGTCAGCGTGTCACCGACGGCGCGGTCCTTGAGCATGCCGGCGAGCCCGTCCACCATGAGGCCCAGCACCGGTCCCTTGCCACCGTCTTGGGCGCCGGGGAAGACGATAATGGCCTGCTCGTTGTCGAACAGCGGCTCGTCCTGGCCTTGCTTGGCGAGCGTGACCTGTCCGAGTACCCGGTCGCCCTCCTGGAATTGCCCCTCAATGGGCGTTGACTCGCCGAGCCGGACCTGTTGTCGCTGAATGCGATCCTGAATGTGTTCGTCGGTGATCTCCAGCAACGGCTTCCTGACCGGTATGCCGACGAGCTCCGGAAGTTCGAAGTCCGGGACCACCTCGACGTCGACGGAGAACGACAGCGGCTTGCCCGCGACCAGCTCGAGCTTGTCCGTCGGCTCGGTCGGTTCCGGCTCGCCCACGGGATGGATGCCATGGGCCTCGACGGCCTTGGCATAGGCATCGGCGATCAGCTGGTTCTTTGTCTCCGAGCGGACCGAGGATCCGAACTTGCGTTCAAGCAGCTTCCTCGGTGCCTTGCCGCGGCGGAAACCCGGCAGGGTGGCCTCGTGCAGGAGGGTCCCGATAGATTCCTCGAGCTTCTCCGAGACCGCTTCCGGTGAGATCGTGATCGTCAGCCGTTTCAGCGCCGGACCGACGTTCTCGATCTTCACATCGGTGGCGGTCTGGTCGGGATTCTCGGTGGTGGCGGTGGATTCGGACATAGAGCCTCAACGATAGCAGAACGAGGCGCCCAGACAAGAAGAACCAGAACCAGCGGGTGGCACGGCCGACGGAGCGATAGCGACGTCGCCCGTGTCTTCGGACGTCCAACCACGGGCGAGCTCGCTATCGCTCGCTCGGCCGTGCCACCCCTTGTTGTCCTATCTCAGGAACAGCATCTCGCTGTACGTCGGCAGTGTCCAGAGGTCGGCGGGCAGGATCGCCTCCAGCGCGTCGGCCGCCGCGCGGGCCCTGGCCATGGCCGGCACGAGCTTGTCGCGACAGTGCAGGCCTTGCCGCTCGCCGTCGGCGATGGCCTCCAGGTCCCGTTCCTCTTTATCTACGCGTGTCGCGGACGCACGGAGGCTGTCAACCAGCCGGACAAGTTCCTCGAGCTGCCCCCAGGTGTCCTCGAAGTCGGCGCCGGCCGCCTGAGCGGCCGCGACGGCCTGGGCAACCTCGGTCTGGTACCGCAGCGCCGCGGGCAGCACCCTGGTCCGCAGCATCGACACGAGTGTCCGGGCCTCGATACCGATCGTCGTGTTGTACTGCAGCCAGAGCACCTCGACACGAGCCCGCAACTCGCGTTCGCTGAGTACGCCGTACTTCTCGAACAGCTTGATGGCCTTGGTCGACTTGAGCGTCGGCAGGGCGTCCACCGTCGTCCGCAGGTGCGGCAGCCCGCGTCGGGCGGCCTCGTCGTGCCACTTCTCGTCGTAGTTATCACCGTCAAAGACGACACGACGGTGTTCCTTGACGATCTCCTGT
>SMVB01210761.1_pt1 | contig 14465 bp, 11 predicted proteins | sample 2456461 | NCBI WGS metagenome assembly SMVB01 (sample SAMN11095934, study PRJNA526329) | marine sediment metagenome | biome: Marine sediment; feature: Surficial sediment; material: Deep marine sediment; isolation source: Hadal surficial sediment | place: Pacific Ocean | collected 2014-05 | depth... | reverse complement strand
CGAATCGCTCACCGACGTGAATTCCCAGATCTTCAGCAACAGCACGTAAAAACGAATCCGGAAATTTGATCAGCAAGCCACAGCCATCGCCGGTTTTTCCGTCCGCTGCAACCGCCCCGCGGTGGGTGAGGCGTGCCAATGCAGAAATTGCTGTCTCGATTAGCCAGTGACTCGGCGCATCATCAATATTTGCAATCAGCCCGAAGCCGCAACTATCGTGCTCAAATCTTGGATCGTAGAGTCCGTGTGCCAATTTTTCTGTCTTCAATTCCCCTGGGGACCCGCAGTTCTTGCGCGCACCGTTGACTTGCATCTGCTCAAAAGTCGCCACACTGACGCCCGATTGGGCCGTTTTACAGCCGAAACATATTTGGCTGCGGTGCTTGCAGGAATCTTATGCAAGTCGCACGTTAGCGAATTTTTAAAAATTCAATGGGGCAGCCCGAGCCGCTAAATATATTACACGAATTGCGATCTTTGCCACTCATTATTGTAAATGATTATTTTCATGTGAAACTACGTGGCGGTCAGCAGGAGGGACAGCAGCATTTGACAAGACTGGGAAATCTCTCGAATTTGTGCGAACAGTAGGAATTCGCATTCAACAGGGTTGATAGCGGAATTTCCGATTCTGAAACTCGTGCTAAGTGACTGATATCATTGGTCGGGGTGAGAAGATTCGAACTTCCGGCCATCGCTTAAATCCTAAGTTCCGTTGGCGCGCAAGTCGTATCGTTGCCGTTGGCGATCTCACCGTCACCGACAAATGGATAAACGGGGAAAGCACTTCGCAGTTGTTTTACCGATCGATCTGATCCGCATAGTGATCGACGCCCGCTTGCGCACACTGCATATCCTGCTGTGGGGTACCGGAACTCAGGCCGATACCGCCGACCACTTCGCCATCAACAGCGACCGGCAATCCGCCACCAACCACACAAAGACGTCCGCCAAGAGCCGTGTGTATACCAAACACAAGGTTGCCGGGAATACAGGCTTCATTGTATTCATGTGTAGCTTTGCGGGCAGCAGCAGCAGTGAAGGCTTTGTCCTGAGCTATTGTGATACTTGTAACTTTGCCGCCGTCCATACGGTCAAAAGCAATGAGGTTTCCAGACTCATCAGCGATTGCTATACACATCGGCACACCGATCTCTTGTGCCTTTTTCTTTGCACCATCGATCAAATGTTTGGCATCACTCAATGAAAGTCTTTTAATTGACAATGTCATTTTTGGGTCTCTCTGTCGAAAAATGATTTTGCTTCGCGCCGCAAGGCATGCAGTATCGGTTCAGTATAGCCATTGGGTTGATCACAACCCTTAAAAACCAAATCACAGGCAGCTTTAAACGCGATGCTGCTATTAAGGTCAGGATGCATACTGTGATAGGCCGGATCATTGGTATTCTGCTGATCAACAATGCGTGCCATGCGCTCCATTACGGCCCTGACCTGCTCCTCAGTAGCAATACCGTGACTTAGCCAATTGGCAATATGCTGACTGGAAATACGCAGGGTAGCTCGGTCCTCCATCAAGGCCACATTCTTGATGTCTGGTACCTTGGAGCAGCCGATGCCTTGATCAATCCAGCGTACTACGTAACCGAGAATACCCTGAGCATTGTTTTCCAGTTCGGCTTCGACTTCTGTATCAGTCAACAGTTTGTCGCCAAGCAAAGGCGGCATCAAAATATCGTCGATATTGGCTCTTGCCCGAGCGGATAATTCAGTTTGTTTTTGCGGCACATTTACGTTGTGATAATGGGTTGCATGCAAGGTCGCTGCGGTGGGCGAGGGCACCCATGCACAATTGGCGCCCGCCTCAAGGTGTGCTTGTTTTGTGTCTAGCATCTGACGCATCTCATCGGGCTTCGGCCACATCCCTTTGCCGATCTGGGCCTTGCCCTTCAAGCCACACTCAAGACCGATATCGACATTCCAGTCCTCGTAGGCCCTGATCCAGGGTTCAGACTTGATGGTCTCCTTGTCCAGTACCGGACCGGCTGCCATGCAGGTGTGAATTTCATCACCGGTACGATCCAGAAAGCCGGTGTTGATAAATGCGATTCGCGCGCTAACCTCGCGAATGCACTCCTTCAGATTAACCGTGGTGCGACGCTCTTCATCCATAACGCCGACCTTGATGGTATTGCGCGGCAGGCTGAGCGCATCCTCGACCCGGGAAAAAAGCTTGTCAGTTAGCGCGGCCTCTGCCGGTCCATGCATCTTTGGCTTCACGATATATATGCTGCCTGTACGGGAATTACGAAAGCGTCCCTTTCCTTTGAGGTCGTGCAAAGCGCAGAGTGTCGTGACCATCGCATCGAGAAAACCTTCGGGGACTTCCTGACCGTCTTCATCCAGTACCGCATCGGTGGTCATGAGGTGGCCCACGTTGCGCACCAGCATCAAACTGCGGCCGTGCAGTGAGAAGCTGCTGCCATCCGGTGCCATGAAATCCCGATCGGCGTTCAATGTGCGTCTAATCACCTTGCCGGATTTTTCAAACGCCTCTTCAAGCGTGCCGGTCATCAAGCCAAGCCAGTTTCGATAGACAAGCACCTTGTCGTCAGCATCTACGGCCGCGACGGAATCCTCACAATCAATAATGGTGCTGACTGCGGCTTCAAGGATCACATCCTTAACACCAGCATCCGAGGTCGTGCCGATTGGGTCGTTGTGGTCAATCTGTATTTCGATGTGCAGGTCGTTATTCAGTAACAGTATCGAATTCAGCGACTCGCCTGCTGTGTACCCGACGAACTGCTCCGGGTTCAACAAATTAGTGCCTGTGCCGCCTTTTAGAGTTGCAGAGAGACTCTTTCGTCCACCGGCCCCGCTGAGCCGATATTCAGCAACGTTCTTGTGACTTTCCTGAGCCAGCGGCGCTGCGTGATCGAGAAACTCGGCCGCGAACTGAACGACGCTTTCGCCACGGACAGGATTGTATGTCGCGCCTTTCTCACGCCCATGGTCCTCAGGAATAACATTGGTGCCATAAAGCGCATCGTATAAACTGCCCCAACGCGCATTGGCGGCATTCAACGCAAATCGCGCATTGTTCACTGGCACAACCAGTTGCGGACCCGCAATGCTGGCAATTTCTCTATCGACATTGGCTGTCGTAATTTGGAATGCCTCTCCCTCCGGAATCAGATAGCCAATATCTGTCAGGAACTCCTTGTACGCATCGACGTCAGTCGGCCGTCCCTCGTGTTGTCGATACCAGGCATCGATCTGTCGTTGCAGATCATCACGCTTCGCGAGCAAAGCCTTATTCTCAGGGCCAAGGTCATTGACAATCGCTTCAAATTCAACCCAAAAACGATCGGGATCTATGCCGGTGCCAGGTAGGATTTCATCGATTACAAGGTCATGCAATACGGCAGCAATTCTTAGTCCGCCTATTCGAAGTCTTCTTGTCATTGTCCGCTTCTCATCAATATCAAACTCGACTCGAAGCCCAGATATAGCTCGCTTGTTTCATCTTTGCATCAGATGCTAACACGGGAGACTCCTAAGTGAGGTTACAATGAGTGATAAATAACAAAACGGCCCAAATTGTCAATGACCTTTCACTATGATACTCATGAAACGCATGACAATATAATTTCGCCAGCGATGTGTTTGATGTCCAGAAAATGAAAACCATAAGCTATTATATCTGCCTGTAATCAATAGACCGTGTGACATTGCAGGAGAAAACTTGATGAGATATATAGGGTCCGAGGAAGTAGCAGATGCTCTTCCATACGGCGAACTAGTGGAAAGCCTGAGGGAAATCTATTGCGCTGAGGGCATGACGGCGAAGCGGGACTTGATTGACTTAGAGCAAATGAGTGAAACGGAAGGTACCTGCATGGCATTTATGCCGGCATGGGGTCCTGGTCATGATCTAACTACCAAGATATTCACACTGTTCCCTGGCAATCGCAAAAAAGGACTTCCGACCATCAACGCTGTGATCTTTGTTTTCGATCCGTTAAACGGAGCGCCGAAGGCAATCATCGATGGTACCGAGATTACACGGCGACGAACAGCCGGCATGTGTGCATTGGCCGCAGATTATCTGGCCCGGCCAGATAGCAAACACTTGCTCGTGTGCGGAGCCGGTGTATTGGCACCTCACGCGGCATTGGCTCATGCCTCCGTACGGCCGATTGAATTTATTAAAATTTGGGCGCGGCGGCCTGAAGCAGCAGAATCAGTGGCAGAATTCGTGCGATCACAACGGGACGATATAGAGGTCAGTGTCGCCGGCGACTTGCCAGCTGCGTGTCGACACGCCGATATTGTTTCATGCCAGACCAGCTCGCCGGAACCAGTTATTTTCGGCAAATGGATTGAAGCGGGAACACATATGGACTTTGTCGGGAGCCACGATCCTGAAAAGAGAGAGTGCGATGATGAAGCTGCCCGGAAGTCAAGAATCTATGTGGATGTAATGGAAACGGCAATGAAAGAGGCTGGCGACGTACTAATTCCATTGAAAAGCGGTGTTATTACAAAGTCGCAAATCGTTGGCGATCTAAGTGATTTGACCCGAAAAAAGGTTCAGGGAAGAATGAGCGCCGACGAGATAACGCTTTTTAAATCAACCGGTTCTGCTCTTGCTGATATGGCTGCGGCCGAGCTCGTCGTTAGAAACCTGGGTTCCGCGTCCGCCGTACCGGTCTGAGGCGACCGATGCCAGCCTTATTCTTGGTATTTGCGTGCCGATCGCATAGTTTTGCATTTGGAGTGATGCTCAGTATACGAATGGTTGAAAAGGCTGTGCTGAATCTACTGGTTTTGTATACAATATCCGAAAATTAACATGCAGGGAGATTGGACGTGAGTGAGGATAGGGTTGTATTAGTAACCGGATCTGCAACCGGCCTTGGAGCTGAATTGATTCGCAGCTTTGCCGCCAAGGGATTTTGTGTTGCCATTAATTATTTCCTTGATGGCGAGGCAGATGCACTTTGTCAGGAGGTTGTTGATACTTACGGCCAGGACAAGGTGATGAAATATCAGGCTGATGTAGCAGATCGAGCTGCCGTAAATGCCATGTACGGCAAGATCATCGAAAAGTTTGGTCGAGTTGACATACTAATCAATTGTGCAGGAATAAATCGTGATGCGCCGTTTACTGAAATCACCGATGAGTCATGGGATTCGGTAATTTCTGCGCACCTAAAAGGGCACTTCGTATGCGGCCAGGAGTTCGTGTTTCATAATTCGGATCGCGAGGGCGTGATTATCAACCTGGGTGCAGCAGCAGGTTCAACGGGGCGAAAGAACGGAGCTAATTTCTGCGCGGCCAAAGCAGGCGTCATTGTCCTGACAAAGTGTATGGCACTTGAGTTAGCCCCAAGAATTCGAGTGAACTGCCTGGTACCAGGATCAGTTCGAACACGGGAGGTAATCGAGCGTTACAACCTTGAGACTGAAGACGGATTGGCGAAAGAGCTTGCAACACTACCCATGGGCCGATTGGGAGAATTCGAGGACATTACGAATATGGTCCACTGTATGGTTGACGCCAAATTTACAACAGGCGCCAAATTCTATGTCAATGGCGGTCAGTATATGCATTGACGGCAACTGTCGTTTCATTGAATGATCAGGATTTGTTCGTTTGGAGGATGAAGATATTCAACACCACGACTGGTGACAATGTGGTTTCCTTCGATATTGATTGAGATTGGAAAGCCAGGCCGTTCAGGCAATTGTGAGTGCACCATATACTCAAATGAGAACAGATGATTCTCTTGAATTTCAAGATCAAATCGATCTGTTCTGAAGGGCGCGATTGAGGCACCCAGTGTCACCAAACTACCGCCGTTGTTTCCCATCGAATGAAGATCGATCGAAAATCCCGGTTGATCAGTATCAGCGAGCGTCTTCTGAACTAGCTTGTAATCCTCTGTTCCAATATCGATGAATGGTGTGTAGACATAGTCCGCGGCCTCGAGCGCTCCGACAAGCAAATCCAGCGTTTCCTTAGCTGTTCGGCCAACGACGATGTGCGGTCGCATGATCTTGTGTGCAGTAATCGCCCGATCAAAGGCCCGTTGGATGCTTTCCGGAACGCTAGACTCTCCCTCACGCAACACATAGGCGTTACGCTTATAGTCGGTTGAAAAGTAGTCCAGATATCGAACCGAGATATCGAATGTCATGAAATCGCCACGCTGAATGACATAGTCGTCGTGATGAATCCACCATCTTACGTCTGGGTCATCTATTGGCTCGGAAACTGCTGAATACAGGATGCGCGGTATGCTGACGCCCCTATGGAATTCATCCAGGATGCCCAGCTTGTATTTTTGCTCTGCAACCCACCTGCCAACATCTCTCAGCGTGGTCACACCCGGTGTTATGACTTCTCTACTCAATGCACGATGCAGGATCTGCCGATGAATTTCGAGCGCGTTAGCGAAAGCAATTATTTCCCGTTGAACCCGCCGTACTCTGAAATCGGTAATGACATTTTCTGCGGAAACCAAACGTCGGGAATACTTTGGCCCCAGAATTTTCTCGAGTTTCAGATATTCGGAATGTGAGATGCCGTCAGCAATCGCGAGCCAGGCAGAGGAATTAATTGCAATCCTCTGAGGATCGCGTTCTGCGATAAAGTTCGATAGCTCATTGTAGACATCTGGATCCTGACGACCATACTCGTAGCCAGCAATCGCACGGGAAATTTCACGAGAACCAAATATATCAAACAAGTCCGGGTGACCGCCGCTACCGAATAATGCGCGTTCAATTCTGTCCCCGCCCCGATCAGTAAAAATCACATATCCAGACACTGGGCCGAAGTGTAGCGCCATCGGGTCGGCATCTCCGTCCCGAATGACATGAATCCACATATCAACATCATTGTCCCTCATCGCATCGGGAAGAATGAGATCGAGCTTCTCGCGCCGGATTAGATGCAGAATATCCGCGCTGGCCCAGGCCGATTGGCTTACGACCTCGGCATGGCCAATATTGCTAAAAATTATCAGGCCGAATAGGGCAATTGCCATTCTCGTTAACATTTTAAGATCTCTATAGCAGTGGTTGTGTTAAGGAGCGCAGCAATATTCTCAGAGGATCATTGCCTTCATCCAGTCCGCGGTGTTGTGAAAATTGGCAACGGCACTTCCTGGCGGGACCAGCTGATCGCATGCCTCGCGCACGGTCTCATCGAGCGGAGTCTCCAGGATTTCCAGAAATTCTTGTAACTGCGGCACCGTTCTCGGGCCAATCAGTGGTGCGGTAATGCCCGGCTGGTCCTTTACCCATACAATCGCCAATTGAGCAGCACTCAGTCCGGCGCTTTGCGCAAGTTTGCTGAACGCTATTCCGACTTCAATACCCCGTTTGGTTACGCGATCGGCATAAAAGCCGCCACGTAGCACGGCACGCGATTCTTCAGGTAAATTGTCAGCATCTTTGTAACGGCCGGCGAGAACGCCCATTGCCATTGGCGACCAGGTGATTACTCCGACGCCGTGCGTTTGGCACATTGGCAGCAGCTCGTTTTCAATACGACGGTCCAGGAGGTTGTATGGTGGCTGTTCGCACACAATTCGGGTGTAGCCTTTCAATTCGCTAATCATGATCGAATTCATCACCGCCCAGGCGGGATGCGTCGAGCATCCGATATATCGGACTTTTCCTTGTTGGACCAGCGTATCGAGCGCCGCTAGCTGTTCGTCCCACGGAATATCAGGAGATGGCCGATGGATCTGATAGAGATCGATGTAGTCCGTTTGCAGACGCTTCAATGAATTTTCGCAGGCGCGAATGATATTAAGACGGGTATGCCCATGGTCGTTAGGCCCGAATTGTGCAGGATCGTCCAAGCTGAAGCCCGGCCGACGCTGACCGTGATCCACTTTAGTCGCAATTAATACCTGGTTCCGCCTGCCATTCTTTTTGATGGTCTTACCAATAATCTTCTCGCCGCCGCCGTTGGCATAAGTATCGCCGGTATCGATAAGATTGATTCCGGCCTCCAGCGCCATATTCAGAATTCTTGCTGACTCGTCCGCAGGTGTTGGATCCAAAAAATTATCTGTGCCGAGGGCGAGAGGTGATATTTGAAGTCCGGTTCTACCCAAAGTTCGATATGCCATGTTTTCTTGTCCTACTGAATGGATTAATTTGAAAGGCAGCTTTGGTTGTGTCGCAGTGCCGGCTGCGATCAGCGATTTTGTTCTTGTGCGCGGTGGGTGACGGGTATATTGGTATTGACCAAATAGCCAATCTGTATATTGTATACGACAATTAATACAATGACGAGAAGAAGGGCATCCGTGGTGGGCAAGGCTCTGGCAGTGTAATTCGCCTCACACATCGTTCAAACCAGGCGCGCCGGTAGATTAGATATTGTCCGCCAATACCTCATCACGGGATTGCCGATGTGATTAATACGATTCAGCCAATTTAATTGCGCATTGGTGGGTGAAGACCCCGGATTGTCGCCTACATGGATTTGCCACTCTGTGAATTATGGCGACGTAGGCCAAAGAACACGCATAAGGACGAGAGTTTGGTTATTGACTGGCTGGTTATTGCCGTTTATCTGCTCGTAATCACCGTAATAGGGGTGTATTCGAGCAAGAAAGTATCTTCATCGTCGAATTTTTTTATCAGTGATAGAAAATTCGGCAAGTGGATGATGATGTTTTTTACTTTCGGTACCGGGACGAACACAGATCAGGCGGTTTCCGTCGCTTCAAAAACATATGTGTCCGGTGCTTCCGGAATTTGGTATCAATGGCTGTGGTTGTTTGCGACGCCATTCTATTGGCTATTGGCACCATTATTTCGCCGTATGCGAGCGGTGACCACTGCTGATTACCTAAATGTCCGATTTGGTCAAAGTGTCGCAGTACTTTTTGCGCTGGTCGGCATTCTGCAATTGTCCGTCAATATTGGCGTGGTTCTCAAAGCATCCAGCTCGGTGATTACGGCGGTATCCGGCGGGGCTATTAGTCCGTCGATTGCGATTGTCGGCATGACGGTTTTGTTCGTCAGCTACGGTGTCGCGGGCGGATTGAATGCCGCGATCGTCACCGATTTTATCCAGGGAATATTGACGATTGTTTTGTCTTTTTTGATTTTACCGTTTGCGCTTAGTGCAGTTGGCGGGATGTCAGGCCTGCGTGAAATTATTGATAATCCGGAAGTTTTCTCGATAGTAGCGCCAAGCGAAATAACGACTCTGTATGTAATAGTAATAGCGGTGAACGCACTCATCGGTTGGGTAGCATCACCCTATTCGATGGCGATGTGCGGTGCGGGCAAAAACGAGCATGCATCCAGGGTTGGACTGGTGAGTGGCATGTTTCTAAAACGACTTTGCACGATCGCCTGGGTATTGACCGGGCTTGTGGCGATCGCATTGTATGCGAACACCGAGACAAATCCGGATCACGTTTATGGCCTTCTGGCCAGAGAGTTTTTGCCGACAATTGCTCCCGGACTTGTCGGATTATTCGTCGCCTCATTGCTGGCAGCGGTAATGAGCTCCTGCGATACGTTCATGGTGTCATCCGCCGCCTTGTTAACGGAAAACATCTACAAGCCCCTAATCAAGCCAAATCAAGACGACGAACACTATATTCGGGTTGGGCGAATCGCCTCTGTATTTGTGGTGGTTGCAGGAATACTGATTGCATTCCGCCTTTCGAGCATTGTGGACGGGCTTGTGCTTTTCTGGATAGTGCAGGCAATGATGGGAGTCGCAATATGGGTTAGTTTTATCTGGCGGCGCGCAACATCGGCTGCCGCATGGGCCTCTACATTGAGTGGATACGCGGTCTGGTTGTTTACCAGTGACATAGATTTTGCCGGCTGGAGCTTCAATGCGCACTTTTCGCGGTTTTTGCCGGAGTTTATGTTGTACAACGGTCAGCTTTCCCTGCCGTGGCAGATGATCTTTTATCTGACAGTTGCACTAATTGTTATGATTGGTGTCAGTCTGGTCACTCAGGCGCCATCGAATGAAATACTTGATCGAGTTTATGAAACACTTCGAACACCAGTGGAATCGGGGGAGCCAGAGGTAGAGCCAGTGACCCTTCCTGCGAGTACAACGCCTGCTCCGCGGTCGGTATTGATCGATCATCCAGATTTTGAAATCATGAAGCCGACAGCATCGACGGTTTATGGTTTCGTCGGGTGTTGGGTGGCCGTGGGCGCATTAATAGCTTCGTTCGTCTGGATACTGAAGCTGTAGGTAATTTTGTGCTGGCATCGTCAATGGTCGCATTTTCTGTTCAATGACATTATTCTCAGTTCGCGTCGATGGCAATACCATCTGTTATGCGTTGCGCAAGCTTTGTCAACGTGGCACGAAAATTGTTTTTAAATCTGAAACTCAAGGTCAGCGTAGTGAGCACATCAAATAAAGAAGTGACGAATTCAAAATCTAAAGATCCCAGCGTTTCGCTCGCAGTTTCGATAGTGATGGCGGCAGTGATAGGCTTCGGTGTCGTTTCATTTTGGAGAGGTGTTTGGTATTTGTGGGATGTGTTGATATTTACACGTCCTGAGGACAAGTTGCTAAGCGGTGCGGCATCTCTGCTAACTGGAGTCGTAATTTTAGGCGCCATGAGAACATTTTATTCGGTTCTCGCTCCGCCAATGAATCGAGTCAATATTCGTCCCCACACGGATTACCACTCATAGTTAGCCAAATCAGTGAAGTCAGTATTCCAGGATTTTTCGAAACAATAGTTTGAGGAGCCTAAAGTGGCTAGTTATTTTCTTCGCTCAGTACGAACCGTCGACTCCCATACTGAAGGAAATCCGACGCGCGTTATTGTTGGTGGCGTTCCGGTCCCACCCGGTGCAACCCTTAATGAGAAAAGAAGCTGGCTCAAGAATAAGGATGACGGATTACGGCGCATATTAAATTTTGAACCGCGGGGCTCCGGATTGATGTGTTCCGTATTGCTGCTGCCCGCGGAATCCGACGAGGCGGATTTCGCCGTGATCATCATGGAACAGGATGAATACGTACCAATGTGTGGTCACTGCATCATTGGTACTGCCATGACCGTCGTCTCCCAAGGCATGGTGAAGATTGAGGAGCCGATTACGACCGTTCGCTTCGATACGCCGGCGGGACTGGTTACTTGTAGTGTCGAGGTCAAAAACGGCGATGTTGGTGCGGTGAGTTTCGAGAATGTCGAAAGTTTTCTGCTACAAGATCAGGTTCCAATCAATGTTGAGGATTTTGGTGAACTAATCGTCGATATTGCTTATGGCGGCGATATGTACGCATTTGTCGACGCGGATCCACTTGGACTGGATCTAACTCTGAATAATGACGCTAAATTGATTGATACCTGGCTAAAAATCCGCGCTGCTGTTGGCGAGCAAATCGACACAGTACACCCGGAGGATCCAAGCATTGATCGGTGTTATCAGGTGCTATTCACATCCCGGAAAAAGACTACCGGCGACTATAGGCAGACTATCCTGGTGCCTCCCGGCACTCTTGATCGGTCGCCTTGTGGAACAGGGGCAAGTGCTCGAATTGCGTTGCTGTACAGCCGCGGCGAAATTGGGCTAAACGAGGCCAAGCGATTCGAAGGACCGTTGGGCACGTGCTTTACCGGCGAGGCGGTTAGATCAGAAGTACGCAATGGAATCACGTATGTAACGCCGCGCATCACCGGCAATGCCTATATCACGGGCTACAATCAAATTGTTCTGGATCCAAACGACCCGATTCCAAATGGCTACAGAGTGGGACCGGCGCCGCGTGACCTTTCGGATTGAGACGTTGACCGTTGCGTATTGCGTAGTGATTTAGCGGAATTGAAGGTGACATGAATTGAACTCGTTTCCATTTAATGACCAAGGCGCTGCGCGATGCTGAAAGCACGACGCTGGCTGGCCGTCACATTGACGTTGATAAACGTCGCCGGGGCGCAGGCGCGAGCTGACGAAATGAGCGATGATTCTGTCGTCGCTCGATTGAGAGAAGAGAGTTTCCAGCATTCTCAGGTTAATAATACGATCAGTTATTTGTCGGATATCTACGGGCCGCGATTGACCGGCACACCTCGCTACCTCGAAATGGTCAAATGGGTCGAATCGCGGCTTCGCAGCTGGGGCATCGATAATATTCGTATCGAAAGCTTTGGCGAAGGCCTCCGCGGTTGGGAAGTCGAAGAATTTTCTGCGGTCATGACGTCGCCTGCTTTCATGAGCCTGAATGCACAGCCAGTGTGTTGCAGCCGAAGCACCAACGGTCGTGTTTCAGGTGCTGTAATACTCGTGGATTTTTACGATCTTGAGGCCTTGCAAAAGCTAAAAGGGAGACTGCGTGGGCAAATTCTTCTGCATCCCGAAGTTACCAGCGAGTTCGACGGGGAAACCGGCGCTTGGTCTGATGACAGGCTGAAAAGAGCCGCAAATCGATCGAATCCGGTGACTCCTGACGGGCTCGACGGGCCCGGGTCGACAGTGACTTATGTCGAGCGGCTTAAACAAAGAGCCACAGAAAATGATCAGAGTGATCGACAACTAGCTCAATTCCTGATCGACGAAGGGGTTGCTGCTGTATTGCGCTCAAGTTCAGCGCCTGCCGGTGTTGTGAATGGCAGATTTGACACAGGCCTGGTCGAATTCCGCCGGGTTGGAGACCCGAAGCCAGTTCCTTTTTACGTCATACCGCGTGAACAGCACGCGAGATTGCTGGCAATGCAGGAACGGAGCGTTACGCCGGAGTTATCGCTGAACTTAAAAACCCGCTATTACGAAGACCCACAACTATACGTCAATCTGATCGCCGAGATTCCAGGATCCGACCGGCAGCTTAAAGACGAGGTCGTATTTCTTGGTGCACATCTCGACTCCGTCGAAACCGGTACCGGTGCCGCAGATAATGGCGTTGGTGCTGCGACATCAATGGAAGTCCTGCGAATGTTTAAGGCCTTGAATCTCAATCCGCGTCGTACCATACGCATTGGATTATGGGGTGCGGAAGAACAGGGTCTGTTGGGGTCATCGGCATACGTAAAACGTCACGTTGGAGACATTCTTACTGGTGAGTATTCGCCGAACCAGGAGAAGATTTCCGCGTACTTCAATCATGACAACAATGGTCATGATATTCGGGGAATATATTTGCTGGGGCATGAAGCAATTCGACCGATTTTTCAGGCATTCCTCAATCCGTTCGCAAACATTGGTGCGAGTACCGTCACTATTGAAAATGCAGGCGGTACCGATATCTTGGTTTTCGATGCCGCTGGCATACCCAGCTTCGAGTGGATTCATGATCCGCAAAACTACTTCAGCCATCAATTACATACCAATCTGGATGTGCCTGAGCTTGTCAATATCGAATCTGTACAGCGAAACGCAGTCATCATTGGCAGCGTTGTTTATCACACAGCAATGCGCGATGAAAAGTTGCCGCGCAAATTGGATCGGTAATGAGTTAGCGCGCAAAGATGTGAAAAATTTACTTTCCGAAGGGCGCTCCGAGTCTGTTTCCATACGCTTTCTTGTAGTCACTGCCGCAATCAAATTGTCCGACAGACTGGTCGCCGAAGCTGGCAGCAAATCTGTATTTACAACGGCTGGCCAAAACCCAGCCGCCACCGACAATTGTGCGATACGGGCAACACCTATATACTACTAGCCGCCGCTTTTAGAGCGTGATTTAGTCAGAATTCGTACTTGGGCAAGGTTAATCCAGTGGATCAGAGTCGGGTTACTCGCAAGACAGTGACATCTGCAGTAGTCGATATACTCCGTGAAAAAATAATTTCGCACGAGATTGAGAGTGGTCAACCATTGCGCCAGGATGCACTTGCCGAGCAATTGCACGTGAGTCGAATTCCAATTCGAGAAGCACTCCTGCAGCTGGAAGCAGAAGGGCTCGTTGAGTTTGCCCCGCATAAGGGCGCGGTGGCAACACAGGTATCTGCGGAAGAAGTCGATGAATTATTCAACTTACGTTCGATCCTCGAAACCGATCTGTTAGTGAGAGCGCTTCGGAATATCACGGATAGTGAGCTGAAGCACTCCGAATTGATTCTGGAAGAATTCGATGAACTGCTCAAGCCTGGTGCAGATATGCATGCTTGGGGAGCATTGAATTGGAAGTTTCACAAGAGCTTGTATGCTCCAGCCGACCGTAAACGAACGCTCAATATTGTCCGGCAGCTACACACAAATTGTGATCGATACTTGCGAATGCAGATCCTATTGGATGCGGATTACTCCAGAGCCGAGGAAGAACATCACACGCTGCTGAATTTGTGCGAGAAACGGGATATACGCGCGGCGCGAAAATGCCTGAAGGACCATATCTTGATTACCGGGCAGAAACTAATTAAGACAATTAATGCGGTAAAATGATTCAGACTTGTTGCTCACGTAAGTCTACTTCGCGATATTTCGCGCTTTGATCAGGTCGCGGTGCGTGGTCAGCACCTCGGAAAGATACGACCGATTGGCGG
>SMVB01014029.1_pt1 | contig 14472 bp, 10 predicted proteins | sample 2456461 | NCBI WGS metagenome assembly SMVB01 (sample SAMN11095934, study PRJNA526329) | marine sediment metagenome | biome: Marine sediment; feature: Surficial sediment; material: Deep marine sediment; isolation source: Hadal surficial sediment | place: Pacific Ocean | collected 2014-05 | depth... | reverse complement strand
CTTTCTTGATCCATCACATCCGATGCCTGCGGAGTGCGACCATCGCCGCGCTGGCGGTTGTACTCGCGAGCTGTAGTGGCGGCGGAGAGATCGACTACTCGGGCCCCGTTGCTGAGTGGCGAGACTTTGCGGGGGACAAGGGTGGGCTCCACTTTTCTCCCCTGACCCAAGTTCATCGCGGCAACGTCGATGGGTTGAAACTCGCGTGGGAACATCGCTCGGGTGACTTCTTTGCGGGCAGTGCGGAGCGCGCACCCACCGCCTTTCAGGTCACCCCGATCGTCGTCAACGACACGCTCTACTACTGCACGCCGTACATGCGGGTGTTTGCGCTCGATCCCGAGACGGGTGTACCTCGCTGGTCCTTCGACCCGAAGTTGCGCGCAGTGACGAGCGGAGGTCCCTACCCACTGACGTGTCGCGGTGTGTCGTACTGGGAAGCGGAGTCGCCGGTTGCGGGTCAAGCCTGCGAGAAGCGGATCCTCTACGGCACCAAGGACTCGGAGCTGATCGCCCTCGACGCAGATACCGGCGCCCTTTGTGCAGATTTTGGAGAAGCCGGTCGAGTGGCCCTGCGCGAGGGCCTCGAGCCGGGAGTGCCGGCCTGGGAGTACTACCCGACTTCGCCGCCGCTTGTGATCGGTGACGTAGTCGTAATCGGAGCGCTGGTTGCCGACCAACTCCGGGTGGATGCGCCTTCCGGAGTCGTCAGGGCTTTTGACGCGCGCACGGGTGAGCTGCTCTGGGCGTGGGACCCCGTGCCCCCGGGTTGGAACAGCGCACACGCAAAGGGCGAGCGCTACGCGCGCGGCACCCCAAACGTCTGGTCGATCATCTCCGGCGACGTCGAACGCAAGCTGGTGTTCGTACCGACCGGAAACTCGTCGCCAGATTCCTACGGCGGGCAGCGGGACAACATCGACTATTACGGAAGTAGCGTCGTCGCACTCAGCGCCAGGACCGGGAAGGTCGTCTGGCACTTCCAGACCGTGCACCACGATGTGTGGGACTACGATGTCGCCACCCAGCCCGCGCTGTTTCAACACCCGGGCGTCGCCGGGGGCGCACCGGCCCTGGCCCAGGCCACCAAGATGGGCTTTGTGTTCCTGCTCAATCGCGAAACCGGCGAGCCCCTCTACCCGATCGAAGAGCGCGCGGTACCCCAGGGCGGAGTCGAGGGCGAGCAGTTGTCACCCACCCAGCCATTCCCCACGCACCCACCCCCGCTCCACGACCTCGACTTCGAAGCTTGGGGCTTCACACCCTTCGATCGCGCAGGCTGCGAAAAACTGATCGCGGGCTATCGCTGGGACGGCATCTTTACCCCGCCGACTGAGGGCGGGTCCATCCAGTACCCGAGCAATGCCGGCGGAATCAACTGGTCTGGGATCGCGATCGACCCGCAGCGAGGTCTGTTGATCACCAACCAAACCCAGGTGATCGTCGCGGCCCAACTGGTCCCGCGCGCCGAATTCGACCGCATCGACCTCGCTTCTATCGTCTACCCGGACGAGGCGTATCCGATGCGCGGCACACCCTATGGCCTAAGGCGCTTTCCGCTTTTCTCGATCTTCGGAGCGCCCTGCAATGCTCCACCGTGGGGGACGCTGACCGCGGTCGACCTCGCCAGCGGTGAGATCGTTTGGCAGGTGCCGCTCGGGAGCACGCGAGACCAGGCGCCGTTTCCGCTGTGGTTCGACCTCGGCGTACCGAGCTTCGGCGGAGGCTTGCTGACCGCCGGCGGGCTGTACTTTACCGGCTCGAGCATGGACAAGGCGTTTCGGGCCTTTGACGTCGACACCGGCGACGAGATCTGGAGCACGCGTACGCCGTACCCCGGCAACGCGACTCCGATGAGCTATCGCCTCGGCAAGAAGGGCCGACAGTTCATCGTGATCGCGGCCGGCGGCAACCCACTTACCGGGTCGGGCGATGCGCTGCTCGCGTTTGCTCTCGAAGATTGACTTATTACTGCGAGAATCGCCCGCTGCTTGAAAAGCTGACGCGGTCGCTATTGTCTCCTCACTCGGATCCGCCGCATGCGTCGGATCAAGCCGCGCCCAAAACAAGCGAAGGATGGTTGCACGATGGAATTGGATATTTACGGCGAACCGGTTCACACCCGTTGTCTCGCCGTCGCATTCACGCAAGGCGGTGGAGAGTCGATCGAGTTTCGCGCCGACATCCTCGATCTGCGCAAGGCCGGGCTGATGGCACTCGCGGGCAGGATCGCCACGGCGGGAATCATCCACAAGATGGAACTGCGCGGCGCGTTCTCCCTAGGGACAGGCTGCATCGAGCGGATCGAGTGGGACCAATCGCACGTGATGCACGAGGCAAACCGGGCGACCAAAGGCGAGTGCTGCCGGGATCCGATGGTGCGGCTAAAAGAGCTGGTGGGAACCCGGCTGGGAGACGGGTTTGCCAACGAGTTGAAGCAGTGCTTTGGCGGGCCGCTGGGTTGCACCCACATCAACACGTTGTTTCGCGAGTTGAGTGCCTTTGTTTCCCGACAACGCGTGGTAGCGCGCGAACACCCAGAGCTTCAAGCCGTGCGGCCGCCCGGGGAGCGCATTGCCTCGCGAAGCATCTTCTTCGACGCGTTTTTGCCGGATGCAGGCGCCACCACCGTCATCAGTGTCCGGCTCGCGGACATTCACTATGGCAAGACCGACGAACGTGGCAGCGAAAGCCTCCATTCCCACGACGAACTGCGCCTCGTTGCCGAGGTAGAGCTTTCGAATTGGGAGCTTCGAGGCGTACAGGCCCGGGAGCGTTGTCGCCGCGGCCCTGCATGCAGTGACGCGCCATGGCGGCCACGCGACAGTGAGCTTGGCGACTTCGCAGGAAGATCGTCGTTCGGTGGCATGTCGCGCTTCTGTCTAGATCGTTTTGGAAACCGGGAACAGGACGCACTGCTGCTCTCGGCGTTGCTGAGTCTGGCGCCGGGCATGACCCAGGTCGGTGTAACGGTTTCCGATGGACTTGCCCCGTCTTCCGGATCGCACCCGGGCGGCGGCCTGGCACAGATGGGCCCGGGCCCGTGCTACATGCTGCGCGCCGGGGGGCCGCTGATGGAGACGCTGGCGAAGGGCATCCCCGAAGCTACGTCTGGAGAGACGGGGGAGACGGGGGAGTCGAGTGATTCCGTCGTCTGAAATGCGAGTTCAGCCCTTCTGACAACCGCTACACCCGGGTGCTACGGTGCGCTACATGCGAGCCGTGCGATTTACCGAGGAAGGCATCTGCGTCCTGGACGTCAAAGAACCCGAGGGCGATGTATGCGTGCACATCCGCTCGGTGAGCATCTGCGGCAGTGACCTGGGGTTTATCTCGTTCGGACCGTTGCCGTTTACGCTCGGCCACGAGATGGCGGGTGAACTCGACGACGGCACACCGGTGGCGGTCGAACCACTAACACCCTGTGGCACATGCGATCAGTGCATCGCCGGCCATCCCCAGCGTTGTCGCCTCGGTTTTGGAGCCACGGGTCTCGGCATGGGGCTCGACGGCGGTATGGCGGACCGCATCCGCGTCCCCGAGCGCTGTCTGATCCGTCTGCCCAAGTCGATCGACCTCGAGGATGCGTGCGTGCTCGAGCCCCTCGCAGTGGCGATTCACGGTCTGCGGATTGCCGGGATCGAGTTGGGTCAGCGAGTGGCCGTGGTGGGCGGGGGAAGCGTCGGTCTGGTGACCGTTGCCGCGGCGCGGGCGCTCGGTTGCGAAGTGGGGCTGGTGGCGAGGCACCCGCATCAGCAAGCCGCGGGTGCGAAGCTCGGCGCTGTTGCGGTGAGCGGAGAGTACGCCCTCACCGTCGACGCGGCCGGTAGCGACACTGCGGTGAAGCAAGCCTGCGAACTCGCTGCACCGGGTGGTGCAGTGTTGATCCTCGGCGTCTACCACGGCGACCTCAAGCTTCCGGGAATGCAGGTGATGCTCAAGGAACTGCGGATCATCGGCTCGCTCACCTACAACCACCACGCGGGAGGGCGCGATTTTGAAGCCGCAGCTGCGTTGTTGGCGCGGGAACCCGGGATCGCGCAGGCCCTGGTCACCCATCGTCTGTCCCTCGACGACGCCCGCAAGGCCTTTCAGGTCGCCGCCGATCGCAAGAGCGGCGCGATCAAAGTAGTCATGCATCCGTAGGAGTTTTGATCAAGGACCCTGTCCAAAGGAAAATGAGGATGGATCGTTATCTGCTGATCTCCGCTGATTGCCACGCTGGTCCGCTGCCGGATCAGGCGCGCGGCTACATCTCGCCGAAGTTTCGCGATGCCTTTGATGCGTGGGTTGGCGACGAAGCGGGCAAACTGCGTCGTCGGGCCGATCACACCGGGGCTTCGATCTACGGAGACGAGGCCATCGCGGACTTCGATGTCGACGTCGCCAATGAACGCGGCAATACCTCGGGTTCCTGGGACTCGAAGCGAAGGCTCGACGAGATGAACGGCGATGGCATCGTCGCCGAGGTGATCTTTCCGGGCGGCAGTCTCGAGACGATCTCGCCCTTCGATGTCGGTCTCATGACCTATCAATATCCTCAGGCACCCGAGATCTGGTTCGAAGGCTGCTGCGCCTACAACCGCTGGTTGGCGGACTTTTGTGCGGAGACGCCGGGCCAGCGCGCGGGGGTAGGGCTCATCACCGTCGATGACATGGAAGCTGCCGTGGCCGAAGTCCGTTGGCTGCGGGACCACGCGGTGACGGGCGGGATCATGCTTCCGACCGATACCAACGGTCTTCCCTACTACAACCATCCGCGTTACGAGCGTTTGTGGTCGGTTTGTGAAGACCTCGAGATGCCGGTTCACTCGCATTCCGGTTGGACCCCGAACTACGGAGATCAGCCGGGCTCGCTCGGAATCTTCTTGTATGAGATCACCTGGTGGGCCCACCGGCCGTTTCATTTTCTGACCTGGTCCGGGGTCTTCGAACGTCATCCAAAGCTGCGATTCGTCATGACGGAGCAAGGTGCGACGTGGGTGTTGCCCACCCTCGCAGCCCTCGATAGTCAATACGAGTTGCCGATGTTCAAACACATGCGCCGGGAACTTCCGCGCAAGCCGAGCGAGTACTTCAAGAGCAACTGTTATCTCGGTGCGGCGTTTCTGGACGGCGATGTCGTCGCGGTTCGCGAGCAACTCGGGATCGACAAACTCATGTGGGGCTCGGACTATCCCCACATCGAAGGCACCTGGCCCCATACCGCGGAGAGGTTGAAAGCGGCGTTTGCGGGGGTGCCCCGGGCAGAATGTCGCATGATGCTCGGGAGCAACGCGGCAGAGGTCTACGGTTTTGATGTCGAGATGCTCTCGAAGCTCTCGCGCGAGATCGGCCCGAAGGCCGATAGCATTGGAGTGTAAGTGCGCCTGCGGTCGTAAAGCCCAGATCATTACGCGAAAGGAGAACCCCGAATGAATCGTCACCTGGTCATCTCATCGGACTGCCACGCGGGTCTTCGGCCGGGGGGCTATCGCGAGTACCTGGACCCGCAGTATCGCGAGGCCTTCGATCGCGCCCACGCCCAGCAGCTTGCGCAGACCGAGGAACTCGAAAAACACTTTCTGGTCAAAGACATCAATGCAAAGTGGCGCATGGGTCAAGAGAGCGCGCTTGCGGGCGCCTGGGATCACGACGCGCGCATCGAGGTGATGGACGGCGACGGCATCGCGGGTGAAGTCATCTTCCCGGACGGCATTACCGAAATGAACGCGCCGCCCTTTGGCGCCGGCATTGGGCTGAGTCCCGTCGGTGCAGACCGGGAACTGCAGTGGGCCGGCGCGCGGGCTCACAATCGCTGGATGGCAGAGTTCTGCCAGATGGCTTCGGAGCGTCGACGCGGTGTCGCGGTAGTGCCCGCTACCTGGGACGTCGACGAAGCCGTGCGCGAAGTGCGTTGGGCCAAGCAAAATGGTTTGAGCTCGATCATGCTTCCCGTAGTCTGGGGCGACCACCCGGCCTACCACGACCCCTGCTACGACCCGCTTTGGAGCAAGTGCGAAGAACTCGAGGTGTCGATCCATTTTCATTCCGGACCCGCGGACACTGCGACCTATTTTGGCAGCTGGCCGCCGAAGCCCGGCGAAGCCACTACCCGGGGCGCCATGGGGATCTACGTCTCCGAGGTCGTGTGGTATGTGGCGCGGCCGCTGACGTTCTTGATCTGGGCGGGGGTCTTTGAACTGTTTCCGAAGTTGCGGGTCGCGATTACCGAGGGAACGTCCGCCTGGGTGCCCTCCTATTTGGAGCTACTCGACCAACGCGCCAGCTCTCACGCGGGAAGTTCGAAGTTGGGAGATTTTACGAGTCACCTGAAGCTCAAGCCGAGCGAGTACTTTGCCCGCAACATTCGCATAGGCTCCCTGACCCATCGCCCCGAGATCGAGCGGCGCCATGAAATCGGTGTCGGGGTCATCATGTGGGGCAGCGACTATCCCCATCCCGAGGGCAGCTGGCCCGAAACCGTCGAGCGCATGACCGCGACGTTCCGCGGGGTACCCGAAGCCGAGCGCGATGCAATGCTCGGGGGAAACGCCGTGGAGTTCTATGCTTTCGACAGCGAAAAATTGGCACCGCTGGCGTCGCGGATTGGTCCAGAGAAGCAGAGCTTTGAGGATTAGGCTGCTACGGCGGCGAATGAGATAGGAGACACAGTCATGAGCAAGTCCCCGCAACGACTCGTTGACAAGGTCGCGTTGATCACAGGCGCAGGGCGCGGCATCGGACGCGAGTACGCGCTCGCCTTCGCCCGGGAGGGGGCGCGGGTCGTCGTCAACGATCTCGGGGGCAGCTTGCAGGGAGAAGGGGATAGCCCGGATCCTGCACAGGATGTCGTGCGAGAGATCGAAGCGCTCGGCGGCAAGGCGATCGCGAGTGTCTCCGACGTGACGGACTACGACCAGGCGCGAAACACGGTGAACGCCGCCATCGATGCCTTTGGCGCGATTGATGTATTGATCGCAAACGCGGCCATCGTGCGCCGCGCGCCCCTGGTCGAGCTTCCCGAAGCCGGCTGGGACGCGGTGATCAGCACCACACTGAAGGGCACCTACAACTTCGTGCATCACGCCGCACCCTTCATGGTCGAGGCCGGGAGTGGCACGATTCTCACGATCACTTCCGGAGGCGCCTGGATCCCCAACCCGCGCAGCGTGGCCTATTCGACGGCGAAGGGTGGCATTATCTCATTCACCATGAGCCTCGCCGCAGAAATGGCGGACACCGGTGTGACGGTCAACGCGCTCTCTCCCGGGCTCACCGATACCCGGCTCGGCAATGGCGCCCTCGACGACATGGAGAAGTCCATGGGGATCTCGCGAGCGGAGTTGCAGGAACGGATCGGCGCTACGCAACCCGCGGATGCGTTGGCACCCCTTGCAATCTACCTCGCTTCCGACGAGGCGCGCGGTATCAGCGGTCGAATCTTCGAGGTCGCGGGTGACTGCATCAATGTGATCAACCCCGCGAGCCGCGGCCGAACCTTCGTGTACAGCGGGGGTTGGAGCACCGACGAGATTTTTGCAACGCTTGCGCCGAACATTCGCTGACGCGGCTGCCATTCAATTCAAGGAGATCTGAGATGGGTTCGGTGAAGGACAAGGTTGCGCTCGTGACCGGCGCGAGTCGAGGGATCGGCAAGGGCATCGCGCTGGCTCTGGGCGAGCAAGGTGCCACGGTCTACGTCACCGGCCGCACCGTGGGGGAGGGCGATCGTACGATCGACACGACTGCCCGTCTCGTAACAGAAGCGGGGGGCGAAGGTCGGGCCATCCAGTGCGACCACGGTCACGACGATCAGATCGCATCGCTGTTCGAAAAAATTCGCAGCGACGTGGGTCACCTCGACATCCTGGTCAACAACGTCTACCGGATTCCCGATCCGCCGGCCTGGGGTGGCGGCTTCTGGGACCATCCAATTCACATCTGGGATGATCAAGTGGGAATCGGCCTGCGCGCGCACTACGTCGCGAGTTGGTATGCAGCTCCACTGCTGTTCGAAGCCACTAGCGAGGGGACTGCGATCTTGAACGTGTCATCGCCGGGAGGCGAGAGCTATCACTTTACGAGTTCCTATGGAGCGGGCAAGGCGGGGCTCGATCGCTTGACGGCGGACATGGCGGTAGAACTAGAGCCCAAAGGCGTGGCTGCCGTGGCGCTCTATCCGGGCGCCGTCGCGACCGAGTTCATCGTTGATGCTGCAAAGGATCGCCCGATGAACCTCTCTGAGTTTCAGACCCCGTGCTTCGTTGGGCGTGCGGCTGTGTCGCTGTTGGCGGCGGACGATCTAATGAAACGCTCGGGTTCGATTCAATGGGTCGAGGATCTCGCGGAAGAGTTCGATTTGTTCGATGAAAACGGGAAGCGTCCTCCTGGCTACGCTCGGCGGAAGAAAACGGGTTAGTGCCAGATGCGAGTTTCCAACTAGGAGTGCCGGATGAGCGAAGTCGAAATTCCCGAACACTGTCATGAAATCTTGAAGGGCGCCACGGTAGGTACGATCAGCACGATCCGCGTGAAGGACGGTCTGATCTCGACCAACCCGGTGGGCTATGTCTGGGATGGCAAGCAGCTTCGCATCTCGACGCTAAAGAGCCGCGTCAAGTGCAAGAACCTGGTCGCCAACCCGACCGTGGCTTTCTGTGTCGTCTCGGTCAAGGACCTCACCCAGTACGTCGAGATTCGCGGCCACGCCACGATCGAGGACGACGACGCGGACAACAGTTTCTTTCGTCGTCAGTTCTTCGAGGGAACCGCGGGAGAGGAACCCCCAGACGATTTGGATCCACCCGGTTCCCAGCGCGTCATCCTCACGATCCATCCCGAACAGGTGTCGAGTCCCGCCATGTACGGCGGACGCTTCGAGGAAAAGTGGCCAACGGTGCGACCGGAGAGGTAGCGCGGATCAGAAGGGTTCGAACTCTTTTAGCACGCTGCCGGCCATCAATTCGATCACGCGCTCGGTTCCGTAGATTCTCTCGCCGCCGAGTACACGGCCCTCTGCAAACAGAATGCCGAGAACCCGGTGGGTCTCGAGCTTGCCGTTGATCCGCAGGGTGATGTCGTACTCCTGGGCGACAGAGGTTTCGCTCACCCACTCTTCGACCATCTTGTAGCCATCGATCTTCTGCATGAAGTCGTCGAAGAACTGTTGGTAGTAGCGACGGCAGAGATCCCCGCCCCGCATGCGTAGCTGCTGGGGATAGAATTCGTATTCGGGTTCTGAGATGAGGGTATCCATCAGTGGGTCGAGTTTTTGCTCCGTCTCGAGTTGGGCGTGAAGACGCGCGAGCGCCAGCATCTCCTCGGCGTTCCAGTTGTTGCCGGCGTCATTGTTTTGCGGCATGGCTGAACCTCATTTGATGACAGGCACGTGGATTCGCACCGGTGAGATCCGCGGCATTCTATCTCGGTTTGATCCAGTTCGGAAACCCTCGACATCGACGCGCGGATGGCTGGAAAAGATACCCGTAGGCCGACTCGCATTGAATGTTCCGGATGAAGCGCTCGGCGTTTCCGTCTGTTCTCTGATCGCGCGGCTTGGTTCACATGCAGGTCATTCAACATCTTGATTTCGTCCGAGTCGATCGGAATGGCTTCCCTTCAATTCGGAAGTGTGATACATGAACGTGGTCACAGGGGTTGTCGAAACTCCTGGGACGAGCGGCATGATCGATCCAGCCTTTTGCCCTCTCACGATCCCGGGCCAGCTCTGAGCCAAGTTTTTCTACGTAACGAGTTCTCGTCATGTGTGTAGTTCGCGCATGCGAGATCCGTTCGCGGGCAAGGCTTGCAATGGAGCAGGAAGGATGAATCGTGAGAATTCCTGTTCAATTAGAACGAGTAGTCGTCCGACTGTTCGAACTCTTCGGTGTCCTCAGCTTATGTGCAGGTCATGCGAAGGCTGAGCTTCCCGAGTATCACGAGGTCTATCACCAGGCCGCGTTCATGACGGCCGCTCACTTGGTTCAGTCCCAGAACCCCGATGGAAGTTGGGGGTACACCGAAGATGTGCGCCCGTTGTACACCGCGTCAGCGGTCGAGGCGCTTCGCTCCTACACCAATGGTTCGTATTACAGAGGGAGCTATTCGCCAGCGTACGATCCGAATATTCGAGAGCTTCCGGAGCGAGCCTACTACCGGGGGGTCACTTGGCTCGAGAACCACGCCATGGGCAATGTCGACGATCACTCGCGCCGCGCGGTGGTATTGGCAGAGCACGGGGACGACGTAAGTGCCGACATCGCGTTTCTCGCTGACCACTTCTCGAGCGTGCTTCAAGCGGTGGGTGGATGGGGTCTGGCGTCAGCCTATGCTCCTTCTGCACGAGAGACTGCTCTCGCTCTATTGGCCATTGACGCGGTGGCAATGGCGGGCGACTTCGCGACCGAAGTTCAAGCGGCGCTCGACTTTCTGGTGTCTTCGCAGCGCGTAGATGGCGGTTGGCCTGCCGGCGACAGGGCGACCTCGGATCCGATCGTAAGCTCTATCGTGCTGCGGACGCTGTCGATCTATCTCGCGACGAATCCAACGCTACTGTCAGCCGGAAATTCTGCCCGAGCCTATCTTCAGGCAGCTGCAACTGCCGGAGATCCGATCCTAGTGCTGGGCCACGCGGCTCTGGCGATCCAGCGCTGGACGCCCGGAACAACTTCGGTCGACGCACTTCTCGACGAATTGCAATCGGTGCAATCCGATACGGGCAGCTACATCCATTCGGACACCTACCTCGCCAGCATGGCGTTGCGCGCGTTCGCAGCGCGCCTGGGTACTGACGACCCAACTCTACGAGAAGTCATCGTCGTACCCGATTTTGCACTGCGCGAGGCGATCAATCTGAGCCTCCGGCACAACCGAGTAGACGTATTGCGTAGGGCCGATCTGCAGGCCCTGGTCTCTTTGAATTTTAGCGGCCTGGGGATTACCGAACTCACCGGACTCGAAGAGGCGACGCATCTCGCCTTCCTCGACCTGCGAAACAATCATGTTTCAGACGTCTCTCCTCTCTCGAACCTTACGACGTTGGGAAACAACGTGATGCTCCACGGCAACCCGTTCGCGGGGATGCTGTGCGATTTGGACGACAACGGGGTCATTGGTGTCGGCGATGCGGTTCTCGCCCTCAGACTCTTGAACGGAGAATCGCCCCCTTCGTTGCTCGAGAAGACGAAGTTTGACGTGGCACCAGCATCCGGGCCCGGTGACGGAAAAATCGGTGTCGAGGACCTGGTGACTTTGTTGCGCGCAGTTCGAGGCGACTATGTCGCGGCCTGCGGCAGCTAGCCGAGACGGGAGAATATTGCGATGTCCATTCGTGCGGGAATTGTTGTCACATTGATCCTGATGCAATTGGCGGGAGACTCCGCCGGGGCTCGAGGTCATCTGCACGCAAAAGAACTCGATGCCAGTCATGCTGTGAGTCGCGCGGTCTTTGCCGTCCAGCGCGCACAAGTTCGCGAGGCGGAGGCCGTTGGTTTGCGCGAGTTGGCCGCAGAGATCGAAGACTTGAAGGCCGCGCTCGCTCCTCGTCGCGCATCGGGTGCTCCCTTGCGACCACGGGACGGGTCTCTAGCTCGTCCCATTGCAGCTTCGGTCGGAGCCGCTGGGACCGGCAGAGCTGTGCCCAGTGCAGAAATGAGCGACGAAGAGCGCGCTCTGGTGATTCGTCACCACAGAAGCGTATTGCGCCAAAGAGCGAATGATCTCCAGGAGAAGAGCAAGCGTCTTCGTTCCGTTCACCAGCAGCAGGTCGCGAGCTCGGCGTTGCATGGTCTCGCAAAGTTGGATCGCGATCTCAGTGATTTGTTGCAGCAAGAGGGAAAGCAACGCGTCGAGGGTGCGCGAGCGGTTCATCGGCGGTTGGTACGTCGGCGCGAAGAAAGGCTGGCAGCGGACGACCCGCTGCCGCCCTCAGGTCTCAGAGATGTTCAGCCCACCATGACGACGATCGTTCGTCATCGACACCCCGTTCGAAGGCTGCCGTAACCGCGATTCATCGCTGGAGCGAGTACTTATGACGAACGAATGGAAGGGGTGTGTGTTGGGTCGACTAGCGCTTGCGATCGCGGCCGGTCTGGTCTTTGGAATCGCGCCAGTCGCGCTCTGCCATGATCTCGAGGAAAACATCGAAGTCTTGTGGTCACTGGCCCACGAGCCGGAACTACTGGCAAAAGCCACTGAACTCCAGACTCCAGTGGCGATCTATGAGTTCGTCCGAAACAACATCAGGTTCGTTTCGTATCACGGATCGCGATCCAGTTCGGTGAACACGTTTTTGGGCCAAATTGGAAACGACGTCGATATCGCCTCGACGCTGATTGCGATGTTGCGCTCACAGGGTATCCGGGCCCGCTATGTAACGGGTTTGGTGCGTGTTCCGGCTGCTGACTTTGTCAGCTGGCTGGGGGTACGCAACGTCGAACTAGGTGCGAGCATTCTGTCGGATCAAGGGATTCAGGATGTGGCGCTCTTGGCGGGTGACACATTCGTTCAGTTCGAGCACGTCTGGGTGCAGGCATTCGTTTCCCTGGATCGGTATCGAGGCTCGGGCGCGGCAGGGAGGCTGTCGCCGATTTCTCGGTGCACTGCGCCCGACGAATGTAGCTGGGTCGATCTCGCTCCTGCCTTCAAGCTCCAGGAACAACGCAACGCATCCGAGTTGATCAACCTCTACAACGTAGTGCCCTTCGATTACGCCGCGTACTACAGGGCTCTCGCCCCAGACGCAATGTCGCCCGACGGTATTGATCGCGCGGACAAGGGCCCGTTGGAAATTTACGAAGAACAACTCCTCGCGTATCTGCGAGGCAATTTTCCCGGGAAGACACTCGAGGATGTCGCCGACGCGCCCACGATCATCCGCGAAGATCGACGACTCCTGCCGGAGTCACTTCCCTTCGAAGTCGTGTCTGCGGCAACAGCCCATGATTCTGTTTCTGACCACGACGCTGTGGAGGGTGTGAAGAACTGGAGAAAGTATCTGGAGGTATTGCCAACCTACCTGGGGATCACGACCAATGTGTTTGTGCCGCTTGCGGAGCTCAGTACCAAGCGATTCTCCTACGGCTACTACGTAGACGATTCGGGGTTCTCTGTTTCGGGATTTCGACTGGACGGCGAACCGATTGGACCGGTGGTCAGCATCAGCTCGAGCAACATTGGGATCACCACCCCCTTGAGACTGGTTCTAAGACTCGACGGCCCGCCCGACACGAGCGGGAGCGAGCCGGGCACAGTCTACGAAGTGACGTACGACGATCTCATACTTGGCGGCTACTACATGCTCTCTGCGGGGGGCGAAACTTCGAATTTTTCCCAAGTGCATCGTGCAGCGCGTCAACTCCTGGCCGCCAATGAGGCGTATCCGGTTGTGCTGGACCCATCAGACGATGCCCCCTACATCGATCAGAATGCCAATGGGCTGTATGACGATGGTGTTGACACGCCGCTCCTGGAACACCAGGCAGCCGCGGATTCTCTCGTCGGAGGGTTGTTGTATTCGGCGCAAGAACTCTATTACGCCCGGCTGCGCGCAGCGCGCGATCGCCTCCAGGCTCTCAACCACGTCATGTCGCCGATCGGTGGGTTTCTTGGCGTCATTAGTTCGGTACACGAGATCGAATATCTCGAAGAGACGGCGTTCTCGGTCATGCCGGGTGGCCTGTTGATCGACATGAAGGGGATTCAATCCAATGGCAATTGGCGCAATGATGCTCCGGAGGAAACTGCTCCCGAACATTTCGAACTCTTCGGCCACGTTGGCTCGTCACTAGAGCACGAGATTTGGCAGGAACTCACCGGCTATGACGCGCTGTCGACCGTGCGGGGCATCCAGTTTGCACTGCGTGACGGCGCCACGCTGGTGGATGCAAAGAAGAACGCAGACGAAGACACGCTGATCACGTCCTACGCGGAGCTTGGATTTTTTGATACGCCGCCTGCCGGAATTACTCAGAGCGCAACCGACTTGTTCGCGACAAAGCCAAACACATACTCCGTGGTCGGTGATGATCAAAGTTTCAACATGTTCAAAGCCCTGGTAGATCCCGACACTTCGAGCCTGCGCGGTCTTCTTCTTACCTACGACACCAGTCTCTTTCATGAGGAGAACATCGCCTACTTCGATGACGAAGAAGAGCGCTTGAAGGCGGTTGGGGGAGGTGATTCCTCGTTGAATCTCCCCGATATCTGCGGCGACACAACGGTGACCGGTACTGGCGTAGAACTACTTGTGGAATGGAGCGACTGCTACGACATCTATGTCGCCCTGCAGGGAGATTTCCTGGCGTTTCTGGACGAAAACCAAGGCTTTGTGCCCTCGGAGTACGTGTATCGAGATGCGGAGGTGCCGGTCACCGCTCACGACGCCACGTTTGTCCGGGATATCCGCAATGACATAGCAGGACGTGATATCACCGAGCAGTGGGTGGAGTATGTCATGCCCTCTGAGCGCACCTCGGGTCCATTCTTTCTGTT
>SMVB01037823.1_pt1 | contig 14474 bp, 11 predicted proteins | sample 2456461 | NCBI WGS metagenome assembly SMVB01 (sample SAMN11095934, study PRJNA526329) | marine sediment metagenome | biome: Marine sediment; feature: Surficial sediment; material: Deep marine sediment; isolation source: Hadal surficial sediment | place: Pacific Ocean | collected 2014-05 | depth... | reverse complement strand
TATAGCTTTCATCTACTTGGTGTGTTGAATCTGCGCACCAACACCATCACGCCAGCTCAAGGCTGGCATGGAGAGCAACCGTGAAAAAAGTGTAAACCCTGTGCTCGGTCTAAAAGGTAAACGATGTCCGGCTTGCACAATTAATAAATCAATGGAGTCAAAAAACCCGAAACCATTATTGAAGGGAAAATCCCTATATTCCCCTCGCCCTTCCAGGGAGAGGGCTAGGGTGAGGGTGGACGCTTCAAAGACGTGAAAAGGGAAAAGTAAAACGTGAGAAGCCTAATAGAGAAGAACAGGCAAAGCTCTTTCTTCTTCATTCTTTACTCCCCCGCTTTTCACTTATACCTTTTCATTTTTCACGAATGTTATGGCTAGGATGCGGGATTCAAAATCTAAATTCCCTCATCCAAGAATCGTTTCGAAATTCCCCCATACGCATCGATACGGCGATCTCGAAGAAATGGCCAATTGCGGCGCACTTCTTCAATCCGTTTCAAATCAATATCTATGACCAACGTCTCTTCTTTATCAACTGGCGCCTGCGCCAACACCACACCAAACGGATCGCACACAAAAGAACTTCCCCAAAACTCTAACCCATCGCCGCCAGCCGGCGCCTCATGACCCACTCGATTCACAGCCACCACGAACACACCGTTCGCAATAGCATGACTGCGTTGAATCGTCATCCAGGCTTCCCGTTGCGCATGACCCTCTTCAGACCTTTCCTTGGGATGCCACCCAATCGCCGTGGGGTAGAATAAAATTTCGGCCCCTTGTAAGACCGTCATTCGCGCCGCTTCCGGATACCATTGATCCCAACAAATCAACGGCCCAACAGTCGCATGAGTCGTTTTGATAGCCTGAAAGCCTCGATCACCAGGCGTGAAATAAAATTTTTCATAATAGGCCGGATCATTCGGAATGTGCATCTTGCGGTAGAGTCCAGCAATCTCTCCCTGCTCATCTAACACCACAAGGGAATTATGATAGATACCAGCCGTCCGCCGTTCAAACACCGGCACCAACATCGTCACATGATGAGCTTTGGCAATCTTGCTCAATGCCTCGGTTGTGGAGCCAGGTATGGATTCGGCCAAATCAAACAAGGCCGCATCTTCCTGCTGACAAAAGTATTCGGTCTGGAACAACTCAGGCAAGCAAATAATCTGTGCACCCCCGTTTGCCGCCTCTTCAACTTTACCCAACGCCCGCTCTAGATTATCTTCGGGGTTCGCTGAACAGGCCATTTGAAGAACACCAATTTTCATGAAAAATGGAAACCTTTCCGGATTTAAAGAAGTAAGGTGTGAGCAAGAGAGGCAGAGTTAAGTAAATCCCTCTTTTTTTTCTCAGCACTCCTCCCTTTTTACTTCTAACTTTTTACTTCTCACTCCTTTGCCACCGGGGCAATGGATTGATTAACAACAAGATGCCGGAGCGTGATGCCTTCCAAGGCGCCTTCAACGGCCGCATCCCGCTGCATCAATACATGACTAATGTTGTCAGTGCCAACCATGAACCCTTGCGGGCCATTATGCAATTGATGGTGAACCACCTTCAACACATCGGCAACAGTAATCGCTTCCGGAGGCCTTGCCAGCAGCATCCCTTTTGGCTTTTCAGTGCGCACAAGCATCTTGGCCTGAATAAGATCGCTCATTAAGGATTCAACCAACGTGAGAGGCACGCATTGCATTCTGGCTAATTGATCTTCTTTGAGTGGATTTTTCCCCGCCAGGAATCGGCGTGTGATATGCCCGAGAAGAGCTAATGTCACATACTCCCGGAAAAGAGGAGTTTTGTGCTTTCGACGCAAATACAGTAAATACGCTGATGGATGCTGATGATAATACGCCACCTGAGCCCCGACCAGAACAATCAACCATCCTATATAGAGCCAGATGAGAAAGAGAATGAGCACGGCAAGGCTGGAATAGATCGCACTGTATCGTCCTGAACTGGCCACGAATGCGGCAAAGGCCATCCCTGCCAATTGCCAACAAATCCCCGACGTCAGCCCTCCAACAAACGCGGAACTGAAATTGACCGGCGTATTGGGTATAAATTTGTATAAAAAGGTGAACATCATACACATGAAAAAGAAAGGCAGGAGACTCGTCAGCGCCACGATCATATACCCAAGAGGCTGAATCTCCATGACTTGCTGAACTAGCCAATGGCTTTGCGCGGAAGCCGTGAGACCAAAGGCAGTGAAAACAAATACGGGCCCAACGAGGACCATACTTAAATAATCAGTGATTCGCCTGGCGAGGGGACGTCCGGCTTCCACGTGCCAAATAGCATTGAGCGCCTCTTCGATTTTTTCAATGAGGGCATAGGTGGTATAAAAGAGCCCGGCCACGCCGACGGCTCCCAAGACTCCGACTTGCAAGTTATCGACAAACTGGATGATATTCGTGGTAATCTCAGCTCCCTTGTCTCCCAAGGGATCGAGCGCTTGAGACAGAATGGGTTCGATTTGCTGATGAACGCCAAAGGCTTTCAGCACGGAAAACGTTACCGCTAAAAACGGGACAAGCGACAGCAACGTCGTATACACCAGGCTCGTCGCACGAATACTTAAAAAACTTTCACGGAATTCCGAAGCCGCCACAAGCCCCAGACGCAAAAGCTTCACCCCGAACTGACGAAAGCCGGTAAGATGCTCGACCTTCACCCTCCACAGATCATGTTGGCAATAGCGTATGAGTCGTTCAATCATAAGGGAATGCAGCCTCGTTTCGACCTTAAAAAAGACATGCAAAGTGAAACGTGAAAAGCAAAGACGGCAAACCCGAACATGCCATACAAGAAGTGGAAAGTAAAAAGTCACACGTCAGGAATGAAGAAGACCGGCGATTCAGAATCATCATGTTCGTTCAACCAATCGTCACAATTATTTTAGCCGCAGCACTCGCACTGACCTTTTTCATCGGTTGCCCTGCGCCCTCAGAATGGGACCAGCAATGGGAAGCCATTCAAACCAGCATACGCCGTGGCGATTTGTCTCAAGCCAAAATGCAACTTCAGACTATCTTACCATCCATTCGCCAGAATGATCCTTTAGATACACGGCATGCTCAGATTATTTATCAACTGGGAGATATCGCTCGACTAGAAGGAGATGCCGGCCAAGCGGAATCATTGTACTGGAAGGCTTTACCACTTATTGCCGAATCCCTTGGCCCGGAACACATGCACATGGCCGACCCTTTGACCGAACTCGCCACCATCTATCAGAAAAAAGACCAACCGGAGATTGCCTTGCCACTGCTGAAACGAGCCCTGATCATCCGAGAAAAAGCCTGGGGGACATCTGACCGGAAATTGCTCCCCACACTCAAGCAATACCATATTTTGCTGATGCTGACCAACGACCAGGAAAAGGGCGTACAAATCTTAACCCGCATCTCCCACCTTAAACAGGCACCTTTCTGAGCAACCCGTAAGCTTCTCACAATAGCTCTCCTCACTCATCTCTATTGCTCTTTCGATATGATTGCCGTTAGGATAAATTGTAGAGTAACGAGAACGGACAATCTAAGATTTTTCACGTCATCTCAGGTGCGGTTTTCATCCCCTCTTGCTATCCCCTTCGCAATGAAAAAACGCATTGCCATTCAAGATTTGCGACCAGACATGTATATCACCGGCATGGACCAATCCTGGTTTCACACGCCGTGCCTTCGTCATAAATGGCTGGTCAAACGGGAAGATGAAATCACCTTATTACGCAGCTATGGGATTCAGAACGTCTTCATCGATACAGAAAAGGGCTGTGATGTGCTCAAGGCTTCCCCCCTTCAGGAATCCTCAGAACCTCCTTCTGTCTCTGATAACACACCCTCACCACCCACTCTCGACATAGACCTGAATCCTGGAGATATCGAGACGGCTCGAATACTTCGAGCAGAAGCCATATCAACGTTGGATGTATTTTTCCGCCAAATGGAAATCCCGTTGACTCAACATCTCATCAAAATCCGAGGTGTGGTCAGCACATTATTAGATGGGCTCTTGGAACATCAAACAGCCATGGTGGCCTTGATTCAAATGCGCCGTTTCGATGTCAACCTTGCGGCCCATGGAGTCGATACGGGCGTCCTCGCGATGGCCATCGGACAAGAACACGGTTGTGAGGCTTCACACCTCAAACTTCTCGGGCTGGCCGCACTGATCCATGATATCGGACAAATGCGCCTACCGCTCAATCTGTTACATCAAGTTCAACCCTATTCGCCTCAAGACCACAAATTAATTCAGGCACATTGTGACACGGCTAAAGCCATGCTCAATCAGTTTCCTGATTTTCCCGAAGAATCGAAATGTATGGTTTTTCAGCATCATGAACGGCTTGATGGATCAGGATATCCCAAGGGATTACGGGGAACGGAAATTTCTGAACTGACGCAAATTCTAAGCATTGCCGATACGTATGATGCCCAAATCAGCGGCCGCTGTAGCCACCCTCCTGTCCCTCCTGCACGAGCATTATCAGAGTTGTATCGGGCAGCCGTGGCAGGACAATACGCGACCGCTTTCGTACAACGGCTTATTCAATTATTAGGCGTGTACCCTATTGGCTCGCTCGTCCGGATGAATACCGGGGAACAGGCTGTGGTCGTCTGGGTCCATAGCCATTCCTCTCTCACTCCCACAATCAAGCTGCTCCAAAACGCTGCCGGGGAACCGTATGACGAACAAGAAATTATCGACCTGTCCGCGCAAATTGCTAACGAGCCGGCACGCTCGATTCAGGAAACCCTTGATCCTCAGCAAGAAGGTTGGGACATGAACAAGATCCTGGACTCATTATGTTAAGGAAAAAACGCTGTCACTCAGATGGATAGGCTGAAGGCTTTTTGGACCAATCATGTATCATCATCAAAGGCTTCGAGTATTATAGAATGCTACACTTCAGCCTAAACCTGAGTCGTGACCTTTCTTGAAATGAACCCGCAATACCCAAACCAGGCGCTGAATCAAATGGATCTCTCAAGCCTTAGTCAATCTCTGCGGTCAGCTCAATCTTTTGTCCATACCCTCATGGATTCGATCCATATCGGTATTTGTCAGGTGAGCACACAAGGACACATTCTCGCACTCAACTTAGAGGGTGCTCGCATCCTTCAGCGAACCGAACAGTCGTGTCTCAGACAAGGATTTCATGAACACACCGGCTGCCTCTACGTTGATCCTATGACCCAGGAAGAAGACTGTCCCATTCGCCAGGTCCTGAAAACTGCGAAATCTATCTGGACACCAAAATTGTTAATGCGGCGACCCAGCGGAGAAACGCGCTGGGTGGAATTTCAATGTACGCAACTCACCGATCCTCATAACCCCGGAGCGTTGATCATCTTCCGCGATTTAACACAGCAGCTCCAGCAACACGAAGAGCATCAACACCTGGCCTCGATGCCTGAGGAAAGCCCGAATCCCATTGTGGAGGTGGACCCTCAAGGACGTTTGACCTATGCCAACCCGGCCATGATCGCCTTGCTGCACACATATCGATTCCGGGAAGATGGCATCCCGCAGGTCTTGCCGCCCACCCTCTCGAACATGGCGATGGAATGCCTCAAGTCCATGACCCCGGTTAGAGGATTGACCGTTCTCATTAACCATCATCATTTTGACTGGACGTTTTCTCCCATACAAGAAAAAGGCCTTGTCCGGGGATATGGCCTTGACATCACCAATCATGTCCGCATCACAAGTCGGCTGACTGAGCTCCATTCTCAATATTCCTCGTTGGTTGATTCTGCACACGAGGGCATTATTTCGGCTGACCTTCACGGAAGCATTGTCTCATGGAATCCAGCAGCTGAGGCCATGTTTGGCTTTCAGCGGGATGAGATCATCGGCAAATCCATTCTGACACTCTTAGAAGAAAGCTATCGCGATAACTATCAAAAAGGGTTGGAAGATATTAGTTATGGAGAGTCTATGGCTCACCCCATCCAACAGCCATTGGAATTGACGGGGCTCCGCAAAACCGGCGAAACATTTCCCTTGGAAATTTCATTGACAAGTTGGAAAGTGGGGCTGGATACGCATTATGGCTTTACCCTTCGAGATATTTCGAATCGGAAACACCTTGAGCAATCCCTCATGGCAGAGAAAGACCACTTAGTCACAACTCTTCAATCCCTTGAGGAAGGAATCATCACCACGGATCTGGAAGGTCGGATTACCTTTTTCAATCCCCTGGCCGAACACATCACAGAATGGGCTCATCAGGACGCCGTCACCCGCCCCCTTCAAGAAGTGTTTCGCTTAGCCAGCAACACGTTTCAACGCGGCACTGACACACAATCGCAATTTTCTCCCGCTTCGTCTGCTCTCACAGAATCCAATGTCTCACATCAACTCATCACCAAACATGGCCAGCAACGAACAATTTCCATGCGGGAAGCCCCCATCCGCGATCACGATTCACACCTGATGGGAACCGTCATTATGTTTCACGATATGACGGATCAGCGCAGACACCAAGACGAACAGCAACGGCTCAGCAAGTTAAATTCCTTAGGAGTCTTAGCAGGAGGCATTGCCCATGATTTCAATAATTTACTCACGACGATTCTCGGCAATGTCTTTGTCGCGAAATTGCGAATGATTCCTCAAGACCCGCTCGCTCAAAACCTTGAACAAGCCGAACAGGCCTGTCTGCGGGCCAAGGAACTCACACAACAACTCCTGACATTTGCCAAAGGCGGCGCACCAGTGAAGACGTCTATTGCACTGGGAGACCTTCTGCGAAAAAGTGCCGTTTTTGCCTTATCGGGTTCAACGGTTAGTTGCCATTTCGACATCCCCCACGACCTGTGGCCCTTGGATGCCGATGCGAGCCAACTTCGACAGGTCATTCAAAATATGACGCTGAATAGCCGCCAAGCCATGCCCCAAGGCGGCCATTTGTCGATTCGGGCCGAAAATATCGCCCTCCAGACTCTGCCGTCTCTCCCGTCCCCGACATTAGCGCTTGGAAACTATGTAAAAATAACATTTGAAGATCAGGGCTCGGGAATACAGGATCAGGAATTACTCAATATTTTCGATCCGTATTTCACGACCAAACCCGGCGCCTCCGGTTTGGGACTGTCCACTGCCCATAGCATTATTCAGCAACATCAAGGACATATTAGCGTTCACTCAGCAATAGGAAAAGGCACAACATTCACAGTATACCTGCCGTCTTCATATTCAACGGTTGACCTCGAGCATCAAACCATTCCGAAAGGACGGGGCCGAATCTTGGTGATGGACGATGAACGCAGTATCCGACAGATGGTCGAAGACGCCCTCACCCATTTCGGCTATAACGTGACCGCCGTGCAGGACGGACAAGCTGCCATTGATGTGTTTTCCGCAGCCCTAACCAAAGGGGATACGTTTGACGCCATACTTCTTGATCTCACGGTTCCAGGTGGAATGGGAGGGAAAGACACCATTCAACATCTTCGAAGATTAGACCCTCACGTGAAAGCCATTGTGACCAGCGGCTATTCCGACGATCCCATCATGTCTGATTTTCAAGCCTATGGCTTTCAAGACATCTTGGTGAAACCCTATAAAATTACCGATCTCGCCAAAACGCTGGAAGCCCTTTGTCGTAAAACGTAAAAAGGTAGAAGTTAAAAACGGGAAAATTCAGAGAAAAAACCCCCCGCCAAAAGGGCGGGGGGTTTTACTCCCAGCTTTGTAACTACTCAGGTGGGTAGTCTGTAGGTATTTAGGGATAATACGAGATCATACAACGCTCATAGCGTGTGTCTTGGACGATGAAGTTGCGCTTCCTACCTAACAGGCTACAGCCTAAACCACCTGAGTAGTTATCCAGCTTTTTACTTTTCACGTTATCCCTTCCCAAGACAGACAAGCCGGTTCCTGACGAATCAATGTTTGTTGTTGAATCATGGGAAGCTTATGAAGCATCCGATTACTTAACGACAAATTTTCTTTGGCCTTTTCATAATACGTCGGTTGCATTTCAATGGCTTTCTCAAAACACCGCGAAGCCCTGGCATATTGCCGTTCCTCAAGGAATGCCACACCGAGATTATTGTAGGCCTTTGCGGAACCCATCCCACGCATGTACGCATCATATGCCAAATCATAATGCCTTAATTTTGACAATGCCAAACCTAAGTTGTTGGCAATTTTTCCATTGTTGCCGCCAGACTGCAAAGCTAGCTGAAACGTGCGTGCGGCATGTTCATACTCCTGGTCTAAGTAATAGGCCATGCCCAAATTATTCAAGATGGCGGGATTGTTGGCCTGTTTCTCTAAAGCCACCTCATACAGATGAATAGCATCCTTATGGTCATACCGGCGATCAGCGACAATGCCTAAATAATTCGTCGATGTCCAGAGTTCCGAATCGTAGAGTAAGGCCGCGTGGAACTCTTGTTCGGCTTCACCATCTTTCTCCATCTTCAACAAAGCCCGACCCATCCCTTCATACGCCAGAGCAAAACTCAAATCATAATCCAGGAGCGCATGGAATTGATCATAGGCCTCTTGAGATTTTCCTTTTTCCAAATAGATGACGGCTATTTTATAGCGTGCAGAAATTTTCTCCGGGGCAACATTCAAGACTTTTTCATATTGAAGTTTCGCCGTCTGAAGTTGTCCTTGCTGTAAATGGGCATCGCCGAGTTTCTCATAATCTTCAATAGTCATCTCTGCGGTCAGATCAACCTGAGGTTGAATGCTGGCATTCATTCCAGCCTTTTGCCGCTCTAAAATTTGTTGGTAATGCTCGTCTTCCAACGTAAACATCGGCTTCTCTTTTGTGCTACAGGCATTGGATACTAATAATAGGCAGATTAGGCTGACTATCCATATTTTCTTCATGATCCCCACTCCCTCTGGTTGACAGCTTCCCAATTATTTTTTTTGTGCATGAACTCGCCAAACACTATCCCATCTTATGCCTACCGATTGAATCGGTCTCAATCATAAGCGTTACGATCAACAGACATCTCCGAACGTTTCCCCTCATTCTTTATATTCCTTAAAAGTTCGCGAAATTCTGCATTAACCGAATGGCCCCCGGTCCCGCAATCACCACCATCAAACATGGGAAAATAAATAAAATAAGCGGCACCATCAGTTTGACAGCTAACTGTGCAGCTTTTTCCTCCGCCTTCATCCGGCGGTTCATCCTCATAGAGTCAGAATGCACCCGTAAGGCTTGACCCACGCTGGTCCCGAACCGATCGGTTTGAATAAGTAACGCCACGAGACTTCGAATATCTTCTAAATCGGTTCGTTGAACAAGATTGCGCAAGGCTTGTGCACGGGAAAGCCCGGCCCGCAACTCAAGATTGAGAAGAGCAAATTCCTCCCCAAGATCTTTATGCCCCACCATGATCTCCTGACCAACACGATTCATGGCCTGATCCAAGCCCAACCCGGCCTCAACGCACACCACCATAAGATCAAGAGCATCCGGAAAGCCATCAACTAACAGTTCTTTTCGTTTTGTGACAGAAGAATTAAGCCACAATTGCGGCCCATAAAACCCGAGAATCATACACAACACTAACATTCCAGGGAACGCATACGGAGAGGACATCTCCCTGGTCGCTTCTGTACCAAGCACGAGAAAACCCACTCCAAACACCACAGCAAGAAATATTCGTGATCCCAGGTAAAGGATTGGAGCGCGAGAATTTCGATAGCCGGCATTCACAAGTCTTTCACGAATACGGGAAACTTGAGCTTGATCTTTTGGCTTACTCACTTGCCCCAGACGCTCCAACAAGTACATCAACGACTGTCGAAGTGTGTGATTTTTCTTGACAGCGGTTTTCCCATGGGAAACCCGGGAAGATTCTCCCTTTACGCGAGCGCCCCACTCGGATTTCTGTTGTTGAGATTGGTAGAAGCTATACGCACCCCAGCTCAACAACAGCATCATGAAGAACACTAACATGCTAATGAGAAGAATTGGATCCATGGGTTCTTATACCTTTATTTGACACATGTTTCTCATGACAAACCCCCCAAGGCACATCAAAAGACCTGCACCGGCCAGCATCATCTGGCCGGTAGGATCTTCAAAGAGTAAAGACATATATTCTTCATTGAGGACCCATAACACTCCCGCCATCACGAACGGCAACCCGAAAAGAATGTAGCCAGAGAGTAGCCCTTCAGCAGAGAGCGCTTTAATGCGCCCGAACAATTCATACCGTTGACGAATCAATCGACTAATGGCTTCAATGATTTCCGCTAAATTCCCTCCGGTCTCACGTTGCACGACCAGGGCCGTCACAAAAAACTTCAAGTCATCACATTCAATTCTGGCTGTCAAATTTCGCATGGCCTCAGGAACATCGATGCCAAAAGAAATCTCTTCAACCGTGCGTCCGAATTCCGGACCGACGGGATCCGGGAATTCATCCCCGACCATTTTCATTCCGACCGAAAACGCATGTCCTGCTCGAAGAGCACGAGCCATTAAATCAAGGGCTTCCGGTAATTGCCGTTGAAATTCAGCAAACCGTTTTTTTCTTTTCCATTTCATAAAGAACCATGGCGCCAAAGACCCCACCACACCCAAGCCGAGCGCCACAAGCAAGCCCCAATCCTTAAAAGCCCCGACCAAACAGGCCATCATGCCCACACAACCGCTCAACAACAAAAATACCCCCATAGGCATTTGGCTATTGGCCTGCTGTAATAATCGTTCCAATGCACCAAGATTACTGAGGGAAGAGAGTAATTCCTGGATCCATGGCACTTCACTGAGTTTGCGCTTGCGAAGAATGTCTTGCTCTGCCGTTTTCTGAATTTCCTGAGGGCGCTTTCCCGCTCCGCGCAATCGCCGTTTGATATTCCGTTGGCGAGGACTGATAAATTGGTAGTAAAAGTAATATCCTCCTTCAATGAGTAAAATCAGCGAAAGAAAAATTCCAAGACTAATGACGATTGTCATACCAATGCTCCTACAAGCCCCGATTGCCTTCTCATCAACGCCACAGCATACCTCAGCATACAAACCTTCTCTTCTTAGGGCTCGCCAAACAATAACTTCCCATTTTCGTATCCCATCTTCAGGCCATCTTGGGCCGATCTTCACTCACACAATCCTCTGCGTAGGCCTTGCTACGCTTGCGGTTCTGCTCCTTCAGATCGACCCAATCTGCCACAAATCTGGGTACAAATTCTGAGAAGTTATTGTTTGGCGAACCCTTACACTTCATATATTGTATCGGGGTCGAAAATATTAAGATCACATACAATGCCTAACGCCTTAAACCGTTCGACAAATTTTGGACGAACCCCGGTCGCTTTAAAAACACCATGGACCTTTCGCTGGTCATCAAGGCTGGTTTGTGTAAATAAAAATATTTCCTGTAAGGTAATGGTCTCACCCTCCATACCCACAATTTCTGACAAACTGGTTATTTTCCGCGATCCATCAGACATCCGGGTCAATTGCAAAATCACATCAATGGCCGAACTAATATAATGACGCAAGGCCTTCGTCGCGAGATTCAGACCCGCCATCGCCACAAGCGTTTCAACCCGGGTCAGACAATCTCGAGGCGTATTCGCGTGAATGGTCGTCAATGACCCATCATGACCCGTATTCATGGCCTGAAGCATATCCAGACATTCCCCGCCTCGAACCTCACCCATGACAATTCTGTCAGGCCTCATCCGCAAACAGTTCTTCACAAGGTCCCGTTGCGTGACTTCACCGCGTCCTTCCACATTGGGAGGACGCGTTTCCAAACGAACCACATGGTCTTGCCGTAGTTGCAATTCGGCGGAATCCTCAATCGTGATAATACGCTCATCTTCCGGAATAAATCCCGACAAAATATTGAGAATGGTCGTTTTACCAGTACCCGTTCCGCCGGAAATCAAGATATTGAGCCTCGCCTCCACAATACCCCGGAGAAGTTCGGCTATTTCCGGCGTCAAGGATCGTTTGTCCACCAGATCGTGAATTTGGAGTTTATCCTTAGAAAATTTCCGAATGGAAAGCGATGACCCATCAAGTGCTAAGGGTGGAATAATGGCATTCACCCGTGATCCATCTAATAAACGAGCGTCGACCATGGGAGAGGATTCATCAATCCGGCGTCCGACAGCAGACACAATTTTTTCGATGATTTTCCGCAAATGGCTTTCATCACGAAACTTCACATCAGTCAGTTCAAGCTTTCCAGCACGTTCCACATAAATTTGGTCACACCGATTCACCAGGATATCGTTCACGGTCTGATCCTGAACCAACGGTTCCAACGGTCCAAGGCCCATCACTTCATATTGGATATCAATGATGAGCGTTTCCCGCTCCTTCATACTGAGAGGAACGGATTCGGTCTCCAACAGTTCATTGACAAGCTTGGTCAGTTCAACCTTTAACAGGTCGTTGTCTAACTTCGCCACAATCGAGAGATCTAAGGCATCAATGACTTGCCGGTGAAGGCGCTCTTTCAGAGGACCGAGATCCACTGTTCCTAAACCCGAACTAGAACCTCCTCCGACCTCACTCCATTCCGATTGATACATAACGTGCTCTTTCCCTCATTGATGTGATCAACATGTCGGATTACGTCGCGGCCTGAGTTTTTTCAGACTTGAATGTACGCAACCAACCAAAAATGGAAGACTGGCCTACAGCCTTCTTGGGCTGATTATCAAAAGAATAGGCGAAATCCATATACGATTTCCCTAAAGCTGTTTTAGGCGCCGTTTCAATCAATGGCCTCCCGCTATTCACTGAATGACTCGCCGATGGATAATCATTGGGGAATAACCAATGGGCTTTTTGTTTGAGAATTTCTTCAGTTTCCACTAAAACATCATTTTCATTTGATGCATATCGATTCATGAGTACCCGCAATTTACTTGGAGGGAAGCCTGAACCGCGTAACAATTCCAAAATTCGCTTCGTCCTGTGCACGACGGGAACCATCAACGTGGACATGATATTGATGACTGTCGCCATTTCCAACGCTTTCTTCGTCGTGAGATCCAACACATGCCCGCAATCAATCACAATATAATCAAAACTGGCTTGGAGAAGACGGAACGTGCTTTCGACACAATCCGGACTTAAGCGACCAGTACTCAAATCATCATATCCGGACGCGAGAATCTGCAGACCCGCCCCATATTTCGTCAGGATTCGAAATAAGAAGGCTTGATCCAGCCTGGATGGATCTGCCGCAATATCACGAAAGCTATGAGAAGGTTGGAGATCAAGATAGAGAGGAAGATCACCCCCATGTTGATTCACATCGACAAGAACAACACTCGGTTTCTTGGGCAAATTTGACAAGGCTGCGGCAGTGTTCACCGCAACACTTGTGGTCCCGACCCCCCCCTTCCCCCCGAAAAAAGCTATAATCTTTCCAGCGGCTTTGGTTTCAACATTTTTTTCGGTCGCGGTCATGGCACGTTCCTGGAAACGCGAAAGAGCTTCCTCGACTTCCTTTTTCTGTATGGGTTGCCCCAGATACTCTTTCGCTCCAGCTCGCATCGCCTCCAGCAAAATTGCTGAATCGAGCTTGGACGCTGTCAGGAAAATTTCGGTGCCTCTGGCAACTTTGGTTAAATCTCGAATGACTGAAAATGTCTCCTCATGATTGTCCTGTAACTCTAAAATGAGAAGCGCGGGAGCTGCCGTATCCGTACTGTCCTTGACTTGGAAATGATCGTTCTCCTCAACGACTTCTTCCAGCGCCTTTTTGGCTTCGGCAGAATGAATGGACAATTCAATTTTGAAGGCCGTCATCGTCGAATCGGAGGTTCCACCAGATACACGTTTGGGTTTCCAGGCAGTGTCACTCATTAGTTATTACCCCCTCCGCCCGAGGATTTCTGAAATGGCGGCTTCTCAAACATTTTCTGATACCGTGCCATGTTTTTTTGAGCAGGCCCTCCACCAATACCCTCAACCACTTTCAAAGACTTCGCTGCTTGTGGGTTCAAAATTTGCGTCTCGACGGCATACCGGTATGATTCGCCATATCCTTCACTAAGATGCACAGGTTGTCTCGCTCCCGGGAAAAACACCATATCACTCTTCCCCATACCCACTGGATGCCGCCCGTCCTCCTCTGTCATCACCGGCCATATTCCACAGCCCGTCAGGCCGATGAAACTTGCAACCACGAATCCCACACATTGCATTGTTATTCGCTTGTTCATCCCAATCTCCTTTTCTTCCACATTCCCTTTATGGCGCAAGATGTCCAAATGTCCCTTCCAGGCCACCGTTCCTATAGGGTATCCGCGCAGCCAATGCCGGCCGTCCAATGGTATAGGCTTCCGACGGACGGAACACCTCTTCAGAAGGAGACACTCCCTGCAAATACCCCATAAGCATAAATTCGAAGTCGTTGGGTTCTAAATAATAATCAGTCGGCAATGGTTGTTTCAGCAAATTGACTGGCTTCACAAGATGTGGGGTCACAATCACAATCAATTCGGTT
>SMVB01179900.1_pt1 | contig 14475 bp, 11 predicted proteins | sample 2456461 | NCBI WGS metagenome assembly SMVB01 (sample SAMN11095934, study PRJNA526329) | marine sediment metagenome | biome: Marine sediment; feature: Surficial sediment; material: Deep marine sediment; isolation source: Hadal surficial sediment | place: Pacific Ocean | collected 2014-05 | depth... | reverse complement strand
TTTACGCCGATTATCGGTCAGTGCCCGTGCTACGGCCCGGGTCAATCCCATTTGTCGATCAACTTGGGCGAGCAGTGGAATACCGGCATTGCTGGTGATATCCCCACCGCTGAAATCGGCTTCAACTTTATGGCGTTTAACGGGTGAAAAAGGGATGGAGGTTTGGTAGCATTCTGTCACGGCGGAATCGTCCCTGGATATTTGTTTGGCGACTATATTTTAAGGGGTTTATACGATTCCGTCGTTCTTTTTCGTGAAATATTCAGGCTAGGTGTCTGTTTGTCAGGCAAGGTAAACGCGGTTGGCGCCTGAGCGACTCTCCTTTCAAATCGGGCTGGTCAAACGCTGGACACCGCTCGCGCATTCGGACAAAATCTCTTGACGCACGTCCCATGAATTTTTCGCCGATGTCAGCTGCGGGAACTCACGGGGCGAGATAAATTCACTCGTGCGCGCAGCACACGATCGCCAGAGATGGCCGGACAGATAGCGGGGCAAATAGATGGCATGGGATTTCTCTACCGAACCGGACTTCCAGAAAAAACTCGATTGGGTTGAGGAGTTCTGCCGAACTGAAGTCGAACCTTTAGACCTCATTTTCCCCTACGCCGTAAGGTCCAAAGACCCCAAGATCAAGGCGCTGGTAAAACCCCTGCAGGACCAGGTCAAGGCGCAGGGGCTGTGGGCGCTGTTTCTCGATGAGGAACTGGGCGGCCCCGGCTACGGACAACTCAAGCTGGGCCTCATCAACGAAATCCTCGGTCGCTATGGCTCGGCACCGCAGATTTTCGGGGCGGGTGCGCCCGACACCGGGAACATGGAGATGCTTGCGGCCTACGGCACCCCGGAGCAAAAGGAACGTTGGCTGAAACCGATGTTGAACCAGGAGCTCTGGTCTGCCTACTCGATGACCGAGCCCCAGGGCGGCTCCGATCCCCGGCTGTTCAAGACTCACGCGGTACGCGACGGGGACGACTGGATCATCAACGGCGAGAAGTGGTTCACCAGCGCCGGCCGTGCGGCCGACATCCTCTTCGTTATGTGCACCAATGGCATGTTTGTCGTGCCGCGCAACACCCCCGGCGTGGAAATCATGCCGGAGCCGCGCTCGCACAATCACATCAAGTATAACGACGTGAGAATACCCGGCGATCATTTGCTCGGTCCCGAAGGCGGTGCCCGGGTCCTCGCCCAGCGTCGACTGGGAGGCGGCCGCATCCACCATGCGATGCGCACCATCGCACAGTGCAAGCTCGCGTTTGACATGATGTGCGAGCGAGCCCTGAGCCGGGAGTCACACGGCAAGATCATTGCCGAACATCAGATGGTGCAGGAAAAGATCGCCGACTCCTACGCCTCCATTCAAATGCTCCGCCTGTTCGTACTGGAGACGGCCTGGAAAATCGACAACTCCAGCACGCAGGACACCCGCACCGATATCGCCGCGGTGAAATACACCATGGCCAAGGTGCTGCGTGAGGTATCCTTCAATGCACTGCACATTCTCGGCTCCCTGGGCACGACGAATCTGACGCCGATTCAAGCCATGTATGCTGCTGCCCCCACCATGGGAATCGCAGATGGCGTCGACGAGGTGCACAAGGCCACCGTTGCACGTAACGTGTTGAAGTCCTATACGCCCCACGAGGGCTTCTGGCCCACGGAGTACTTTCCAGCGAAACGCGAAAAGGCGCGTGAAAAGTTCGAGCCGTTGTTCGAACAAGACCCCGAGCTGCGAACGTTGGCGGATGGATACGCCAAGTACATTGCCAGTCGCACTTAGCGCTGCATTTGGGCGCCGCCATGAATGGCTGGCAAGTCCAATGAGGAGACGATGCCGGCGGTAGCAGCACAGACTGCAGGAATTGCGTTGACGATGCGATTGGCCGCCGAACAGTTGCCCCCTCCAGCAGGCCCTGGTTCTACCGGGTCATCGCCATGTAAGCTCACGGTCAATTCAGGATTACCCTTGATTATGACTTGATGGCAGCCCCGGCCAACCGGAGGGTAGGGCCAGTCGGGCGCACAGGCGTCATCAATACGGGTGATGTGATCAACCACGATTCTCGCTTTACCATCACGGATGCCGCGCACTTCAAACCGAAAGGCGCCCTGGGTTCCCTGTTTAAACTCACCCATTCCGGTTACGGTAATGTCGTTTTCCAGTGGCCGTTTCTCTACCGTCGTTTCAACGGAGTCCAAACGATAATCCAGGGCCTTTGCCAACATTTGGACCATGGGTGCCCAAACCATTTTGAGCGATGCTTCCTCTAGCATCTGTGGTCTATTTTTCATCGGCTGACCAAAGCCGATGACTTCACGAACAATCTCAGGCTGATCATATAGGCCGTAGTTAAATATCTCCTGAATGCGGATTTCCTCGATATCTGAGACCACGCCACTTAACAACGTTGGCAGGATATCCAGTGCCCAACCGGGATCTATGCCCGACACGAATACAGAGCAATTATTTTCTTCACAAACCTTTTGCACGGGATCAATCGCTTCTTTTAGGGCGTCCCTCCCCGCGGGGTAGAGCAGCGGATAAAATGAAGTGGAGACGACATTTATTCCAGCGGAGATAAGCGAGAACAATTCCATAAAGGCTTCTTCACCGCGGGTATCTGCATTTGCCGCATAAACCACGCAATCAATATTTTGCGTCATGAGGCTTTGCCAATCATCGGTTGCCGTTACGCCCTGATTAGCGATGCCAGCCAGCGCCCCGGCATCTTTGCCCACTTTAGCCGAATTGGACACTACAACGCCTGCCAATTCCAAATCTCGATGTGCCACCACCGCGCGAATCGCCGGCCTGCCTACGTTACCTGTACCCCAGACCACCACACGTTTTTCCATATTTGATCTCCTGTATTTATTCCAGCAGCATTTATGTAGAGTAGTTTTCCCAGGCCGAAGGGAAATTGAAAACAATGCACTCTCTTGTTTGGACGGTGCAGTTTGTCGCCCTTGGGTGAACGGACCAAGCACTAAACGTATAAAAACGGGGCTCGAAAAGTAACCGGTCCATGTGCGCCCTGACGACATATTCTGTTAGCGAGTTAGTCATGGGCGATTCCCCTCAGGAGGTGTCAGTTGCTTAATACTGTGCCGCGCGCTTCCGATTTCTCCCACATCCTGAGGTAGCCCTCAGCCGATTTAAACAGGGGCTCAAGTTCTTCATCGGTGACCCCGTCACGCCTTACGTCCTCAATCAGTTCTGCAACCAGGCCCAGATGTACCATCCCTTCGGTATTGAAATCCAGTGTGCGATTGCCAACGACGGGTTGTTCGAAGGTGACGTCACCGGCATATGAGCTAAAGGGATAGGTGATGCCTTCGTCGGTTTGCGCCTCAACGCATACGCTGTTATCACCAAATCTTGGCCCGGGAGCTCCAGCGAAACCATTTAGGTCAAAACCGAAACCTTCAGCGGCAAACGCGCCCTTATCGCGCATTAGCGCAATACGTTCCTGGAAGCCATCGTCCATTGTGGCGGGCGTATTTGGTGAGCGGCAGCGCCCGAAATTTGCCTTCGATACGCCTCCCAGTTGGTAGAGCACGCCATTTTTGTTGCGGCCGTGACTGCCCACGGCCGGATAATCATTTGCCAGCAGTAGTTCGTAGGCGCGCTGGTAGCTCTTTCTCGGAAAGTGGTCGACTTCAATCACCATGCCACGTTTCATCATCTCCTTGAGCAGGAACTCCCCCAATTCGGTCAGGCCATGATTCTGGCAGTATTCGCCCTCCAGTGAATCACCGCTGAGTAACGCAAGGCTGGGGAGCAGGCTGCCGATAGGATCGCTTTCGAAGCCGCTCATATCGAGCAGCGGTTTGGAGTCAAAGACTTCCCTGGGCTGGTTAAACGCGGCGAAGGGCACCCCGCCCTTGTCGAAACCACCGGGAAAGTCCAACAGCTCTGCGGCGCATTGGACAAAGTTCGGATAGTGACCGGTGTGTCCGAAATTGCCAACGTCGATGATCCGTCGGTCGCCATCACCGGCGGAAAAAGCATTGTCGTACTTGTGGACCGGAAACAGTACACGCACACCCCTGTCGTGGTACTGCTCCAGCTTGGCAATAACGCTGGCCTCGCTGCAGGGGGTAAAATCGCCAAAGGGCACCAGGTAGCAGTCGAACAGATCCGAGGTCTCAATACCGAGCACCACCGCCAACTTGCCCGCCCTTATCTCCTCCCGTGCCTGGGCAGGGCTGAGCACTATCCGAAACCAGCCTTTACCGGGGCCGCCCGATAGTGCATCGATGTAGCGTTCGAGGGCATAGGTTTCCTCTATGATGCGATCGACGGCCACCATATCATTGCAGTCGTATCGCTTTGGCTGAGCGCCAATGGCCACCACCAATTGGCACAGTACTTGGTTGGTGGTTGCGTGTTGTACCAGCAGGCGCAGGCCACTGAGATGGGCTCGCTCTACCCATTTGTAATACTGCATCTGATGGGTGGCACTGCGGTGTGCATCTGGCCAGGCGGTAAATTCCGGATAGCCCTCTGTGTCGTGGTTCTTTTCCGGCAACTCACCGCTTATGAGCGACGGCAGCAAGTCGGTTAGCTGGACCTCACTCAAATCGCTGAACGCAAATCCCATAATATCCCTGCGTCCTTCACTACCATGAGCCAGGTCGCAGTCCCCCAGGGCGTGCTCGACACCAAGACGATGGAAGGGCGAACCGTGGAAAACACCACCTCCTCCAAAGCCGAAATTAGTGAACAAGTGGGAGTGAGTATCCACGAATCCGAATACCGAGCCATCATCAAATTCGGTGAAAGTGATTTCACCTGTGGCATCTACCGACAATTCGGGGAATATGGCACAGTCAGATTGTTGCACAAGATTAATTTCCGCAGCCCGGGACCGATTTTCCATAGCCCCCGTTACAGAGAGATAACTGTCAGATTTCATATGCCGTAACACAAACAATCCGCCGGGGGCGGCAATAAGCTGCCACTCGCCTTCGGATTGCAGCCTGTCTTCAATAACTACCTGGTCGTCGACCAGGCTGGTGTCCGATTCGAGCGAAGACCGGCGCAGTAGCGCCTTCCCGTCGGAGACCAGGTAGTATTCATCGTCATCGAACAGGAGATACGTTCCCAAATCCGAGGGCCGCAGCAGAAAGTGGGCAGCCTCTTCAGCTCCAACGGAACGTAATTGGTAGCCGCTGTCCGCATCGGCGGCGCCAATATAGAGACTTCCATCATCCACGGCGATGGCAAAACAACCGTTGGCGACAGCGTAAACCGATTCTTCATTTGGCGGTGCCGGTTGCGGCACCGGCGGCGAATCAGTCTGATCGCGACTATCACCACATGCCCCCAGCAAGATCGCTAGAGAGGTAACGACTACAAAACGGTTAAAGGTATATTGCATGATAAACCTGCCTTTATTATCGTTATTGCTACCAGTGGTTGAACAGGGTGTCTTCAATTGTTCACCGTCGTGTTGTGCTGAAGCTGGGTATTGTCTTCGCGCATGAGGAAACCAAAGCCCTCAAATTCAAAGGTAACGATGCCCTCCCAGGTGGGCACCGGTTCAGCTTTAGCTTCGAGGATCAGATTAAATGCCCGCTGCGCCTCCAGCAATAGCGCAGGATTTGCCCTCGGTGTATTGTGCGCAGGGAACAAAGCCTTTAATTGTGGCACCAATGCCGCTAGTCGCGCTAGGGATTTTTTGTAAGCTGCCAGATCGGTTTCAGGAAAATACAACCAGATGGGCCCTTCGTAAAAACTATCCCCGGTCCAGAGAAAACCGGCCTCCGCGTCCAACAGGGCAATCGAGTCATCGGTGTGGCCAGCAATCTGGAGAATTTCCAGCTTTCGATCGCCCAGGTCGATGGTGTCGCCCTCTCGGATCTTCGCCTTGATCGTATAGGGTCTTATCCGGTGACTGCCCTGAGTGACGCCAGCGGGCAGCGCCTTGCACAGTGCCTCGGGAGAGGCCTCGGAGGAGACCATTTCATTCTGGATCCCCCGGCTATTGGCCAGGGCGAAAGGGGTTGAAACAGACAGTATATTGCCGAACTGGTAATTGCCGCCAATATGGTCAAAATGGCTGTGGGAGTTTAGCACCGCTATCGGTTTGTCGGTGAGTTGATCTACGATCGCGCGTATGTCTCCCAAGCCGTTGCCGGTATCAAATAGCAGCGCCGATTCCGATCCCACAATGAGATAGGAGATGACCTCCTGCCATTGGAACGGTTCATATATCGCCCATATATCAGGCTCGACCTCGTACACCTCAAACCACTCGTTGCTGGTTGGGTGTTTTTCAAACGCGGCATAAGCGGGGCGCGGGAGCCCCTGGCAAAAGTCTTGGAGATCCGCCTTAACAGAGCCCGATAGTGCAAAGCCAAGGGCCGCAAGGAAGAGCAGCGCCAAGACCCTGGGTGAGCTGTTCCTAAGCGGTGGTAACTGAATCATCTGGGGCCGGGTAACCCCTGGCCGTCCACGGCAGTCAGCTGTAGCCGGATCTCCTCCACTTTGCTCCTGCCGAGCTTAACGCGGCGGGCACAGTGCCAGGCGATGAAGCAACAGATACCTGCGCTGAGCACCATAAACCAGCCCAGTGACAGCAGCACCGGTTCCGCTACCGAACCCGGGGCGGCCCCGGGCTGTAAGCCCGCCGCGTCAACAGCTATACCGGCTGCGAAGTTGCCAAAGCCGGTGGTCGCTTTATAGACGAAAGCAGACGCCGCAAAGAATACGCCCTCCTGTCGAATACCGGTTTGCAGCTGATGTTCGTCCAGGATGTCCGCAAGCAGAGAAACCCCCAATACTTGCAGGCTGACGATGAGGAGCACCGAGATATAAGTCTGGATTATGATCAAGGGGTAGAGTATTGGATGACCGTTTTCAGGTAGCAGGCCAAACAGCCTGCCCGCCAGGAACCAAATGGTGTTCACCGCAAAGGCCAGGCAGATAACGCTGATGAGTTGCGGCTTGTCGTAGCGCCGCCCCAGGCGATTTAACACGAAAAAAGCGGTGAGTGTGCCAAATAGGGTGGGTATCAGCAGCCCCGCCAGTTGTTCGGTGCTGAATTCCCAGAAGTAAGTGCCCAGGTAGAGCCCCATGACAGTATAGATGCCCGCCGCGATACCGAAGGCCAGCTTGGTGCCAATGGTCTGGCGAAAATTGATGTTGCGCATCGCCAGCAGTAAATCCGTCAGTGGCTTCTTCAGGCTGAGGGTCAGTGGCTGGTCGATGGCCTGGGGCAGGTGGGCAATGATGCTGCGAGTGCCCCATACGCAGTAGAGCGCAGTGACTGCTGCCACCAGCGCCGACAACACGCCGTAATGGAAATAGTTTTCGGCGATCAGTCTCCCGTCGATGTCCCCCTGCGCCTGGAAAATGAGCGTATAGGCGATGGCGGGCAAGGCCATTCCCCCCAGCCACGCTATCGTAATCCTGGCTTTGGCTATGACGGTGCGCTCGTCGTAGTCGTCGGACATCTCGGCGCCCATGGCCGTATAGGGAATGTGGTAAATGGTGAGGAAGGTTCGCAGTAGGATAGACACCACCACCAGCCACAGGAATACCTGAAATTCGTCCAGAGAGTCGGGAGGACTAAATAGCAACAGCAGGCACAGAGCGGTCGGCACACCACCGGCCAGCATCAGCGGGTGCCGCCGCCCCCAGCGAGACCGCACCGCATCTGACCAGCTCCCCACTATGGGGTCTGAGATGGCGTCCCAGCTGAGGGCAATCAGCATCGCCAATCCCGCCATGGTGCCACTCAGCCCTAACACCTGGGTGTAATAGAACACCACAAAGGTGCCAAATGCCGTGTCCTTCACTGCATAGGGAATATTGCCTACTGCGTAGGACCATTTTTCGAAAGCTGTAATGGGGCGCATAGAGTCTATTTATTGGTTTTATGGGCTGCCATCATAGGCAGATAAGTGCCGCGTGAAAAGCTGTCCTTGTGTCACGCCATGTCCAGACCCCGCAGGCCGCCATTGTCGCGCCAGTCCTGCAGGATCTGGAAAAATTCGATTGAACCGCCACCGTAGAAACCGTCTTGCCCTTTTCGTTTGCCCGGCTGGCCTTCGTTGTTGTAATAACCCGGCGTGCAACTTTCCAGGAAATCCTGTGCCTGGCGCGACTTTTCGATGATGGTATTGACCCATTCTGCCTCGGCTTCTACCGATACCTCCATGGTGCGTAGCCCATGCTCGATACCGTGGGCGATGATGTGGGCAATATGTTTGCTCTGCTCGTTCAGCGCATGCGGGTAGTTCACACTAAAGCCCGATTGGACGCTGCCCATAATGTAACAGTTGGGAAATCCGCGGCTGTGCATGCCGTGCATTGTCGCTACGCCATCGGCCCACTTGTCGGATAGGCTCAAGCCGTTGCGGCCGTAGATTTCAAAGCCAGAGCGACGCGTGTAGCTGGTGCCCACTTCAAAGCCGGTGGCGTAAATCAGGCAGTCTAACTCGTACTCCACACCGTCGACGATTACGCCGCGTTCGGTAATCGCTTCCACTCCTCGGCCATTCGTGTCCACGAGCGTAACATTGGGGCGATTGAATGCGGCCAGGTAATCGTCGTGGAAACAGGGTCGTTTGCAGAACTGACGGTAGTATGGTTTGAGCGCTTCAGCCGTCGCCCCATCCGCTACAATGGCGTCAACGCGCGCTCTGATTTTCTCCATCTTTTGGAAATCCGCTAATTCCATGGTCTTGGCGAGTCCCGCTGGACTCAAGTCTGCGTTCTGGTCCGTGCGAACCATCAGCAATAGGTTGCGGATGATATCGGTCCAACCATCCTTGACCAGATCTTCCTCGGCATAGCCACCCGATGTCAGCGTGTTGAAGTTGTCCATGCGATCCTGGTGCCAGCCCGCCTCCAGCGCTGCGGTCCAGTTGGCGTCGGTGGGGCGGTTGTCCCTGACATCAATGGAGGAGGGCGTGCGCTGAAATACGAATACCTGGGCCGCGGATTCCGCCAGATGTGGTATGCATTGTACGGCGGTGGCGCCGGTACCAATAATGCCCACGCGTTTGTCCCGAAGGCCGGTGAGGTTACCGTTTGAATCGCCCCCGGTGTAGGCGTAATCCCAGCGACTGGTATGAAACGTGTGGCCCCTGAAACTCTCGACACCGGGAATCCCCGGTAATTTGGGTCGGTGCAAGGGGCCGTTGGACATCGCAACGTAGCGCGCCCTGATACGGTCGCCGCGACTGGTGGTAATTATCCAGCGGGCGTCGCTATCGTTCCACCGCATCTCGGTGACTTCGGTTTGGAAGCAGACATCGCGGTAGAGGTCGTATTTCTTTGCGATGGCGCCGCAGTGAAGCAAAATTTCCGGTGCGCGAACATATTTCTCGGTGGGGATATAGTTGGTCTCCTCCAAAAGAGGAAGATAGACGTAGGACTCTACGTCGCAGGCCGCGCCGGGGTAGCGGTTCCAATACCAGGTGCCGCCGAAATCGCCACCTTTTTCAATGATGCGAATATCCTCGATACCCGCTTCCCGTAATCGCGCGCCCGCCAATAGCCCGCCAAAGCCGCCGCCTATGATCATCACCTCGACCTCGTCGTGAAGAGCCTCGCGGGAAAATCCAGGCTCGATATAGGGGTCGTCCAGGTAGTTGGAAAACTGCTCTTTTACTTCCAGGTATTGGTCGTTGCCGTCTGTGCGTAGCCGTTTATCACGTTCCTCGCGGTATTTATCGCGCAGTGCCTGGGGGTCAAAACCCAGGTTTGACGGGGCGTGCTCTTTCTTGTCTGCGTCTTCGCTCGAATGGGTGTTGCTGTCCGGCATGGTGAAAATCTCTTCTTGTTATTGATCACTGTAGGTTGCCCTTGCCATCATCATACCTATTTCACCGCTGTTTTTGCCAGTTTAAGCTGGCATAACACATGTGCCGAAGTACTGGACTGGCTAACCGCATTGGGCTATATCTTCTACCGCGTAGCCGGTGTTGGAATGTGAAGATAGACCCGGGAATTGGCCTGCGGCCGGCTGGCTATGCAGGCTATTGGTGGAGGTCCGCTGTGGAGGTAGTGAAGTCAACCTGGTTGGCAAGGGGATTGCTGCTGTGTTTTCTGGCACAGGTCCCGCCGGCCCTGTGCCATTTACCAGAGCTCTTCGGCATGAAATATATACGCTTCATAGAATCGCCGACTGGCACTGCCCCTCTGCCCGGTGTAAGCCAGCTGGCGGAACCGGTTAAATTGGACCGGCTGCAATTTGAACAGTTGCTCGCCGACGCCGAGGTGGCCGGCGGTCCCTATATGCCCGACTTGACGGATCCATTAATCAATCTGGCCCACTATCATCAGGTGCAAGAGGATGTCGAAGATGCGTTGGAAGCGTACAGCCGGGCCCTGCATCTGGTTCGGGTGAACGAGGGTTTGTTCAGTACCCAACAGCTGCCGATTCTGCGCGAGATGTTGGCGCTTTACCGCACAGTTGGCGATCGGAGGTCCTTGGGTAATGCCTACCAATATTATTACCGCGTGAGCAAGCTTGGCGATCTACCGCTTACCCCGGAACGACTGGAACTAAGTCTGGAATACCTGAGGTGGGAGCGCCAGCTCTATGCATCGCGGGTAAATGGCGATGAGAGAGCCCCCCTGTTGCGAGCCTATCAGGCAAACCAGAGTATGTTGGAGTCGCTGGTTCCGACCACGGATCAGGAATTGGCTTGGTATGTCCGCCTGGCCATGAGCCAGATGCGCAATCTGTACCTGATTCTGGGGGAAGAACCGCTGCCTATGGGGTACGCCAGTGCCAATACGGGGAACGGCATGGCAGTTGACGCAATGAATCGACAGCTTGCCTATATTCAGTTAACTGCCTATAGCGCAGGGAAGAAATTGCTGGAGAAGTGTATCGAGCGCACTCAATCATCGCCGTCGGCAGAACTCGCCGCGCTCCATCTCGAGTTGGGGGACTGGCACCAATGGAATGATCAACTGCGCCACGCCGGCAAGCACTATGTGCGAGTGGTGGCGCTGTTGCGTGACGCGGGAGAAGAACAATTGTTGAGCCGGTGGCTGGATCAGCCGGTGGAACTGCCCGATGAACTTGATCTTTGGCCGGTCAATGGCGACCGCGATGCAGCCAGCCAGGCGGTGGTAGTAGCGCGTTACGATGTTACGTCCCGGGGTGCTGTGCAAAGGATACAGGTGAGTGTGCAAGACGAAAAGGATTTATCGCAAGCCTGGCGGATAAAGCGCATGTTGCGGGATGCGCACTTTCGCCCGCGCTTCAGCCAGGGCCTGGCGGAAGCAGTGGAGCAGGTCTCGCGGCGCTACATGCTTGTTGGCGCTCACTGAGGTTCTCTATCAAGTACAAGAATTCTGTGGAGCATTGTCATTTCGCTTGGCGCCTCTACACGGGCCATTACGACAGGTATGCTATTGCAGGTTATGAGAATATTTTTTGCCCTAGATGTGTCACCCTCGACCAAGATGGCAGTGAGCGACTGGCGAGACAAGTCATTCAGGGAACTGGCGGGGGTGCGCCCGGTATCGCCCGGCAACTTCCACATCACGTTGGCATTTATCGGCGAGGTGGCGGCAACAAAACTGGAAGGCCTGTGCGACGATGTCGACCAACTGTTGGGCCGTGGGTCGGTCGAAGCCGGTAACCTTGTTATCAATGAACTCGGGTATTGGCAGCGTCAGGGCATTTTATGGCTTGGCCCGAGGCATTGTCCCGGCCAGTTCTCACAATTGGCGGACGGGCTTAAGGGGCTCGCTACTCGGGTAGGAGGCAAGCGCGACAACAGGCTTTTCAAGCCTCACATCACTTTGTTTCGGCGCTGTAAGTCACCACCGCCGCCACCGTTGGATCCACCGGATTTCAGCCTGAGTTACCGAGAGTTTATACTTCTCGAATCGCGGCAGAACAAGCGTGGCGTCAGCTATCACGCCGTGGCGAGTTGGCAATTAAACCCCTCTTCGAACACAAACGATTGATTGCAGCTGCGCTCGCGGCGCGCAACCGGCCCGCAGATTTACTCTAACTCGACCATTTTTGTGCGCTATTTCACAAAACAAAGACTCTACAGGGGCGAATTACGCTCCCAACTGCTATGAAGGGGTAGGGAAGCGGTATATTCCGGGGGTCACCTTGATGAGTATGAGTAGGCATGAGCGGAAAGGCGCGATGATGCAAGCGGCATTTCGGGCGCGAATGGAGGCCCAGTGCGAGCAGATCGAGCAATTTAGGCTGGCGGTCATGCAAGATGGAGGTGGGCGACTCAGTCAGGACGAGGCAGCACTGAAATGGATTGAGAGCTACGCTGAAATCTTTTCTCAGGGCAGAGACGCAGGGGACTAGGTAGTTTATGTTTCCGGGCAAGTGGCTTACCCGCTTGCTCGAGTCAGTTAATGCGATCAAACCTGTCCCAGAACTTCCCATCCACCCCCGGCATTGATCCGTTACCCGGTTCCAGCTCCTCCTTTTGCCATTAACGCTGCAATACCCTGACTACCTCAAGCACTATTCCCGAACTCTGAGCAAGAGATGCAGTGGGTGCGCATTGCAGAGCGGATTTGCGCCCGTACCGGTGCCATGCTGAAATCGATCGCGGTGTAACGCTGTGTCCGGTACCTGTCCATTTATGTCAATGTGGCGCGGGCATATCACGATACAATCTAGAGGCAGCGAGGGGTCTCTAATGAAGGGAACATATAATGGCAGCTCAGAATTATAATCTTTACCAGCACTTCCAACAGCAAATTACGCGTCAGGCAGACAAGGTGCTGTTGCTTACCGATACAGACCAGGCCTACAGTTATGCCGACATAGAGCGCGAATCGGCGCGCCTGGCGCGGTTTTTGACTGACCTGGGCATTGAGCCGGGTGATCGTATTTCTGTGCAGGTGCCAAAGTCGCCACAGGCGATGTGCCTGTATTTGGCCTGCTTGCGTGGCGGGTTCGTGTTCCACCCCTTGAACACTGGCTACCGGGTCGGAGAGTTACAGTACTTTCTCGAAAATGCCGAGCCCGCCCTGGTCGTGTGCGACGGCTCCGGCGTCGAAACCATGCAGGCCTTGGTGGATGCCACCGGCATATCGCATTTACTAACGCTTGATGCCAAGGGCGAGGGTAGCTTGATAGATCAATCGCGTGGATGTGAGGCCGATTTTGGTGTGGTAGCCCGAGGTGCCGATGACCTGGCGGCGCTCTTGTACTCTTCGGGTACTACGGGTGTTCCGAAGGGCATTATGCTGACTCACAATAATCTGTTGTGTAACGCCGAGGCGTTGGTGGAGGCCTGGGGATTTAGTGATCGGGATGTGCTGTTGCACGCCCTGCCGATTTTTCATGTGCATGGCTTGTTTGTAGCACTCGGCTGTGTCTTGCTCAGTGGCGCCAGCATGCGCTGGATGGCAGGCTTTAATGCCGCGCAAGCGATTGGGTATTTGCCGGAATGTACCGTGATGATGGGCGTGCCGACCTACTATACGCGATTATTGGCGGCCGACGATTTCACCAAAGAAACCGTTGGCAATATCCGCTTGTTTGTGTCCGGTTCGGCGCCCTTGCTGGAGGAGACCTTTGCCGACTTCGAAGCGCGTACCGGACATTGTATTCTCGAGCGTTATGGTATGACGGAAACTAGCATGAATACTTCTAACCCGTTGCAAGGCGCGCGCAAGCCGGGCACGGTTGGCTTGCCATTACCGGGAGTGGAGGTGCGGATCATGGACGACAGTGGTCAGGCAGTTCCCATCGGTGAGATTGGCAATTTACAAATACGCGGGGCCAATGTATTCAAAGGCTATTGGAAAATGGCGGGAAAAACTGCTGAAGATTTTACCGATGACGGATTTTTCGATACTGGTGACAAGGGGCGTATTGGTGAAGATGGTTATGTCTCAATTGTTGGCCGCGCCAAGGATATGGTGATCACCGGTGGGCTGAATGTGTATCCCAAGGAAATAGAGCTGCTGATAGACGATTTGCCCGGGGTCAAGGAATCGGCGGTTATCGGTTTGCCGCATGCGGATTTCGGTGAAGGCATCGTGGCGGTTGTCGTGCGCGAACCAGGCAAAAATCTCATCGAAGTGGATGTGATTGGGCCAATCAAAGAAACTCTGGCAAATTTCAAAGTACCGAAACGAGTGATTTTTGTCGATGAATTACCGCGCAACACGATGAGCAAGGTGCAAAAAAACTTGTTGCGAGACGCGTATAAAAACTTGTTTCAGTAGTTTTGCAGGTATCAGGCAGCAGCTGCCGATGTCCCCGAAGAAGTGAATCTGCTTTCCAGGTAGTCGATGATATCAGATGATTCATACATCCAGTTCACCCTACCCCCGTCATCCTCAATCCGCAGGCAAGGCACCTTCAAATCCCCACCCCCAGCCAGCAGCTGTTCCTTCGCCGTCTCACTCCGCTTCACGTCCCGCGTCTCTATATCCAGCGATTGCCGCTTCATAGCCCTGCGCACCTCCACACAAAAAGGGCAGGCCCTGTATTGATAGAGGGTGAGGCT
>SMVB01381819.1_pt1 | contig 14479 bp, 11 predicted proteins | sample 2456461 | NCBI WGS metagenome assembly SMVB01 (sample SAMN11095934, study PRJNA526329) | marine sediment metagenome | biome: Marine sediment; feature: Surficial sediment; material: Deep marine sediment; isolation source: Hadal surficial sediment | place: Pacific Ocean | collected 2014-05 | depth... | reverse complement strand
ATATTTAGTATCCTAAACACCAAACAAATATTTATTGAAGGATTTCAAATTACATAATTAATTTTATGTTTATGGGTTCATTTTATTAAAATTCGGTATTCATATCATCGATATTTTCAGGTTGATTGGCATAAATTTAGGTGGGTTTTAAATACTATCTTTGTAATCATAACTTTCAAAATTATCATGCAGCCTGTTTCAGGATTTTCAAAGAAATCGAAAGAAGAAAAAATACAATGGTTAGCAGATAACTTTCTTGCTAATAATTCTGATGCCATTACTATTTTAGAGAAATACTGGAACAGGGATGAAAGTCTGCAAAAATTACACGATGGCTTTATTGAAAATACGATAAGCAATTATTATCTACCCTTTAGTATTGCACCCAATTTTTTAATTAACCAAAAACTTTATGTGTTGCCTATGGTTATTGAAGAAAGCTCTGTTGTTGCAGCAGCAAGCAATGCTGCAAAATTTTGGCTAGATAAAGGAGGTTTTATTGCCAAGGTGATTTCGACTATAAAAAACGGGCAAATTCATATTAATTTCTTTGGAAGCGTTACAGATATTCAGGATTTCTTTTCTGAAATAAAACCTCAATTACAGAAAAGCATTACTTCCATCGAAAAAAACATGAAAAAACGCGGTGGTGGGCTTTTAGATATTTCCCTTATCAACACTACTGAAAAACTGGATGGATACTATCAACTTCATTGTACCTTTAATACAGGAGATGCCATGGGAGCTAATTTTATAAATAGTTGTTTAGAAAAAATCGCTAATACCTTTGAAACATTAGCGAAAGAGTTTTCGGCTTTTGCAGATAAAAATACCTTCCCGGAAGTGATTTTGAGTATTCTTTCTAATTATGTCCCGGAATGTTTGGTACAAGCTCATGTACAATGTTCGGTAGAACAATTAACGACTCGGGAATTGAAGGGAGAAAAATTTGCAGAGAAATTTGTACGTGCTGTCGATATTGCAATAGCCGAACCCAGACGTGCCGTAACCCATAACAAGGGAATTATGAATGGTATCGATGCTGTATTATTAGCAACGGGAAATGATTACCGAGCTGTGGAATCAGGTATTCATGCTTATGCTTCTAAAAATGGAAATTATACCAGTCTTACACATGCCAAGATCGAAAACGGTATTTTTTCTTTTTGGATTGAAATACCATTGGCCTTAGGAACCGTGGGTGGTCTTACTTCTTTACATCCATTAGTAAAATTCGCATTTTCGATATTACAAAATCCTAATGCCAAAGAACTCATGCAAATAGTTGCTGTTGCAGGTCTAGCTCAAAATTTTGCAGCGATTCGATCTTTGATTACTACAGGAATTCAAAAAGGACATATGAAAATGCACCTTATGAATATTCTAAATCAAATAAAAGCTAGTTCAACTGAAAAGGAAAAAGTGATTCATTATTTTAAAGAAAACACTGTTTCCTATAATGCTGTTGAGAACTTTATTGAAAATCTTCGGTCATAATTTGAAACAAAAATTTTATAGCAACGGAAAATTATTACTCACCGGTGAATATATGGTATTAGATGGTGCTATTGCTCTTGCAATACCTACTAAGTTTGGACAGTCCTTAACCATTGAAAAATTAGAAGAACCAAAAATTAATTGGAAGAGTATCGACGAAAATGGAAAGGTTTGGTTCGATGATGAGTTTGAAGTAAGCTCATTAAACAGTCCAAAGAATCCTGTCAGGACTCAAAAAAAGCACGCTGTTTCCAAAAGAATAGTAAGCATATTAAATGCTGCCAAAATCCTAAACCCCGAGTTTTTAACTATTAGTAATGGATATCGTGTAACTACAAAACTTGACTTTCCTATAAATTGGGGGCTTGGTTCTTCTTCAACATTATTAAATAACATAGCAAGTTGGGCAAAAGTAGACCCTTATAAACTTTTAGAAATAAGCAATGGTGGAAGTGGATATGATATCGCTGCTGCTCAAAACGACTCTCCCATATTATTCTCCATAATAAATGGAATCTCTGTAACAAAAGGTATAAAATTACCTTGGGGTTTTACCAAACAACTGTTTTTCGTTCATCTCAACAAAAAGCAAAGTAGTAGAGAGGGAATTGTTCAATATAATTTAAAACCTAAATCTCAATTAGCTGTTTCAGAAATTAGTGACATTACCTTAAAGATATGCAGTTGCAGATCGTTAAAAGGATTCGAAGAATTGATTACAAAACACGAGCAAATTATTTCACAAATCATAAAACAAGATCCTGTAAAAGAAATTCTGTTTAAAAATTATAAAGGGTCCATAAAAAGTCTTGGAGCTTGGGGTGGAGATTTTATTTTAGTGACAGGTGAGAAAGAAGATTGGAATTATTTCAGGAAAAAAGGATATCAAACTATACTTTCTTTTGAAGAAATGAAACTATAAAAAACCCATCTTTAAAAAATTTAAAAACGGGTATTATATCTGTTTAATAGAAATCTGCTCTGTTGTCTTCAATTTTCGCAGCATTTTTTAATGCATTATAAACTTTAAAGTTTATTGTGGGTATCAATGCTGCATTTAATTGGTTAGCATAAAATGAATAATCTTCTAAATCAGGAGCATTATTTACCGCTAAAATACGCACTATATAAACTCCGTTTTTTCCATCTATTAAATCGGTGGATTCACCCACTTTTTTACCAAAAGCCATGCCTACTACTTTTGCTTCTGTTCCTGCTCCCGCAATGGTTGGATTGGCCATAGTAAGTGCAGTTGCATTTTTCACCGTAACGTTTTGGTTTGAAGCTATTTCATTTAATGTGGTTCCGGAAACAGACTCGCGAATTTTTACAGCTTTTTTTTCATTTCGCAAGATAGGAGTTACAATTGAAGAGGCTTCGCTTATACTCATAAGGCCTTTTGGATTTTTACGTGTAAGTTGAGCTATTACATAGCCGTTTGGCACGTTAAATCGTCTAACATCTCCAATATTTGTATCGTCCTGGTATGCCCAATTAACAATTTGACGATTATTTCCAATTCCAGGAATATTAGCATCCAGCTTGCCAATTCTATTCACCGGTTTTAAATTTAAACCCTGCTCTTTTGCTAATTCATTAAAGTCTCCATTTTGAGAATCTAATTCAAAATTTGCAGCATTGGAAAATACCTCATTCATGGTTTTTTCTGAAGGCTCTATTTCTTTTGTAATGGTAGCTACTTTTAAAACTTTTTGAATATTTTTTTGATCCACTATCTCTATTATATGGAATCCAAAATTAGTTTCTACAACGCCCAATTTTCCAATTTCATTATCGAACACAAAATCGTTAAAGGCAGTTACCATATTTCCCGGCATGAAATATCCTAAATCACCGCCTGAATTTTTATTAGAGAGATCTTCAGAAAAATCTGCTGCAATGACTTCATACTTACTATTATCTTTTTGCAAAACGTTTAAAATACTATCTGCTAATGCTTTTGCTTCTTCTTTTGTACGGCTTACATCTTGTGGTGCTGTAACTAAGCCTTGAAACCTTATTAAGATATGATTTGCTTTAACAGAATCCGGCATTTGTCTTTCTTCGATTACCTTAATGAGGTTGAAGTTATTCCCTTCCCTGTAAGGACCATAAATTTCACCCACATTTAAATTAGAAATTGTATCCGCTACAGCGCTAGGCAAATCTTTTTTAAACCACCATCTATCTATATATCCTTTGTCTGAATTTGCATTTACAAATTCCTGATAATCGGTAGTTTTTGAAAATCCCGGAATAGTATCATTCATATTAGATACATTATTGAATTCAATTTTATCTTTTAATAATGCAGCAATTGTTTCTCTTGATGCATCTATATCTTCTGGTGAAGGATCTTCAGAAAAAGAAATATACTGAATATCAAGCAGGGGTTCAACTTCAAAATCTTTAGGATGATCCTTAATGTATTTTTCAATTTCTTCACTGCTAACAGGTACGTCCTCATCTGCTATTTTTGAATAAGGTAAATGAACGTATTCTATATTAATTTTATCGTTTTGAAAATGATATTCTTGTTTTCCTTCAGCTAGTGTGGTAATAAACCCCCCTTTTACTAAGTTGAAGTAATTTTTTTCTAATATGCCATTCTCTGTAATTTTCTCAAAATCCAGCCACTGTTGATATGCCTCTAGAGAAGTAGCTTTTAAATTGGCTATATATTCTTGTAATCTTCCTTCATCAAATTGTCCAGCATCATTTTGAAATGTAGGATTGTTTGCCAAGTTTGTACTTAAAGCATCACTTAATTGTGCGTTCTCTATTGTAAGTCCTAATGCTTCGTATTGTTCATTAAGTAATACACGACGTAACTCACGTTCCCATACAATATTCATTGCCTGGGTTGTAGCGGTACTTGGACCAAGCGAACGCTGAGCAGCATCTACTTGCTTCATAAAGTCTTCACGTGGAATATCTATTCCATTTACCGTCGCTATATTACTCTGCCCTTTTGGGGAGCCGGTACTACTCCCTATCACACCGTCTAGCACAAATGCAAAAAGTGCTAACGCTATAATTATTATAAGAAATACTCCTTTTTTTCTAATACTGTTTAAAATTGCCATCTGTCATTCAAATTTATAGGGGGCGAAAATACCATTTTCCAAGCAGTAATAAAAAAGTTCGTTTGAAAAAATGAAGGAATTATTAAAATTCTATTCTTCCGGTTTTAATTTTACTTCTACCAACTCTATTTTTGTGTTGGAAACTTCAAGGATATTAAAAATATACCCTTCTATTTCAATAATTTCGTCTTGTTCAGGAATTTCTTCCATATAGTTAACTATCATCCCGCCCAAAGTTTCATAATTTTCTTTTTCTGGGAATTTTAGCTTATAAGTTTCATTGATGTAATCTACATCCAATCGTGCAGAAAAAATGTAATGTTTATTATTGATTTTGGTTTCTGTAAGTACAAGAGAATCGTGTTCATCTTCAATTTCGCCAAATAATTCTTCAATAATATCTTCAACAGTTATAATCCCAGAAGTTCCTCCATATTCATCTATAACTACTGCAATACTTTTACTTTTTTTTGTTAATATATTGAGGACATCTTTAACCAACATGGTTTCGGGAACAAACACTACTGGAATCAATATTTTTCTTAAACTAGTTGGTTTTTTAAACAGCTCGAAAGAATGCACATACCCTAAAATATCATCTATATTTTCTTTGTAAATTAATATTTTTGAAAGTCCGGTTTTAGTAAATCGTTCACTTAATTCCTTTGGTGTGGTATAAATATTTACGGCAACCACCTCAGTACGAGGAATCATAACTTCTCGAGATTTAACATCCGAAAAGTCCAATGCATTCTGAAATATTTGTATTTCGCTATCTATTTCATCAGTTTTTTCTATAGTTTCCATTTGTTCTGAAATGTAGTTTCCCAATTCAATCTTACTAAAGCTTAATTGTACAGTATCGCCTTCGGTTTTAAAAAATACTTTAAGTATCTTATCTGAAATCCAAATAACAAATTCTGAAATAACTGAAAATAACAGATAGAAAAAATAGGCAGGAACTGCAAAAAACTTTACCAGATTATTGGCATAAATCTGAAAAAATACTTTGGGTAAAAACTCGGCGGTAAGTAAAATAATCAATGTAGAAATAATAGTTTGTATTATTATGGCGATAAAACCTTCAAGGTTTATAAACCTCATTAAAAATTCACCCATATAAAAACCATAAATAACTAAGGTTATATTATTGCCCACCAACATAGTTGCGATAAATTTTGAGGGGCGTTTTGTGAGTCTTTTAAGTACTTTAGCCAGAAAATCGTTTTGTTTCTTTTCAATGGCAATATGGACTTTATTTGAGGAAATATAGGCGATCTCCATCCCTGAGAAAAAGGCAGAGAATATTAACATACTTATAATGATGATAATACTGTTATCCATAAATGAAGTTAATTATATTTTAAATTTACTGGTTTTGGTTTCTCTTTTCCATTTTTTTTCTAAAATTTCTTTTAAAGAAAAACATAAAAATAGCGACAATAGTAAAGAATGCAAATAAATAAGCCCGGTTTCTGTCAACTTCCCAACTTGTCACTACCATATACACTGATAATCCGGCCATAATAACGTAGGCATATTCAAAAAGACGATAAATATTATTTCTCATTTGTAGTTTCTTTTTTATCAATTATTTGTACTCCCTGATTTTTTCGAGATAAAAAGGTAGTGAAATCTTCACTGGAATCAAACCGTTCTCCATCATTATAAGAGCCATCATTAAAAATTATTTGATACGGTAGATCTGTAAACACCCACTGGTTTTTCTGATCCCAATAAAGTTGTTCTGCTTTTAAAATCAAACTATCGCTTCTTACCAATACAACATTTTTTCTTAGATCTACCATATTGGTAGCATCATATCTTATGGCATAATCTGCAGTAATAGTAGTTTTTTCCTTTTTTTCGTTCCAAAAATGTAAGATAATCCCTTCGGGAAATTCTTGGTAAGGAAAATTAAAATTTGAATAATCTAGTAATCGTGGTGCAATAAGATTGGTAATTAATTTTCCTGAGTCGGTGTACTTCAGGTTTATATTTTTTCCTATTGCTACAGGAGCTTCATCTTTTAAATTCAACTTTTGTATGTTTTTATAATTCCCTTCACATGCAAAAAACGTAACGACAAAAACTATTGCCATCACGCTTTTAAACCTATTTTTATAAATTTTCATTCTTATAAGTTCGGAACTCTCACACTTCCACCAATCCAACAACTAAAGGTAACAGATTTTCCTGCCATACCTTCACTAAAAATATCACTTGGACTTGGGGCACGACCTCTATAACTACTTGCTGCTGCTCTTGCGTTAGATGCAATAGAGGCATCAACACGAGCTGCTTTATCGGCCAGGCCTGCTGATAGCCAATTTACCGCTCTTTTTTCAAAAACATTATTTCCACAGGCATTAGAGCTTTTAGAATACATTTGGGCAATTTTTAAATAACAAACTCCCATAGATGGTTTTTGTTCAACAGCCTTTCGGTAGTAACTTCTGGCTTTTCCGTAGTTTCCTTTTTTTCTGAAGTTCTCAGCAATACTATAATATACTTTTGCCTTATCACTTGGGTTTGTTTCTAATTCAGCTGCTTGATTATAATATTCTAAAGCTGTACTTCTTTTTCCGTCTTTATCGGCTAGTATTCCCAAATAATAAGCAGATTTTGCTGAGGGTTCTAAGGTATGTAACTGTTGAACCAATTGAAAAAATAATGGAGTATCACAATCTTTTGAATTTAAACGTCCAGCTGCTCTTCTTAACCATACAATATCGTTTTTCTTTTCTTCAAAATCTCGAGTATATAGTGGTATTAGGTTTGGGCAATCTGCTAACTGTCCCAATTTACCATCTACACTTCCTTTTACTTTGCCATAAGCAATTAAATTTGTTTCGGAATTAGAAAGTTTTTTATTTTCTTTCTTGGTAAGTGATGTTCCAGCTTCTTGCTTATCCAATAAATGAGTAAGGATGGTAGCTAATTTAATTTCTTCCATTTCAATCTTTGCGTAAACAACATCATACAGATCAAATACATCTTGTATGTCCATTTCACCTGCGTTAAATAGATCTACAGCAAGAGAGAAATAAGTATATAAACTTTTAGGACTGGTAAAAGTTTTAAAATCTTTTTTATAAGCAGCATCAAATTCTTTGAATTGTGCTAACATGGTTCCAATACTATTATCAAATTTAACTTGGGCTATATCAGCTAAGACCTTTCCCTCCTTGGTTTTACTAGGAAAGTATTGCATTCTGTATTCATAGGCTTTAATTAAATCATTTACCTTGTTTTTGTCCCCTTTTTTAATAAAATATTTAAACATTTTAACGCCGTATTGATAGGTAGCTAAGCTAAATTTTGGACATTCCTTTATCACTTTTTCGTAATAAGGTAAAGCAACATTATAGTTTTTTGCTTTTGCAGGTTCGGCAAATAATGAAAGTGTTAAATGACAGTCATCGTCTGCCTGTGGAATTACCTTACTCACTACACTAAATACTAAAATAATGGTAAGTAAAATTGTCTTATTCAACGCTTTATTTTTTATCAAAGAATTCGTGAATACTTTGCAATTCATTTTCATAATGTTAGTCTTTATTGTATTAATCGTAATATCTTTTATCAAACCATTTATCATTTAATGATAAACTTAAAAATGTATTAAAAAAATTCTCCTGAACTAATCCTTGGTTTTTAGTACCTCGTACTCCAATTTCGAAACCAATATTAAAATTGGAAAATAATCTTCCCACGGGAAGACCAACCCCAAAAGATATGCCAAACTCATCAATATCCTCTCCTCTCACAGAAATTCCAGTTTCCTCAAAACGAATACCTGCACGATACACTACTCTTTTCCAATAATTCCCGAAAGAGTTATAATTAGGAATAAAAAAACCACCCATTTTAAATTTGGAAGCATCTTTAAATTCTACATCATCGATGCTAAAAGTACGATTTACAAAATTACTGGTTTTTTGACTAATATATTCAGCCCCAATAAACCAATTTTTAGGTTTCCCGATGCCGGCACCAAAGGAAATTTGAGAGGGAAATGTAAAGTCTGTATCTTCTACAGGAATTTCACGGGAATCAATAATTATTTGCCCCCCTGTCGGGCCTACTAATATAGTTGTTAACTCCCGGAAATTTTCGGAAGTAAAATCGTTTTCAGGAGTATAAGTGATAGATGCGGAAAATTCTAAGCTTTCAGATACCATAGTTTTATATGCAGCTCCAAAATTAAAATTAAGTCCTATTAAATCCGATTTATTTATTTCCAATGTGGCAAATTGTAAATCGGTTATCTGATTAAATGCTGTGTTTTCAATATTACCAAAATTATAATTAGTTTCAATTCCTACGCTTAATTTAGGAGTAATACTATAAGCCAAAGTTAGAAAAGCTTTGTTTAAACCACCTGTACCTGTATAATCAGTTGTTTCTTCTTCTGATTCCGAAATCAATTTATATCCTACCGATGAAAATGGTATTAAACCAAAACTCGCACCAAATTTTCCCATTGGAATACCAATAGCTATATATTCTATAGAAGTTGATGAAGTATTTTGTAATTCATCTTTTGTTTTTTGACTTACATATTTATGACTGGCAGCTACCGAAAAATTAACTAATCTCAGTCCGGCAATTCCAGCAGGGTTTTGAAGACTAAGGTGTATACTATCCATATAGACACTTATTCCTCCCATAGCTCTATTTTCCACACTCCCTTTAAACTTTAATTCTCCAATCCCAAAAAAGGAATAAGGTGACGAAGTACCTTCTTGTGCAAAAGAAACAATAGCATTAAAAAGAATTACTACAATTATAATACGCTTTAGCATTAATCTTTATTATGTTCTAATATGAAATTTAATCCCTCTAATAAAAAATTAGAGTTCGCAAAGATGTCATTTTTTAAGCTATCTAACAAAAAATGAGCGTCTCCTCCTGTTAAAATAACTGTTAAATCCTTATATATATTTTTATAAGATGAAATAAACCCATCAATTTCGTTTAATACCCCTTTTACAACTCCCAAATGAATAGAACTTTCAGTTGAATCTCCAATTGATTTATCTATTATTTTTGTTTCCAATAACGGTAGATTCTCAGTAAACGTATTCAAAGAAATGTACCTCATGCTTAAACCCGGTGAAATTGCTCCTCCCAGGTACTCGTTTTCAGATGTTAAAAAATCGTAAGTTATACAACTTCCGGCATCTATAACCAAAGTGTTTTTATTGGGGTATTTTGCTGCTGCCGCACTCACCAATGCAATACGATCCACACCCAAAGTTTCAGGGGTTGCATATAAATTAGCAAAAGGAAGATTGGCTTTAGGGGTCAATATAAAAACGGAATATCTTTTTTGTAATTCTGAAAGTTCATTTCCGATAAATTTTCCAACCGATGAAACTATAGCTTCTTTGATACCTGGATATAATTTATCTGTTTTTAATAATGTTTTAATAAAATTTTCTTTTAAGCATCCATTATTATACTGAAGTATGTCTTTATTAAATACACCAAACTTTACGAGTGTGTTCCCAACATCAACGATTAATTTCATAGTTATTATTAAGTGGTCAAAAATACAACTTGTAAAAATACCTTCTTGTTAACCTAATATTAAAACAATCACAAAAGAAACTATATTTTTATTAAATTAATATTTTGAACAAAACAAAATAGACTTATATTTGCGCTCCAATACAGGTACCTTAGCTCAGTTGGTAGAGCAACGGACTGAAAATCCGTGTGTCCCTAGTTCGATTCTTGGAGGTACCACCAAAATTAATTATAAACCCTTGATTATCAATAGATTCTCAAGGGTTTTTTCATTTTGATCTGAAATATGCTCTTGATTTTAATAAACAGCAGTATTAATATTAGATCTTACTAAACATAAGAATAAATTATAGTACATTTTATAAATAGCTTCACCCACAGGATAAACCTATTTATAAACAAGATGATGGCTTGTGAAATTGTGATTTTTACTGCTATGATTCATTTGTCAAAACAATACCCTGATTAACATATCGTTATATTTAGTATTGAATGAAGGCATTAATGAAAAGATTATGTCTAACTATATTGCTGTTAGTATATACAAACATGTTTCTTGCTCAAAACAGCAAAATGGCAAAAGAAGTTTATACACTCATCAATGAAGCCAGAACAAGCCCTGCGTCATTTTTAGACAAATACAGATCTAACATTGAAAAATACAATCCTAAATACTTACAACTTTTATCAAAAGCACAGCCCATTGAAACAATAAAGTGGGATGATGGTTTAGAAATAATGGGAAAGGCTGTAATAGAAAATGGCAACTTAAATCCAATTTATAAAGGCAACAATTTAATATGTGGGAAAAGTTCAATTAGAGGTTCCAAAAAAAAAATTGCTGATCCTTTGGAAATTGTATGCTATAATTATTTAAAGGTGCATAGTAAGGATTATAAATATATCGGGTTGTATTTTAAAGCTTCAAATACAGACTTCTCTCTTCAATGGGGGAAATCGTGTAATAGGGAGAAAATAAAATTCTATTATACGGAAAAAATTGATACTTCTAAAGTGAATTTCAGAAGTTTAAATACTGCTGCTAATTCAAACTATATGGATGTTATTGAAAAAAAAATGATGCTAGAGATTAATTTTGTTCGTGCCTATCCTAAAATTTATGCTAAAATTGTTATGCAATATCTTGCTTCAAAAAGTAAGTCTATATTCGGCTTGGACAATGAAACTTACAGTGCTGGAATAGAGTTAATTAATGAGCTAAATGATATGACCCCACTATTAATACTTCAACCAAAGAAATGTTTATATAACGCTGTAAAACTACATGGTCTGTACTGTAAAAAAAGAGGATTTTTTAACCATACTGGAAGAGATGGAAGTAGGCCACGGGATAGGATTATTAAACAATGTCCAAATTTTGAGAATGGTGGTGAAAATGGGGCAGGTAGCACTTTTACTGATGTTCCTAGAAACATTCTTATAGGGTTACTCATAGATGCTGGAATAACGTATAGAGGGCATCGAAAAAATATTTTAAACAATAGAGTAAAATATACAGCTAGTTTCAAGTATGGCGACCCAAAATATTCCAACATTTGGATTCAGAATTTCGCTTATTGAGTTTAAAATCTGCGATAGTTTTATCTCGCTTGAATATAATATTCTATACCATTTTATAGTGCCTCTGATTTCATCATTTTTAATTATAAATAAATTAAGTTAGCTTTATAGAAAAATATAATATGATTCACTCTCGATACGAGTTAACCATAATATTGATTATATAATTATAATAAACCGTAAGTTGCATGAAATGAACAAACCACATTCAATACCATTTTATTTAACTATTGGCGTAACCGGACATAGGAAAATAGAAAACACTGAAATATTACGTAAAAATGTAAAAAAAATAATCAATAAAATCCTTGAAAACTTTCCTTCAACAAGAAACACCAAAGTACAGTTACGTATTTTATCACCTTTAGCAGAAGGTTCAGATCGTTTGGTTGCAGAAGAAGTATTGAAATTCCCAGAGGCTGAATTAAAAGTAATACTTCCACTTTCTATTGATGAATACTTAGAAGATTTTGAATCGGAAAAATCAAAAAAAGAGTTCCGTACTTTATTAAGTAATGCTGACTATCAATTTACGGTAAATACAAAGTCATTAAAAGAGGATGTTTCAAATGACCTTTTATCCAAATTAAGAAATCAGGCATATGAAGATGCAGGGAGGTATATTGTTGATCATTCCTCTGTTCTGATTGTAATTTGGGATGAATTGCCTTCAAGGGGGAAAGGAGGTACAGCAAGTATCAAACAATACGCGGAATCTAAAGGATGTCCAATATTTATAATTAATCCTGATTCGCCTGAATATATAAAACAAATAAATGGCAATGGATTTAATAAAGATTTATTTAGGCAAATTGATAAGTTTAATTCATTTTATCCCAAAGAAGTATTGTGGGAAAAATTTAGCGCTGAAAGTTCAAACCTATTTTTTATCAACAATGAAACGAACGCCGAATACGAACTTCCAGAACTGAATAAATCTAGTGTAAAAGATTTGCTTTTGCCATATTACACAATATCGGAAATTTTTGCTGTTAAAAATAAAAAAATGCACCATTACATTGGATTGTTGGTTTTTTGGCTAGCATTTTTTTCAGTGGGTGTGGTAAGTTATGGGATTATATACTTAACCAAAAACGCAGACACAGGGGAAATAGGTATTGACAACATCCCAACGGAAATATTTATTTTGGAATTGGTTTTTCTTGTAATTATTGGGGTTTTAATCTTTGTGTCACATAGGCGTTCAACACATCATGATTTTATTGATAATAGATTTTTAGCCGAGCATCTTAGAACAGATATTACATTGGCACTTTTCGGTATTAAAATAAATTCTCCCCAATATTTATACCATATAAAGGGTGCTCCTGAAAAAAGCGGTTGGATGATTATATTATTAGAACATATTTTATCGAAAATACCGAATGTAGATTCTAATCCAATAAGTAATGTAGGAGATATCCAAAAGTATATAAGAGGAGTTTGGATTAAGTCTCAAATTGCTTATCACAAGAAAAGAATAAAAAGATTGCAAAAGATTAATAAAACACTTGAATTTTTAGGAGTGTCATTTTTTTATATTGCTATTTTAATGGCTGGAATACATATATTTCCAAAATTCATTATATTTCTTGCGGATAAATTACCTATGTCATTCGAGGATATAGATGATATTTTAATATTTTTGGCTTTGTTATTACCAGCCTTAGCTGCAACATTAGGTGCAATTAAAACTCATAATGATTATAAAAAGATAATAACTGATAGCACAATTATGCTTATCGAACTTGATAGTCTAGATTATGAATTTAATAAGACCTTAACAAGAGATCAATTAGAAATGCTTATTCTAAAAGCAGAAAGGATCATGAGAAAAGAAAACGAAGACTGGCTTTCAGTCATTGCATCTAAAGAATTGGAAAAAGCTGTATAAATATTCCTACTAGAAATTAATATATACTAATAATTCGTTCGTTAATAGTACTTGGATTCATTCCGTAAATTTTAGCCAGTTTATTCTTGGTTTAATTTCCGTTACTAAGTTCGGCTAAAATTTTTAATTTGAAAGGTTCGCTGTAGCGCCTGGTTACTCTGTCATTTTTATACATATACTTATTGATTTGTGTATACATATTTCAGGACGGGTCAAAATTACTTACAACGGTTTTGTATCTTGTGCAACAGGCATCTTTGTTAGGGCTAGTGTTTATTCATCCGCTATTTTTTTACCTCTATTTGTTTGTTTTTTATGATTTTGATAACAACTAAATTGGGAATATCTATAAATTTATATTCACTTAACGTACCACAAACGGGCTGTATTATCTGCAGAGCCAGTCAGAACCGTCATTCCATCAGGTGAAAAAGCCACAGATTGGATCCAAGATGAATGCCCCGTAAATTTCTGAATGAGGTTTCCCTTCAAATCCCACAAACGGGCGGTATTATCTGCAGAGCCAGTCAGAACCGTCATTCCATCAGGTGAAAAAGCCACAGATCTGATCCAAGATGAATGCCCCGTAAATTTCTGAATGAGGTTTCCCTTCAAATCCCACAAACGGGCGGTTTTATCTTCAGAGCCAGTCAGAACCGTCATTCCATCAGGTGAAAAAGCCACAGAATGGATCCAAGATGAATGCCCCGTAAATTTCTGAATGAGGTTTCCCTTCAAATCCCACAAACGGGCGGTATTATCTGCAGAGCCAGTCAGAACCCTCATTCCATCAGGTGAAAAAGCCACAGAAAGGATCCAATCTGAATGCCCCGTAAATTTCTGAATGAGGTTTCCCTTCAAATCCCACAAACGGGCGGTATTATCT
>SMVB01324652.1_pt1 | contig 14480 bp, 8 predicted proteins | sample 2456461 | NCBI WGS metagenome assembly SMVB01 (sample SAMN11095934, study PRJNA526329) | marine sediment metagenome | biome: Marine sediment; feature: Surficial sediment; material: Deep marine sediment; isolation source: Hadal surficial sediment | place: Pacific Ocean | collected 2014-05 | depth 0-1... | reverse complement strand
GGCCGAACCGGTCACGATTTCTTCCGAGCCCGAGCCCGAGCCCGAGCCCGAGCCCGAGCCCGAGCCCGAGCCCGAGCCCGAGCCCGAGCCCGAGCCCGAGCCCGAGCCCGAGCCCGAGCCCGCGCCCGCTCCTGCGGCGCGGACGAGGCTGCGGGATCGATTGGCTCGGACGAGTGAGACGCTCGTCGGCCGGTTGAGTGGGATACTCGGGGGACGCCGGGTCGACGCAGAATTATTGGACGAACTCGAAGAGATCCTGTTCACCGCCGACCTGGGCGTGTCGACCGCCGAATCCCTGCTCGAGCGGGTTCGATCCGAGGGGCGAGGTGCCGACGGCGATCGCGTGCGTGAAATCTTGAAGGAGGCGATCGCCGAGAAGCTCTCCCGTGCGCAGAAGACCGGGGATGTCTTCGCGCTCGAGGGGAAGCCGCATGTCATCCTCGTTCTCGGCGTGAATGGCGCGGGCAAGACGACGACGATCGGGAAGCTCGCGGCGCAGCATCGGGAAAAGGGCCGCAGGGTGTTGCTGGGCGCGGGGGACACGTTTCGCGCGGCGGCGACCGAGCAGCTGCAGGCCTGGGGTGAGCGCGTAGGTTGCGAAGTGATCGCCGGCCAGGCGGGGGCCGACCCGGCGTCGGTGGCCTTCGATACGGTCAAGGCAGCGCTCGCGCGCGACGTGGATGTCGCGATCATCGATACCGCCGGCCGGCTTCAGACGAAGAAGCCGTTGATGGAGGAACTCGCGAAGATCGTTCGTGTGATCGGGCGTGATGTGCCCGAGGCCCCACACGAAATCCTGCTCGTACTCGATGCGAATACCGGGCAGAATGCGATTTCCCAGGCGCGCCTCTTTACCGAGGTCGCCGCGGTGACGGGACTCGTACTCACGAAGGTGGATGGAACTGCGAAGGGCGGCGTGATCGTCGGGCTCGCAGACCAGTTCCAAATTCCCGTGAACTTCGTCGGTGTCGGCGAGGGGATCGAGGATCTACGCGAATTCGATGCGCCGGAGTTCGTGGACGCACTCTTCGGAGAAGACGACTAACGCCAATCTCGAGAACCTGGGATCGAGGGCGCAGCCTTCGGTGACCATTCGCGTCGAAGACGAACCGACGAGCAGAGGGGGATCAGGTGGCCCGATTCATTCTTGCACTGGATCAGGGGACGACCTCGTCCCGCGCCTTGCTGATCGACGCGGGGGGGCAGATCGCGGGCGTCGAGCAGCTGGAATTCCCGCAATCCTTTCCGAAGCCCGGTTGGGTCGAACACGATCCCTTCGAGATCTGGGATAGCCAGCTTCGCACGGCGCGAAGCGTGCTCGATAAGACCAAAACCGACGCAACCGAGATCGCGGCGATCGGCATCACGAACCAGCGGGAAACGACCGTCGTCTGGGATCGCAAGACCGGTGAGCCGATCCATCCGGCAATCGTCTGGCAATCGCGTCAGTCGAGCGGCGTCTGCGATCGACTCCGTGCAGCCGGGTTCGAGGAGGAGATTCGCACGCGGACGGGACTCTTGATCGATGCCTATTTCTCGGGGACGAAGATCCGCTTCATCCTCGATGCGGTCGAAGGGGCGCAGACCCGAGCGGAGGCCGGCGAACTCTGCTTCGGGACGATCGATACGTGGCTGATGTACAAGCTCACGAAGGGGCGTGTCTTCGCCACCGAGCCGTCCAACGCGTCGCGTACGCTTCTCTTCAACATCCACGAGGGGGACTGGGACGATGTTCTTCTCGACGCGCTCGGCATTCCGCGTGCGATGCTGCCGGAGATTCGGGATTCGAGCGGGGAGTTCGGGGAGACGGATCCGGAGTGGTTCGGGACGGCGATTCCGATTGCCGGTGTCGCAGGCGATCAGCAATCCGCGCTCTACGGGCAGGGCTGTGTCGAAGAGGGCAACGCAAAGAACACCTACGGTACGGGCTGCTTTCTCCTGATGAATACGGGCACTGAAGCGCCGCGTTCGGAGGCGGGTCTGATCACGACCGTCGCCTGGCGCAGAAACGGCCGCCTCGAGTATGCACTCGAAGGTTCGATTTTCGTGGCAGGCTCGGCGGTTCAGTGGCTGCGCGACGGTCTCGAGTTCGTCTCGCATGCTTCGGAGACCGAAGCGCTCGCGATGAGCGTGCCGGACAGTGATGGAGTCTATGTCGTTCCAGCCTTTGTCGGGCTGGGGGCACCGTATTGGGACGAAGCGGCTCGGGGGACGATTGTCGGCCTCACACGGGGCTCTACGCGTGCACATATCACACGCGCGACCCTCGAGTCGATCGCCTATCAGACGCGAGACGTCATGAGCGCGATGGCGCAGGATTCGGGAATTTCACCTTCGGTTCTGCGCGTCGATGGAGGGGCCTGCGAGAACGATTTCCTGATGCAATTCCAGGCGGATATTCTCGGGATCGCGGTCGAGCGACCGGCGGTTCTCGAAGCCACGGCAATGGGCGCTGCGGCGCTGGCCGGGCTGGGCATCGGGTTCTGGCGCGATCGCTCGGAGCTCGATGCGAAGCGGGGGCCGGTCACTCTCTTCGAGCCGATCCTGTCGGAGGACAGGCGGGAGTCGTTGTATGCCGGATGGCTGCGCGCGGTCGAACGCTCGCGCGGCTGGGCGATCGAGGACACGACCGGGGGTACCCGATGAGCCGCCCGCTCGTGATCGCCCATCGAGGGGCCTCCGGCGAGCGCCCCGAGAATACGCTGCCCGCCTTCGAATACGCGATCGAGCAGTCGGCCGACATGATCGAGACCGACCTCCATCTCACACGTGATGGAGTGGTCGTCATCCATCACGACGCCGCGCTCGACCGGTTGGGCGGGCAGGGGGAGATCCGTGATCGAACGGCGGCGGAACTGGCCGGGCTCAACGCGGCCCCCGGGGCGAGCCTCGCCGAGCGAATGCCAACCCTGCTCGATCTTCTGGACCGCTTTGGCGAGCGAATGGAGTTCAATCTCGAGCTGAAGGTCGGGATCGATGCGCCTTACGATGGACTCGAGGAACTCGTGATCGGCGAGTTGGAAGGGCGGGGGCTGCTGCCGCGAATGCTGCTCTCGTGCTTCGATGATCGGGTGCTCGAGCGTCTTCGGGCCCTCTCGCCGAGTGCGCGCCTCGGCGTGCTTGTTTCCCCTCGGGCACCCGGCGATATCGCAGGCCGGGCTCGCCGGGTCCAGGCGGAAGCGATCAATCCTCAATGCTTCCTCGTGGACGAGGACCTGGTCCGCTCGGTCCACGCCGAGGGGCTCGCGGTGTACCCCTACACGGCGAATGAATTGCCGGAGATGACGAGGCTGCTCGATTGCGGTGTGGACGGTATCATCACCAACTACCCGGCCCGCCTCCGGGAACTCGTGGACGCGCGGGAAAACGCTTGAGCGGCGCGGCATTGTCGCCCGCCGGTGGCGTCTGTTCAGGTTGACTTTCGCGAGCCGTTGTCTTAGGGTCGCAAGCTCGAAAAAACGTTGGACCCGCGGTGACTTAGCTATATTATCGACGCGCTTGGACTTCGTTCATTGGCCAATCTGAAATCCTCAGACGGTGGCCCCTCCGATGGATGGGGTACGACTTGTGATCAGGCTCGCAAGGAACTCGCGGACAAGGGCGAGTGACGAGCGACTGGCGGCGGGGTTGATCAACAGGCCGGGGTACCTACTAGCCACTCTTGGCAAGCCGCTTTTGCAGACCGCTCTCGAGACGAGAGGGCAAACGAGCGGACGAGCCCGAGTGCACGCCAAAGTGCAAGAAAGCCGGATGCGCGCATGATGCGATACGGATTGCCCCCAAAGCAGGGTCTCTACGATCCCGAACTCGAGCACGACGCCTGTGGCATCGGGTTTGTCGCCGATCTGAAAAAATCCGCCAGCCATACGATCGTCGAACAGGCGACCATGATCCTGTGTCGGCTGGCCCACCGCGGTGCGACGGGCGCGGACGAAGCGACCGGCGACGGGGCGGGCATGCTGATCCAGACGCCCGACAAATTCATGCGCAAGGTCGCGGACGCCTCGGGGTTCGGCCTCCCCGAGCTGGGAAGCTACGCCTCGGCATTGGTCTTCCTCGCCACGGATGGCGACGAACGTCAGAAGCAGATCGAGATCGTCGAGGGTGTCGTCGCGGCCGAAGGCCAGAGCGTGCTTGGATGGCGTGATGTTCCGACCAATCCCGACGCGATCGGCCGGATCGCTCTCGCGGGAATGCCTGCGATCAGTCAACTCTTCATCGCGGCCGCGGAGGGGCTCGATCAGCCCGGCTTCGAGCGCAAGCTCTACGTGATTCGCCGCTTGATCGAGAACCAGATCGATGCACTCGATACGGCCTTCCATATCGCGAGTCTCTCCTCGAAGACATTTCTGTACAAGGGCATGTTCCTGGCCCACCAGACCCCCGAGTTCTTTCCCGACCTGCTGGACGAGGACCTCGAGTCTCGCGTCGCACTGATTCACCAGCGTTACAGCACGAATACCTTCCCGACCTGGGATCTTGCCCAGCCCTTCCGCTACCTGGCGCATAACGGTGAGATCAATACGATCCGCGGCAATCAGAACTGGATGAACGCGCGTGAGGGCACGCTCCGGTCGAGCCTCTTCGGCGACGACCTGACGAAGGTCTTTCCCGTGATGCGTACCGGGACGAGTGATTCGGCTCGCTTCGACAATGCGCTCGAGTTTCTGCATCTGGCGGGGCGGGATCTTCCGCAAGCGATGCTGATGATGATTCCGGAGGCCTGGGAGAACCAGGACTCGATGGACGAGGACCGGCGGGCTTTCTACGAATACTACTCCTGCATGATGGAGCCCTGGGACGGTCCGGCGTCGATGTGCTTCTCGAACGGCGACGGCGTCGGTGCGGTGCTCGATCGAAATGGCCTGCGGCCATCGCGTTATGTGGTGACCAAGGAAGGCCTGCTCGTGATGGGTTCCGAAGTCGGGACGCTCCCGATCGACCCCGCGGATATCGAGGTCAAGGGGCGGCTCGAGCCGGGTCGAATGTTCTACGCTGATCTCGAAGAGGGTCGCATCATCGCGGATTCCGAGCTCAAGGATCGCTACATCCAGCGCAATCCCTACAAGACCTGGGTCGACATGCATCGTGTCGTACTCGCAGATCTCGGTGTCGCTGAAGCGGTCCATGAATCGAATCCGGAACTCCGGTTCGCGCTCCAACAGGCCTTCGGATACACGCTCGAGGATCTCCGGTTTCTGATCGCGCCGATGGTCGCGCAGGGCAAGGAAGCGCTCGGTTCGATGGGCGAGGACGCGGCGCTGGCGTGTCTTTCCGATAAATCGCGGCTTCTGTTCAGCTACTTCAAACAGAACTTCGCGCAGGTCACGAATCCGGCGATCGATTCGATTCGAGAGCGGCCGGTCATGACCCTCGACTCGACGCTCGGCGCCGAGAAGAACCTGCTCGAAGAGACACCGGAACACGCGCGCCTGCTTCGGCTTCATCGCCCGGTGCTCCGGAACGCGGAGCTCGAGGCGATTCGCCAGATCGACAAGCCCGGCTTCAAGGCGCACACGCTGTCGACACTCTTCAAGAAGGCGGACGGGGGCGCGGGCCTTCGGGCGGCGATCGATCAGCTCTGCCGCGAGGCTTCCCAGGCGCTCGAAGCGGGTGCGAATATCCTGGTGCTCTCGGATCGCGGTGTGAGTCCCGAGTTGGCTCCGATGCCGGCGCTGCTCGCGACCGGCGCGGTGCATCACCATCTGATCCGCGAGAATTCGCGAACGCGCTGTGGAATCGTCGTCGAGACGGGCGAAGCGCGGGAGGTGGCCCATTTCGCGCTGCTCGTGGGCTATGGCGCCGGCGCGATCAATCCCTACCTGGCCTTCGAAACCGTACAGGAGATCCTGGACGAGGGGACATTCGTCCCCGCGGATCTCGATTTCGACTCCGCCCAGGAGAACTACCTCAAGGCGATCGATCTCGGACTGCTCAAGATCTTCGCGAAGATGGGGATCTCCACGCTGCAGAGCTATCGCGGCGCGCAGATCTTCGAGGCCATCGGTCTGAATGAAGAAGTCGTGAAGCTGGCCTTTGCGGGGACGCACTCGCGGGTGAAGGGCGTCGGTCTCGATGTGCTCGCGCGCGAAGTCGAAATGCGACACGATCGCGGCTTCCCGGAGAACGAGTTCGAGTATCCGGAGCTCGATCCCGGCGGTCTCTACCAGTGGCGGCTTCGCGGCGAGCAGCACACGTTCAACCCCGAGTCGGTTTCGAAACTCCAGCACGCGGTCCGCAACGACAGCTGGAAGAGCTTCGGCGAGTACACGAAGGCGGCCGATGACGACGCCTTACACATGCGGACGCTGCGCGGCTTGCTCGAATTCAAGTTCGACCGCGACCCGGTTCCGCTCGAAGAGGTCGAGTCGGTCGAAGACCTCGTCGTGCGCTTCTGCACGGGCGCCATGTCGTATGGGTCGATCTCGGCGGAGGCGCACGAGACCCTCGCAATCGCGATGAACCGGATCGGTGGGCGATCGAATACCGGTGAGGGCGGGGAGGATCCGAAACGTTGGACTCTGGACGAGAATGGCGACAGCCGTCGTAGCAAGATCAAGCAGGTCGCGTCGGGTCGCTTTGGCGTCACGAGCGCGTACCTCGTCAACTCGGACGAGATGCAGATCAAGATCGCCCAGGGTGCGAAGCCCGGCGAGGGGGGTGAGCTGCCCGGTTACAAGGTCGATCAGATCATCGCGGAAACACGCTACTCGACCCCGGGCGTGGCCCTCACTTCGCCGCCGCCCCACCACGACATCTACTCGATCGAGGATCTGTCCCAGCTGATCCATGACCTCAAGAATGCCAATCGGCGCGCGAACGTGAGCGTCAAGCTCGTTTCCGAGACGGGCGTGGGCACGATCGCGTCGGGTGTGTCGAAGGGGAAGGCCGACGGCGTGCTCATCTCCGGGCACGACGGCGGAACGGGCGCATCGGCCCTCACGTCGATCAAGAACGCGGGCTGCCCCTGGGAGATCGGACTCTCCGAGACCCAGCAGACGCTCGTGCAGAACGATCTCCGCGGACGTATCAAGCTCCAGGTCGACGGGGGCTTCAAGACGGGTCGGGACGTCGTGATCGGTGCGCTTCTCGGGGCCGATGAATTCGGTTTCGCGACGGCGCCGCTCGTGGCGCTGGGCTGCATCATGATGCGGGTCTGCCACCTGAATACCTGCCCGGTTGGGATTGCGACCCAGCGTCCCGAGCTGCGCGCGCGATTTGCAGGTCAGCCCGAGCACGTGACGAAGTTCTTCTTCTTCATCGCCGAGCAGACCCGCGAGCTCATGGCGAAGCTCGGCTACCGCACCATGAACGAGATGATCGGCCAGGCCGATCGCCTCGAGATGCGGAAGTCGATCAACCATTGGAAGGCTTCGAGCATCGACCTGTCGGACCTTCTCTTCCGGCCCGACGTGCCCCACGACCTCTACAACACGGGGACCCAGGAGCACGGTCTCGAGAAGGCTCTCGACATGCAGCTCCTCGAGCTGGCCGAGCCCGCGCTCGCGCGGGGCGAGAAGGTTCGAATCGAGCTGCCGATCGAAAACATCAACCGCACGGTCGGTACGATCCTCGGCTCCGAGGTCAGTCGAAAATACGGTCTCGAAGCGCTGCCCGATGGCACGATCGAAATCGACTTCACCGGTTCGGCCGGTCAGAGTCTGGGCGCGTGGTTGCCCAAGGGCATTCAGATTCGGGTGACAGGCGATGCGAACGACTATTGCGGCAAGGGGCTTTCCGGTGGTCGCATAATCGTGCGTACGCCGCCCGAGGCCACCTTCGAGCCGACCTCGAACATCATCGCGGGAAACGTGCTGCTCTACGGTGCGACCGGGGGTGAGGCGTTCTTCCACGGGCTCGTGGGTGAACGCTTCTGTGTTCGGAATTCCGGAGCACATGCCGTCGTCGAGGGCGTTGGTGCCCATGGCTGCGAGTACATGACCGGCGGCCGCGTGATCATCCTGGGCGAGACGGGGCTCAACTTCGCGGCGGGAATGAGCGGCGGGATCGCCTATGTGTTGGACGAAGAAGGCGATTTTCCGAGCAAGTTGAATCCGCTCGCCGCGGTCGATCTCGAGCCACTCGAAGCCGACGACGTCGGATACCTTCAGAACATGCTGCGCAAGCATTTCGATTATACACGCAGCGGACGGGCGGACGATATCCTGCGCAAGTGGGACACCTTCGCTCCAAAATTCGTGAAGGTCTTTCCGCAGGAGTATCGAGCGGCGCTCGAGCAGATGGCAGACAGAACGCCCGGATAGGACACGGAACCCGGTTCCGATCGAGACCCGAACCCGATCTGCGAGCGGGGCTCGCTCTCGCCGGCGTGATCGAAACCCCAGACGATGAAACTTCCAGATTCCCCCCAGACTAGCGTCGAGGCAGACTCTTCATGGCCAACCCGACCGGATTTCTCGAGACCAAGCGAAAGGAAGTGAGCTACCGCCCCGCGGATGAGCGCACCAAGGACTTCAAGCATGTCCAGTTGAGCATTCCCGACGAAGATCTCCAGTCCCAGGCGTCACGCTGTATGGACTGTGGAATCCCCTTCTGCAGCAATCCGAATAACGACCGGGGAGGCTGCCCGCTGGGCAATATCATCCCCGACTGGAACGACCTCGTCTATCGTGGAAAGTGGGAAGAAGCGATTTCGCGACTCCACTCGACGAATAATTTTCCCGAGTTCACGGGCTCGATCTGTCCGGCGCCGTGTGAGTCGGGCTGCGTGCTCGGAATCAACGACGACCCCGTTACGATCAAGAGCATCGAGTTCAAGGTCGTGAGCCATGCTTGGGAAAACGGCTACATCAAACCGGTCGTGCCCGAGAAGCGCAGCGGGCGATCCGTCGCCGTGGTGGGCTCCGGCCCCTCGGGCCTCGCGGCTGCCCAGCAACTCGCGCGTGCGGGCCACAGCGTCACCGTCTTCGAGAAGAGTGATCGGATCGGGGGTCTGCTCCGGTACGGAATTCCCGAGTTCAAGATGGAGAAGTGGATCATCGACCGGCGTCTCGAGCAGATGAAGGAGGAGGGTGTCTCCTTTCAGACTGGCGTGCACGTCGGCGAGGATCTGACGGCAGCGGATCTGCGGAAGAATTTCGATGCGGTCCTGCTGGCGATGGGCGCCGAGCAGCCCCGCGATCTGCCCGTCGAGGGACGTCACCTCGAGGGTGTCCATTTCGCGATGGAGTTCCTGCCCCAGGCGACGAAGCGAGTGCATGGCGATCAGCTCCCGCCCGAGGAGGACATTCTCGCCGCAGGCAAGAACGTGATCGTGCTGGGCGGTGGCGATACAGGATCAGATTGTGTGGGGACGAGCCATCGCCAGGGGGCGAAGTCGGTCACGTCGATCGAACTGCTCGAAGAACCGCCGCACGGCAGCAATCCGAATACTCCCTGGCCGATGTGGCAGATGATCGCGCGGAGCTCCAGCTCGCACGACGAGGGTGGCATTCGCAAGTTCGCGATGATGACCACGAAGTTTTCGGGGGCGAATGGCCGCATCGAGAGACTCCACGGCGTGGAAGTCCGCTTTGGCGACCCGGACGAGTCCGGGCGTCCGAAGATGGAAGAGGTGGCGGGAAGCGAGTTCGTGCTCGATGCGGACCTCGTTTTGTTGGCGCTTGGCTTCCTCGGACCCGTACAGGGCGGTCTCGTGGAGGATCTGGGCCTCAAAATCGATCCCCGTGGCAACGTCGAAGCCCAGGTGGACGATTACCGAACGTCCGAGCCGGGCGTTTTCGCCGCGGGCGACTGTCGTCGGGGGCAGAGTCTCGTCGTTTGGGCGCAGTGGGAAGGTCGTGAGGCCGCTCGCGCCGTCGATCACTATTTGATGGGGGATTCCCGTATGCAGCAGCGCAATACGGCCGGGAATTTTCCGAGCTAGCCCGATCCGCGGGCGGGGCCGCTCCGCACACTACCCTTCTTCTCCGAGAACAGATCGCGGCTTCGATCTCAGCCGCGTCCGGTAGAGAAAATGCCTTGTCCTCGCGTGTCGCTCTCGACTGTTTTCTGGCAGTGAGAAGAGACCGCGTGGAGCGGCGAGTGAGATTGCAGGGTGAGTGCGGTCCCCTCGATCAGCGCACGTGGCGCGGCATCGAAAGCTTGCGCCCATCCGGTCGGGATCGTGTAGTCTACTCGTATCAGCGACGCGGGGCGGAGCCGCGAGGACGGGGCGCAAACGTTGACGCAAGGACGTATGCAGGCGGGCGTGCAGGAAAGCGTGCGAAAAGGCATGCAAAGCGGCATGCAAGCAGATCGATACGATTTCGATCGACTCGAACGATCCGTCGAGTTCCTCCTCGAGGAACACGAGCGACTGAGTGGGGAACGCGAAGCGCTCCTGCAAGAACTCATCGATCGGGAGCAGCGCATCTCGGTGCTCGAGTCCCGTCTCAAACGCGAGAGCACACGTCGTGTCACCGCTGTCGAGGGCGTTGACAAGATGCTAAGCCGGCTCGAACAATTGCAGGCGAGTATCTCCTCCGTCTCGGAGACCGCATAGCATGGGCAAGGATTCGGTCGCAGTCCGCATCGCCGGGCACGAATACAAGATTCGCAGCGACGGTGATGTCGATGCGCTTCGGGAGATTGCGAGCTATGTCGATCGCGCGATGGCCCGAGTGCGGGAAAGAACGGGTACGGTCGACACGCTCGATGTCGCGGTCCTGACCTGTCTCAACCTGGCCCGCGAGATCATGGCCCTTCACGAAGAGCAGGTACCAGCCGGTTCGACCGTCGTGGCCGAAAACAAGTTGCGCAGCCTGATCGAGCGAGTCGAAACATCGCTTGGGGGAGTGGCTGCGATTTCCGAGGAAGTGTCGGAAGCGGCCTCGGACGCCGGGCACGCGGATGAGGCGAGCGAGACAGGCACATCCCCGGAAGCGCCGCGAACGCTGGATCTGCGGGGTGTCGAAGCGCTGCGCGATCGGACCGCGGCGAGAAACAACGAGATCGAGGCCTCCGCCGCCGCAGCCGAAGAGGCGCTGCCGGAAGCGCGCGTCGCCGCCGGTGGCCGGGAGCGCGCTTCCTGAGCTTCGGCTTGGGTTCTCCGGAGTTGCTGCGTCCGCCATTCTTGAAAATGACTTTCCGATCATGCATGGCGGGTTCATTGCTCGATGTCGGCCGCACACATATCCGAGGACAAGGAACGCATGCGTTCCGAGATCCTGCGTGATCTCCAGGGCATGGCCCGGGGCCGGGCGCTGGAAGCGGGTCTCGCGATCGACGCCCTGCTGCGTGAGTCGCAGGTCTGGCGACAGGCCTCGGAGGTGGCGGCCTTCGCATCACTTTCGGGAGAGATCGACACACAACCGCTGATGCGCTCGGCGGCCGACGAGGGGAAGGTCGTCTTGCTGCCGCGCATGATCGGGGTCGGGCGGCTCGAATTCGCGGCCGTTGATGCGGGGGAAGAGCTCGTTCCCGGTCCGTTCGGGGTTCGCGAGCCGCATTCGAGATGTCCGGCGAGGTCTCTCTCGAGCGTGGATCTCGTAATCGTCCCCGGGCTGGCCTTCGATCGAAGAGGAGGGCGCCTCGGACGCGGCGCAGGGTATTATGATCGCGCGCTCGCGCGGGCGGGTACCGGCCGGGCACGGCCGCTCTGTCTCGGAATTGGTTTCGCCCTCCAGCTGGTGGAGAGCGTACCGAGGACGGCCCTCGATGTATTGATGGACGGGGTCGTGACCGAAGAAGAGTTCTTGCTGGTCGGGTGATTTCGCAGCCTTTGGGTCGCGGCACGTCGGCTTGCATTCGAGAAGATGTCGGGAGAGAAACATCAGATGACGGAGTCAGCGATTCGGGAGGAAGTCGACCGGCAGCTCGCCGTGATGAGGGAGGGGGCGGTGGACTTCTATGGCGAGGAGGAACTCGCCGAGCGCCTTGCCGCGTGTCTCGAAGAGGGGCGGCCGCTGCGTGTGAAGCTCGGAATGGACCCGTCCTCTGCGGATCTGCACCTGGGCCACAGCGTCGTGCTGATGAAATTGCGGCGCTTTCTCGAGCTCGGTCATACGCCGATCTTCCTGGTGGGCGACTTTACGGCCCAAATCGGCGACCCCTCAGGCAGAAACAAGACCCGGCCCGCTCTCGATGCGGATCAGGTGAAGGAGAACGCGAAGACCTACGTCGCGCAGGTGGCTCGCTTGCTCGACGTGTCCGCGGTCGAGGTGCGATTCAATGGGGAGTGGATGGATGAGATGGCCCCGAGCGACTTCGTTCGACTCTGCTCCCAGACGACCGTCGCCCGCATGCTCGAGCGAGACGATTTCTCGAAACGGTTTGCGGGTCAGGTTCCGATCTACATTCACGAGCTTCTGTATCCCCTCGTTCAGGGGTATGACTCGGTTGCTCTCGAAGCGGATGTCGAGTTGGGCGGAACCGATCAGACATTCAATCTTCTGATGGGTCGAGAGATCCAGAAAGCCTACGGGCAGCGCCCACAGGCGGTGATTACGCACCCCCTGCTCGTCGGGCTCGATGGCAAGGAGAAGATGAGCAAGAGTCTCGGAAATAGCATCGGAATCACCGATTCGCCGGGCGAGATGTACGGCAAGGTGATGAGCATCCCCGATGCGGCCATGGCCGACTGGCATCGTCTGTTGTCGATGGGCGACTGGGCGGAACTGGGCGATGCGCTCGCGGGGCTGGAGTCGGGTGAGGGGGATCCCATGTCTCTCAAGCACGAACTGGCACACCACATCGTGTCGCGGGTTCACGACGCGCACGAGGCAGACGCGGCAGGGGAGGGATTCCGGCGTGTCGTTCAGCGCAAGGAGATTCCCAGCGATATCCCGGTGGTCGCCCTCTCGCTGGGGGATCGACCGGCGATCAAGCTTTTCGAGCTGCTCGTGGAAGCCGGCCTCGCGTCGAGCAAGAGCGAGGCGCGTCGGCTCGTCCAGCAGGGCGGGGTCTCGGTCAACCAGGAGCGCCTCGCGGACCCGATGACGCCGATTGTGGCTGGAGAGCATCTGATTCAGGTGGGGAAGCGAAGATTTGCCACGGCGAACATTTCGTGACAGCCGTAAGTAAGGAGGCCTCAATTCCCCTCGGGACGTAAAAAAGCGCCTAGAGCCCCTAGAAAGACCCTTGCGCTGGGGGCATGGCTCACGTATTTTTCGGCGCCCGCCGCGGAGATCACTCCTGGAGGGAAACCCAGACCAAAGTCGATGCCTTCTCGTCACTTTCATCGTGACGACGGCGAGCTGCGGGACGGGTTGAGTCTGAGGGAGTTCTTGACAAGCTCCCAGGACCTTGGTCGATCTTTGAAAACTGAATAGCGTGTGGTTCGTAGAGTCGGGGATGCTCGACGATGCGGACCGAGACACAAAACAGATACATGTCCCCTAGCAGGGCTTCTTGAGCACCAGGGCAACCTGTGGCTTGGGAGTTCTGCTTGCGATTATGACGACCGAGATGGCAAGAGCGAAAGCCTGCGTCATCGATACGTAAAAGTAAAAGGTTGTCAGCCAAATTTAAACTGGAGAGTTTGATTCTGGCTCAGGACGAACGCTGGCGGCGTGCTTAAGACATGCAAGTCGAACGAGAAAGCCTCTTCGGAGGTGAGTAAAGTGGCGCACGGGTGAGTAACGCGTGGGTAATCTGCCCTTGAGTTTGGGATAACCCCGGGAAACCGGAGCTAATACCGAATAAGACCACGATGACTTCGGTCGATGTGGGAAAAGGTGGCCTCTTCTTGAAAGCTATCACCAATGGATGAGCCCGCGTTTGATTAGCTTGTTGGTGAGGTAAAAGCTCACCAAGGCGACGATCAATAGCTGGTCTGAGAGGATGATCAGCCACACTGGAACTGAGACACGGTCCAGACTCCTACGGGAGGCAGCAGTCGGGAATATTGGGCAATGGGCGAAAGCCTGACCCAGCAACGCCGCGTGAAGGATGAAGGCCCTAGGGTCGTAAACTTCTGTCGAGAGGGAAGAATGCTTGGAGGTTAATACCCGCCAAGTTTGACGGTACCTCCAAAGGAAGCACCGGCTAACTCCGTGCCAGCAGCCGCGGTAATACGGAGGGTGCAAGCGTTGTTCGGATTTATTGGGCGTAAAGCGAGTGTAGGCGGCTTGGCAAGTCGGATGTGAAATCCCAGGGCCCAACCCTGGAACTGCATCCGATACTGTTAGGCTAGAATTCCGGAGAGGGTGGCGGAATTCCCGGTGTAGGGGTGAAATCCGTAGATATCGGGAGGAACACCAGTGGCGAAGGCGGCCACCTGGACGGTAATTGACGCTCAGACTCGAAAGCGTGGGTAGCAAACAGGATTAGATACCCTGGTAGTCCACGCCGTAAACGGTGAGAGCTCGTCGTAGCGGGTATTGACCCCTGCTGTGACCAAGTTAACGCATGAAGCTCTCCGCCTGGGAAGTACGGTCGCAAGACTAAAACTCAAAGAAATTGACGGGGGCCCGCACAAGCGGTGGAGCATGTTGTTTAATTCGAAGCAACGCGCAGAACCTTACCTGGATTTGACATCT
>SMVB01187117.1_pt1 | contig 14481 bp, 14 predicted proteins | sample 2456461 | NCBI WGS metagenome assembly SMVB01 (sample SAMN11095934, study PRJNA526329) | marine sediment metagenome | biome: Marine sediment; feature: Surficial sediment; material: Deep marine sediment; isolation source: Hadal surficial sediment | place: Pacific Ocean | collected 2014-05 | depth... | reverse complement strand
TATAAAGGATAAAAAAGACAGGAGCACGAGGACAGAAGTTTTTCTTCAGGTTTCTAAATTCAATCAATGACTGATAAAATACTCATACTTGGTGCCAGTGGTTTTATAGGGAATTCCCTGTACAAAGAGCTCCTTTCTTACTTCGACGTATATGGCACCTATTCCATCCAGGCAGAATTGTTCAGTGATAATCAGGTTTTTTACAAATACCGTGTCGAAGACGATGCCCTAGATCTTATACTTAACAAGGTGCAACCCGACATAATTATTTCTTGTCTTCGCGGAGATTTTGCTGCACAATATAAAGCTCACGAACTATTGGTAGAATATTGCATGGCTACAAATTCAAGATTATTATTTATATCCACCGTCAATGTTTTCGACGGAAATGGAACATTTCCCTCCTATGAGAATGAAACTCCTTTTTCACAAAGTAATTACGGCAGATTTAAAATATCAATCGAAAAATTATTACAAACACTTCCTGAAGAAAACTATGCTATCCTTCGATTACCAATGGTGTTAGGCGTAAATTCACCGAAGGTTTTTCAGCTGAAACAGGCCATCAAAAATCAAGCTGCATTTGAAATATTTCCCAATTTGATAATTAGTGTGACCACCGCAGATAAGACCGCCCAGCAGATACATTATATTATCAATAAGAAGGGCAAGGGAATTTATCATCTCGCCAGTAAAGATGTAGTACATCACGATGATCTTTTCAAGGAGATTTCAAACAAATTAAGCGATAAAACACCTATCTTTAAAAGTGTGTATAGCAGCAACGAGGATCGATATTTAGCGATACTCCCGAAGAAGAACAAATTGCCCAAAACCTATCGCATTACAGTTGCTGAAGTTATAGAGGACAGCACTCTGAAAGAAGAAATTATCACCTTAAAGAATTAGTTTATGAAACCATTCACCGAATTACAGATCCTATCCAGATTAAAAGACCTGGAAGGCTGGGAATACGAAGACAATGCCATCCATACTACGTTCGAGTTCGACGATTTCAAAGACGCCTTCTCTGTAATGACACGTATCGCCTTTGAGGTGGAAAAAATAAATCACCATCCGGATTGGTCGAATGTTTATAACACTTTGCAAATAAGCCTCTCTACTCACGATGCGGGTGGCGTAACAGAAAAGGATTTTCAACTGGCCACAATAATCAATGGCTTAGTGTCTTAAGATTTAATATCCGGACAACAATCTTCAAAACATCGATCCGGAATTTCATAATTGAATTTTGAAGCTTTGTCATGTATATCATTTTGCTAAATTTGTACTCAAAATAATAAGAAATGGGAAGAGCTTTCGAATTTAGAAAAGCGAGAAAAATGAAGCGTTGGTCCGCAATGTCCAAGGCTTTTACACGTATTGGGAAGGACATTGTAATGGCTGTAAAAAAGGGTGGTCCGGACCCCAACAGCAACTCCCGGCTTCGTGCGGTTATTCAAAATGCGAAGTCGGTAAACATGCCAAAAGACAATATTGAACGCGCGATCAAAAGAGCCAGTGATAAGAGTCTGGGAGATTTTAAAGAAGTGATATTTGAAGGCTATGCCCCCCATGGAATTGCCGTATTGGTAGAAACTGCGACCGATAACAATACACGTACAGTGGCGAATGTTCGCTTTTATTTCAATAAATGTGACGGGAACTTAGGCACTGCGGGATCGGTTTCTTTCATGTTTGATCATGTATGTAACTTTCGGGTGAGTGTAAGAGAAATGGATATGGAAGAACTGGAATTGGAGTTGATCGATTTTGGTGTGGAAGAGATCTTTGAAGATGACGATGGTGTATTGATCTATGCTCCATTTGAGAGCTTCGGAGCCATACAAAACTACCTGGAAACCCATAGTATTGACATCCTATCTTCAGGGTTTGAAAGAATTCCACAAGTGACCAAGAAAATTTCTACGGATGAAGCGGCCGATGTTGAAAAATTATTAGAAAAGATCGAAGAAGACGATGATGTACAAAATGTATATCACACCATGGATGAGAGTTCTTCGGAAGAATAAAAATATTATTCTTTAATAATTTTTTTACTAACTACATTATTTACTATTACGAAGTACATTCCTTTAGCAAAGGATGAAATGTCAAATGTTTTAACATCGGTTTCAATAAAGTCTTCAGAATAAACCGATTTACCCAAAACATCTGTGATCACGACCGAGGTGATGGGAAACTGTCTCGACGAAATGGTGATGGTATTCGATGTGGGATTCGGAAATATGGTAAACTGACCACCCGTATTTATATCCTCGATCCCGAGTATAGGGGCCTTCACTAATAAAAAACCCTGTGCCCTGTCACTTATCACAATATGACCGCTTTCAAAAAAGGGATAGATACTCCAGGACCCGTTAAAACCGGCATTGTTATTTGTTGAATAGCTATCGAAAAACCCGAATTCACTTATATTCTGATTGGCGATATCCGCGATATCAATAACTCGTAAACCCGCGGCATTATTGGCCAAATAGAATTTATTCCCATTTACATATCCGTTGTGATCGGTAGCTCCGGTTGGGCCCGAATATTCAAAGCTCAATTGTGGATTATCCAGATCTTCAAAATCGAATATAATGGTTCGGGAGTTGATCCCCAGATTGAGTTCGTCTGTTTCATCCCCCAATAGAAAATACCGATGATCTTCTGTCAGCCATCCTTGATGAGTGTAGTTAACATTATTATAACTCACGGTAGAAATGGTCACCGGATTCGACTTGTCTGTAACGTCTTCTATGACAACTTCGTTAGCGTTACTTCCGATAAAAATTTCACGTCCGGTATAGTCTGTATCCGGCCCTTCATAGATCACGATCTGGGCATCGTGGCAATAACCATCAGCAGAATATCCTCCTTCGGACACGGGATTTAGTGGATCCTGAATATTTACGAAATGAGGCCCTCCGGAGAATGTACTGGTACCGAGACCGTAAGCATAACCCGAATCTTCATTTATAGCAATATTATGCGCACTTCCAAAACCGTTGTAAAGCGCATCCGTGGTAAATATCTCAGGAGGGTTTGCGACATTTCGCAATCGAGTCAGATCAAATACCTGCATACCATGGTTGCTATCTTCACTCACTATGAAGACATAGTTGTTATATGTTTTGGCATCGCGCCAAGTTGTATGATCATTGCTTTCACTGGGAAGTTGACCCAGATATACCGGATTTACCGGATCTGAAATATCGATAAATGCGGTCCCTTCATTAAGGCAAATAATAGCGTATTCTTTCCCGTCCTGAAGGTCGGTCCACCCCCAAGAGTCATTTGCTTTAACCGAGTTCATAGTTGCCAAGGAAATCTGAGAAATCAGATCGTAACCACTGCATTCAAATGAACCGGCCATTCCATCGGTGCAAGGTGTTTGTGCTGCGGTGATTGTAGATATTAGTACAAATAGAAGGGGAAATGATTTTTTCATAGCAATTATAGTTTTGATAAATGTACGAAAAAGTATAGGCCTGCCTGCTTTACTTTCAGCAAGATATCTAAGTATATTCCGGGTTCTTGCCTACTACACCATCATAATAAGATCTCAAAATCACCGTATCTGCCCCAATATCACCGGTTGGAAAAAAAGATTCGTTGATTTTGACAGTTTTTGTTCTATAATCGAATGAAACAGGAATAATAGGAACATCGGCAGCAAGTGCAATATAGTAGTAACCCGTTTTCCAGGTATCCACTTTTTTTCGAGTCCCTTCAGGTGCCAGCGAGAGTCGAAATTCTTCCTTATGTTTAAAAATATCAGTAATGGCCTCAACTTTGTTTTGACCAGGAGTTCTATCTATCGGAGCTCCACCTATGTATCTAAAATACCAGCCAATAGGCCATGCAAACATTTCTTTTTTACCTATCCAATTGATACTGGTTCTGGTAATTCTTCGGGTAAATACTCCTATGTAGAAATCATGCCAACTTGTATGCGGTACCACGATAATGACGGCCTTCTTAATTTCAGAATTAAAACCACCCACAATTTTCCAGCCGAGTAGTTTGTGAAATATAAATTTGCTAATCCCCATAAAATGTAGATAAGGTACTACATTTTTAAATACAAATCTTGCAATTTATCCCGTGTTATTTTACTCTTCCAATCGTCGCCAAGGGCATTCTCCCATAGCGGAACCAGGCTCAATGCGATATCGATCATTGTATTCATTTGATATTCGGTCAAGTTGTTGCAAATCCCTTGGGGAAGTTTGATGTTGTGGTAATCCTTCATTTCTTTGAAAATTCGCACCCCTTCCGGATAATATTCTTTGAGATGATCAAAAACAATGCAGTTTCCTATTCCGTGTTTGATACCTAAAACATAGGAGAGCCCATAACTCATCGCGTGCGCAACCCCTACCTGGGAATATGCAATACTCATTCCGCCATGCCATGATGCCATCATTAGTTTTCCGCGGGATTCTACTTCTGAAAGGTTATCACTCAAGAAGATCTCTTTACACAGGTCGTATGCCTTCTCGCCATAACTCTTGCTAAATTCATTTAAAAAAGTCCCATTTAAAGATTCCACACAATGAATAAAGCAGTCCATACCCGTGTAAAACCATTGGTCTTTTGGTACACTGGCAGTTAGATCCGGATCCAGCAAAACCTGGTCGAAGGTTGTGAAGTCACTGTTGATCCCTAGTTTTTTCTCCGGCCCCATCAATACAGTGGTTCGGGAAACTTCGGCTCCGGTCCCGGAAATGGTAGGCACTCCCACGTGATAAATCGATTTTGTATTTACCAGATCCCAGCCCTGATAATCTGCAGCACTCCCTTTATTGGTCAACATAATTGAAACTGCTTTCGAGAGATCGAGTACACTACCTCCTCCTACTCCAATAATTCCGGAAGGAATATAGGTGAATTCACCTTTGATGTTTTTCACTATGGTGTCTACCTGTTCTGTCTTAGGCTCCTCTTCCGCAGAAACAAAAATGAGCTTATCATTGAAACGAAGATTCATCCTGTCGATAATATCCGCATTATCTTTGAATACGTCATCGACCAAATAAATAAACGGTGCTTTGTCTTTTCGCTGTGGTGCCAATATCGAAGACAACTGATCAAAACTTCCCCGGCCATAGACCACTTTGGGCACCATAGGAAAGTTTCGATATTGATTATTAACGACGATATTATTACCGTCTTTCAATACTTTATTTGCCCTGATCAGATCATCGGGTGTATCTATCTCAATACTTTGTATATTCGAAATTGCCATTTTTATATTTTTTCCATATTCTAAAAAACGGATGCACTCGATCTTCTCGACCGCTTCCATGGGGCGCATAGGTAGCCTATAAAAATCCAGGAGTGCCTTTTTTCTAAAGGCATAGATCCCCTTATGTTTATAATACTGCACGGCAGCATTTTTATCTCTTGGATAAGGTATGGGTGATCTGGAAAAGTACAACGCAAAATTTTCCTTATCCACGATCACCTTCACAGAATTAGGGTCACTGATCTCTTTCCAATCATAAATTTCGGTCATCAATGAGGCCAGATCTATTTTGTCGGCGTCGGGACCGTCAAAAACACTCAATACCTGTTTCAAGCCAGATTTGCTCGTAAATGGTTCATCACCCTGCACATTCACCACTATATCCACATCCATATCCTCAACAGCCTCGGCAATACGATCTGTGCCACAATCATGCTCTTTAATACTCATGATGGCTTTACCACCGTTCAGTTCGATCTCTTTGAATATCAGCTCGCTATCGGTAACAACATAGACCTCATCAAAAAGTCTGGTATCTTTGGTAGCTTCATATGTCCGCACTATTACAGGCTTACCGCCCAGGTCCTGCATTAATTTCCCCGGAAATCGGGTTGCACCGTAACGCGCGGGAATCATAGCAATTATCTTCAATGTTCAGCTGGTTTTATGAGGTACCAAAAATACTAAGTTTAATAAGATTCGAAAAGCTTTACCCAATAATATATTAGATAGATGCAGTTTTTACAAAAGGTTTACTCATCCTCTTCAAAAAATTCGTTTTTAAATCCGAGTAAGTATAATCTTTCCTTCGCACGAGTCACTGCAGTATATAACCAGCGAAGGTAATCTTTGTCAATACCGTTCGGCAGGTATGGTTGTTCTACAAAAACCGTATTCCATTGTCCTCCCTGGGATTTGTGACAGGTAATGGCATACGAGAATTTCACCTGTAGGGCATTGAAGTATTTATTGTTCTTTACCGCCATGAACTTTTTATAGTTCGATTTCTCGTCTGCATAATCCTGTCGAACTTCCTCGTATAATCTGTTGGAATCTTCATACGAAAGCGAGGGTGTTTCCGATAGAAGCGTGTCGAGCAGCAGCACCGTTTCCAGGGGTTTCATCCTCGGGTAATCGACCATTCGTATGGATACTTCAGCAAAACGAAATCCATATAATTCTTTAATGCCGAAAATCTCCAATACCTCAACTATATCTCCATTGGCGATAAAACCCGCTTCTGAATATGGCTTCACCCAAAAGTAATTGTTCTTCACCACCATCAAATAGTCGCCCGCCGATAGCTCTTCCTCTTGAAACAAGATGCGGTTACGTATGTTCTGGTTGTAAACATTCGCTCTTTTGTTAGAACGAACTATGATAACGGTTTCTTCATTACCTAGTTCAGAATAACAATCCTCGAGCGCATCCATAATTTCCTGTCCGTCCTCGGGTCGAATAACTTCCGGGAAATCCACCGCTTTAAATTTAAATGTTTCGTAAAATCCGTTTTCGATGGTATTCCTGATTTGAGTTGCAATAAATAAAATACCACTTTCTTTCTGCTGGCGTACAACTTCGTCCAGCTCTATACTGATCACCGTTTTGTTATAATAATTTTCCAGAGTCGATTTATCCAGCGCCGGGCTAATATTCAGTTTCACCGGTGGTAATTGGGCCGTATCCCCTATGAGTAACAGCTTACAATTATTCCCGCTATAGACATATTGCATGAGGTCGTCCAGTAACGATCCGTTCTCAAATAGCTTGGAATCTTGATTGATATCGGGTATCATCGAAGCTTCATCGACGATAAAAATTATATTCTTATGCTTATTTGGCTGAAGTGTAAAGGACACTCCTCCCCCCTTTTTACTTTTCGGATAGTATATTTTTTTATGGATAGTGAAAGCTTCTTTATTACTGTAATTGCTTATTACCTTCGCCGCCCTACCCGTCGGCGCCAATAATACTACAGACTTTTTTGCCTTCCCAATGTTTTTTACAATGGTTCCTACAATAGTGGTCTTACCGGTACCGGCATATCCCTTCAGTAAAAAGGTCTCGTTCGTCGCTTCACTCAGTACGAATTGCGAAATCATTTGCAGGGCTATATCCTGCTTAAGTGTCGCATTATGAGGGAAGTCGCTCTTGAGCAGGCTATAAAAATGGGAAACATCCATAAGAAGCATCAAATCCAAAGCTCAAAGATAGTTAGGTTTTTTTCGGAATATAGTTTTACGAATAAAAAAAAATTGTAGATTTGCGATAGACCTAATTTTAATATAAATATCTAAATTAAACTCGCAATAAAATGAAACTCATCATTCAACTGGTTCTCTGGGTTATTATTATTTTCTTGGGTTGGCAATTGTACAATTCTGTAATCGGACCTGTACAATTCAACAAAAAAAAGGTGGTACGTTATGAAAAAGTGATCGCAAAGCTTAAAGATATTAAAGCCGCTCAAATGGCATATCAAGAAATTAACGGCGGATTTTCCGGTGATTTTGATAGTTTGGTTAGATTTCTGGACACCGCTCAATTCGCAATTACTGAGAGGCGCGACAGTAGTTATGCCGACGTGGCGAAGAATAAAGCCTATGGAATTGATGAAGGATATTACATCGATGTAATCGTTGTTGATACACTTAATTTTGCTTCTGTTAAGGATTCATTGTTTCGGGGAGACGATCGTTATAAAACCATCATGAATGTTCCGGATACCGATGCTAAATTTGAGATGAAAGCAGGTAAGCTTGACAAAAATGGAATTTTGTATTCTGTTTTTGAAGCTAAAGTTGTGAAAAATATTGTTCTGAAAGGGCTGGACAAAGACCTGATCAAACAAGAAGAGCAAATAAATTCGGTTGACGGTGTTAATGGTCCCTACATCAAGGTTGGATCCTTGACAGAAATCAGCACAAGTGGAAATTGGCCAAAACTATATGACAAAAAAGCCCAATAATATAAACACTGATCAACCTAACAGATTGTCCGTTCAAGTAACATTGACCGGACTTTCTTTTTTAGTATCGTCCCTGGATGGGGAGGTGCTTTTTTTTTCTGAAAAAAACTTCGACACCCCTCTAACTCCGGAGGAATTATTGCTAGAGCTTACGGATGCAATTTCTGAAGAGGAAATGCTTCAAGGCAAGTTCGAAAATGTAAATCTGATTTACACCACACTGAACTACACGCTTGTTCCCGGCACTTTATTCGACGAGGACAAGGCAAGTGAGTATTTAAAATTCAATACTAAAATACTCGGTAACGACTATATTAGTTACGATGAAATTGAAAATCAAAACACCGTCATAGTTTATGTTCCTTTCGTCAATATCAACAATTATATTTTCGAAAAGTACGGTACCTTCAACTATTACCATGGCTGCACACTACTGGTTAAAGATCTTGTAAATATTGAAAAACACTCGCAATCGACTAAGGTCTATCTCCACGTTTTAGAAGATCAATTTGAATGCATCATATTTACGAATGGAAAACTCCAGTTGTGTAATTCATTTACCTACAAAACAGCCGAAGATTTCATCTACTATGTCCTATTTTGTTTTGAACAATTGAAACTCAATCCGAATGAGGTTGAAACCGTACTTTGTGGTAGTATTACTTCTGAAAGTGATCTCTATGATATTCTATACACCTATGTTCGCAATGTTTCGTTTATCGATCGATCATTACCCCAATTGGCAGATGAACAAGCGCACCAGCACTATTTATTAAAAACGGCTCTGTAGTGCGAATTGTTTCGGGTTCACATAAAGGAAGGCGCATCACAGCACCTAAAAAGCTTCCCGTTCGCCCTACAACCGATTTCGCCAAAGAGGCACTTTTTAACATCCTTTCAAACCGATTTGATTTTACCGAGTTGGAAGTACTGGATTTATTCGCCGGTAGCGGAAACATTAGCTACGAATTTGCATCGAGAGGCGTGCCTCAAATTACTTGCGTGGATGTACATGCAGGATGCGTGAAATTTATTTATAAAACCGCCCAAGAACTGTCATTCCCGATTACAACTGTTAAGAGCGATGTCTATAAATATCTGAATGCCTCGAACGCTACATTCGATATTATTTTTGCCGATCCGCCCTATGTATTTGAATTAGAACAATTTGAAAATTTAGTTGAGAAGATTTTTCAGAATAAATTAGTAAAACCCAATGGAGTTTTTATTATAGAACATCCTAAACAAACTGATTTATCCAATTTCTTTGGTTATGTCGAATCCAGAAGATACGGCAGTTCCATGTTCAGCTTTTTTGTTGGTGATGGCTAATCATCAGATGCTATAAAAAAAATCAAATTGGCCATAGCTATCTGAATGTCCGTATGTTAAAAGGGTATTTGTTAGTAAAAAAAGTAACTTTGAGAGTCTAACTCGATTTTCATTGAATTATGGATCATGGGCCAACATTATCGCTCGACAAAGATTTTGCTCATTTCGAATTATATGAACATTATCTGGTTGCAACGATCCATGAAGGAGTTATTTTTGACACGCGGGAACTCCATAAACTTATCGACGTTTTCAATAAACATTATTACGACCGCCCGTTTGGATTTATATCGAACCGAAAAAACGATTATACCATCAATCCTACCTGTTATGCTGAAACCAAGAAATTTGATTTAAAAATTGTTGGGATCGCCACATTGTGTTATTCTCAATTCAACTATGACAATGCCATCTTCGGCGGGCGATTTTATGATTGGCCGCACAAAGCCTTTTTTACCATGGATGAATGTGTGGCCTGGATCCATTCATTATTACCTTCACAAAGTAAAAAAGCAGGCCTATAAGCCGGATTCTGTCCCTCGAACAAGTCGAGGTCCTTATCATTTATCTGAACGTGTTGTTGCCAAAACGTTTTATCTGCCTACCCTCCTGGATCGAGCGGGTACTCTCAAGCCCAGGTATACGTGGCATTTCACCGCATAGAGTTTACCCGATTTCACTACAGCATTACCTGTACATTCTTTCTGTTGCACTTGTCCTGCCCCGAAAAATCGAGGCGACGGCCGTTAGCCGCTATGCTTCCCTGTGGTGTCCGGACTTTCCTACCCGCCAAAGGCGGATCGATAAGGCGGCCTGCGCAGCAAAAATAGGCCAAATGTTAATAACTAGCGTAAAATAGGAAACACTATTTTTTAATAACTAGTTATACCTTTTTATATTTGTTTTACTTCTATGGAACATTTTGTCGTATCGGCCCGAAAGTATAGACCCACCCAGTTTAAAGACGTGGTGGGACAGCAGGCTATTACCAAAACGCTGGAAAATGCTATCGAAAATGACCACCTTGCACAAGCATTGCTTTTTACGGGTCCAAGAGGGGTTGGTAAAACTACCTGCGCTCGAATTCTCGCCAAGAAAATCAATGACGACGGTACACATCACGAAGATGAAGATTTTGCATTTAACATATTTGAGCTGGATGCGGCTTCTAATAACTCGGTAGATGATATTAGGAATTTAATAGATCAAGTACGAATTCCACCACAGGTAGGTAATTACAAGGTCTATATTATCGACGAGGTGCATATGCTGTCAACTGCCGCTTTTAATGCCTTTTTAAAGACGTTGGAAGAACCGCCTAAGCATACAATTTTTATATTAGCGACTACTGAAAAACACAAGATAATCCCAACTATATTATCCCGCTGTCAAATATTTGATTTCCGGAGGATCAGCGTTAGTGATATAAAAGGCCAACTTGCCTTAGTGGCCAAAGCCGAAGGAATCGATGCCGAAGATGATGCCTTGCACGTAATCGCGGAAAAAGCAGATGGTGCTATGCGTGATGCACTTTCCATTTTTGACAGGATCGTGAGTTTTTCAGGCAAAAACCTGACTCGACAATCGGTAACTGAAAATTTGAACATCCTCGATTATTCGTATTACTTCGAGATGACCGCCTTATTATTGGAAAATAAAATTCCGGAGGTACTTATTCAATACAACGATATATTGGCCAAAGGTTTCGACGGGCATCATTTTATTTCCGGGCTTGCTTCGCATTTCAGAGATCTATTGGTCTGTAAGAATAAAGAGACCATTTCACTACTTGAAGTTAGCCAACAAGTGAAGGAGATGTATTTGGAGCAATCGAAGAAGGCACCGCATTCATTTTTAGTCGAGTCGATCGACTTAGCGAATAATTGTGATTTCAAATACAAAAACAGTCGCAACCAGAGGTTGGCGGTAGAATTATGCTTGCTCCAACTCGCCTCATTGACGTTTGCAGACGAAAAAAAAAAGCTTAGCTCCCTTAAAAGAAGCGATCACGATCAATTTGTAATTCCGCCTTCCTATTTCCATAAAGTAACACTTCCTGTTAATGCTGAAGAAGATACTTCGGAAGCAACCGCTGTACCACCTCAAACTAATAAGGAAACGCTTGTCCATGAGCCGGTGGAACAAATGAGCCCTAGACCTGAAAAAGAAGAGCCGGAAGTTCCGAAACAATCCGAAAAAGTCATCGAACGCCCACGGATATTAGCGGAACGCAATGCGAAGAGAGTATCGGCTCTGTCATTGAGAAGTATTCAGAAAAAAAAGGAGCTCGAAAAGGAAATGGTCTCGAAGCAAACGGATGATAAAGATCTTCCGGTAGAAGACTTCTCTGAAATTGAGATGCAAGCGGCCTGGAAAGATTACGCCAATAAAATAGAACAGGAAGGCAAATACAACCTTCTTTCACATCTCACCATGGGAGTACCAAAACTGGAAGGTACCCTGATCCATTTGGTTTTTCCAAATAATACGATAAAAGTGGAAGTTGAACGCGCTAAACACGACTTGTTGAGCCACCTGCGCTCTTCCTTAAAAAATCACAGCGTAGATATATCCATCGAAGTCAACGAGGCAGAAGTTAAGCGCTACGCCTACACTCCACGTGAAAAATTTGACAAACTAAAAGAAAAAAATCCGTTGATGGAAAAACTTCGTAAAGAGTTTGACCTGGATGTTTGATGCCACGACAAGAAAGAGCTGATTATATTTATAGCCATGATCCATTTTAATTTGAACCGAGTTTTATGAGAACTAAAAAAACAGGCGGCATCAAAATGTTAGGGTTGAAGTTACCCACAGATCCTCGCTGGGTAAATATCGTTGAGAAAGATGTAGAGGAAATAATGACCGATCATGCTTACTGTGAACAAAAAGCAGCCTCTACTGCCATTTCTCTCATCGTGTCTTTCCCGGAATATACAGATCTGGTAGAAAAAATGATCGATCTGGCACAGGAAGAAATGAGTCATTTCAAAATGGTGCATGACATAATTATTGAAAGAGGCTGGACCATGGGCCGTGACCGAAAGGATGCGTACGTATTGCAAATAGTAAAATTCTTTCCCAAGGGAGGCAGCCGAAGTACTCAATTGATCCACAGACTTTTATACGCAGCACTTATTGAAGCACGTAGTTGCGAACGTTTCCGACTTTTAAGTGAAGAATTGAATGACAAAAAACTGGCTAAATTCTACCGCAAGTTGATGATAAGTGAAGCCAATCATTATACGATGTTTCTGGGTTTTGCCAGGAAATATGGAAATCGCAAGGAAGTGGATAAAAAGTGGCAAGAGTTACTGACGTTTGAAGCCGGGGTGATGCAGGACTTGAGTAAAGCCGTATCCATACACGGTTAGATCAAATTCGTAGTATGACCAACTAATGAGGATAATTTGACAAGCTGGTATTTTGAGACACTAAATTCTCCCGTAGCAATAAGAGTAAACGGAGAACGCTATCGTATTCCAAGGGTAAATCAAGTAGGTAGATTTCCTACTCACTTTTATTCTCATTATACAAACTGCTGATGATCCCATCGGAGAGTCCAATTTTTGGAACATAGATATTCTTCGCATTACACCATTTCATTGCAGATAAATAGATGCGAGTGGCCGGAATGATCACATCTGCCCGGTCCGGATTCATTTGTAATTCGAAAATACGATCGTCGTAGGAAAGCGATTTCAGTTTCTTATAATAATTGGTTAAATAAAAATAGCTAAGTGGCTCGCCAATCCTTTTTTCGCTTCTTTTATAAATACTATTGATATTTCCTCCTGAACCGATCAGGTTAATATTCTCGTACTCAGATGTATTCTTTTTGATCCATTTTTTGACTTCTTCCCAATCTGAATTTTGAACTATATCGTTAAGTATGCGAATAGTACCTAGTTTAAACGATTTCGAAGCAATCGTATGCCCGTTGATAAAGACCGTGAATTCGGTACTTCCACCACCCACATCAACATAAAGGAACGATCTTTCGGTGTCTATTAAATCGAGCAGGTCTGTCGATGCGATAATAGCTGCTTCATCTTTTCCATCGATTATTTGTATTTCAATACCGGTTTCCTTTTTTATCCTTCGAACGATCTCGGTTCCATTGTTGGCTTCTCGCATTGCCGCTGTAGCACAAGCTCTATACCTTATTACTTTATGCGTTTGCATCAACAATTTATAAGCGATCATGGCATCGGCCAAACGCAGGTAGTTTTCTTCTGAAATCTCGCCTTCCAAAAAAACATCTGCTCCCAATCTTATAGGCACCCGTACCAGCGATGTTTTATTGAATTGCGTGGTTCTTCCGTCTTTTTCGATCACAGTAACAATCAACAAACGAATCGCATTAGACCCAATATCGATAGCAGCGTATTTTTCAATATTCAACAAGTTATTTTAGTTTTTGTTGGTAATATTCGTACAATTTGAACTGGGAGCGCACTTTAGAATTAGTATTCGAACGATACACATTGTCCGGTTTATTAGAAATAACACGTGCTTTTACATTATCGCTCCAGGAAATCTTAAAGGTGTCTATCAACTGCTTTTTAATGTCCTCATCATATATAGGACAAGCGATTTCAACTCTATTATCTAAATTTCTTCTCATGAGATCGGCTGAAGAAATATAATATTTTGGGTCGGCCGCATTTTCAAAAATAAACAGACGTGGATGCTCCAAAAACTTATCGACGATGCTAATTACCTCTATGTTTTCACTCATACCCTCAACGCCAGGTATAAGGCAGCAAATACCGCGAACAATCAGCTGTACTTTCACTCCTGCCCTACTGGCATCATATAGTTTGTCTATCATTCCAAAATCTGACAGACTGTTCATCTTTAATTTGATTCCGCTGGAAAGACCATTTCTATGATTCTCAATTTCCGTTTCGATCAGGTGATAGAG
>SMVB01432276.1_pt1 | contig 14483 bp, 12 predicted proteins | sample 2456461 | NCBI WGS metagenome assembly SMVB01 (sample SAMN11095934, study PRJNA526329) | marine sediment metagenome | biome: Marine sediment; feature: Surficial sediment; material: Deep marine sediment; isolation source: Hadal surficial sediment | place: Pacific Ocean | collected 2014-05 | depth... | reverse complement strand
TTATCGCCGTAAAAAACCACTTTGGTATTGTTGGCAATGCCTTTTTCTGACATTAGCTGCTCAAACTTTTCCTTATTAATATAATCCCTCTTTAACTGATCTTGAAGATCCAATTGCCAATCGATCTTTATCGCATTTGGAATATGACCCGTATTGTATAATAAAATATCTTCATCTGATTCTACAATACGAACATTTGGATCATCCCTGTGGTCAACGACCCATTGGGTGTCAACCAACACTTCCGGATAGACATAATTACTCATTATTACCTCCTTAGATAATATTTAACAATTACAATATTTTAGTTAGCAGAATTTTAACAGTCAATTCTTCATTGCGCCCATTTGATATAAAACATCACATGAAAAGTTTTGAATTAAATTCCTAAACAATAAACGAATAATGAGGTATACGGTGAATAATACAAATACGACTAAGATAGTCCTATTTGATATTTAACATAAAGAGAAATTTAATCTAAGTCAATAATATTTTTTATCCGGTTATACCCAAGATTGATTGTTTCAAATTATTAGAGTACTTCGTAAAACCCGCGGATTTTTGGAAGCTAAAGGAAAAATTGCTTACATGGTAACTTTCTTCGTTGATCCTGAAGCCATAATTCTATTGATAAGTGCGTATGAATTTAAATATTGGAAGAAATTTTATAAGTTTAGGTTAAGCACTTTTTAATGAAATTAGGATGTCTTAACAGTAATGATGACGGAATTGTCATCCCCACTGCCTGTCCCGATTTATCGGGAAAAGTGGGGATCTCTAATATTTTCAAGCATATAGATTTCCGTTTCCACGGAAATGACAGATAGATCTAACTTTTAAGACGACCTCATTTTGTTTCATACCAATCTTATATCATCCAAAAACGGAAATTTCTTTCTTGTCTCATCAACAATTGTTTTATCGATCTCGGCAAAAATTATTCGTTCTTCATATTCAACACTTGCAATAGTTTTTCCCATCGGATCGTAAATACTTGTAAATCCGTTGTAATGTAATCCCTGCGCATCGCCTACCCTATTTACACCAACAACATAGCACTGATTTTCAATTGCTCTTGCTTTTAATAGTGTGCTCCAATGTTCAATTCGTGTGTCTGGCCAATTGGCAATGTTGATGATGAGATGAACTCTGTCTCTTCCATACTGTCGGTAAAGCTCAGGAAACCGAAGATCATAACAAATCGAGAGTCCAGTTTGCCACCTATTAATTTCAGTCACGATAGGTTTATCACCCGCACTAAAATGTTTATCTTCATTTGAAAATGAGAAAGGATGAATTTTACGATAATGATTTTTTAGTCTTCCGCTTTTCTCAATATGCATAAGAGTATTAAAATATTTCCCTGAACTATGTTCAATTATTCCGGCAATTACATCACATTCAAACTTTTCTGTTATCGAAGCAAAATATGCGAAACTCTCGCCTTCAATCTCTTCAGCATATGTTTCTGATCGCATTGTGAATCCGGTTAAAGTCATTTCGGGAAATATCAGAAGATCAACATCAATTTCTTTTGAATTCAGCAATTCAGAAATTTTTTCTTTGTTTGATTCTTTATCTTCCCATACAGGGTTGAATTGTATTAGTCCGATTTTCATAGAGTTAGTATTCCATAATTTATTATCTTAGCAGAACTTAAAAATAATAAATATTCATTGAAATTTACTTAGTGGAACCAAAAGAAAAAATATCAGTTGGAGTACTCGGTGCAACCGGAAGTGTTGGACAAAAGATTATTGAATTACTATCCAATCATCCATGGTTTGAAATAAAGGAACTTGCCGCTTCCGAATCATCTGCCGGAAAAAAATATAACAATGCTGTTGATTGGTTTCTTCCCACACCAGTGCCTGAACAAATAAAAGAGATTGAAGTAAAAAAATGTGAACCTAACCTCGATTGTAAGATTGTTTTTTCCGGATTGGATTCAAGAGTTGCTGGCGAAATTGAAACAGAATTTGCAAAAAACGGATATGTAGTGATTTCAAATTCACGAAATCACAGGATGGATAATGATGTTCCGCTTCTTATTCCCGAAATTAATCCGGAACATATTGAATTGATAAAAAGACAAAAGTACGGTGAGGGATTTATCGTTACCAACCCCAATTGTTCAACCATCGGATTATCACTCGCATTAAAACCTTTGTTAGACAGCTTTGGTATTGAAAGTGTAAATGTTGTTACAATGCAGGCAATATCTGGTGCGGGAAATCCAAAAAAAGTTAAACTGGATATTGAAGATAATGTAATACCGTTCATAAATGGTGAGGAAGAAAAAGTTGAAGTAGAGCCTCTAAAAATATTTGGGAAATTTGAAAATGGTAAAATTTCATATAACAATTTTAAAATTGGTGTACAATGTAACAGAGTTAATGTTACAGATGGTCATACAGAATGTGTTCAGGTAAATTTAAAACAAAAAGTAAAGAAGGATGAAATTATTAATGCCTGGCAAGAATTTAGAGGTGAGCCTCAGATTCTATCGCTTCCATCCGCTCCGAAAAGGCCATTATATTACTTCAGTGAGCCAAGTTATCCCCAACCAAAATATCAGCGGAATCTTGAAAATGGTATGGCTGTTTCAATAGGAAGATTGCGTGAAGACCCTTTATTTGATTATAAGTTTGTGCTTCTTTCACATAATACCGCAAGAGGTGCGGCGGGCGGAGCAATACTTTGTGCTGAACTTCTAAAAGCAAAAGGAATCATTTGAGCTATCCTGTTTTTCATTTTATCGGAAACAAACATTCATTATTTTTTATAAATGGATAATAATTTTAAATATAGTTTCGAACTGTTTAACAATTTTCCGGATATGTATTTCTATTTATCCGAAAAAGGAGAAATCCTAAAAATGAATTCGGCTGCAGAAAATACTCTACAAGGTACAAGGGATGCAGAACATTATTCTGAGATATTCGATTTGATTGAACTTTGTGATAGAAATGAAGCACAAAAATTATTTAAAAAAACTCTTGAAGAAAAAAAGTCGGGCAATATCAAACCAGGTTTTTCATTAACAGAAAATTAATTGATGTGAGTTTAACTTTTGCTATTCCTTTTCCCGCAGTAAATGAAAAACCTCTTGCAGTAATTGCAACAGCAAGAGACATTACTGAAGAGATACAAAAGGAAGATGACCTGCTTCGCTTCCATAACATTGCTGAGGGCAGCGTAAACCCTGTTTTAATTACTGACATAACAGGGAAAATGATTTATGTTAACCCCGCGTTTACCAAAATTACAGGATACTCAAAAGAGGAATTGCTTGGTAGAAATCCGAGAATGTTTGGCAGCGGAAAATACGGAAGGAAATTTTGGGACAAAGTTTGGGCAGTTATCTCAAGTGGAAAAGTTTGGTTCGGTGAAGTTGAAGATAAAAAGAAAAACGGCGAACCGTTTCATTCACAATTATTGATCTCACCAATTTTAGATAATAGCGAAAAGATAACAGGATATTTTGGGATACATCGAGATTTAAGTGAAAAGAGAATTTTAGAAAAGCAATTGATTCATACTCAAAAAATGGAAAGCATCGGAACGCTGGCAGCAGGTATAGCACACGAAGTTGGCAACCCGCTTGCTTCAATTTCAGCTTTAGTTCAGGTTGTACGAAGAGATTCGGATGATCCGTTTATTAGAGAAAAACTCGGACTTGTTAAAAGCCAGGTTACCCGTATTTCAAAAATAATAAGAGACCTTGTTGATTTCTCACGTCCATCAAATTACGAACTCCAAATTACAGACATAAATAAAAGTATTAAGGAAGCAGTTGCTATTACAAGAGTTGGGACAAAGGCAAAAGACATTGAGTTTAATGTTGAACTTAGCGATGATGTGCCTTCTCTACCATTAATACCAGACCAGATACAGCAAGTGTTTTTAAACATACTTATTAATGCTGTAGATGCATTAACTGAAATAAAGAACGGGGAAAATTCAAAAAAAATTGATGTGAAATCAGCAGTAGAAAATGAAATGGTAGCTCTTACTTTTTCAGATACAGGATCGGGAATAAAAGAAGAAAACCTTACCAAAGTGTTTGAGCCGTTCTTCACAACTAAAGAGCAGGGAAAAGGAACAGGGCTTGGTTTGTGGATAAGTTACGGAATTGTAAAAAGTTTTCAGGGAGATTTGAAAGTGAAAAGCGCACCAGGAAAAGGGACAACATTTAAATTAACTTTACCATTAGAAACATAGTACAGGAAAATAAATGTCAAGAAAAATTTTAGTCGTGGATGATGAACAAATAATAAGGGAATCTCTTTCCTACGTTTTAAATAAAGAAGATTACCAGGTTGATGAAGCTGAAAATGGAAAAGCAGCTTACGAAAAATTATTAGAAACAACCTACGATCTTGTAATAACCGATCTTGAAATGCCAGAAATGAAAGGCACTGAATTGCTGGATAAAATAAGAAACTTAAGCGTACAAACTGCTACAATTGTTGTTACTGCTTACGGCTCACTTGAAACGGCAATAGCTGCACTAAGAAGCGGGGTAAGTGATTATATTTTAAAACCCGTTGAATTTGATGAACTGCTGATAAAAGTTAAAAGATTATTCGAAATAAAAGACCTGCTGATTGAAAATCAAATACTTAGGAATGAATTACAGCGAAGCACTGAAGATTTAAAGATAATCGGTAAAAGCCGTGCAATAAATAAAGTGTTTGATATCATCAGATCGGTGGCTGATACTGAAAGCACTGTGCTGATAACCGGTAAAAGCGGAACGGGAAAAGAACTTGTTGCAAAAGCATTGCACTTCACATCAAAGCGAAAAAACAAACCCTTTGTTGTTGTAAACTGCGGAGCTATTTCTGATAACCTTATTGAAAGCGAATTGTTCGGACATAAGAAAGGCGCTTTTACAGGTGCTGTAAGTGATAAAGAGGGATTTATGAAAGCAGCAAACGACGGCACACTTTTTTTAGATGAAATCGGTGAGATGCCTCTTAATCTGCAGGTAAAACTTTTAAGAGCAATTCAGGAAAAAGAATACACTCCTGTTGGTACAACTTCTTCTCTTTCTGTTAATCTAAGGTTTGTAGCCTCAACAAATAAAGATTTGGCTGAAGAAGTTAAAGCAGGAAACTTTAGAGAAGATTTATATTACAGATTGAACGTGATTGAAATTAAACTTCCATCATTAAAAGAGAGGCAGGAAGATATTCCTTTACTAGCCAATCATTTTGTTGATAAATACAGGAAGCAAATGAACAAAGGCATTAGGGGAATGACGGAAGAAGCAATGCGTTTCCTTATAAATCATGATTGGAAAGGTGAAATAAGAGAACTTGAAAATGTAATTGAAAGAGCGATAATATTTTGCAATGAAGATTATATAGACAAAAGTAATTTGCCCGATTCATTTCTTGGAGGTGATTCGCCGTTTAACCTTGCACTTTCGGGTTCTCTCGAAGATTCGGTAAAAAAATATGAGCGCGATATAATAATGAGCGCACTTGAGAGTAATGATTTTAATAAAGAAAAAACTGCCGAAGACCTGAAAGTTGGTCTCTCAACTCTCTACCGAAAATTGAAAGAATTGAACATTAAAGTGTAAAATTTTAATTATCCATTTTCTCAATAATTGAAATCATTGGAGAAATATGTTTTCAAATACTAGAAATAACAGGCGAGATTGTAATTTACCCTGGCTCTAAAATCTTATCATTTTCAGCTAAATGGTTATAATTCAAGCAAATCTTTTAACCTATTTCTTTTCTGGCACACAAATGGAAATGTTGAGATAAAACCTCCCCGCAGGGGACATTTAAATTGTTCAGAAAAAAAGTAGAAAATGAAAAAAGTTCTGTTTTACAGTCCGGATTTTAGTCTATGTTACAGTCTTCTTATTTATCTCCAGGATAAATATAATGTAACATCATCTACAGACTTTAATGTACTAAGTTCCCTTGCGGAAAATAGTGATTTTGATCTGTTCATAATAGACTCTGAACCAAATCCAAAATTAGAAAAATTATGCTCGGATATTAAAAAATCATCGCCCAATCTTAAGATTGTTTTAACCTATGTTTACAGCAAAAAGAATAGCGCTGCTGAAAATAGAATACGAGATTATGTTTCCACCGTTTTTTACAAACCATTTGATCTTACAGATATCACAAAATCCATCCCCGATATTATTACCGAATCCCCTACTCAAGCAAACTAATCTAACTTTTTAGTTTTTTTGCCATCAAATATTTAAGTGAGATTTACTCCAATGGATACTTGCTTCAGAAGATGCTCATGCGCTCTATCAAAAATTTTATTCAATATGCTTTCATCTCCCGAACAATTAATGCGAAAAACAAGATCGAGCGATAACTGATTCTCCTACTTTAATTAGAAATTATTGTTGATAATTAGCAATGATTATTCTAAGGTTTGCAAAGAGTTATTAAACAGTTTTCTCATGTGTGAGAACTTAATAGGAGAAACATTCATATTTAGCAATTTTTTACAAGTAGAAATATGGTACTCCGTTTGTTATTGGTATATGATGATTTTTGAGAGTCTGGCTTACTTCACTAAATTAATAAAGAGAGATATGAAAAACATTTTACTTTATATATTTTTTATAGCAATGATAATTGTTCTTTACGGATTTGCATTCTCGATTGCTTAGCTAATTTCAAGTTATTCTTTTAATAAGAATAACATAATTTTATGACCAATTATTTATTGAATATAAAATAATGGGAATACCACATATTATCATTTTTCGTTCACTTGTTAACATCTAATTACACAGGAGATGTATGAAAAAGCTTCGGTTAATCTGCTTAATATTCATAACAGTTTTTGCTTTTTTATATGGAAACGGCAGCGCGCAAACTAAAGATGACTGCTTAGACTGCCACGATGACCCCGAATTTACAACTGAAATTGACGGAAAAGAAATTTCGCTTAATGTGAGCGGAGAAAAGTTTAATTATTCAGCACATAAAAAATTAAACTGCGTTGCCTGCCATAAAGGATATGACCCTGAAGAAATACCTCATTATGAAAATGCTGCGGAAGTAAACTGTCTTAGCTGCCATCAAAAATCGAAACAAAAACATTTATTTCATCCGCAAATTTTAAACGCTAACGGAACTGAATCTACACCAGGTGTTTCTTGTATAAATTGCCATGGCAATCATTACGTCCAGTCACCTAAAAAAGATGGCTCGAAATGGAGTGTAAAAAATCTAACTACATCCTGCGGAAGCTGCCACAAATCAATTACTAAGGAATTTGAAAAATCGGAACATAACAAAGCGGTATTAAATAACTTAGCATTTGCTCCAAATTGCTTAAGCTGTCATAAAAATCCTGTTGCAAGAATACGCACACCGGAAGATTCTTTACAAGTGAAAATCTACCAGGAAAAACTTTGCTTATCCTGTCATCATGAAGATGCTGATGTGATAAGAACTGCAACCAAGCAAATTGATATTTCTTTCATCGAATCGTACGAGACAAGCGTTCATGGATCAGAATTAATGAACGGAAACCCGAAAGTAGCTAACTGCGTTGATTGTCACACATCGCATAGTGTGTACAGCGCTCAAGATCCAAACTCTACTATTTACAAAGCGAACATTCCATCAACTTGCGCAAAATGCCACGAAGTGATGGCGCCTGAGTACACAGCATATCTTTCTTCACCTCATTCAAGAGTTGGCTGTGTAACTTGCCACATCGGTTCGGGTGCAGCGTGGTTTGTACGTGCAAAAATCTCGGGTGCTTACCAGGTTTACTCGGTCTTATTTAATAAATACTCCAAACCAATACCTACACCTGTTAAAGAATTAAGACCTGCGGAAGGAACCTGTGAGCAATGTCATTCACCAGAACATTTTTTTAAGGAAATCCGCTACTCTGCTAATTATTATTTATATGATGAAGAAAGTACCAAATCATCTTTATCGATGCTTTTAAAGATAGGCGGTGGAAACAGTGAGCTGGGAAGAGCGGAAGGTATTCATTGGCATATGAATGTTTCAAATAAAATGGAGTATATTCACACCGATTCAATCCGTGCAGTAATTCCTTGGGTTAAAGTTACTGCAAAAGATGGAACTGAGAAAATTTTCAGGGATGTTGAATCTGATTTTGATGAAAATGATTTCGATCCTGAAAACCTTAGAGTAATGGATTGTATTGACTGTCATAACAGACCTTCTCATATTTATTATCCTGCGGATAAATCTGTAAATCTCTCTCTTTCTTTAGGCAGGATTGATGAGACTCTTCCATACATAAAAAGTGTAACTGTTGATGCTTTAGAGAATAATTATTCTACTAAGGAGATTGGATTGGATAGTATTGGTATTGCAATGAATGAATTTTATAAAAGCAATTATCCTGAAATTTATTCCTCCAAAAAAAATGTTATTGAAGATGCAATTAAAGAAGTGAAGAAAATATATAATAGAAATTATTTTCCGAGTATGGGTGTTAGCTGGCGGGGATTCCCAAATCATATTTCTCACCTGTATGATGATGGATGTTTTCGATGCCACGATGGAAATCATTTTACCGATGATGGCGAAATGATAAGAAGAGATTGTAATTTATGCCATACAATAATTTCGCAAACCACAGGCGAAGGGGAGGAATTAGTTTCACTTTCCGGAATTGATTTTATTCATCCCGAAGATCTGGGCATGGATGTAGAGGATTTGATTTGTGTTGAATGCCATGCAAGAAAATAAAGTTAATCTAATTGATTTTTTTATTTAAAAATTTTATTCGGACTATTGATTCTGATTAGATAGATAACGATTTTTTAAAAGTATTTATAATAATTATCTATCAAAAAAATAATTTTTGTTTTGGATCGGAAAGTACCATCTTTAAAAATAAGGGCTGAATATGAGTGAAGAACAAAAAGGTTCCAATAAAAATAGTAATCGCCGAGATTTTTTAGGCATGCTTCTAGGGGGAGGGTTTTTTGCCTGGATCATTTCTCTTTTTTATCCTGTTTTAAAATATCTCGACCCACCGAAGATTGAAGAAGTAAAAGTCTCAAGTGTTAAAATAGGTGCTGTTGAAGATATGGAAAAAGACAGCGGTAAGATCATCAAATTTGGTAACAAACCTGTTATTGTTGTTAGAAAACCTGAAGGCGAATACATTGCATTTACAGCCGTGTGTACTCACCTCGATTGTATTGTTCAATTTAGAAAAGATTACAAACAGATTTATTGTGCCTGCCATAACGGAAGATATGATTTGAATGGAAGAAATGTTAGCGGACCGCCGCCTGCTCCCCTTAAAAGATTCGGAGTTACAATCAAAGATGATCAAGTGATTGTTTATAAGGAGGAGGCATAGTCATGAAAAAATCAAATGGTAAATCTCTTAAAGAAAGATCATTCGGGTGGATTGACGAACGTTACGATATAACAGGAGTGATTGAGTTTGCAAAGAAAAAATCGGTTCCAAAATTCCGTGAAACAATCTGGTATTATTTCGGAGGCATAGCACTTCTGCTTTTTGTTATCCAGGTATTAAGTGGTATTCTTTTACTGATGTATTACCAGGGAACAGAAGATGCTGCATACGAAAGTGTGAAATTCATAAGTACGAAAGTAAGTTTTGGATGGTTGATACGTTCGGTCCACAGTTGGTCGGCTAATCTTATGATACTTGCAATCTTTATTCATATGTTTTCTGTTTATTTCCTCAAGTCGTTTAGAAAACCAAGAGAATTAACATGGTACACTGGTTTTATTTTATTAGCACTATCTATGGGATTTGGATTCAGCGGTTATCTTCTTCCGTGGAATGAGCTTGCATTTTTTGCTACAAAGGTAGGTACAGATATAACCCGCCAGATTCCAGTAATCGGAGATTGGCTTCTAATACTTTTAAGAGGCGGCGAAGAAGTTACCGGAGCAACGCTTTCAAGGTTTTTTGGATTTCATGTTGCCGTACTACCCGGACTATTTACAGTTTTCTTAGTTCTTCACTTAATGTTTATACAACGCCAGGGAATGGCTGAGCCGGAAGATTGGAAAAAACTACCTGATAGTGAAAAAAAGCAAATCCCCTTCTTTCCAAACTTTACATTGAGAGAGTTATTAATATGGCTCATAGTTATTAACATACTTGCAATATTAGCTGTATTTTTCCCCTGGGAGCTCGGTATTAAAGCTGACCAGTTCGCTTCGGCACCGGTTGGAATAAGACCCGAATGGTATTTTATGTTCATGTTCCAGGTGTTAAAGTTATTACCTGCAAATATTCTGTTCCTATCAGGAGAATTTGTTGGTATTGCAGGATTTGGAATCGGTATTTTTCTGTGGTTCATTGTTCCCTTCTGGGATAAACGAACACCGGAAAGTAGAAGAAACAAAACGATTACGTACGTTGGTATTTTCGTGGTAATGTTCATCATTGTTTTTACAATTCTTGGTTTCATTTTGGATTAGGAGGAAAACTAAATGTTAAAAATTCTATATAAAATTGTACTCTTCTTCCTGGTTGCAGCATTCTCATCTTTGGTGTTCGCTCAATCAAATACAGATGAATGCTTAAGCTGTCATCAGGAGTTGGATGATGAGCTGCTCTTGCCAGCAAAGAATTATGTGAATGATATTCACTATAAAAAGAATATTACCTGTGCCGGCTGCCACGGTGGAGATGCCACTACGGATGATGACGAAATTGCTATGAGTGAAGAAAAAGGATTCATCGGTGTGCCCGATAGAACAGTTAGATATAAAGTGTGCATTAATTGCCATAGCGATGAACAGGAAATGAAAAGATACGGCTCCAATCTTCAGGTCGATCAATATAAAAAATTGGAGAACTCTGTTCATTTTCAACCATCAATAAATAACCAGGGCCCTATTGCAGATTGCGTAACCTGCCATAGTGTACACAATATAAAAAGTGTGGATGATCCGCAATCCAAAGTTTATCCAACCAAAGTAGTTGAATTATGCGGGAGCTGCCACAGCAGTGCAAACTTCATGAAAAATTACAACTCATCGTTACCTGTCGATCAGGTTATAAAATACAAAACAAGCAAACACGGAATGTTGAATGCGCAAGGCGATCCGAATGTTGCGGAATGTGTGAGCTGCCACGGATCCCATGATATTTACTCCGTCAACGATTCGAGAGCACACGTTTACGCAACTAATATTCCTGAGGTATGTGCAAATTGCCACAGCGATTCAAAATTAATGTCCAACTACGGTTTACCTAGCGATCAATATGAATCATACGTAAACAGTGTGCATGGCATGGCTTTGCTTGAGAAGGAAGACATCAGCGCTCCTTCCTGTAATGATTGCCATGGTAACCATGGTGCAGTTCCTCCAGGCGTCGAATCAATTTCTAAAGTTTGCGGAAGCTGCCATGTACTTAATATGGAACTGTTTGAAAAAAGTCCTCATCAAAAAGCATTTGATGAAAATGATTTTCCAGAATGCGAAACCTGTCATGGTAATCATCAAATAAGATACGTTACCGATAACATGGTTGGAACCCAGGAATCTGCTGTCTGTATGGATTGCCATAGTAATGAAAAGGATGATAAGGGATATTTAGTAGCAGGTGAAATGAAGTTGCTTATTGACAGCCTTAAACATGAAGATAAAGAAACAAAAGAAATTTTAAGTGATGCTACTCAAAAAGGTATGGATATATCGGATGCAGAATTTTTATTAAAAGATGTACGGCAGGTCCTTATTCAAACAAGAACTTCTATCCATACATTTAACCTGGATAAATTTAAAGAATCAATCAATCCGGGTTTTGAAATGATTAGCAAAGTCAAACAGGAAGGCATTTCTGCTGTTGATGATTATTATTTTCGTCGTTTAGGCTTAGGCATATCAACTATTATAGTAACGTTTCTTGTAATAGGATTATATTTTAAGATCAGGAAGATGGAGAATAAAACATAATCAGCAAAATCAATGGTACGGAAAAGAAAGAATATTATTTTGATAATTCACATTGCACATTTATAGATCAGTCATGTTGGTTCTGCTCATATTAGGAAGACCAGGATTAAGAATGACTTTATGTGTAAAATAATTAATAGTAAAATCGTAAGGTAAAATCCTATGGATTCATCCTCTGATAATTCTGCACTAAATGAGATCTTAAATTATTTAAGAAACATTGATGACAGGGTTTCCAAGATTGAAGAAAGAATTAATATTCAACCTTCATCTGTCGAATCAACTGAACCCATAATTCAAGAATCACAAGTTGAAATTAAAAAAGTGACGAGGGATTGGAAGAAAGGATTGGTCAATTCTGGCTGCCGCGCATAGGAATTGTTGTATTCATTGTCGGTTTTGCATTTTTTCTCATACTTCCCCATGAAGGTCTGCCTGCTATCTTACCTTCATTATTGGGCTATTTTTTTACTGCCGTTTTATTTGGATTATCAAAGTATTGGAAAAACTCGCTCCCGCTTTTATCAGGTTACCTTATCAGCAGCGGTTTCGTATCGCTTTACCTTAGTTCAATGCGACTTTACTTTTTCGGATTTGAAAAAGCCATCGATAGTTTCACCGTAATAATTATCCTTCTTCTAATTGTTACAGCAGTAAACCTGGTAACAGCATTTCGTAAAAACTCTGCAAATCTTGCAGGGTTGGGAATAACATTAGGTTTAGTTACCGCAATATTAAGCGATAGCTCTTATTTTATCTTTTTGATAATAACTTTAACCTCACTTGTAGTTGTACTATTTAAATTAAAGAACAAGACTAATTTTATTTTATTTTACGGAATAACTCTTGCTTACTTAACTCATCTTATCTGGTTTATAAACAATCCATTTTTAGGAAACTCACTTCAAACGGTTTCCGAGCCGGAAATAAATCTGGTATTCATCCTGATTTACGTGCTTATTTTTTCATTCGCTTATTTATTCTCCGGTAAAGATGAACAGGATGATTTTGTTTCTGCAAGTGCAGCGATGTTTAACACCGGAGCAGGATATGGTCTTTTGGTTTTGATAACATTGCTTACAAGCCCCTCAGTATTTTCGCTTTATCATTTTTTAGCCGCACTAACTTTTCTAGCAATTGCAATTGCTTACTGGATTAAAAAAGAAAACAAATATGCAACGTTCTTCTATGCGATGACCGGTTATGCTGCTTTAAGTATTGCAATAATCGGGCAGTTTGACAAACCGGATTATTTTATCTGACTCTGCTGGCAAAGTTTATTTGTAGTTTCAACTGCTGTGTGGTTCAGATCAAGATTTATTATTGTAGCTAATTTTATAATCTACCTTATGATGTTTTTTGGTTATTTAATTGTCGCTGAATCCGCAGGCGGAATCAGCCTTAGTTTCGGTATAGTAGCCTTGATAAGTGCAAGAATTTTAAACTGGAAGAAAGATCAGTTAGAATTAAAAACCGAACAAATGAGAAACGCATATTTGTTGTCGGCGCTTTTCATCATACCATATGCGCTTTACCAGATGTTCCCGGGCGGTTACGTAAGCTTAACGTGGATCGCTATTGCTATAATTTATTATGCTCTAAGTGTAGTATTAAAGAATGTTAAATATCGATGGATGGCATTAGCGACTTATTTTTTAACCGTTCTTTATGTGTTCATCTATGGTATAACAAGTACTGAGACTTTATTAAAGATCATCTCCTTCTTGGTTCTTGGCGCAACACTAATAATAATTTCTTTAGTCTACACCAGGAAAAAAGGTGAGGGAAAAGCAGAAACGAGTAGCACAAATAATTCAGAGGATTAAAGTTTTTAATTTTTAATTCTATAATTGGTCATGGGACAAAATCAATTAATTCTGATAGTTTAAAACTTTAATTTCTAATTAATCTACGATTTATTTCCCATTTATCCATATGAGAGTGTTGCAGGACTAATTTTTGTCACACTGAACCACCGACTTGTCGGGGTGAAGTGTCTCAAATTCAGTAAGGTTGAGATTCTTCTCCGAAGGAGTCCTTTGGACATTCCGCTCATGTTTGCCAACAACCAGCTCGCTCCATTCAGAATGACATTTCAGACTTTTCCAACACAGACTTTATGGAAATTACCACTTCTACTTTAGTTTAACTAAATTGAATAATTCCTATCGGGAACTTTTTTATTCCTCAATTAGTAAACCACTCAGGTTTGCAAACACAATCAGATTTTATAACTAATAATTTGGAGTAATTAAAATGAAGCAATCATCCATATTTCTGCTAAGCTTTATGTTATCCTTTACCATTCTCAGCAATAAAGCAATATCAAATGCCAGGGTGGAATCAAACATCGTACAACTTGCAATTCTTCTCGATACTTCCAACAGTATGGACGGTCTGATCGATCAGGCAAAAAGCCAGCTATGGAAAATTGTAAATGAGATATCACGATCAAAAAAAGAGGGAGAATCCATCAACCTTTATGTTGCACTTTATGAATATGGCAACGATAACCTTTCATCCGAAGAAGGATTTGTA
>SMVB01204254.1_pt1 | contig 14483 bp, 13 predicted proteins | sample 2456461 | NCBI WGS metagenome assembly SMVB01 (sample SAMN11095934, study PRJNA526329) | marine sediment metagenome | biome: Marine sediment; feature: Surficial sediment; material: Deep marine sediment; isolation source: Hadal surficial sediment | place: Pacific Ocean | collected 2014-05 | depth... | reverse complement strand
TTGCAACAATATGCAGACAACATTACCGACATCGCAGTTAACGATGCCGGCATTATCCGAGACATCGATCGCCCCTCAGATCTGGCTCAACCATGATGCACATTCTCAGCTTGCAAAATAAACCCATATGGCTAGGCTTCGCGCCATGAACCGTGTAAGCAAATTAAGCAATCGCTTCAGCCAGGTGATTGCTGAAGCCAGCCAACCCGAACTCGATGCCATCCGTAATCCCGGGGATCTGTGGCCATTGATGCGCAAAGAAGCGCAGGTAAAAGCCCAGGAAGAACCTATTCTGGGCAGTTACTTCCATGCCACCATCTTGAACCATGGGACCTTCGGCGACGCGCTGAGCTTTCGCCTGGCAAGCAAGCTCGATAACCCGATGTTACCCACCATGCTCATTCGGGATGTCATTGCCGAAGCGATGTCCAATGACGAGACGCTGCTTTCTGCCGCGGAGATTGATGTGCTCGCGACCTTCAGCCGTGACCCGGCTTGCAATGACTTGTCGACACCTTTTTTGTTCTATAAAGGCTTTCACGCCTTACAAGCTCACCGGGTGGCCCATTGGCTGTGGCACCAAGGTCGCAAAACTCTAGCCCAGTTTTTTCAAAATCAAATATCTGTGACCCTGGGCATTGATATTCACCCCGCTGCGCAGATGGGCTCTGGCATTATGTTTGACCATGCAACCGGCATCGTCATCGGTGAAACAGCTGTCGTCGAAGACGACGTTTCCATACTGCATTCTGTGACCTTGGGCGGCACCGGCAAAGACATTGGTGATCGCCATCCGAAAATACGCCAAGGCGTACTTCTGTCTGCCGGTTGCAAAATTATCGGCAACATAGAAGTCGGCAGAAACTCCAAAGTCGGAGCAGGTAGTGTGGTGCTTGAAGACGTACCACCGAATGTGACCGTCGCCGGTGTACCGGCCAAAATTGTCAGTCGCCAACACAATCATATTCCTTCTCATGAGATGGACCAAAGCATCGATTAGCGACGAGTTTAGAAGAAAGACCAGATGGCCGAGACCACCGAACAGATCGCTGAACCGAAGTGCCCGGATTGTGGAGCGCGCGGCAGTGACAAGATTGTCAGCACGCCAAGCCGCGAACGCTCAAAGGTGAAACAACCTTGGTTTTATATCGTGCACTGCGCGGCATGTGGTCATGTCTACAATACGATATCGAAACATAGCTTTACCCAGGCGGTGACGCCTAACTTCGTTTTGCCGAAGCCCAGTTAAGCCTTCTGCCTATCGTCAAAAGCTAGTTGTCCGGGGCTTGATCGTTTTGGCTTGCTCGCGCTGCTAGTTTGGATTTCACACGAGCGATAATTTGCGCCATGGTTTCTGTACTCTGGGCGCCAGGGATCAGAAAGCTGTTTGCAAGGTAGTAGCCGGGGACGCCGCTGATGCCAATGTCGGGTGCTCTGGCGAGTTGTGTCTGGACTTCGTCCAGGGCCTCGTCGCTGTGCAGAAACTCACGTGTGGCTTCTGCAGACAAGCCAACTTCACCCGCCAACTCGACCAGTTGTTCAATATCGCCGACATCGCGGCCATTGCAGAAATAGCCATTGAACAACACCTCTGCCAGCTCATGTTGCACACCATGGGCATAAGCCAACTCCATCAATCGATGTGCCGTCAACGTATTGGGGGTGCGCTTGATTCGATCAAAGCGTAAGTGAATGCCTTCGCTCGTCGCTTCCTGATCGATGCGTTCAGGAATACGCCCGGCATCGGCATCAGCACCGAATCGACGCCGCAGGGATTCGCCGCGGTCAACGCCACCTGGATCAATATTTGGGTAAAGTTGATAAGGTCGCCAGCGCAAATGAACGCCCTCACCAACCCCGGAAGCCAGCACGGAGTCCAACCGGTGCTTACCTATGAAGCACCAGGGACAGACAACATCAGAAAATATTTCAATCTCAAGCACTTTCGCTCATCGTCCTGAATTCAGGACATTCTACTAGATAGAGCCGATGTCACCACGCAACATCTGTTGCAGACGCCGATTGCGACCTTGCTCCTGACGCAACGCAACCTTCAGGTCATGCATTTCTTCGCGACAACTACGCAATTGACTCAGATACGCTGTCTGTTGAATTTCAACGTCGTCCCGGTACTTCGTCCGGGCCTGGTCAAGCTGTTGTGTATGCAAGCGTATCAAGTCTTGTAGCGATAGCTTGCCTGCATCGCCGAAAACCTCATTGAGCTTCGCGCCATATTCAACATTTACAGCAACCTCAGGCACCTGTGCCGACAATGAAAGGAGCGGTTCCTGTTCGTCAAATACGTCTGACGGCTCCAAAACACTGTTATCCACCAGTTCAAATGGTTCCGCCAAAGGCGTAAAGAAATCTTCATCACGATAGCCCGCGGATGACTGCAGCTTGAGTTTGTTTCGAAACAGACACTTTTGAATCTGCTCGAGCCCGTTTTCGTTATCGGGTTCCCACAAGTTAACTGCTTGCCAGGGTACTGAGCATTGCGCTCTAGAAGCCACCCGCACAGGGCCCTGTCCCAAGTCTGGTCCAACACCAGCGTTTCGAACCAAATAACTCAAGGGCAGATTGAAGGTGGGATCGACTGCGCCCTCCTCGTCTATGTTGACCAGGAAAAATGCTGCACCACGCAGATTCAAACCGTTGCCTACCACGCAATAAGCCGCTTTGGTCGAACTCGCGGCGTAACCCTCTAAAGATCGCTGGCCATCCAACAATTCTTCGAACGCGCTGAAGAACATTTCATCCTGAATCTGACCTTCGGCGTTGAACAACATGACCACTTCTTGTTGGCCATCCTGGGACATAAACATGCTCTCCTGATACAGGCAGCGAAAGCCGCCCTCAGGGGCTATTGTAGACCGACCACCAGCGGTGCAATCCGACTCAAGTCACAACGCTAATTGAATGAAAACGTGCGCTCGTCGACATTTTTAACCCGTAGGGGTCAAACGACCTCGGCAGCCGCTGTGGTGAGATGAGATTCTATATCGACATAGCGGAACGCGGCGCGCCCCGGGCCGGCGGATTGAGCCGCTGGCTCGGCGTAGATAAGGGTATCGCCTTTGATGTTGCGAACGTCAACGATCGCATAGTCTGTCTCATCAATTATAAAGTGTCGTCCAACCAGATTATCCACTGAGCCTGCCCCGATATTTCGTCATGGCACCTAGCTTATCAACCCAACCCGACGCTCAGGTATTAGGTTGTAAACACCTCTTTGGCTACGAAATTATGGTCAAATTCACCATTAATCAGATAATTCAACTTCTTGTATTCCTATACATTTCAATAGGTTGCATATCATATCTAGAATGGTATCGAATTTGCATATCTTACCGTACCTGGCTTAACCACTACGGGATGACTGCAAATTGAAAACTGTTCTAATCGCGATATCGGGCATTGTCTTGACGGTCCTGGGTTTTATCGGCCTGGCGCTGCCGTTCCTGCCCGGATTTCTTTTTCTATTCTGCGCGGCGGCATGCTTCGCCAGCCTGTCTCCCACCCTGCATCGTACCCTTTCGCGCCAACCACGCATGGCGCGTTTCTTCAGGCATGTCGATGCCGGCACGGAACTTGATCTTGTATCCAGAATTAAGCTAGCGTTCTGGGCTAGTCTGGAAGCAATCAATCCGCAGCAACAAAAGTGGCATCGCAACAACATAAAAAAATAGCCGTCGTTGGTGCTATCGCTTACGACCAGATAGCGACAACTGCAACGCCTTTGTCCGGCACCACCGAACCCTTGTTGAATTGCAAGCTGACGAGCCTGAACGAAGCTTTTGGCGGTTGTGGCGGCAATATCGCCTACAACCTGGCCGCCCTCGGCAGCCAACCCACGTTGATAACCTGCACCGGCCAGAATGACGATGAACGCTATCTGAGACATTGTGTGCAGCAAGGCATACAGACCGGGACTTTTTTACGCAGCCCCCAGCAACACTGCGCCAGAGCAATCATCATTACCGACCCGGATGGCAGACAATTTACCGGCTTTTCCCCTGGTCCGGTGCCAAGCGTGGCAAGGTGGCGCAAGCATTTAGCCAGCATCGATATGTCCATGATTTCAGTGTTTGTACAAGCACCCTACCCACCTGAGGTTATGCAGACCTCGCTGGAACACGCCGCCAGATTGAAAGACAGACCGCTGAAGATCTGCTGCCCTGGACAATATGCCGATCAGTTGAACTCGAGGCAGATCGACGCCCTCGCGGCGCAATGTGACTGGCTTATCGGCAACGCGCATGAGATCACCTTCCTGCGTGCAAATACCCAGGCGCTGTCAGATAAGCTAGTGATCCAAACCAATGGCGCCTCACCCATCCAAGTCACCTATCCCGACGGCACAACCAGCCAGCACAAGGTTCCCGCCTCGACGCGGAACACAGATCCCACAGGATGCGGCGATGCCTTTATTGCAGCCATTGCCCATCATGTTGCCAGCGTCGGTGAGGCTGACTGGCACGATATTCTGCCTCAGGCAATTGCTGTGGGTAACAACAGCGCCGCTGCATGTCTGCGCTGTTCTGGCGCACAGCAACATTCTCTATCTCATCTGGTAACACAATGAGCAACCCTTTGTGGCGCGACCTACCCCGTTTTGAACTTGGTCACTGGCCTACACCGCTGGAACCCCTGGAACGTTTGTCAGAAGAACTGGGTGGCCCCAGAATCTGGGTCAAACGCGACGACTGCTCCGGCCTGGCTTTCGGCGGCAACAAGACCCGTAAATTGGAATTTCTCATCGGTGATGCACTCGCTAAAGGCGCAGATACCGTGGTGACTTTTGGGGCCGTACAATCCAATCACGCCCGCCAGACGGCGGCGGCGTGCGCCAAGGCCGGGCTGGCCTGTCACCAGGTGCTCAGCCGTCAGGTAAGCAGCAGCGACGCTGATTACGAAAGCGGCGGCAACATTATGCTGGGGCATCTGCTGCACGCCGAACAGCATTTTGTGGCACCTGAAGATGCAACGCAATACAGCAAAAACCTGCTGGCCGAACTAAAGCAGAACGGACGCCAGACCTATGTTGTCCCGGCTGGGGGTTCGAATGCTTTGGGCGCTCTAGGCTATGCGGTCTGCGCTCAAGAGTTACAACAACAGACCCGACAAGCTGGCATCGAGCTTGCGCATGTCATACACGCGTCGTCTTCAGCCGGTACCCAGGCCGGATTGCTGTTTGGCTTCGACCAACTCGGTATCAGCGCCGAAGTGATGGGCATCAATGTCTATCATCCGGACCCGGCAAACCTGCACGCCCGGGTGCAAACGTTGGTTGCAGAAATGACCACTCTTTATGCAGACAAACAATCCAACACCCCGCCTGTGGTCAACGTCAACCACGCTTATATCGGTGAAGGGTACGGCCAACCGACCGAGGCATGCGTGGAGGCAATTCGCCTGGTTGCCTCGTTGGAAGGACTGCTATTTGACCCGGTCTATTCCGGCAAGGCACTGGCGGCAATGATCGATCAGGTCACCCTGGGTAATTTCCGCGATGCTGAGGATGTGCTGTTGATTCACACCGGTGGCACACCGGTCCTGCATGTCTATCGTCAGCAGTTTGCCTGAGCGGAAATCAGACGAAGCGGCTGGTTAAACTACCCAGCGTGCCAAAATCAACATGTATGACATCTCCCGGCACCACACTGACCGGCCGGGTAAACGATCCTGAGAGGATCACCTCACCCGCTTTCAGCTCTATGCCATGTTCGGCAAATCGCCTGGCCAGCCACAGCACGCCATTGGCTGGATGGTTCAATACAGCAGCCGATACGCCGGACTCCTCGATCACCCCATTCTTGTAAAGTAACGCCGCCACCCAGCGCATATCAATGCTATCCGGTTTCACCGGGCGCCCACCCAACACAATACCGGCATTGGCTGCGTTGTCGCTCACGGTATCCAACACGCCACGGGCTTTGCCAGTGTTTGGATCAACCCGATGAGTTCTGGCAGCGATCAACTCGATGGCAGGCACCACATAGTCGGTTTTCTTGATCACGTCGGTAAAAGTAATCTGCTCGCCGATCAAGTCTGCGCCCAGCACAAAAGCAAGTTCAACTTCTACGCGCAGATCGGTAAACCTCGCCACTTCGATATCAGCGCCATCGTCAAATAACATATCGTCCAACAGAGTGCCGAAGTCAGGCTCATCGATTTGCATAACCTGTTGCATGGCGCGGGAGGTCAGACCTACTTTGCGTCCAAGCACCCGGCGACCCTCGGCCAGCTTCATATCGACCCAGGCTTGTTGCACGGCGTAGGCGTCTGCCAGGTCCATGCCCGGATAAGTGATGGATATCGACTCAATCTGAACACGGCGTTGCTCCGCGCTATGCAAAGACTGCGCGGCGGCCTGTATCTGTTGTTCTGTTAGCAAGACTTCATCCCTCTTCAAGTAAACCAAAAACACGTAAATCCGCCACAAACCAAGGTGTGAAATCGGCTGGTCTTGCCGCCACCCAGGAGCCGATCTCGTTCATCGAAAGGTAGCGCACCTGCGCCACCTCCACCGGGTCCGGTGCCAGTGCGCCGCTGTATATGCCACGAAACGCTTGCTGAATTTCCCGGTCGGCATAATCATCGCCCACCACTTCAACCCAGCGTTCCTGCCCTAGGCTTGTAAGTGTCAAACCGTGAATACCCAGCTCTTCGAATAGCCCACGATGCGCGCCCGCCAGATATTCCTCACCAGGCTGCAGATGCTCACCGACGCTATAATCCCACAATGAGGCATACAGATCTTTGTTCGTCGCACGACGCTGCAGCAACAAATCACCCCCGGCATCGAAGACAAAAACCTGTACCGACTTGTGCCACAAACCAAGCCTGTGTACATCCTGTCTGGGGACCAGATCTCCCGCACGACCCTGCCGATCGTAGGTGGTAAACAGTTCCAATCGAAATCCTCAGTGTCTATGCTAGAGCAACTTATGCATTGACCCTATCGAGAGCCGTATGAAAAGCATACCCACCTACTGCCGAATCTGTGAGCCCCAATGTGCCATGATTGCACAGGTTGATGATAGCGCTACAGACGCAGAGCAGGTAATCAAGCTGGTCCCCGACAAGAGCCACCCGGTGCACAAAGGCTTTGCCTGCCACAAGGGTTTAAATTTCGTCGAACTGCATAACGACCCAGATCGGATCAATTTTCCCCAGCTTAGAGTCAATGCAAAAAACAGTGCCTACCCTGAATTCGAACGTATCAGCTGGGACGAGGCCATCGACGGTATCGCTGCCCGCATACAAGCTTTGCAGGCGGCCCATGGTCCAGATGCTTTAGGACTTTATACGGGTAATCCGTCTGCCTTCAACAGCACCGCACGGGATGCGGTGCGGACATTTGCCCGCGCCACGGGCATAAAATATTCCTTTGGCTCCGGCACCCAGGACTGCACCAACAAGTTCGCAGCTTCTGAAGCAGTATTCGGGACGGCCAACCTGCATCCCATTCCAGATTTCAAACATACCAACTATCTGTTGAGCCTCGGCTCAAACCCGAAGATCTCTCACGTCAGTTTCGTGCACATGACCAACCCGATGGCGGCATTGCGTGACATTGTCAGTCGCGGTGGCAAGGTCCGACACGTCAATCCGCGGAAAATTGAGTCCGCCAGCAAGGCCACCGGCGACGTCGTGCAAATCAAACCAGATACAGATGTATATTTCCTTGCCGCACTTATTCACGAGATCCGGGAGCAAGGTCTTTGCGACGATGCCTGGATTGTCGAGCATGCCCGCAACATCGACCATTTGTGGCGTTTCATAGACGACTACTCCGCTGAAAAAGTCGCTTCGGTGGTTGGCATTACCGCTGCAGAAATTGCCGTCATCGCAGAAGAATTCGCCAGCGCAGATGGCGCCAGCGTACACATGTCCACCGGGGTCAATATGGGGCGGCAAGGCACCTTGGCCTATTGGTTGGTGCAAATGCTGAGTCTGGTGACCGGCAATCTGGGCAAACGCGGAGGCAACCTCTACTCGCCGGGCTACTTTCCAGCGGCAGCTGTGGGCAAGCCAAAAACAGACGACCCTTTCTACACATCGACGTTCGGCGATATGAGACGGGTGTTAGGCAGCCTGCCGGGCAATCTGTTGGTGGAACATATTGAATCCGGACTGATCAAAGGTCTGGTTTGCATGTCCGGCAACCCGGTACTGTCCATGGCGGGTGAGCCGAAGCTGAAGGAAGCATTCAAGAAACTTGAACTGCTGGTGGTCATAGACATCTATCCAAACGCGACATCGCTGCATGCCGATTACCTGCTGCCAACCACAGACTGGCTTGAGCGCGCCGATGTGAATACATTGTCTTTAGGCTTTCAACCGGAACCCTACGTCCAATATACGCCGGCGGTAGTCGCTGCCAAATTTGAACGCCAACCTGAATGGTGGATCTATGCACGTTTGATGCAGGGTTTAGGCTTTCCTTCTGAGCTGGACCAGGCTGATTACGATCCGATGGCGAAGATCGATCACAAGTTGGCAAAGGGCAACTTGTCCCTCGCTCAACTCAAATCTCAGCCAGGCTATACCGTTCGCCTGCCCGACCCTGAACCGGAGTTGTTGTTCAGCATCGGCGTGCAGCACACTGACCAACGAGTTGATTGCTACCCCGAACTCATTGCCCGTGGCACCACAACCTGTCAGCAGATCTTTGCCGAACTGCAAGCCGAAACAGACGACATCTTGAAGTTGATCTCGTTGCGTACCAACTACATGGTAAATAGCTGGATGCATAACTTACCTTCGCTGAAACGCGAAGTCGCATTGGACAATCCTCTGCACGTCCATCCGGTGGACGCAAAACGTCTGAACCTGCATGAAGGGGATGAAGTGGCGGTGGTATCCGATCACGGTGAAATCATCGCCAACGTCGTTGCCGATGACGACTTACGACCCGGTGTGGTGGCGATGACACATGGCTGGGGCCATGCTGGCAATACACGTTTGAGCCTCGCCAGCAATCACCCCGGAACCAATGTAAACACGTTGCTGCCAACCGGTCCTGGTAGCTTCGATCCGCTCAGCAACATGAGTTTCATGACCGGTATAGCCGTGAAGATAAGCGCGCTCTAGGAACCCACCTTGAGCGCGTTGGCCAAGCCAGAATATCGCGGCTGATCAATGGCAACCTGATTAACCACACTCTGGCGCAGATGTTCACCCAGAGCGGGGGCATCCAGCGCGATGCTGCCATCGCGTAGACCATGTACCAACTGCCAGCGCAAATCGGTAAGCGTTGCCTCACGACCCATCAAATGCTGCAAGCGCGCGTGTTCGTCCGCCCTCGCCATGCTACCTGAAGACGCGTCGCGCAATACAATATCCAGCGAATTTGCTGCTACCCGGGCGAGGAAGTTCGTGCGCCCGGCGGTTTCGCTCATGACATCATCGCGCAAGAAGTCCCGCACGCTGATCAACAGTTCATCCAGGCGCGGCATATCGGTGTCAGGAGCCGACTCTGCAGCATCGAGCAATGATACGGCGCCAGGGATGAGTAGATTCACACAGTCGACCTGACACTCGGAAGAACGGCGGCCGATCGCCGGGCGCTCCACCGTCTGGTCTGGACCGGTTCGATAATGCTCGGCCATGCCTAAGCAACCGATGGCCCACCAGAATGATCCGAACACCTCCCAGAATTTAACCTTTTGCCGGTCGACAGGCTCACCTGAGACACTTTCATAACCGGCAAACAGGTCCTCGTAAGTACCGAAGCCACCCACCGGCAAATCGGAGCGGCCAAAACGCCAGGAATTTGTGCATATCCACCCCAGGTCGCGCATCGGGTCGCCTATGTGCGCAACCTCCCAATCCAGCACAGCAACGATCCCCTCAGGGGCAAACATGATGTTGCCGTTACGGAAATCGTTATGTACCAGGGCTGGGGTAAAGCCGTCCGGTAAATTCTCAAGCAACCATCGACCGGCAAAATCGATCATCGGCTGGGGCGTTTCAAACAGGCGATATCGCTCCCAGGTCTGCTCAACATAGGCCGCCGGATCAATCACGTCGAGACGTTGCTCAAGACCGGTTGCCGCTAGATCGATAGCGTGTATTTTGGCTAATATTTCGCCGCTTAAATACGCCAACCGCGGTCGGATCTCATCGAGCTCTTCAGCACGAACCACACGGGCACCCAGCGCAATGCCTTCGAGCCACTCCATGATAAAACCATCGCCGAGATCATCTTCGTCGGTGAGCACATGGAAAATTTCCGGCTCGGGCACACCGACGTCCCGTGCGCTACGCATCAGCAACGCTTCTACATCCAAGCCAGGATGACCCGGTGTCGGCTCAACCTTGACGCCGCCTGGCGCTCGTCGCATCGCCAGCAAACGCGGACCTTCACTGGACTCAATCTCCAGACGATAAGTTTCCTGGCTGGCGCCACCGGACAGGCGTTCCACCTTGGCGAGCACCTCGAAACCAGGCAGGGAGCGAGCCAGGGTCGCGCGCAATTTGTCGTCAAACGCACTCATTGAAGACTAATCCTCTCTAACGCCTTTAGGTGCCTTCTGGCTCATGAAGCCAAACATATAGCCGGCAACCCGGCGCATCTGAATCTCTTCTGCACCTTCGGTAATGCGATATCGACGATGGTGGCGATAGATGTGCTCAAAGGGCTTATGGCGTGAATAACCCATCCCTCCATGAACTTGCATGGCTCGATCAGCCGCATCGCAACACAACCGATTGGCGATGTAGTTACACATTGAGACTTTATCCGAGACCGAAAACGCACCGTCTTTGTCCATTTGCCATGCGGTTTTGTGGATCAGTGCGCGCAGCATTTCACATTGTGTCTGGAGTTCCACCAGCGGAAACTGAATACCTTGATTGGTCGATAACTTTTTACCGAAAGGCGCGCGTTCACCGGCATATTTCACCGACTCAGTCACGCAGTATTGCGCCGCTCCCAATGATGAGGCCGCCTGCCGAATACGGTTTTCATTGAAAAAATGTTGCACCACCTGCAGCCCACGACCTTCACCGCCGAAAATAGCATCGTTCGGCACCCGCACATCCTTCATTGAAATGCGTCCGTGGTCGGTTGGCATATTGAATGTCCAAAGCATTTCCTCAAGCTTGAAACCATCTGCGTCCGTCGGGGTGAGGAAGCAGGTGATACCTTCACCATCTCCGGCATTGCCGCTGGTGCGGGCAAAGATAAGATCGTATTTTGCTTTGTGAATCCCGGTATTCCAGGTTTTCTCGCCGTTGATGACCCATTCGTCGCCGTCGCGCACCGCACTGGTTTCCATATGGGTGACATCAGATCCATGTTCCGGCTCGGTTATGCCAAACGCAAAACCACGCCGACCTTCAGCCAGGTCGTCTATCCAGTCAGCTTTTTGCGCTTCGGTGCCGTAGCGATCCATCAGCAGCAGCCCGACATTGTTGCCGACGATGGAATGCTCGGTCTGCAGATCGTTATGCAGGCCCAGGCCCTTAGCCGCAAGATGTTCACGGATAATTGCCATATCAAGATTAGAGCCTGCCTGCCCACCGTATTGCTTCGGCGCCGCGTAACGGTAATGACCGGCGGCATCTGCGAGACGTCTAGCCTTGTGCAGCAATGCCTCCCACTCTTCGTTAGGCAGGCCACCTCGATCCCAATCAGTACGCGCGTCTTCGCGGCGGTAATCGAAGAAGCGGTTGTTATCGTTCTCCATCTGCAGCGGTAAAATTTCAGCTTCGATAAAGTCATCCAGCACTTGCAGATAATTCTGCAGCTTCTGTGGTATATCAAAATCCATTAGGTTTTCTCCCTATCTATTTGTTTTAAATGACTATTCCAATCTATCAATTTTGTCATTCTGCACTGAGCTCGCCCTGTATTGTCTGCGCCAACGGGATGTCCACTGCGGCATCCAGATTACCTTTACCGGGCACATAGTTCACTTCCAAGCGCGTGCCACAGGGGTCTTCAAACAAAACCGAATAATATCCTGGCGCCCAATCGTCCTCTGCAGGTGGATGGACCAACCGCCCACCCATCGGTTCGATCAACGCGGCCAACAAATCCACTGAATTCCGGTTGCGCGCCCTGAAACACAAATGGTGTAAGCCAGCGTGATACTGGTCAAATTCCGCATCGGCGTGCCCCGCTCTTATGCCCACGCCGGTGCGTGCACCCACACAATAGTATAGCTCCGGGGTATCGACCAGACATTGCATGCCGAATGCGGCCAACATTTTTTCGTAGAACGGTTTCACCCGACCCATGTCCTGCACGGTGATATAGATGTGGGCGATGCCATTGATGTCGATACTCATGCGTTACCTGGCTGCGCCAATCCCCAGTTTATAGCGCCGGTGATAAAGGCCTGATATGCCACTTCCTGATAGCTTTCCGACGTGTGGCCCATGGCGTTGTAAAATACCCGGCCAGCACCGACCTGATGCCACCATACCAACGGGTGGTCCTCCCCCATCGGGCTTTTTTCGGCATCGTAGCTGGACTCATCAATGCTGATGAGCACATTTACCCGCGACCGCGGGCTGCTGGAAAAATTGTACCACTCATCACGCCTTTGCCAGGTTGCAGCCAGGTGTTCGGTGGCGGGATGATGAGGGTCTTCGATCTTTAAAGTTGCCTGCTGAATGTGCCTGTCCATCGGGTGATCGACAAACTGGGCGCGCAGTAACTGTTGCAGATACCAGGACCATGCGTAACTGTTGTCACCGCCCGCTGCGTGGAATGCCAGTACTGTGCCACCGTTTTCCAAATAAGCCTGCAGGGCTTCTCGCTGGGTTGTATTCCAGGTGGTGCCGCTTTTGTGGTTGAGAATGATGAGACGAAAGCGCGCCAGTTGGCGGTCATTGAAGATCGCGCCATTTTCCGTGTGGTAAAACTGCCAGCCGTTGGTCAGACCGAGCGCATCCAACATCGATCGACTCGCATCGATACTCTGATGATGGCGAAAACCGTTGGTTTTGGAAAAACTTAAAATGGGCACCACACCCAGGTCTACCGCAAGTTCAGGCGGCACATTATCCAGCGCAGGTGCACGGAACATTTGCGGTTGATTATACGCGGCCCAGATAGTCAGACGGTACTGGTAGCCAACGCCAATCAGCACCAGCAAGACCCCGACCATGATCAGCCACTTTTTCATCGACCTTAAATCACCCCTGCGCGCAGCTGGGCGACCGCATAATTTGCCGCTCGTGCGGTCAGCGCCATATAAGTTAATGAGGGATTGACGCAGGACGAAGAAGTCATGCAGGCACCATCTGTAACAAACAGATTAGCTGCCGCATGGGCCTGGTTGTGCGCGTTCAATACGGATGTCTGCGGGTCGTGGCCCATGCGCGCCGTGCCCATTTCATGTATCGCCGCACCGCCGATCATGGGTGCATCGTAAGTTGTCACTTGTTGTGCACCGGCCTTGATGAGCATTTCCTCGGCCTGTTGTATGAGATCGATGCGCTGACGCCGTTCGTTCTCCCCAAATTCAAAGTTAAATGTCACCTGGGGCATGCCGTAACTATCTTTCTTAGTCGGATGCAGACTCACTGTGTTACCCGCATAGGGGAGAACCTCACCGAAACCGGCCAAACGGAACATCCAGGGGCCGGGTTTACGCAGCGAGTTTTTAAATTTCACACCGAAGCCCTTGGTTGATTTCGCCTGGCTCGACCAGGACAACCTTTGCGCACCACCCTGATAGCCATAACCACGCAAGAAATCGACATCGCGCTGTGCGCCAAGATTTCGAAACCGAGGTATGTAAATGCCGTTGGGGCGAAAGCCGTAAGGGTAATATTCCTCATACCCCGGGAACACACCTTGCGCACCTGCTGCATAGGTATGGTCCATGAGATAGTGGCCTAGAGACCCGCCTCCGTCAGCGAAAGGCCTGGTACCCGATGCGTCCGCAGAATTGAGCAATATCTGGGTACTGCCAACGGTGGATGCGCATAAGAACACCAGCTTGGCGCGAACCTTGAAGCGTTGCCTGGTCTGGGTGTCTATCACCTTAACGGCCGCAACACGCTTGAGTTGCGCATCGTATTCCAGCCCTTCAACCAGGGCGTGTGGACGCAATTGCAAATTGCCTGTGGCCTGCGCCGCTGGCAGCGTGCTCGACAACGAACTGAAATAGGAACCCGTTGAACAACCACGATGGCAGGGGCCGCAATAATGACAGGCCCCACGACCATTAAGCGGTTCGGTTAACGTCGCGGTGCGCCCGATTGTCATCACGCGCCCGGGGTAGTTGTCTTTGATCGAACCGGCAACCAGGTCCTCGATCACATTAAGTTGCATCGGTTTTTGAAATTCACTGTCTGGTAAATGCGCTAAACCCAGCGCCTCGCCACTGACCCCGATAAATTTTTCCACATGGCTGTACCACGGCTCGATATCGGCATATCGAATTGGCCAATCGACAGCCACGCCTTCATTCTTATTGGCGGCGAAGTCGAGATCGCTCCAACGATAAGCCTGTCTG
>SMVB01243608.1_pt1 | contig 14484 bp, 10 predicted proteins | sample 2456461 | NCBI WGS metagenome assembly SMVB01 (sample SAMN11095934, study PRJNA526329) | marine sediment metagenome | biome: Marine sediment; feature: Surficial sediment; material: Deep marine sediment; isolation source: Hadal surficial sediment | place: Pacific Ocean | collected 2014-05 | depth... | reverse complement strand
GCTCGCGCATTCGTTGGATCGGAAGTAACACATTCATGATGGCCTCCTCCCCTTAGTCCGAGTCGTCGCGCAACGGCTATTACACCCGATACCGGGCCTAGTCTGCCACGTCACAATGAGCTCACAAGAGTCGGCTCCACGTTGGCAAGAGAATACGAACCCGAGGAAGACCAGTAGCTTGCGCTCTAGCGACCGGCAGGGAGCGGCACAGAGCGGCATCCAGCGGCACCGGATACGGCAGACGGCACCCAGGTGGCACCAGAATCCAGGGGGGCCTTGGGGCGGGGCGGGGCTTCGATTGAAGCCGACAGTCCCCCAGGCACAACGCTTTGGACAAAGGCTGTCTCTCAGATTTTCTTGAGACAAAAGGGCGGAGGGGACAGGGCAATTAAGCTGCGTTCTCGCTCAATGTCCGGGTATGGGGCGTTATGTCAAGTCCCGTCGGGGGCCTGCGGCGGGGGCCCGCCCTGCGGTAGGCTCCGCGCGATGGGCTCCCGGGGTCGTTCCTTCGACGAGGTCGCGCGCGGGCTGCAGGGCGAGCTCGAGGCGACGCTGGCGCCGCAGCTCGCAGGCGAGCGCGAGTGCGCGCTCTTCGATTTTCCCAACTACGCGAACGTCGGCGACAACCTGATCTGGCTGGGGACGAGACGAGTGCTTGCGGAACACGGGATCCGCTGCGTCTACTCGTCGGAGATGCGTCGCTTCTCGGAGCCGGCGCTTCGGAGGCGGCTGGCGAAGGGCGGATTGATCGTACTCACGGGCGGCGGAAATTTTGGCGATCTGTGGCCCGGGCCGCGAAAGTTCCGGGAGTGGGTTCTCGGGCACCTTCGCGACTACCGCATCCTCCAGCTTCCGCAGTCGATCTGCTTCGAGGAGCTCGAGCCTCTCGAGCACATGCGCGGGTTGCTGCACGCCCACCCCGATTTCAGGCTGATGGTGCGAGATCTTCCCAGCCTGGAGATCGCCGAGCGCGAGCTCGGCGTGCCCGCGACGCTCTGCCCGGACATGGCCTTCGCGTTGGGACCGCTCCCCGGTCGCCCGACGCCGAGCCGGGACGTGTCCTTCGTCATCCGCACGGACAAGGAATCGGCGCTCGGCGAGCCGCCGCCCGAGGTGGCGGCGGAGTGCACGGATTGGCTCGACAGGACTCCCGGACTCGTGCGGAGTGTCTACAAGGAGGTCGTGCGCTGGGTCAGACGCCATCCTCGACACGCGGGCCTCGCAATGCAGATCCTTCCCAGCCTTCAGGACACGCGCGCAAGACAACGTCTTCGCCGCGGGTCGGAGCTGCTCGGCCGCGGCGAGGTGGCGGTCACCGATCGGTTGCACGGCCACATCCTGTGTGTCCTGCTCGGCATTCCCCACGTGTGCCTGGACAACGAGAACGGGAAGGTGCGAGCTTTCCACGAGCGCTGGACCGGGGACATGGAGCAGGTGGTATTCGCGGATTCGTGGCAGGATGCGCTCCGCTGCGCGGCGTCCTTGAGAGATGGCGCTTGTCGGTGATCGCCCTGGTGAGCGGCGGTAATCCGCTCGAGCCGCACGGCGGCCATCACACCCTGGTGCGTGCCCACGCCCGGGCGGCCCGGCGGGCGGGCTTCGACGTCCACGTGTTCTGGCTCGGCTCGCGCGATCAAGTGCGCGAGACCGAGATCGGCTGTCTGCATGAGGTGGCTTCGGGTCTGCTCGCTTCCGGCTGGCCGGCGCCGCGCATCTCCTGGATACCCCTTCACGCACGCCGATTGCGGGCAGCACTGCTCGCCTTCGCGCTTGCAGCCAGGGAGCCCGTGATCCTGCACGGCTTCTCGCTCTGGGCCGCTGTTGCGGTGCAGGCCGCGGCGGTCGCGCGCGGCCGTGGCCGCCGAGTCCCGGTCGTGGCAAGCCTCTACACGGCAATAGAGCACGAGACGGCGGCGATGGCTGCGGCCGCCACGGAGCAGACGGCTCGCGCCACGCGGCTCTGGTACCGCGCGCATCATCTCAGGGCGCGCGTCGTCTCCGCGCGCCTGGAGCGCGCGATCCTGCGCCAGGCGGATCGCGTCTGGGTGAATTACGCGACGCTGGAGGAGGAGCTTCGCCACCGGCATCCGGAGACCGCGAATCTCACCCGGGTTCCCTACGCCTCGGAGTCCGTATTCCTCGCTCGCGGGAGCGAGGGGGCTGGCCGAAGGTCCGGGCCTCCGCGTATCGTCTGCGTTTCCCGCTACGACCCGCGCAAGGGAATCGACGTGTTGCTCCAGGCGCTGGCGCGCGTGCAGGAATCGGGCCTGCAATTTCACGCCAGCCTGGTGGGACACGGAAAGCTGGAGCGCAGCCTCGATCGATTGCGTCGCGAGCTGGGCCTCGATGCTCAGGTGGAGATCACGGGACGCGTCCCCGACTCACGCGGGTATCTGAGGCATGCGGACATCTTCGCGTTGCCATCGCTTCAAGAGGGCAGCGGGTCGCTGTCGATGTTAGAGGCCATGCAGGAGGGGTGCGCGGTGGTCGCGTCGCGTGTCGACGGCATTCCCGAAGACGTGGACGACGGCGTGCACGCGCTGCTGGTCCCTCCAGGTGATATCGCCCAGCTCGCGCGCGCCCTCGCCCGCGTCTTGACGGATCCTCTGCTGCGGGAGCGGCTCGCGGCTGCGGCACGGCGGCGACTCGACGAACGCTTCTCAGCCGGGGCGATGGTCGAAGCTGTCGCGAAGGGCTACGCAGAGCTCGGCGTGCACCCCAACCGGGCCCCGGACGCGCGCGACTGATGCGCGAGGTCCGACTCCTGCCTCCGGAGCTTCGGGGGCGCGAGGTCCACTTCCGTTGGCAGGTGACCCCTGCATCGCCGCTCTACGAACGCCAGCACTTCCGGCTCCGGTTTCCGGAGGCTGTCGAGCTCGCGCGTGTTCCGGATGCGTTGTGGTGGTGGCTGATGCTTCTCTGCCTGCACCCGCATTGGGTATTGCTGCGACCGTGCCGGGTGCACATTCCCGTTGCCCTCGGCGCGGGAGAGTGCGAATTCTGGGAGCGTCTCCTCGTGAGCTACGCCGATACGCTCGAGAGCTACCGCGCCAATGCGGAGCGGGATTTCGATTCGCGCGTGGAGATCGTCGCCGCTGGTGCTCCGCTCGAGCCCCTCGAGCGCTTCGAGGACACGGGCCGTTTCGCGGCGGCGGTGAGTGGCGGCAAGGACGGGCTGGTGCAGGCCGGAATCCTGCGCGAGCTCTCGCGCGATCCGCTGCTGGTGGCGGTGACGTCTCCGCTTCCCGGACTCGAAGATCACCAGACCACTCGGCGGCGACGTGTCTTCGATGCACTGGCAGCGCTCCCGAACGCGCGCTTCATCGAGGTCGAGAGCGACTTCCGGAGCACCTGGGACAACACCTACTCACGTGGCCTCGGCTACCCCGTGAGTGTGAACGAGATCACGGACACCTTTCTCTACAGTGCGGTCACGATCGCCGTTGGGGTTGCGTGCGGCGCCAGCGGGTTCTTCCTCGCCTCCGAGAACGAGGTCTCCGAGAACCTCGAGATCGGCGGTCGCCTCGTGCAGCATCCCCACTTCATGTACGGCGCCGTGGTGCAGGGAGCTCTCGATCGCTGGCTCGGCCGCTCGGGGCGCGGCTACGGTTCGCTGATCGCGTCGCTGCACAGCGCCCAGGTGCAGGAGCTCCTGACCACGCGCTACTCCGAGCTGAGCCCCCTCCAGTACTCGTGCTGGCGCGCGCGCGGCTCGGGAGCCGCCTGCAGCCGTTGCAGCCAGTGTTTCCGCTTGGCGCTGGAGTGCCTGCGCTGCGGCGGGTCGCCGTCGGACCAGGGAGTGAACCTGGCCAAGGCCTTCGCGTCGGCGCGCTGGCGCCCGGAGTGGGAGGAGCGGAGTTCAGTGAATCCGCGCTCGCTGGTGGGGCGCCGCTTTCACGATCAGATACTGCGTTCGATGCAGATGGTGGAGCCGAAACAGGTCTGGGGAGAGATCCTCCGCGGGCGCCCGTGGGAGCTGTTGCGAGCACGCGGCTGGCGCGCGATTCGGCGTCATCGCGTGCTGCGTGAGGCGGCGCTCACGCAGCCGCAGATCACCGCGCCGGGGTACCGCGCCGATTTTGCGAGTTCGATTCCGGAATCGCTGCGCGCCGGGGCGCTGCAGATCTTCGACGAGCACTTCGAGCGGGAAGATCCGGCCGGCTACTCCGGAGCCCTCGGGCGCACGCGAGCCGCAATCGCCCACATCGCGGCGCCGCTGGCGCCCTAATCGACGACGCCTTCCTGGCACCAGATTTCCCAGCTCCAGCGCGATCCGTGTTCGCGGTACCAGGAAATCGTTCGCTCGAGCCCCAGCTTGAGGCTGAGCTCCGGACGCCAACCCGTGGCCTGGTGGATGCGCCTGGCGTCGCAGCGGAAGTCCTCGATCTCGAAGCGGCGCATTCGTTTGGGATCCGAGCGCAGCTGGACGTCGTCGCGCCCCATGATCGCCGCGCACAGCATCACCAGCGAGGCCATGTCGATGGATTTACCGCTGCCGATGTTGGTCGCCTCGCCGTTCGGAAGATCCGAGGCCATCAGCGCCATCAGTCCGCGCACGGTGTCGTCCACGTAGGTGAGGTCGCGGCGCGCACGCAGCTCTCCCAGCATCACCTCCCGACCTCGATCGAGCTGGCGGATGATCTCCGGGACGACGTAGGGCTGCGTCTCGCGAGGGCCGTAGCAATTGAAGATGCGGCCGATGACCACGGGCACGTCGTGCTCGAGGTGGAAGGTGTGGCAGAGGCGATCGGCGGCGAGCTTCGTCACGGCGTAGGTGTTGACGGGTGCGAGCGGCGCGTCCTCCCGGATCGGCTGCTCGACCACGCGGCCATAGACTTCGGTGGACGACACGTAGAGCATCCGCTCCAGACCGAAGCGCGCCGCCGCGCGCAGCACACTGAGTGTCCCGTCTACGTTCACGCGTACGAAGCGCTCGGGCTGCCGGTAGGCGCTGGGAACGAAGGTGTCCCCCACCAGGTGATACAGATGCTGCGGCCTGAACTCCCGGAACACTCTCGCGAGCAGCTCCGCGTCGTTCACGTCTCCTTCGACGAATCGGATCGAATCGCGAACCGAGGCGAGATTCTCCAGCGGCCCGCTCAGGTGGTTGTCCACCACCGAGACCTCGCACCCGTCTTCGAGTAGCCGGCGCACCAGACTGCTCCCGACGAAGCCCGCGCCCCCGGTCACCAGGATCCGATCACTCAATCCTCGTCCCTCACGAACTCGCCAACGTTTCCACCACCCGCAACACATCGCCATCGGACAGGTCGCCGCCCGAGGGCAGCAACAGACCGCGCGAGGCCAGATCTTCGGCCACCGGGAAGGCTCCGGCCAGCTCCGTAGCGCGCTCGAAGCAAGGCTGGGCGTGGACCGGCGTGAAGAAGGGACGGGTCTCGATCTGCTCCGCCTCGAGTCGGCTTCGCAGCGCGTCGCGTTTCTCGCCGTACTCGTCCTCGACCAGCACGCCCACCATCCAATCCGAGCCCACCCGGTCCTCCGGTCGCCGAGCGAAGTGCAGTCCCGCCAGCTCGGCCAGCCCCTCGCGGTAGAGCTCGGCGTTGCGGTGGCGGCGGGCGAGCAGCGCCTCGATGTTGGCGAGCTGCGAGCGCCCGAGTGCGGCCTGGAGGCTCGGGAGGCGGTAGTTGTAGCCGACCTCCGCGTAGGTGTAGTGGCGCCCGGGGATGCGGCCGAGATCCTTCAAGCGCCGGGCGCGCTCGGCGATCTCCGGGTCCGAGGTGACGAGCATGCCGCCCTCGCCGCAGGTGATCACCTTGTTGGCGAAGAAGCTGAAGCAGGCGACGTCGCCGAGCGAGCCGGCGCGCCGCCCGCGGAACAGTGCGCCGTGCGCCTCGGCGGCGTCCTCCACCAGGACGGCGCCGCACTCGCGCGCGATCTCGTGCAGTGCGTCCATGTCGCAGGGCAGGCCGTAGGTGTGCATGGCCACGATCGCGCGTGTGCGCGCTGTCGTGGCGGCCCGGACGGCGACCGGGTTGAGGTTCCAGGTCGCTGGCTCGCTGTCGCAGAGAACGACCGTGGCGCCCAGGGACGCCACCGCGTGGTGGATCGCGATCATGGAGAAGCTGGGGATCACCACCTCGTCGCCCGCGCCGATTCCCGACGCAGCCAGCGCCAGGTGAAGCGCGGCGCTGCCGTTGGTGGTGGCGACTCCGGATTCGGCTCCGCAGTAGTCGCTGAACTCGCGTTCGAAGTGATCGACCTCGTCTCCGTATCCGGAGATCCAGCCGCTCTCGAGCGTGCGAACCACGGCGCGCACATCCGCACTCGAGAGCACCGGCTCGGCAACGCGAAGCGGACGGGAGCGGTTCACGCCGCGATCATAGCTCGACAGCGCGGAGCGGCATCCGCGTGGTGGAGATCGCATCGGCGTCCGGTCTGTCCATCGACACGGTCCGCCGGATCGACCGAGGGGATGTATTGACGCTCCAGGTCCGGTCGCTGCTGCGTGTAGCAAACGCCCGGACCGTACCGGGACTTGACATAACGCCCCATACTCGGACATTGAGCCAGAACACAGCTTGTATGCCCTATCCCCAGCTTCTTTTACCTATGCTCCCCGATCGATCTCCTCGCGCAGTGTCGCGACCGACGGGTTCCGCTCCATGCGACCCAGCCTACCGCTCCACCGCGATCTTCGCGGCGAAGCGCGCCTCGAGCTCGCGGTCGAGGTCCGTGGCGATGTCGGCCCAGGCATAGCGGCGGGCAACCAGGTCTGCGGCCGCCGCGCCGATGCAGCGAGCCTCCTCGGGCTGATCCGCCCACCGCTGCAGGACCGATAGGAGATCCTCCTCGCGGGGCTTCACGATCACCGCATGCTCGCCGTCGCGCGCGGCGAGGCCCACCAGGGACTCGGCAAACGCCACGTTGGGAAGGCCCGCCGCCATGGTCTCGAGGAGCTTGATCTTGGTCCCGGCCCCGTACTCGATGGGACACACGGCCATGTCCGCCGCATCCAGGCACGCAGCAAAGTCGTCGACCACACCCATCGCGTGGAAGCTGCCCCGCACCTGTGGCGGGCACACCGCTCCCAGGACGAGGAATGTGAAACGGTCGCTGCGCGCCGCCAGCCGCCGCACCCAGTCCAAGCCCACCCGGTTGGGCGGCACGTCCGACCCGGCGAAGACCACCGTGGGCCGCTCCGGAAGACCCAAGCGACGGCGCGCAGCGCGTCGCTGCTCCGGCGACGCCGGACGAAAGAGGTGCGTGTCGGCCCCATTGGGGACTACGATCACGCGTTCCGGATCTGCCTCATAGCATTCCATCAGCTCGCGCCGTTCGGCGTCGCTCACCGCCAGCACCAGGTCCGCGTCCCGTACGGCACCGCGCTCCGCGCGCTCGACCAAGCGCAACCAGAATCTGCGGGAAACGGCATTTGCACGCGTCACACGAGCGTAGTCGCGAAACTTGCGGAGCTCCACGTTGTGCGTGGCGAGGACGAGCGGTGTGCCCGGCGCGGCCCGCCGGCACGCCTCGAACTGCCACGGAAAATCGACGATGGCCACGTCTGCCCAGGCGAGCAAGCGCAGCCACGCTCCGGGTCGCTCGAGACGAAGCGCCAGGCCTGCCAGGACGGGCGCCGTCACCCAGGAACGCTCGGCAAGTTCGTTCAGGAGGCCTCCCGCGGTCGGTCGCCAGTGCCGCTCGCGGTAGTGCGGCGCAACGAGAATCTCCTCCGAGCGGCGCACGAAGTGGCTCCAGGCGAAACGCAGCTGAGAGAACTGGCGTACGTCGTGGTGCCGTGCCAGGTAACGCGGCAAGGCGCTCATGCGCACGGCGGAGCCCCGCGTCGGAGGGTTCGCGGGGAGTGGCGAGACGAAGAAGATCTTCACGAGCCGCTTCCGGCGGCGGAGATCCGGTCGGGCGGGAAGCCGGCGTCCGTGTATACCCGGCACAGGGCGTCCGTCAGGGCGTCTGCCGAGAAGCGCGCCCGGAACACGTCGCGCCCGCGCGCGCCCAGCCGCGCCCGCAGCTGCGAATCGCCCAGCAGCGCCGTCAGCCCCCGCGCCAGATCCTCCGCGCTGCCGACCTTGACGAGCACCCCGCTCTCGCCGTCCTCCACGTCTTCGGGTATCCCGTCGCACTCGGATGCCACTACGGGCACGCCGTTCTGGAGCGCCTCCAGAAGCGAGAGCGAACCACTGCCCTCCTGCAGGGAGGGCAGCACGAAGATGTCGGCCGCGCGCAGGTACTCGGCAGAATCGGGCACGAACCCCCGAATCTCCACGCAGTCGGCGAGGCCGAGCGCCCCGGCCAACCGGCGATGGGCCTCCAGGAGGATCCCTCCCCCTACGAGGCAGGCGCGGAACGGCGTGCGGGCGCGCTTCAGCGCGGCGAACGCCTCCAGCAGCACCGGGATGCCCTTGCGCAGATCGTGGCGCGACACACAAACGACCAGGGGCTCGCCCCCCCCGCGCAGTCTCGGTGCCGCTACGAGGTCCGGCGGGGAAGCGAAGGCGGACTCAGGCGCGTATGGAATCCGCTGGCATCGATCGGCGACCGGGTAGCGCTCCAGGATCTGCTGCCGAACCGAATCGTAGTTCACGAGTACGACATCGGCGCCTTCCATCGCGACGGCTTCCTCACGACCCACGAAGCGCGTCACCCACGCGTGCTGCAGGAGGGCGAGCCAGCGGACGGCGCGGCCGTGAGCGTCCACGAAACCTTGGAGCTTGCCGTTCGACTCGTGCGCGATGGTCGTGTAGCTACTCAGCACCACGCGCACGGCGGCGTCGCGGCGAGCCAGCCGCTGCCGCGCCCGCACGGCGGCGCTGCCCCATACGCTGAAGCCGTGAAGCAGGTGAGGCCCGGGCCGGTCGCGCAGGAACGCCTCTACGGCGCGCGCGAGCTGGCGGACGTGCAGGACCGAGAGGGTCACGTAGCTCGGGCACCCCATGCCGGGTACGCGGTGCAGCGGCCACAGCGAACGGACGCGGTGAAGCGTTCCGAACTCCGTGTCGACCGTTTCTGTCGACCAGCTCGCGCAGAAGAGGTGGGGACGGTATCCCGCGCGCAGCGCGGCCCGCGCATGGGCGCGCACGTACACCGAGTGCCCGCCGCCGATCTCCACCAGCGGGTCCTTACCCACCAGCATCACGATCTCGGTGGCCACGGCTAGGGCGTCTTGGCCCGTACAGGTCTGAACACTTCAGGCTTTCGCATCCTGGCCTCCCGAGACGAGCTACGCCGGCGTTCGGCCCCGAGTACGGTAGCCGTGATGGGCCCTCTTGTGCCCTTCTCCCCAAAGGGGGCCGCGCGCTTGCCGTACGCACCCCGCCGGTGTTTGATTCGGGCATGCCGGACGCACTACTCCAGCACGAGCCCTGGCTGCCGCCTGGTGAGCTTCCTCGCGGTCTTTGCCGTCATGGCGGTGTGGGAGCGATTCACGCCGCGGCGACGCCCGGCGAGCGTCCGCGGCAAGCGGTGGGCGGCGAACCTGGGGATCGCGGCGCTGGCTACCGCGCTGGTACGCATCTTGTTCCCGGCGGCGGCCGTGGGCGGCGCACTCTTCGCGGAGGAACACGACTCACCGCGGAGCGTTCTCGCTAAATCCGAATCGTAATTGACGGAATGCTACCTATCGGACGTGGCCCGCCGCTGGCTCCCGACCGTTCACCCTCCGGGCCTCGCGGCGGGGCTGAACTCGAGAAGGAAAGATGCCTCCCAGTAGCCGCCTCCTGCTCCAGAGTCGATCCAACAGGTGCTCACCAAGGCACCCCTTCGGTTAGGACTTCGCGAAGTCCGCGACGCTGGACGAGAGTCGGCGCCTCACGGAGTCAGACGTTTGTACTCACGATAGTGTCGAACGGCGTCCTGGGATGACACACTCCCCGTGAGACATGTCGTCGGTGCGTCGCGGCAAGAACGCACTCGAATTCACTCGCGGGACGCTAATCGCTTCGGCCCGCGGCGACCAGGGCCGCGCGCTCGAGGGTGGGAAGCCACGCCGGTGTGTCGGCCGCGTCGGACGTGGCTGTCTCCGGCTCGGAAGACGCGTTTGCGCGGGCACTCCGAGAGCGCTGGACCAGCGCTGCGAATCCCGGGACATAGAGCAACGCGGACGGGACGAAGGTGAGGGGCAGGCGCGCGAGTAGCGTGCGCCAGGCGGCAAAACCCTGGTGCAGGCGTCCGTCGGGTGTAACCACGTGAAGCGCGTGCGCGAGGGCCTCGGGCGTGAGACTGGGAAGCGCCCGCTGCACTTTTGGGTCGCCGATCTCTGCCCAGCTCAGGCGGCCGAGCCAGTCGAGCATCCTCAGACGCCGCCCCAGCCGCTGGTCGTTGTCGCTGCGGTCGTCCCACAGGATGACTGTCGCCCTCGGCTCCGGCCGGATGAACGCGATGTACAGGATCATCATCTGGTAGCTAAACGTGACGACGGACATCGTGGCGTCGATTCCCACGTGAAGGCCAATGCCGACGAAGATCGCGATCCTGCGCAGCCGCGGGATCAGGAAACAGCTGGCCAGCATGCCTTCGGCGAAGACTGTTCCCATACCAATCACCTGATACGAAATCAGCGAGGTCATCATCTCGGCGAAGGGACCCCTCATTCGCCCGGACTCATTGAGGATCTCGAAGATCGTCCCGTCCAGCCAGCCGCCGTTCAGCTTGGACAGGAAGGTGAAGGCGTATATCACACACACCTGGGTCTGGATCAGCCGCAGCGGCAGAATCGTCGTCGTCAAGAGACGCCTGCCCCGTCCCGCCAGTAGTGCGTCCAGACTCAGGTGCCGGCCGCACGCCGTGAAGGCGAGGATCGTGAGCGTGATCGACAGGCAAAATACGTGATGGTGGAAGTTCCACAGGCTGAGGAGCAGCAGGTAGTTGAAGAGCAGTGCTGTCAGGGGCACGACAACGCGCGAGAAAAGGCCGACCGTCATCAGCACGGCCAGCACCAGCAGCAGCTCCTCCATGCGAGCGAAACCCCAGGTCGACGGGACTGGCAGCCACTCGAGGCCCGGGAAGGGCATGCGCCAGGTCTCGAGCATCTCACCGACTTCGAACTCGTCGCGGCGCGGAAAGTGCGCGCGCAGCCGGTAGAAACGGTAGAGCCCCCAAGTACCGGTCAGCTTGAGTAGCAGCACGAAGCCCAGGAAGGCGCGGATCAGGCACAGGTTGTAGACCGGCGCCGGTGCGAACCAATAGTGATTCCAGCGCTCGAGAAGACTCTCCTCAGCCTTCGGCATCGGACGCGCCTCCGGCATTCGGCGGGTACCTCAGGATCTCGGTCTTCTCTTCGCCGCGGTTGATGGTGTACACGAGGCGCGTTTCGAGGGCGACGACGTCATCGGGGCCGGATGCGTACACATCCTTCATATAGGCTGCCAGCCACGAGCGCAGGGCGCCGATCCCCTGCCGCGTGCTGCGGCTCTTGCCGTCGCGCAGATAGGTCGCGCGACCCTTGAGCTTCAGCTTGGGGTCGAGAGGATTCTTGGTGCGGTAACGCTCGCGCGTGCCGTCTTCCAGGATCCAGTGGTACTGGATCTCGAACCGAGTGTGGTGGGTGAACATCCCCCAGCCGAAGCGCGAGTCCTGCAACACGAGCGAGCGCACGCCGAGTCCGGTCAACAGCAGAATGAACGACAGCACCACGAGCTGGCGCAGCGGTCCGCACTGAATCGGCTCCTTGCCACGTCCTTCGCCAGCCATCACTCGCTCCCGATCGCGAAATTCCCGGGTCCGCATCGGCGGCCCCCGGCTTCCTCGGTATCGGCAATCCGGCGATCGAGCTTGGGGGACGCGAATTTCCGTTTTCTTTGTCCCATCAGCGACAAACGCCGACGGCTCGGCGGCCTTGAAAAATTTACGAGTAAAAACAGATACTTATGGACTCGTTGACATCATGGCGAGAATTCTTTCGGAGGCCGCTCAGGAGTTCAATTATCGGGTTGTCTAGGCGCTGGCCTCACTGAGTCAGACGCTTGTACTCACGATAGTGTCGAACGGCGTCCTTCGAGCGACCCGCGTTGTGCGCAATGCAGCCGAGGTTGACGTGGGCGTCGACCATCTCGGTGTTGAGCGCGATTGCCCCGCCGCAGGCTCCCCGACTCCCCGTAGGATGAACGGTCGGGGTGATGGTTTACAGAAGTCCGCGCACATCCTTTACACGAAAGGATGCCCTATCCCCCCGTCGCTTCGCGCGCTGCATGGCGGAGGCCCTCGGTCGCAGACCGGTCGCGCCGCGCTCTCCCTTGCAACGTGTGGCCTTGCGCTGCTTCCTGCGGACCTGGAGTCCCCGCTACGACCCGGCGAAGATCGAGCTACCGGCTGGCGTGCAAGAGCTGCTCGACCCTTACTCGGCGATGGCGTCCTAGGAGTTCGCTGGAAATTGAGTTGCCTTCCGAAGCCAACGCGTCTCGCCGTTCCGGTCGTCTTCGTTCTCTGCGCCCTCGTGTATCTTGCGTCGCCCGTGCGGCAGGATGCGGACGCAGACTACTCGATCCTGCTGTCCCAGCATTTTCTGCGCCACGGCGATCTCGCCCTGGATCGGTACTTCGAGGCGCCGATCGACGAGAGCCGACACGCCACCCTGCGATCCGACGGCCTGCCCTACCACGTCGTCATCGCCGCCGGGCACGTCTATCATTTCTATCCGCCCGGTCGCTCCTTGCTGTCGGTTCCCGCCGTCGCCCCGCTCAACGCAGCCGGTCTTTCGGCCATTGCGGACGATGGTCGATACGATCCCCGCGGCGAGCGGCTCATCCAGGACATCCTCGCCGCGCTTCTCGCGGCGCTGTTCGTCGCGACGGTGTTCTCAACCTGTCGGATCCTGCTCCCAGAAACGACCGCCGCTGCGTTGAGCTTCGCGGTGGCGTTTGGAACACAGACCTGGACCACGGCAGCTGTCGGATTCTGGTCGCACACCTGGCTCATCGTCCTGCTCGGGTTCGTGATCCGCCAGTTGCTGGCCGATGCACTCGGGCGTCGCTCGCTGTCGCCGGTGGGGCTCGGATCGCTGTTGGCGTTGTCCTACATCACCCGTCCGACGGCATTGATCGCCGTCGCCTGCGTGGTCTCCTACGTGTTCGTGTGCCGGCGCGAACACCTCGCGCGTCTCGTGACGACTCTCGCGGTGTGGCTGTGCGCGCTCGTGCTCTACTCCATGGTTCTCTTCGAATCTCCACTGCCGGGCTACTTCACGCGATCAATCCGCTTCGGCGCTTTCGGTGAAGGGCTGGCAGGACTTCTCGTCTCACCGGCGAAGGGCCTGCTGGTGTACGTGCCGATCGTACTCATATCGGTGTATTTCCCCGTCCGTTATCGCGCGCATCTGCGCAGCCGCGGGCTCGCCGTCCTATCCGCTGCGGCCGTTGGCGCGCACCTGATCTCGAATGCCGGTTTCGATTCATGGGGATTCGGGTGGTCCTACGGTCCGAGACTGATGACCGATTCACTGCCGTGGGGCGTGCTGCTCGCGATTCTCGGCGTCGACGCCTGGCGCCAGGGTCGGACAACCGGAACGCGCTTGGCGACTGAACGATGGGTCGTCGCGGGGCTCGTCGCCGTGTCGGTGTTCGTCAACGCCGCCGGAGCGTTGTCGAAGCAGTCCGTGCTGTGGAACGCCTATCCGGAGAACATCGACTTCGCCCAGCAGCGCAACTGGGACTGGAGCGATCCGAACTTCCTGGCTTGGGCCAATCCCCGCGACCCCACGTCGATGGCCCAAGCGCCGAGCCAATGGCGTGCGCCGCCACCGTGGCGGAAGCCCAGCGAAGCCGAAGTCCACTGACTCCCGGCCGCCCAATGGATGGGGCTTCAGCCGCCGAGCTTACGAAAGTACGGCCGACCACCGGCGCGGACGCCGCGGCCTGACGGAGGGAGGTGTAGGGGGGGCGCTCCCGCGTACCCGTGAGCTGCTCGACCGCTACGCGGGAGTCCGGCGAGGACGCGGAGTCCTGCGGCCGCACTCACCCGGTGAGACCGCACGCGAATATGGTGGAGAGAGAATGGCACGCCGGGAGGGACTCGAACCCCCGACCCTCAGGTTCGAAGCCTGATGCTCTATCCAGCTGAGCTACCGGCGCGCAGAGGCGGAGCCAAGGCTAGCCGAACGCCCAGCGGGCTGCATTGGCAGCTGGGCTCCGGATCGAGACGCTCGTCGAGCCGGAAGCTCGGACTCCGTCGATCGGCAGTTGAAACGGACGGGGAGATAGGGAATCCAGGTTGGGTTTTCGCGGTGTCCGATTACAAACAATCCTGTCAAGCGGCGGAGATTCCGCGGTCGCGAGCCGAGCCCTGTGTCTGCGCGTCGCTGGATGCGACATCCATGTGGGTCGCTACTCCGAGTGCTAGCCTCGCCGGGTGCCAACCAGCGAGGTTTCTCCATGAGCTCCTCCGCCCCCTCGCGCGAGGTCGACCCCAGCAGACTCGACATCATCTCGCCGGAGAAGTACGAACGCGAGGGCTATCCGCACGCCGAGTGGACCTGGCTGCGGAAGCACGACCCGGTGCATTGGACCGAGTCCG
>SMVB01248617.1_pt1 | contig 14486 bp, 12 predicted proteins | sample 2456461 | NCBI WGS metagenome assembly SMVB01 (sample SAMN11095934, study PRJNA526329) | marine sediment metagenome | biome: Marine sediment; feature: Surficial sediment; material: Deep marine sediment; isolation source: Hadal surficial sediment | place: Pacific Ocean | collected 2014-05 | depth... | reverse complement strand
TGACCAAAACGGACAATGGCAGGGCCTGAAGGGCTCTGAACGTTGCCAGGTAATGCTGCATGTAGGTATTGGAACCCTGCAAAACCGCTGTGACCTGGACGGTAAACACTGGCTATCACCCAAAACAGCCAAGCGATTGTCCTGTGATGCCAGTTTGGTGACGGTATTGGAAAACAAGCAGGGCCAGGTACTTAATATCGGCCGCCGAGCGCGCATCATCCCCGCCTCCATCAAGCGCGCATTAGACCTTCGGGATACAAGCTGCCGAGTCCCGGGTTGTTGTAATACACGCTATCTGGATGCCCACCATATTCAACACTGGGCCGACGGCGGCGAGACCAGCCTGGATAACCTGGTGAATATGTGTCGCCACCATCACCGCCAACTGCACCAGGGCGTGTTTAACATCCACGTAGAGAAAGCCAGCGCCTATGAAGAGGCGCACATGATGTTTTCAACACCGAGCGGCAAGCACATTAAGGCCAGTTTCTTTCCGCAGTTTTCCCAAAAGTCGGCAACAACAGCCGAACAAGCCTTGCGGGATGCCGCTCCCAGTGTCAATTCCAATACTGCTGTTACCCAGTGGGCAGGGGAGAACTGCGAATATCCTGTGGCTATGGATGTGTTGGTGCAGCTCGAAGATATCTTGTAAATATAAAAGTTGCCTTTTGATTATATAAAGGAGCAGTTTAGATCTGCAAAAAACTGTCATATAGATTGCGCGTAAATGTCCTGTATTACTACGCTATTGTAGTGAGGGGTTCCGGTGATAGAGCTGCGACCATGGTAAGATTCAACCCTGTTTCCAGTTATGGAGGTCTTATGTCAGCTGCGTTCAAGCAAGTCATTGAAAATATTGCAGAACTTTCATCTGACGAAAAAGCTCTAGTTGCGCACTGTCTCATTTCCTTACTAGAGAGCACACCGGAGGATGGTGTGGACGAAGCGTGGTCAGAACTAGCGCAAAAGCGATTTTCCGAGCTCGAATCTGGATCTGTAAAAGGAACCACCTGGCAGCAAATTAGAAGGGCAGTGAAAGGGTAGAATGCCCAACATTCTTTTTCATCCAGATGTGGCTTTGGAGGTGAAAGCGTCGTACGAATGGTATGAAGAGCAGGCAGCGGGTTTGGGAGATGACTATTTAACTGAACTCGAATCTGCCTATGAGGCTATTGCCGAACTTCCAAATACCTGGCCAAAACTGCAGAAGAATTTTCACAGGTTTTTGCTTGGGAAATTTCCTTTTTCCATACTTTACCGATCAACTGATAACTTTATATTCGTGGTGGCGGTCATGCACAACCATAGAAAACCCGGTTACTGGCAAAACCGCATATAACAAACTTACTCTATGGCAATCTCCTGACCATGCGAATATTCCTCTGTCTCCTGCTGCTGTGCCTGACCGCGCCGTCCTTTGCCGAATGGCACAGCGACAGTCGCGACATGATGGGCACGCGGGTTACGGTGGAACTGTGGTCGGAAGATGCGGCCCAGGCCAGCGCGCTTATCGAGCAGGCGATGGCGGCCATGGCGCGGGTGGATAAGATGATGAATCCGCTCAATCCGCACAGCGAATTATATCGCGTCAATCAACAGGCCTTTACCGCGCCGGTAGTTATTCCGCAGGAGTTGTACACGGTGATAGATCGCGCCCTGTACTACTCGCGCATCAGCAACGGCGCTTTTGATATCAGCTTTGCCTCGGCGGGCAAATTCTACGATTACCGCGCTGGCCGTGCTCCGGGTGAGGCCGAGTTGGCACAACTTAAAGAGCGCATCAATTACCGCGCCATTACCCTGGACGCTGCGCAGCGCAGTATTGCCTTTGGCATTGATGGCTTGCAGATAGACCTGGGTGGCATTGCCAAGGGTTACGCGGTAGATCGCGGTATTGATGTGCTGGCACGGGCGGGCATTGTGGCGGGTTTTGTCAGCGCCGGCGGTGACAGTCGTATTCTCGGTGACAGGGGCGACCGGCCGCGGTTGATAGGCATCAAGCATCCGCGCAAGCCCGATGAATTCGCCGTAATGATTCCTCTCTCTGACACGGCGTTGTCAACCTCGGGCGACTACGAGCGCTTTTTTATCAAGGACGGGGTGCGCTATCACCACATACTTAATCCGCGCACCGGCCGTTCCTCTGACCAGGTGCAATCTGCCAGTGTGCTGGCGCCGTTGGCAATTGATAGCGATGCCCTGTCTACCACCACCTTTGTGCTGGGTGTCAAAAAGGGCCTGGCGCTGATCAACAGTTTGCCCGGGATGGACGCGATCATCATCGACAAGGGTGGCAAGCTGCACTACTCGGTGGGCTTGTTACGCCAGGCAACTGCCGATTAATACCACGGTTTAATACCAGAAGGTAAACAGCAGCTTTATCACATCCGCATCGAGGTCGTAGAGTTTTTCCTGGCCCGGTGTGGCAGAGGTATCGCGCAGGTCCGAGAAGTTGTCGTAATCAAAATAGAGTTTGTCGTATTGCAGGCTGATCGCCGAGCGGTCCAGGTAATGCAGTTGTAAGGGCAGCTGGTAAGTCACGTGCAGTGAAATGCCGTGGCTGGTGAACTTGCTGAGTTCCTTGTCGCGGGCGCGGTAATCCTTGGCGTCCTGGGAGGGCACCTCAAACAGGTCGCTGTAAAAATCGGCGGCATCCTGCTGGTAGTAGCGATACTTGAAATCAAAAATCCAGCGCTCGCGCCAGGCGTGGGTGTAAGTGATTTGCGCAGTGTGGGCACGAATGCCCCAGTCGTCACTGAAGTAGCGGTAGTTGCTGCCCAGCGTGGCCCGCCAGGGCAGGTGATAGAGCAGTCGCAGGCTGGCGGCATCGCTGGTGCGGGTATGGGGATAGACCTCCTGGGCAAACTGGTAACCTGCCTGTGGGTCCAGCGGGTCGCTGAGGTAGCGATAACTGCGGTAGGGATTGTTGAGATATCCCTCGTCAGTTATGGCCTCGTAGTTGATGGCCATGATGAGATTGGGTCGCAGCACCTGGCTAATGCCCAGGCGATAGTTGTTGCGTGTTATGTCTTCCTTGAACTCGTCATTGCCGTTCTGGGTAACCTCGTCTTCGCCGCGGGAGTAGCCAAAACTGAGATTGGTCAGGTCGCCGAAGAAGTCCTGGCTGACGCTAAAATAGTAGGTATCGGCGCCGTAATCGCTTTCGTCGCTGTTGGTGTAGCCGGCGCTGAATATGCTTTTGTCGTACAGGTAGTCGCCGCCAATACTGAACTCGGTGCGCGTTTCACTGTATGCACTGGCGCCGCTGGTAATGACATCAATGGAGGCGCTGCTGACATTGTCCACATAATAGTTACCGGTGACAGACACGGTCTCGGCGAAATTCTTGCGCACCAGCACCGAAGGGCCATCGATGGTCACGCCGCCGCCATCATAGCTGTGATACATCGCGTCGGCGCGCTGCTCGGGCAAAATGACCGCCGCGCCCGCGCTGCTAAACAGCAGCAATGCAGCGGCTACACTCCACTGGCGCCAATCAGTTACAACCACAACCACCTCCCGCGCCACCCTCGGCACCGCGCGCGCCTTCCCGCGCCTGGTAAACATGGTGGGTATAGGCGCTGGCAATCGGGTTGCGATCAAAACTCATGATCGGATCCGCCAGCATTTGTCGCTCATAGGGTTTCACCCAGGGTTGTACACCACAGGCGGCCAGGCTTTGCAGCAGCAACAGGGCGATGAGTGTGCGCAGCTTCTGCATGGCCTTGCCTATTCGCGGATCAGGGTTTTGATCTGGCGTTCGTACTCCAGTTCATAACCGGGTTTGTAGCCGCGGTGCATGTAGCGAATTTCGCCATTGCGGTCGACCAGTACGGTAGCGGGCATGGCATCCACATCGTAAATCTCGCTCACCACGTTCTCATCGTCAAAGAGAATGGGAAAACTCACCGGGATATCGCGCAGCACCCTGTCGGCCATGGCTCGGTCCTGTTCAACATTGACGCCGAACACGGTAAAACCCAGGTCGGCATATTTTTGATAGATGGCCTCCAGGTGAGGCATTTCCTGGCGACAGGGTCCACACCAGGAAGCCCAGAAATTGATTAACACCACCTGGCCGCGGTACTCGCTAAGCCGGATATTTTCGCCACTGGCACTTTTGAGGGTGAAGTTGGCGGCCGGGCCCTGGGCGGTGACCGCGTGTGCCGCGGCGGCTGAAAACAAACCTGGCATCGCCAGAACCAGCAGAAAAAGCAGTACATTAAGTAGAAATTTCGTCATGGTATTCTCCTATCAACGCGCGTGAATCTAAAAGAAGAAGGTCAGGCCGGTAGACCATTCGATATTGTTGGTGGTTTCCTCGGAGCCGAAGGCCTCGCGGTCGTAGATGTGGTCGCGCAGGTCAATGCGCCAGGCCAGCGTGTCGTTCACCTGCAGTCGGTAACCGGCACCCACGGTCACGGTGAACCAGTTGTCGCCCAGGAACTCGGTGTTGCCGGCGCCACCGATAAGATAGAAGTCAGATTGGAAGGCGTATTTATCAAAGATAAACACTTCACCGGGAAATATGTTCCAGCCCAGGTTGATGTTGTAGTAGCTGTAGTCGCGCTCGGAATCTGTGAACAGGGGCGCGCCGCCACTGAGTTTTTCATAGCTGGTTAAATCACCTTCAGATACGCCGTAGGTCGCTTCGAAGAAAAAGTCTTCGGTGACGTGCCAGGCAGCGCGCGCGCCGTACACAACTTCGCTATCGAAATCCTGAATGCTGATGATGCCGGCGAAGGCACCAACCTCGAAATCCTGCCGGTCAATATGCGCCGGCGCTACTTCCCGCCGTTCGATATCGGGATGAATAACCTGCTCGCTCAGGCTGTGGTCCTGGCCGAGTGCGGGAACGGCCGTCAGGCTGCACAGGGCAGCACCTAGAAAAACGCACTTATGCCAATTTTCCATTCGTTTATCTCCTCATCGTCGTCCCGGTTGGTCATGACTATGTAGTTTCGGTACTGCAGCCGTAGTATCAAACGCCGGCTCAGGTATATGCGCAGCCCGGCGCCAACACTGGCGGTGTTGTCGGTGCGGTCGCTGGTGCTGACCAGGGTTGAGCGCGGGTTGGTTTCCCTGACGCCGCCGCCAATACTCAAAAATGGTGAATAGCGCCAGTCGGGAAACATCTGGTGGACAATATTGATGGTGGCCATGCGTCCATCTGAAGCATCGCCATAGTTCTCGGTCAGTTCTACCTCGACCGAGAGATTGCGGGTGAAGTGATAACCGGCGTAACCGCTAAAGGTATCGGAGCCACCGTAGTCGCCCACCATCATGCCCGCTTCCCAGCGTCGCTGGTAAAAGCTGTCGCGGTCGGCGCTTTGCAGGCCTACATCGTCCACGTGTACCCAGCCTTCCACGTTGCGCTGGTTGCGCACTTTCACCCAGTCGGTTTTTTGTTTCAGCAGGCTGATGGTTTCGCCCCGTTCGGCCACGTAAAACACCGGGTAGCCGCGCCCGGGCGCGGTGCGCATTTCCAGGTAGGCAGCCTGTACCGTACTGCGCTGGAATTGCTCTGAATCTATTTCCGGTTCCCCGGCGTAAAGCGATGTGGAACTGCTTGTCAGCACCGCAATAATCATCGTGAAAAGGCGGGCTCGCGTGTTCATTGCAGGCGCGCATCGAAGGGGTTGTTGTAATATTGCGCACCGATATCCAGCCACTCGGAAATCAATCGCAATTCACTGGCTGTTAACATGCCGCTGTGGTTGATGGTGTTGCGGGTGGCGACAATAACCGTGCCGCCATCTTCGGTGCAGTTGTCCGGTAGCGGCAACGAGTCGCTGAGGCCGCAGCTGCCGCCCTCAAAACAGGCAAAGAAATTACCGCTGCCGTTGGCACTGCCGCCGCGCATGGGTGGGTTCAGGGCCAATGTCTCGGTGAGGGTCAGTACATTGCCGTCTTCATCGATCTCGGTACACAGGCGCTGGCGATCAGAAATATTGCCGGCGGCATCGATCCACTGTTCCTGGTCGCGCGACAACAACTCCCGGTAAGAACGCATGTGGTCGGGATCAATATCCGAAGAGAGCGCACTCAAATCCAGTTGGCCGGCCGGCACCACCGTATCAGACAGGGTGCTGTGACAGCCCAGGCAGTTATCCACGGCTATGGCATCGGCACCCACTACCGGCGCGCGCACGCGCTGCCAGATGACCTGGATGTGATCGATGTAATTGATGACGATACGACTGGGCAGGGTCGGGTCCAGGTTGTCGACCACGATGCCCCTGCCGGGGGGAATGTCGGTCCAGCCGGGATCGTAAGCGCGGTCAGTAATGGCCGGGTCCGGCGTCAGCGCCAGGTCGGTCCATTGATCAAGGTAGCGCTGGGTCGACAGCAGGCGGCGACCGGGTTCGGTTTGCTCATCGTGGGGGCGGTGAAAATCCCAGGTCTGGGCCATGGTCTGCCCCGCCTGGGTGGCAAACATGGCAATGGTATCGGTACCGGGAAATCCGCTGCCACCGGTGGCCAGGTCAATTGCACCGGGATTGGCGGAAACCGGTTGTGAATCGAGGCGGCCGTGCGACAGACCACTGTTGGCATTGTGACAGCCGCTACAGTGCAGCACCTCTCCCGGCGCCAGTTGTAACCAGTGGTTGTGGCGTCTGCCAATGCGGCGCCCGTTCTCGTCCAGCACGCTGAAGATAAAGGCCTGGTTGGCGATAACCGCGGCGGTGACTGACCCGTCGGGCTCAATTGGCACGTAACCGGCAATCTCACGGAAGTTGCCATTGCCCGCCACGCCAGCGGCATAGCGGGGAATATCGAAAACGTCGTCGTCGGGTATGGGCACGGGCAATACGATGCGCAGAAATCGCGCCGGGCGCTCGCGAAAAGCGGTGGTGCCGGGGGTGGCATGACGGGCTATGCCCTGGGGTGAATCGTCCTCACCGTCCAGGTCGTAGACACTGTCAATTAGCAGCAGGCCCTTGTTTTCAAGTGCCAGCGCGGCATTGTAGTTGTCGGCCCTGGGCATCAGGTCCGGAAAGTCGCGCGGCTCTGCGGCAATCACCTCGCTGATCATAAAGCCCGCTGCGGGCAGTACCACCGGTTGCTGGGTATTTTCGATGGGGTCGTACACCCAGGCGCCGTACAGGGGCGGCGCGGCATTGCTGTTGTCCGGTTGCAAGGTGCAGGGTATGAAAGCGCCGTCCTCATCAATCACCCGGCATTGGCTCCAGCTCACCAGGGCGCGACCGGTACCATCGTGCAGGGGGTATACGGAACCAAACTGCCCGCCGCTGGAAAGCAGGCCATCGGTGCGCACCTCGGTATCGGTGAGGGACTGGTGGCCCTGGCCACCCATGCCCTGGTTGTCCCAGGTGGGCTGGTCAAAGTCGGCGTAGCTATCGGCATCGATCACGGCAATGTCACCGCCAAACGTGGTGGAAGCAAAGGGCTTGATCACACTCACCAGCCAGCCGCCATCCAGCTCGCGGGCCTGGCTGAATTCAATGGGACTGCCATTGGTGCCGGTGCGCTGGCTGTTAAATCCATACAGCGGCGACAAGCCTTCACCGGCGGGACTGATGCGGTAGAGGCTGATGTGATCGGTGCGGGTATTGTTCCAGCGGCTGAACACAATATCGCCGTTGCGCAGTACCAGCGGGTCCAGGTCGTGGCTGAGGTTAAAGGAGATTTGCCTGAACTCGCGGTCGCGTTGCAGGGGATCGTAGATATGCAGCACGGCGGCTGGGTCGCGGCGGTCTTCATCCAGCGCTGAAAAAATCTGCGGGCGGCCCTCGTTCAGTAGTTTGGCCTGGCTGGCTACCTGCCGGGTCGAGCTGAACACAATGCGGTCGTCACCGAGAAAATACGGATCGATGTCGTGGCCGCCGCCAGTCTCTACGCCCTCGTTGCGCTTGAGCCGCGACGGGATCAAGTAAGACGGCTGCATGCTCGCCAGGTCCAGCAGCCACAGGTTCCAGGTGGTGAACTCGAGGTTGTTGTCCACCGGTTCCGGTACGACCCGCGCGGCAAAAATCAGTGTCTTGCCGTCGTAGGAGCTTTCTATGCCCTTGATGTCTATAGCCAGTTGTTCACTGCTTACCCCCAGCTCCTCGGCAACGATGGCGGCGATGTCCGGGGTGATGTCTATTTCTGTGGCACTGGCGGCCGAGCGCTCCCGCACCAGCAGTTGTGCACCGGGATTAAAGGCCAGTGGGTCGCTCAGGTCTGGTGGTGTCTCGGGCAGGCGGCGCCTTATATAAGCGATGGGAATTTCCAGTACCACCGGATCTGCTGCCTGCGTGTCGATGTTGAAGCTAACATTGTCACCGCCATCGCTGGTGCAGCCGGCGAGCACTGTCGACAGCGCCGTCGATAGCGCCAGGGCGGTTATTTTGTTGTTTCGCCTGTTGATCGCAACACCTGTTCCCTTACTTGCAGAAAGTAAATGACCGAGTGGGCGAGTCTATAGCGAAGATCCGAGCGCGGGCTAAACAAGTCCGCTGCCGCCTGCTAATTCTGTGGCACGTGTCACAAAAAACGCCTTTCTACGGCGAAATGGGCGAATTCTTGGAACATACTCCCGATCGAAATGCAATTTTATTTCTCCGCTTTGGGAACCGCTTCACATGGGAAGGTATATTTCTTTATTGCTATCTCTGGGTCTGCTGGCTGCCTCCGCCAGCCTGGCGGATAGCCGTGAGCAGGCCAATCGGATTCACAACCGGCTCACCGGTGTGCCGGCCACCAACTCGATGTTAGACGCCATGACGACGGCAATAGACAGCGGCACAGATGGCGCGGTGCAGGCCGCCCTGTACGCCATGGACGGCGCTCCGGGTGAGCCCGCCAGCGGCGATTTTTACACGGTGACACTTAAAAACTGGGCCACTCCCTGGACCAACGAGGCACAGGACGGCTTTGCCCCGCTCAATGATTATTCCGCCACCATCATCGGCGTGGTGCGCGACGAAGTGGATTTCCGGGAAATTCTCGCCGGCGATATTATCTATACCGGCGCTGGTGCGGGCCTGGTTCCGTATTCTCCCAGCGACAACAAGCACTACCAGCAGTTGGAAGACTCCGGCGCCAACCTCGGTGATGAACAGGTGCTGGTACAGGGCAGCCAGAGTAGTGTCAGCGGCCAGTCAGCCGAGGCGGTGGCTGGCGTGATGACCAGTCGCGCCGCCGCGCGCGCCTTCTTTGTCGATGGCACCAACCGGGCCATGTTTCGTTTTACCCTGCTCAATCACCTGTGCATGGATCTTGAACAACTGAAAGACACCGGCCGGCCCAGTGATCGCGTGCGCCAGGATGTATCGCGCAGTCCCGGTGGCGACAGCACCCTGTTCCTGAACCAGTGTGTGGGCTGCCACAGTGGCATGGACCCACTGGCGCAGGCCTTTGCCTACTACGATTTTACCTATCCCGACGAAGACCAGTTTCCCAACCTGAGCCTGGATGAACGCAAGGACATGGGCCAGCTGGTATACAGCCCCGGCCAGGTTCAGCCCAAGTACCTGATTAATTCGGCAACCTTTGCCAGTGGCTACGTCACGCCCAACGATCACTGGTCCAACTACTGGCGGCTGGGGGAAAACAGCGCGCGTATCGGCTGGAGAAACGCTGCCGCCAACTCGGGCAGCGTCGACCTGGTCATCAACGACGCCTACGCCGAGGGTGACGGCGCCGCCTCCATGGGCTGGGAATTGGCCAACAGTGAGGCCTTTTCCTGGTGCCAGGTGAAAAAAGTATTTCGCAATGTGTGCCTGCGCGAACCCATGCCCACGGCGGTGGAGGCCAACGCGGTGCAGGGCTTTGTGGGTACGTTTAACAGCAGTCACAACATCAAACAGATTTTTGCGGAGGTGGCTGGATATTGTTCCAGCCATTTGTAGGAGCTGCCTTTGAAATGCATCCCACACAATCTTGTCCCCCTGGTCCTGTGTAGTGCTTTGGTGTTGTTATTGCAGGCCTGCAGTTCGGGCAGTGGTGGCGGTGGCAGTGACCGGCAGGTAGATATTACCGCCGGGCCGCTCAGCGGTGAGTTTGTTTACAACGGCCCACCGCCGGCCAGCGAAAATGTGCAGGGTTTCAAACGTTCTTTTTATGATCCGCTGGCCGGCAACGACCGCTGCGGTGAATGCCACACCCCGGGCAAGAGTGGCGCCACGGTGTTTGTGGACCAGGGCGATGTTAACAATGCCTGGCGCAATGCCAATGCGGTGGTCAACCTGCTGGACCCGGATTCCTCAGTGGTGGTACTGCGGGTAGCCAATGGCCACAATTGCTGGCTGGGTGCGGAGCAGGCCGCTACCTGTGCCTCAACCCTCACCTCCTATATCGAGCGTTGGGCGGCCGGCAGTACAGATTCCAGTACCACGGTTCAACTGCTGCCGCGTACCCCGGTGAGTCCCGCCGGTACCAGGGTCATGCCGCCGTCCCTGCTCGACGTGGCCAGCCTGGATTTATCTGACAGCGACGAGCTGCTGGGCCTGCTCAACCGCTACTGCGATGGCTGCCATTCTGACACCGCCAGCATTCCCCAGTCGCCGTACTTTGCCAGTGCCAATGCCGACACGGCCTATGCCGCCCTGCGCGGGAAAATAGACCTGATCGATCCCGCCGTATCGCGGGTGGTGCTGCGCCTGGATCCGGATTCGCATAACTGCTGGGACGCTTGCGCGGACAATGCCAACACCCTGGCGGAGGCGATAACGCGCTTCGCTGCCGTGGTGCCGACCACCGATGTGGACCCGGCCCTGGTCATCAGCATGGCCCAGGTATTGGAGCGCGATGGCATTGTTGCCAATGGCGGTGGTCGCAACGAAGCGAGCCTGATCGCCAAGTGGGAATTTCGTGAGGGCAGTGGCAATACCACCGCCGATACCAGCGGCGTGCGTCCAGAAATACCACTGAGCCTGTCCGGTGACTATCGCTGGCTGGGGGGCTGGGGTGTGCGCTTTATTGCCGGCAAGGCCCAGGGTGGTGTCAGCAGCAGTGCCAAGTTGCACAAACTCATTACCCTCACCGGCGAGTACAGTATTGAAGCCTGGGTCGCACCCAATAATGTCAGCCAGGAAGATGCCTGGATCGTCGCTTATGCCGGCGGTCCGGACAGTCGCAACCTGCTGCTCAGCCAAACGCTGTACAACTACCTGGCCTTTAATCGCAGCACCGTCACCGAAGACAACAATGCCGGCCAACCAGCACTGAGCACCGACGACGATGCGGAACTGGCCCAGGCCACACTGCAGCACGTGGTTATCACCTACGATCCGGTGGCGGGGCGCAAGATCTACGTCAACGGTGAATTCAGCGGTGATATGGATGCAGTCGGTGGTGGTCTGCTCAACAACTGGAACGAGTCCTACGCGGTGGTATTGGGTAACGCCACCAGTAATGGCAACCCCTGGGCTGGCACCATGCGCATGGTGGCGGTGCACAACAGCGTACTCACGCCGGAGCAGGTGTACCAGAACTTTGAGGTGGGGGTGGGCCAGAAATACTACCTGATGTTCAGCGTCTCCGAACTTCTGGACCGTGAGGGTGTGTGTCACGTCATGGCCGCGGATGACACCCGTATCAACTATTGCTACATCGTGTTCCAGGTCAGCCAGTTTGACGACAACAGCTACCTGTTTGATAAGCCTTTCTTTGCCACTATTAATCCTGACGGCGCGGATGTTAATTTTGACCTGCGGGGCATACGCCTGGGTATCAATGGCAAACTGGCGCAGGTGGGCCAGGGTTTCGTCAATGTCAGTGTCGCCGTGAGCAGCGCCACCGCAGGCCCCGAGGGCCAGCCGCTGAGCAGTAACGGCACTATCATTGCGCTGGAAAATGGCGCCGACCAGGACAGCTTCTTCCTGGCCTTCGATGCCATCGACGGTCAGTCTGGCCCACCGGTGGATGGCAGCCCACAGCCCTTCCGACAGTTGCTGACCGGTACCGCCAGTGCCGATATCGCGGTGCGCACCTTCGATGAAATCAACGCCAGTTTTTCGGCCCTGACCGGGGTGCCGGTGGCCAGCCCGCTGGTTAGCAATGTCACCGGCAAAACCGTGCCCCAGACCTATGCCACCGTGCGTCGCGCCCTGCCCGGGGTGGAAGATTTCCAGGCCTTTATGTCTTCACACCAGATGGCCGCCACCCAGTTGGCCGCTGCCTACTGCGACAACCTGGTACAACAGCAGGATTTACGCGAGGCGATATTCCCCGCTGCGTCGACCTTTGATTTTAATCGTCCGGTGGCAGACCCCACCATCGACTGGCGCAATCACGTGGTGGCACCGCTGGTGGACCGGGCCATCAGTAGCGGGCTGCTCAGCGCCGCCACTCGCACAAAAATAATCGACGAGGTGGAATTGTTGATAACCGACGATCGCGATTTAAAACCCTATGTACTGATCAATGGCCGCTACGTGAGTGACCCCGACCCGGCCGCCCACACCAAGCGCGATGGCTTGATGTACTGCGCCAATAACGCGACCTGCCCGGCCTCGCGCACCGCCGACGTGGTTAAAGCCGCGTGTACGACCGTGCTGGGCAGCGCACTGATCATGCTGCAATAAACCGCCAGGAATACAGGACAACACCATGGGCAAGCGCAACAAATATTATTCCCTCAACGAGGCACTTAGGCATCCGGATCACAGCCGGCCGCTGACTCGCCGGGAACTGATTTCACAGGGTTTTCGGGCCGGCGGTGCCAGCATGCTGGGGGTTTCCCTGCTCAGTTTGCTGGGACCGCGGGCCCACGCTATTTCTCCCAACCTGCTGGATTCGGCCCATACTGCCTATACAAGTTGTGACCTGGGTTCGGTGACGGGTCGCAAAATTCCCTTTATCTGTTTTGACCTGGCTGGCGGTGCCAATATTGCCGGTTCCAATGTGATTGTGGGTGGCCCGGGCGGGCAGCGCGATGCGTTGAGCACGGCTGGTTATCGCAAACTGGGTTTGCCGCCGGATATTTTGCCCTTCGCCAATAACCCGGCTTCGTTGTCCATGGATTTTACCGACGATACCCTGGGGCTGTTGTTTCATAGCGAAAGCGCCATGTTGCGGGGCATCCTTGAGAAAACCAGCGGCATGCGCGGTTTCGTCAACGGCGCGGTGATACCGGCGCGCTCAGACAATGACACCGGCAACAACCCGCACAATCCCATGTATGGTATTTACCAGGCCGGTGTGCGCGGCCAGATATTGCAATTGATCGGTTCGGAAAACTCGGTCTCCGGCGGCAACTCCATGGCGCCGGCCATGTTGATAGACCCGGAGCTCAGACCCACCAAGATTGACCGGCCCTCCGACGCCAGCGGGCTGGTGGATGTGGGCGACCTGAAACTGTTGCTGGATGACCCGGAAGACATCGTCTCGGTGCTGGAGTCCATGAAACGCATCACCGATTTCAAGCTGGACCTGGTCAATACATTGGTGAGCAATCCTTCCTCCGAAGATAAGCGCCTCAAGGACCGGCTCAGCTGCGAGTACCTGCGCAGCGCCGACACCCTGGAAAAATTCTCCAACCCGGACGCGCTGGACCCCTCGCTGGATGCGAAAATTGTCGGCGACGGCGGCATATTCAGCGCCGCCGAATTCGACTCAGACCGCGAATTTCGCAAGGCGGCCTCGGTCATGAAGCTGGTTATCGATGGTATCGCCGGGGCCGGCACTATCGAGATGGGTGGCTACGATTACCACACCGGTGATCGCCGTACCGGCGAGGCCAGGGACTTGCGCGCCGGGCAGTGTATAGGCGCCTGTCTCGACTACGCCCGACGCACCAGCACACCGCTGATGGTGTATGTATTCAGCGATGGTTCGGTGGCCAGCGACGGTTCGCTGGAAATGGTCAACGGGGTAGAGAAGGGCGTGTGGAGCGGCGATAACTCGTCTACCGCCTGTTCCTTTTTCCTGGTCTACGACCCGGCCGGCAGTCCACAACTGTGGGACGAAGGCCCTAATGATCCGCTACAGCATCAGCAAATTGGCTGGATGCGCGCCGATGCCTCGGTAGAAACCTCAGCCACCCCGGCGGCCAACAACGTCAACCTGATGGTAGACACGGTAATTCTCAATTACATGGCATTGCACGGGCAGCAAGGCCTGTTCGACAGCCAGGGCTTTTTCCCCGGCCAGGGCCTGGGCAGTGCTGGCAATCGTGAGCGCTACATCGCCTTTCGGCAGTCGCCCAGTATCAGCGGCGGGGTGATTGCCTGACATGAATAAAGCATTGCGCCTATTGCTGTTACTGGCAGCTTTACTGTTCTGTACCACACCCCTGCAGGCGGAGGATGCCCAGAGCCTGGACCAGGAAATTCAGACCATCAAGCAACAGGTGCTGGAGCTGAATCGCGATCTGTTCATCCTGGAAGAGGAACTGCTGTTCCCTGCCAATACCCGGCTGTCGGTATTTTTGTCCCTGGATGTGGGGGAGTATTTCGCCCTGGACGCGGTCAAGTTGTCGGTGGATGGAGAGGTGGTTACCCACTACCTGTATACCGAGCGGCAGCTGGATGCCCTGC
>SMVB01381602.1_pt1 | contig 14487 bp, 14 predicted proteins | sample 2456461 | NCBI WGS metagenome assembly SMVB01 (sample SAMN11095934, study PRJNA526329) | marine sediment metagenome | biome: Marine sediment; feature: Surficial sediment; material: Deep marine sediment; isolation source: Hadal surficial sediment | place: Pacific Ocean | collected 2014-05 | depth... | reverse complement strand
TAGTATACCGACGAAGAGGCCCGCAAATTGACCGAAGAGTTCATCACCAGGTATGGCTGGAAAAAGAGTGTCGCTAAAACTACAACTCCTGCTATCAAGCGCCAAGAGAAAACAGCCAAAACGGTCTCAGTAAGCAAAAAGACTGCTCCGGCTATGGCCGCCAAAGCTGCCAGGCGCCCCAGACCAAAAAGGATTGTCAGGAAGAAAAAGTAGATTTCCCGACAGTTTAGTTAGATATTGTGACCGGCGATTGAATTGATGTAATCGCCGGTTTTTTATAAAACTTTATTGAAAAGTTATATATTGAAGAAGCAAAATAAACAAAAAGGCCGGCTGATAACTTTTGAGGGCATTGATGGCTGCGGCAAATCAGTTCAGGCCGGAAAAGTTTTTAACTATCTTAAGAAATCAAAAACAAAAGTTATCTTGCTGCGTGAGCCGGGCTCTACACCTGTGGCTGAAAAGCTCAGGAAGATTTTATTAGATAAAAAGTTAGATATTCCGGATTTGACAGAACTTCTTTTATATGAGGCTGCCCGTTCAGAATTAACCGCCTTAAAAATTAAACCTGCTTTAGCTAACGGTCTGATAGTTCTTTGTGACCGCTTTTACGACAGTACCACTGCTTATCAGGGCTATGGTCGTAAACTAAACATTAAGATGGTCAAATCTCTGCACAAAATAGCTACCGGAAACATCGTACCGGATTTGACATTTGTCTTTGATGTTGATTTAAAAACCGCGGCAAGCAGGCGCGGCAAAAACCCTGACAGGTTGGAGTCACAGTCGCTGGCCTTTCACCAGCGGGTGAGAAGAGGCTTTCAGGAAATAGCCAGAACTGAAAAGCGCCGGGTAAAGCTGATAGACAGCTCTGCATTACCTGATGAGATTTTTACGCAAGTCAAATCGATCTTAAAAAGAAAACTAAAGCTGACATGAGTAAGAATCAGTTTTATGATAAAAAATCACTTATTCTGACCATTCTATTTATGGCTCTTACTATTACTATCGCCGGAGGCATGGCAGTTATTGTTATCTCAGATCCGGCCGTGAGACATTCGCAGAGTTTGTTCAGGGCAGCCAAAATGATTCGCGATGTTTACCCCGATACCGTCAACTGGCAGAGCGCTATGCTTTCGGCCCGTCAGGCAATTTTCGAGCAGCTCGACCCGTTTTCCAGTTACATAAATAAAGAGCAGCTGGACCGGTTTGTAGATGAATTAAGCGGCGGCTATCACGGCATAGGAGTATCGGTGACAGCCGACGAAAAAGGTCTGCTGATAATGACAGTGCGTGAAACTGGTCCGGCGGCAGTCGCTGGTATTTTGACCGGTGATATTATTACAAAAGTCGATTCAATCAAACTTGGCGGCTTGTCTTCTACCGAGTCGATAAAAATAGTAAAAGGTGAAGAAGGCACAACCATAACTGCCACAGTTCTAAGACCTGCCAGCGGCGATACTTTGCAGCTTGAGATAGAAAGAAAAAGAATAGATTTTCTTCATGTTCCATACGCCGGTATCATGCCTGACAGTTTTGTATACGTCAGGCTTTTGGATTTTGATGCCGGTGCCACAGACGACTTAAAAGCCGCTCTCGATTCTCTGATATTAATCAATCCTCAAGCTGTCAAGGGACTGATTCTTGACCTGCGTGATAATCCCGGCGGACTTTTTGAAGAAGCCAGAAAGACTGTTGATCTGTTCTTTGACAAGAATCAATTCATTGTCGGTTCATTTGGCCGTTCCCGTTGGGAAAGCGAAGAGTATTACGCCAGTACTGAAAGCGACCTGCCCGAACTAAAGCTGGCTATTTTAGTTAATAGCAACTCAGCTTCATCAGCGGAGATAGTCGCCGGAGCCCTCAAATATTCCGGTAAAGCACTGATAGTAGGCGATACTACTTTTGGAAAAGGTCTGGTGCAGGGATATTTCAGATTACCGGACGGAGACGGCCTCAGACTGACCATCTCACGTTACTATTTTGAGGGGGGGAAATTCATAAATTCGCCCGATAAAGCAAATGCCAAAAATGACGGCGGCATTATTCCCGACTTATATATTAAATATATAGAAACGAATGCCTTTTATAATGAACTGGAGAGCTCGCTGGTTCTTTTTCGATTTGCTCACAAATTTCAGGATGAAATAATCGGAGCTGATAACAGTCCCGGGACCCGCGACAGCTGGGTCGCCAGGCTCAAAGAATTCGCACTGGCCGACGATTTCGATTTTGAATCTGAAACAACAGAAATTGCCAGATACTTAGAGTCCCAGGCAGCAACGGAAAATATAAAGAGTGTGGCGGCGCTTCTTACAAAAAATTCGCGGCAGGCAGATAAATTATACTTCAAACAATTTGCAGATTTTATCTGGCTGCGTCTGAGGCAACTGGCGCTGGAGAGAAAATTCGGCACATACCGCTCTTACAAAGATGCCTTTGCAGCTGAATATGAACCGATTCAGATTGCTATTGCCGCCTTAAAAAAGAGGAATTAAAAACTGGAAGTAATTTTATACATTAGCTGCGGTTTAACAGGCGGCTTGATCGGCGGCTATCTGGGGCTTGGCGGCGGTATTATAATGGTGCCTTTCATGGCCATTGTTCTGGGCATGGATATCAAAGATGCCGCGCCAATATCTATGGCCGCGATTATAGTCGGCTCAATGTCTGCATCTACGCCGTACTTGAAAAAAAATCTGATCGACAATGAACTGGTTGTTGTCTTAGGTGTTTTCATGACGATTGGCGGTGTCGCCGGCAGCATTTTAAGCGGCTATATACCTTCGGATATAATACAGCTGATTTTCTCAGTTCTGGTTGTTTATGCGGCTCTCATGCTTTTTAAGAAAAAAAATGAATCCGAGCATAAATGGCATGCTGACAATAAGACTCTCTACTATTTTATGGCAGCAACGGTTGCACTTTTTACCGGTACAGTAGCTGCCACCCTTGGTGTCGGAGGCGGTATCTTTTTTATCCCGGCGCTTTATCTTCTGTTTGGTAAAGACCTGAAAGTAGCCAGAGGAACCTCGGCCATGGTCATAGGTTTTTCCGCTACCGCAGCCACGGCTGTTTATCTTGGCTTGGGACGACTGGATGCCGCTGCTGCCATGCCGGTTATATTGGGCGTGGTCATTGGCGGCATGATTGGCGGTAAACTGGGCACACTGGCCAAACCGCTGGCGGTCAAGATTGTATTTCTGATTGTGATGCTGTTTACTGCCTACAAGTTGTTAAGCAGCGCTTTGGAGTCATTATTATGATGGACAGACTGCAAAAAAATGACTGGCTGCATAAGTATCAGTTATCTTTCTGGTATCTGGCGCTGGCTCTGAGTTTACTAATATCCGCACTGCTTTTTCTGGAAAATCCTATTGCACAAAAAATAAGCCTTTGGTCTGTGATTTTGTTTATGATATTGACCGTAGGCAGACTGGTAGTTTTTGCTATGCAGTTTAAGAGCAGTAACAACAAAACTTTTATGATCTGGAGCTATGCCTTTATGATGATTCTTGCTGTCGCCATTTATCTGGGAGTGAGTCTATCATGACAGAAAAAAAATGTCTGATAGCGGTAGATTTTGACGGTACAATTTCAGAGCGCGATGTTGGCTACAGTTTTTTTCATCACTTTTCCGGCGGCAAAAACGATGAGCTGCTGCCGGCCTGGAAATCGGGGGAGATGTCGACCCGGGAGTGCCTGCTTCGCGAAGCGGCTCTGGTAAAAACCAGTAAAGAGCAGGCCTTCAAATTTCTTGAAGATTTCAAACTCGACAGAGCTTTTCCTGAGTTTGTTAAAAGCTGCCGGGAACAGAAAATTTCTCTGACTATTATTTCAGACGGACTTGATTTTTACATAAAGTTTCTTTTGGATAAATATGATCTGGCCGGAATAAAAGCTATCAGCAATAAGGCGATATTTGAAAACGGCGGGGTTTCTATAGAGTTCCCTTATGACAATCGCAAGTGCCAGAGTTGCGGCAGCTGCAAGGAAGAAAGGCTGGAGGACTTAAAAAAACAGCACCCGGGCAAATTTGATATTGTATTTGTAGGCGACGGCTATTCCGATGTCTGTGCTGCCAAAGCAGCCGATATTCTTTTTGCCAAAAAAGACCTCAAAATCTATTGCAATGACAATAGCATTGAGTATCTGGATTATAATGATTTTAATGATGTCAAATCGAAATTGGTCGACTTAGGATATATGAAGGGACCTGACTGAAAATGAAAGCGATTGTTATGGCCGGAGGTTTTGGGACCAGACTCAGGCCGCTCACAATTAATAGACCGAAGCCAATGGTGCCCGTTTTAAACAGACCAATGATGGAACACGTTGTTTTGCTGCTGGCCAGGCACGGCCTGACCGATATTACAGCGCTGCTCTATTTTCAGTCAGACGCCATAAGAGAACATTTCGGAGATGGCAGCAAGTTTGGCGTCAATATGTCGTACGTCAAACCCGAAGAAGATTATGGCACTGCTGGCGCCGTTGCCTTTGCGCTGGAGGATAGCAGTAAACCGGTAATTGTAATATCAGGAGACTTGATTACAAATTTTGATTTAGGTCAGGCTATAAAGTGGCACCAGGATAAAAAGGCTGAGGCGACTATTCTTCTGACCCGTCTGGACAATCCGCTGGCTTACGGCATTGTTATCACAGATGAAGACGATCAAATAGTCAGATTTTTAGAAAAACCAACCTGGAGCGAGGCTTTTTCCGATACTATTAATACCGGCATCTACATTCTGGAGCCGGCAGTAATCAATATGATTCCGAAGAAAACAAATTTTGATTTTTCGCAGGACCTCTATCCTAAAATGCTCTCAAATAAAATGAAACTGTACGGCCGCATTTCAGATGGCTACTGGCGTGATGTCGGCAATATCGACGAGTACCGTCAGGTGCACTATGACATTTTCGATGACAAGCCCTCGGCTGAAATTTCAGTTTATGAAAGTAAAGAATACTCCGGCGGCACACTTTATTATGACAAACGGGCAAAAGTTCCTGAGAAGATTTCTATCAAAGGAAAAGTGTTCATAGGTAAAGGCGTTAAGATATCGGAATCGGCTAAACTTGAAAACTGTGTAATCGGCGCCAATACAGTAATTGGCGCAGGCGCACTTATTAAAAAAAGTATCATCTGGGAAAATACAAAAATCGGCGCCGAAACATCGATGACCGAAGCGATAGTCTGCAGCAACTCCAAACTCGGACAAAATGTACAGCTACTTGATAACGTCGTCGTCTCCGACGAGTGCACTATCGGAGATTCGGCCACGGTCAAAGCCAACTGCAAAATATGGCCGGGCAAGAGTGTCGATGATGGCGCTGTAGTTTCAAGCTCGATGGTCTGGGGAGAAAAATGGAACCGGGAACTTTTTACGGATTCCAAAATTACCGGTCTGGCCCTGACTGAGATCACTCCGGAGATGGCAGTAAAAATAGGCTCTGCTTTCGGGGCGTTTTTAGGTGAAGGCAGTTCACTGGTAACCAGCCGTGACGCCTCGGACGCTTCGCGCCTGTTAAAAAGAGGCATGCTCTCAGGGATTCTGGCGGCCGGAGTCACCGCTGACGATTTAGAAATGCTGCCCATTCCGGTGGTGCGTTATTGTCTGCACAACGGCAGCTATTCGGCCGGCATTTATTTTCGTCACAACCCGCTCGACTACCGGCTGATAGATATCATATTTTTTGACGGCGACGGACTGGATATGCCGCCATCAAAATTAAAGAAAGTAGAAAGGCTGTATATTGGCGAAGATTACCAGCGCGTCACGCTTGATAAAATAGGCCGCCTGAACAGACCGAAATTTCTGCTCGAAGATTACCGCCGCGAATTTATGTCGCACATAAAAAAAGATGTTATTAAAAAAGCCGGCGTGAAAATCGTCATAGATCATTCTAACGGTGCCTCGACTCAGATTTTCCCTGCGATATTTTCTGAGCTGGGGGTTTCAGCAGTCGAACTGAATGCCTCGCTCAATCCCAGCCGGGAGCTTGCCGGCGGCGCCGAGATGTCGTTTCTGGCTTCGACGGCACAAGTTTCTTCGATCGTAAAATCTTTAAATGCCGATATCGGATTTGTAATAAACCCTGCCGCGGAAAAAATAAAAGTAGTCGATGGCGACGGCCTGCCGATAGACGACCAGCTCTTGCTATTAATAGTTACTGAGTTGTTTTTGAAACTTCACCAGGTGAAAAAAATAGCAGTACCGGTCAATGCCTCGATGGGTGTCGAAAAGATCGCCGCCCAACATAAGGTCGAAGTTATCCGGGTGCCCAGTACACACCTGGCCATGATGGAGATATTTCGCAAAGGCGAAGTCTCTTTTGTGGGCGGCACTATCGGCGGCTTTATTTTCCCCGGTTTCCAGAAAGCCTCTGATGCGATTTTGTCAGTTATAAAGTTACTGGAAATGCTGGCCGAGTCAGGCGAAACTTTAGCCGCTCTGCGCCAGAAACTGGATATTTACAAAAGTCAGACAGCTGCCGTGCCCTGTCCCTGGTCGAGTAAGGGCCGGGTTTTAAGAAAATTAATTACAGACGCCAAAGACAAAAAACATCAGCTCATAGACGGCGTTCGCATTTTTGAAAATGGCGGCTGGGTACTGGTTACCCCCGACCGCTACAAGGCCTCATTTAATATAATCGCCGAGACAACTTCAGAAGACGAGACTTCTGCTCTAATAGAACAATACAAAAGCAGAGTTGAAAATTTCAGGAATAATTAAACTGTAAAATAAAAAAAGTCGCCTGATTAGTTTTCTCAGTCGGCTATTTCTGATTCGTCCTGATCGGGGTCACCTTTGATAATCAGCGAGACCGGTACCAGCACACAGTAGCCCAAAACCAGAAGAATCGGCGCCAGAGTTATAGAACCCTGACCCAGCGCGATATAGCCAACAATAATTGAGAGCATGGCTGCCCCAAAAAACATATAATTACGTTTTCCGAAAGGCCATTTGAACTCCTGGGAGTTATTGTCCTGTTTTTTGTTAGGTTTTGCTGCCATAATTACTTCAGTCTATAAAGCCTTATTTCTATAAATTGTCAAGAAGTTTCCTGCGTGGGCAGCTTCAGAGCGGCTTTGTCCCCTGCCAGCGGGTATAAACCGACCGCCCAGACAAACATCAATAGTTGTCTGACCTCTTCATCTGAGAAAGTAGCTTCAGTCAGCGATGTCATAAAAAATGCAATTGAGCCGACCGCAGCAGCCGCGCAATATATTCTTTTGCTTCTGCTAAGCTGGCTGTTATGCCAGCCCCGGTGCAAATACCAGAAAAGAACTACCCAGATAAACAAATAGACAATAGCTCCGGGGATGCCGGTCACAGCGGCTTTGTCAATGACGTCATTATGGGCGTGGGGTCTGTTAATTGTTTCTCCTTTTGAAGAGTCCAGCAACTGAGCGTAAGCAGTTTCAAAATTGCCATGGCCAACACCAAAGAGAGGCTTGTCTTTAATCAATTCGAATGTCTTATCCCAGATGAACAGTCTGGACGATTGATTTGATTTCGAAATATCTTTTAATAGTCCGTCTGTAAACTTAAACGACAGCTCACTCATACCTACTAAAGCAGTAGCAGCAACTATTAGAACCAGTACTATAGCGCTAAGGAGCCATTTACGTCCTCTCAGATAAGCAATGATCAAAACCGGCAGAGGCAGCGCCGCTATTGCCATGCGCGAGTAAGAAAAGACAACCGAGACCAGCCCCAAAATAGCGGCGGACAGAAACAGCAGATTTAAAGTTTTAATAAGTTTTTCTTTTTGAAGCAGCGCAAAAGCTAAAAGAAAAGTAGCAGCCAGCGCAAAATAATTGCCGAATGTCAGGTAATGGTGAAAACCACCGGAAGCATAATAAGTCTGGTCCGAAGCCATCGGCGGTGCCCACGACCGGAACCAGTGCCAGCCGGTATAGTGCTGCACGATGGCATAGATAGAAACGAGAATCATAGCGGCAGAGAGCATCATCATCAGGCCGCTGCGGTAGAACCTCTGACGCATCAGATGAAGCGTAATCGGAATTATCAAAAACAGCCATTCTTCTTTGAGCATCAGCAGAGATTTAAGAGGAGTTCCGCCAGCGAGTGCAGCTATGACATTCCAGCACAGGTAGATGCCTACAGCCCAGTAAAAGTATTTAAGTTCCGGCTCAAAAAAGTTCTTTTTTGTCAAAATTATCAGGGCTAAAAAAAAGATTAAAGCCAGCCCCAGAGAAATCTGCGATAATGCAATTGAAAATGTAGAAGAGAAAAGAAAGAGACTAAAGAAATAGAAAATAAGATTATTCAGCCAGTTTTTCTTGGCGGTGGTCATTTAATCAAATCACCTTCAACCAGTTCTACCAGAATATGAATAATAAAAATATGCTCTTCCTGAACACGCTGTGTGGAGGGATGCGGTATTACCAGAGCGCGGTCGACTGCTTTGGCGAGTTTACCGCCGCTATTGCCCAGCAGTCCGACCGTAATGATGCCCATTCTTTTGGCAGTATCGACTGCTTTAATTAAGTTAGGGGAGTTGCCGGAAGTTGAAAGAACAAAGAGCATATCCCCTTTTTGTCCGAGGCCTTCAACCTGTCGGGCGAATACGTTTTCAAAACCAAAATCGTTGGCGGCAGCAGTCAGCACCGCCGTATCGGCAGACAGCGCTATAGCCGGCAGCGCCTGTCTGTTTCTATCAGCAGAGAGCCGCACAATCATCTCTCCGGCAAAATGCGAAGAGTCCGCCGCAGAGCCGCCGTTGCCGGCTAAGAGTAATTTGCCGCCGGTACCGATAACTCCGGAAATTACCGCAGCCAGTTCAAGGATATTAGGCCCGAGTTCTTCAACCATTGATTTGCGGAGGATTGAAGTTTCTTCTGCCAGGTTTTTAAGAAAACTTAGTTTATCATCTTTTTTCATACGGTCACTTACTCTTTTGAGTGGGTTGCTGCAGTCAGTTCTCTTAAGTAATTATGGCTGGGGTCATCTTCGAGTGAGTTTCCGCAGACGATAAACGAGGCGCCGGCTTCTATCTTTTTAGCGCATTCTTCGGGACTGCTCAGACCGCCGCCGACCATAACCGGAATATCAATATACGAACTTGTCATCTGAATCATTTCATCTGGTACGGACTGAGTCGCGCCTGAACCGGCTTCAAGGTAGACCATTTTCATGCCCAGATACTGCGCCGCCAGAGCATGGGCGCAGGCGATGTCCGGTTTCGTTCTCGGAATCGGTAAAGTGCCGGAGATATATTGCACCGATGTCAGCGAAGTCGATTCTATCAGCATATAGCCGGTGGCGATAGTCTCTAAGTTAAATTTTTTGACCAATGGCGCGCCGCGGACCTGCTCATCGATCAGATAGTTCGGGTTGCGCCCCGATATCAGCGAAGTGAACAAAACTGCATCGGCCTCAGGCGTCAGCTGCGCGAACGAGCCGGGGAAAATAATTACCGGAAGTCTGGTCGCGCTTTTTATCTCCTTGACGGATTGTGAAAAATTTGTGTTCAGCATAAACGAACTACCTACCATAATAGCGTCAACTCCGCAGTCTTCGGCTGCTTCGGCCATCGACAGCCCTTGTCTTTGTCCATAGCGGTCGGGGTCGATTAAGAGCAAAAAGCCGCCGCCGCGATTGTTTTTGGTGCTGATCAATTGTTGAAAGACTTGTCCGTGTCTCATTAGTTGCCTCTATGTTTTATAAATAACTCTCTGGCTCTCTCGAAAAAGTTCTTAACTTCTGTTTCGGTCGCCACACTTCCCTGTGCAAAATTTGCTTTGCCGCCGCCGCGGCCGCCGAACTCCGGCAGCAGTTCTTTGGAAAATTTACCGATATCAATCTTGAACTTGGTCGTCGCTTGAAAACTGGCCGAAGCCATAAATGTCTTCTTGCCGTTGACCTGTCCCAGCCCCAGGGCCACCACTGCTTCGCCGCTCTCTTTCTGCTTATCAATCCAGCCGGCCATGATATCTTTATCAGTCTCGCCAAAATCATGGGTGAGCATATTGACACCGTCAATTTCTGTAGATTCTCCGATGGTGTTCTGTGAACTCGAAAACATATTGGCTTTGACTGTTTTGAGTTCACGCAAAAGTGAACTGTTGCTTTCTTTAAGCTGCTTGACACCTTCGATAATATTGTCTCCGGTTCGTCCTACCAGCGTGCCGACTTTTCGTGTCAGAGTTTTATCCGAGAGCATCTGCTCGATAGCTTCTCTGCCGGTCACAGCTTCCAGCCGTCTTACGCCCGAGGCCACGCCTGTTTCCAGAGTGATTCTGAAAGGACCAATCTGCCCGACGTTTTCCACATGGGTGCCGCCGCAAAGTTCTTTGGAAAAATTGTCTATCGATACAACCCGCACATCGTCGGCATATTTTTCACCGAACAGGGCCATGGCGCCGGTCTTTTTGGCTTTTTCAAGCGGCATGACTTCTGTGTTTACGATAGAGCCTTTAATTATTTCGCCGTTGACTATTTCTTCGACCTGCCGGATTTCTTCAGCTGTCATTGGCTGATGGTGCGAGAAGTCAAAGCGAAGTCTGTCAGGACCGACATACGAACCGGACTGCCTGACGTGCGTCCCCAGAACTTTTCTAAGCGCTGCCTGGGCCAGATGAGTGGCAGTATGATTGCGCATTATATCCCAGCGCCGCTCGGAGTTGACTTCAGCGGTTACCTTAAATCCTTTCTCATAACCTTTGAAATCGTCAAAGCTTCCTTTAGTCAATTCGCCCTCATGAACGTACATGCCTTTATGCAGATACATTGTCTTTACTTCAACTGCAATTTTCTTATTAAAAATTTTGCCGATGTCGCTGATTTGACCGCCGGCTTCGACATACATCGGCGTCTTATCAAGTATGACAGCAATAGAGCTGTCGGCGCTTCCATTCGCTTCCACCCTGAGAATTTTCAAAACGTTGGCCGCTTCGCTCAAACTTTCTCTTACAAAAACAGTAGCAGGCAATTTAACTTTTTCTTGCTCAAGCATACCGCTTATTACTTGGGCGTGATTTTCAAAAGTCGCCGATGATTTCGACTGCTGCTGCTGCTTTGACATCGACTTGTCGAAGCCGTCTTTATCAAGTGTCAGGCCATGTTCGGCGGCGATGATTTCCGTCAGGTCAAACGGAAAACCGTAGGTGTCATAAAGTCGAAACACTTCCTCGCCGGGAAAGACCCGGGTCTTGCTGTTTTTTAAGTCAGCCACGATTTTTTCTATATGATGCAGACCTGTCTCAAGAGTGCGGCCAAATGATTCTTCCTCGGCCTGAATAACTTTTATAATATGCGAACTTTTTTCAACGATCTCGGGGTAAGCCTGTCCCATTTCTTCAACCAGCACCGGCACCAGCTTATAAATGAACGGCTCGTTCATGCCTAAGTTACGACCATGCCTGGCAGCACGGCGCAAAATTCTTCTTAAAACATAGCCCTGACCCTCGTTTGAAATGCCGGCGCCATCGGCAATAGCAAAAGTTAAGGCTCTTAAATGGTCGGCGATGACATGATGCGAAGCGATATGTTTTTTATAGTCAGCTTTGGTAATATCGCTTATGGCTGCAATGATATTTTTGAAGAGGTCTGTATGATAATTTGTTTCTGCGTTTTGAGTTATCGTAGCCAACCGCTCTAAACCGGCTCCGGTATCTATTGACGGCTTGGGTAGATCGATAATCTTTCCGCCGGGCAGCTGATCGTACTGCATAAAAACTAAATTCCAGATCTCTACAAAGCGGTCGGTCTCGCCGTTTACTACATCGCTGGGGCCGCTGCCAAACTTTTCACCGCGGTCAAAATGAATTTCCGAGCAGGGACCGCAGGGGCCAAGCTCACCCATCGACCAGTAATTATCTTTTTTGCCAAAGCGCAGGATGCGGCCGTCTTTTAACTCTGGCGCTATCTTTTCCCACAGCGCAAAGGCGTCATCATCATCCTGATAGACGGTGGCATAAAGCCTGCCGGCCGGAAGTTTTAGTTCTTTGGTGAGCCAATCCCAGGCAAACTTGATAGCATCTTCTTTGAAATAATCACCGAACGAAAAATTCCCTAACATCTCAAAAAATGTATGATGGCTGGCTGTAAAGCCGACATTGTCGAGGTCGTTATGTTTGCCTCCGGCGCGGATACATTTCTGGCTGGAGGTAGCCCGCTTAAAATCAACCTGGCGCTGACCGGTAAAAACATCTTTGAACTGGTTCATGCCGGCATTGGTGAAAAGCAGGGTAGGGTCATCAAAAGGAATTACCGGCGACGAGGGCAGGCGTTTATGGCCGCTTCGTTCAAAGAAGCTTAAAAATGACTCTCGTAAATCAGCTGTTTTAATCTCAATATTCCTCTTGCTCTTGTCTTAGCTGTTCAAAGGCCTCTTTGGCAACGCCATAGCTGAAGCCTTTTCGGGAGAGATAATTATAGGCTTTGCGGCGGGCCTCTTCAAGTTCAAACTGGCTGTATTGATTCCAACGCTTGTTTAAGGCGCTGACAGCCAGACCAAGCTCGTCTTCGCTCTGGTAGAGCGAGTTTACGGTTTCCTCGGCCAGTTCACGGATGATAAGTTTGCTCATCAGCAGAGATATCAAATAAGGCCTGCCGGACGGTTTTACTGCCAATTGGTGGCTGACTACTTTTTCGGCATAGCTTTTGTCATCTAAGAGGCCGCTTTTTTTATAGATTGAGACAGTCCGGCTGATAGCCTCCTCGCTGAATTTCTTTTGGCGCAGTTTTCTTTTGAGCTCTCCGACAGAGTGGTCCCTTCTTGCCAGTATTGCCACGGCCTTGGTTTCGCATTGCAGATCTTCGGCTTCGTTATTTATATCACTCAACAAATCTGCCGATATCATCATCTTTTCTTCGAGAGCTTCTCTGTTAACCAGCTCCAGCGGGACCTTTACCGGTTTTTCAAGAGTGTCAATTGTCAGGCTGGCCGTCACCGGACCTCTCTTAAGCTTTAGAATTTTGTAATAAATTTGCGTGTTTTTGCTCATATTTAACCCGGGCCTAATATAAGGTTAGTTTCTCGTTAGCCAAAGCGTACAATATCACGCTTTTTATAGGAATAAAAAAAAGTGATATAGCCCTAGTTTCAAATTTGACACTACAACCTCCAGGATATATCCTCAAGGTTAAAGTACCTTAAAGAAGGGGCAACCTATGGATAACAACATCTCGGAATCTTCTCAAGGGAGTAATTTGAAAGAGCTCGATTTACAGGGAAGTATAGAAAATTTCAGCCTGCCTGAGATCCTGCAGCTGGTAGCTACCACCCGTAAAACCGGAACGCTGGCGATTCAAAATCAAAGTGCTATCGTTATGGTTTATTTCAAAGACGGCCATATCACCTATGCCTATGGCCCGCAGCAGACTTATCATATTGGCCAGTTGCTCAAGGAACTGGAGGTTCTTACCGCCCAGCAACTTGAGGATGCAGTTAAAATACAGGCAGAGTCCGAAACTTCTGCCAGACTTGGCGAAATTCTGATTGAGCAGAACTATATCAGCCGCAGCGACCTTGAGGCGGCAGTCAAAACTCAGATTGAAGAGCTTTTGTATTCTCTGTTGAGTTGGCAGACAGGCTCCTTCAAATTTTACGAAAATCAACTGCCTACTGAAGAAGAGATAACAGTCCGGCTCTCGGTAGAGAACGTAATTCTTGAAGGGCTGCGCAGATTCGATGAGATGAATATGGCCGAGACAGCTTTGCCAGACGTTGATTCAGTATATACTATTGCCGCCTCGCAGGCAGGTCTTCGAAGAGAGGTGGCCATGCCGGCCACGGAGTGGAATATTATGGCCTTAGCCGATGGTCACCGGACAATCAAAGAAATCTGTGAGATGAGTCAGATTGGTTACGATGAGACTATGATCAGGCTGGCCCGTCTAAAAATTGCCGGAATTATCACCGAGTGCGAAAAGAAAGCTGAATCTCCGACGGCTATGCCTTTAGACCAGATGGTCAACCGTCTGGCCAATCTTTTTGAGGAATTTCTGGCTCAAAAGACAGTTACCAAAACAACTCAGCAGCGTCTGAAAACCGCTTATCTGGAGACTCCCGTTGACTGAGCGAACCCGCACTCTGAAATCTCTGGAAGTTGTGCTGGAGTCATTCCTGCACCGGGTAGTTGAGCTTAAAGGTGAGCGTCTGACTGTCTTAGAAGGTATCAGCCGCTTAGATGATATCGCCCGCCAGGAGTCAACAGAGAAAGACTTTTCGACGGAAGTCGGCGACTGGTTTGCCGAGCATAACGAATGGCTGACCGAAAAGACAATTCGTCCTGCCGATGCCTCGCGGATTAGTAAAATTTTGGGGGAGATCAAAGATGGTCTCAAAACCTCTCCTGAAAAATCTCAGGAGACAGAAAAAGTCACTTCCGAAATTGAACGCTGGCAGGACACTCTAAAATCTGAGCCCGGAAAACTCGACAGCAAACTCCAAAAATTGGTTCTCAGGCGGGGCGGAGAGACGCTGGCCGAAATTGAAAAAGACTCGATTTTA
>SMVB01126013.1_pt1 | contig 14487 bp, 12 predicted proteins | sample 2456461 | NCBI WGS metagenome assembly SMVB01 (sample SAMN11095934, study PRJNA526329) | marine sediment metagenome | biome: Marine sediment; feature: Surficial sediment; material: Deep marine sediment; isolation source: Hadal surficial sediment | place: Pacific Ocean | collected 2014-05 | depth... | reverse complement strand
TGTGCGCCAGCGCCTGGTGCTGGTTCGACACCGAGTCGTGTCTGCGCCTGGCTAATCAGTTCCTGCACGCGCTGGTCGACTGAGTCGCCAGAATCTAGCTGCTGTTGTAATGTTTTCCAGTATTTGATGGCCGCTGCATCGTCTCCTGATTGCGAAGCGGCAATCGCCAACAGCCAAAGCCCCTTCTGTTGGCCTGGGTCCTGCTCAACAGCCTCTTTCAGCACGCTCACCATCTCTTCATTTATCTCACCCTTGCCCGATACGTATATGCGCGCCTCAACCAGTTCAATCGCCACGTACGGGTCATCCGGAGCGATGTTGAATGCAATTTCCAGTGCTTCCAGCGCTTCCGGGTTACGCTGCATGGACTTCAGGGTCCTGGAAAGCAGCAACCAGCCTTCCAGGTGCTCCGGGCTTTGGTTTAGTTTGGCGCGCAGGCTGGCCACCATGGATTCTATGTCGGGATCTTCGTTTGCGTGTCCTGTGCTCCCGGTTTCTGCAAGCTGATCCAGGGCTTTCGGTGTGCCGATATATGGATAGAGCACCAGGCCACTGGCAGGCAGGAGGAAGACCAGAGCCAGCGCTATGGGTGTCCAGTACGAGCGCGGTCGGAATAAAGGCAGGAACGTGATGAATGCTGCAATGGCCAGCACAATTACAGCCATAATCCAGAAGGTCACGATGGGTTTTCTTCTTCCTGCTCGTCGGGAGCAGGCATACGCTTTCGAACAATGCTCATCACGACCAAAGCACCGCCAAACAGTAAAATGGCAGGCATCAACCACAACAGCAAGGTATTGCTTTTTAACGGAGGCATGTAGAGAACAAAATCTCCGTAGCGGTCGATCAGGAATTGCTTGATTTCATCATCACTGCGGCCGGACTGCATCATGTCAAAAATTTCCTGGCGCAAGTCTTGTGCCAGTGGTGCATCTGAATCTGCCAGGGTCTGGTTTTGACAGACCAGGCAGCGCAGTTCAACGGTCAATTGCTGAAAACGGGCTTCCTGCTCCGCATCTGTGAAAACCATGGGGTCGCCGGTCAAAACCGGAGTCGCCAGTGTCAATGTCACAGCAGCCAGAAAAATCTTGAGCCGCTTAATTTTCATGGTTGTTCACTTGCTACCTGCTGGATCCGGGGTAAAATTTCCTGCTCGATAATTTCCGCAGTCAATGCGCCGACCTGTTTGAACACAATGGTGCCACCGGCATCCACCAGGAAAGATTCCGGTGCTGCATAGACTCCGAAATCTATGGCCGATCTGCCGCTTACATCCGCAATATTCAAGGCGTATGGGTTGCCAAAACGCTCCAGCCAGGCCAGTGCGTCTTCAGCCTCGTCACGGTAATTCAGCCCGATCACCCTGAGGCGGCCGGATGCAGCCAGTTGCTCTATCAGGGGATGCTCAATACGGCAGGTATAACACCAACTGGCCCAGACATTGAGTAGAAATGGTTGCCCGATAAGGTCTTCATGAGTCACCAGCATATCGTTACGCCCGAGTACCGGTAGTGAGAATTCAGGTATCTTTTTACCGATCAGGGGTGATGGAATTTCTGTCTTGTGGTCCGAAATTTTCAGACCAACCGCAAGTAGCGCCCCCAGCAGTACGAACAAAATGATGGGAATGATCCGGCCAATCAAGTTACCGGCTCCGCCTTATCGAAATTTTCGTTCATGTCACTTGCCGCAGCTGCCTTTGACTTTTGACGGTAACGCCGGTCGCTGGCGGCCAGGAATCCACCGGCCATCATCATCAGTGCACCCAGCCAAATGAAACGGATAAACGGCTTGTGGTAAATCCTGATTGCCCAGGCTTGTCCCTTGCCATTGCCTGACTCACCCAGCGCCTCACCCAGAGATACATACAAATCCCGGGTCAGTCCTGGGTCTATGGCGGCCTCCGACATGACTTGTCCGCCTCTTGTATAACGACGTTTCTGCGGGTAAAGCGTGGTGACGCGATCCCCGGAACGGTACACACTAAACTGGCCTTCATCGGCAACATAATTAGGGCCTTGCAGGGCGCGCGTACCCTCAAAGACGAAACTGTAGCCAGCCAATTCAAAAGAATCACCGGGTTCCATTCTCAGGTGCTTCTCCGAGCTGATGGCATTGGTCAGCATCGCCCCGATCAGGAACATGCCCACGCCAAAATGTGCCATTGTCATTCCGGTTTCACTACGCGAAGGCCAGCGCCCCTGCAGGGAAGCTTTCCTTTTGAAGTAATAACGGATGCTGGCTGACATGATCCAGAATCCACCCGCAACCGCTGCAATGCCCCAGCCCCCAGCCCCTGGCAGGAAAAAGGCTGTGATAACAGCGCCGATCAAGGCAAACAAGGCCGGAATACGTAATTCTTTTAGCAACCTCGGGAAATGATCCTTCTGCCATCGCGAGTTGAAACCCAGCGGCAGCAGAATCACCAGCGGAATCAGCAAAAGACTGAACATGGTTCCAAAATAAGGAGGTCCAACTGAAATTTTTCCGGCATCCAGCGCGTCAAGCAACAAGGGATAAAGTGTACCGGTCAGCACCATGGCGGCAATGACAGCAAACAAAAGGTTATTGATCAGCAACAGGGTTTCGCGTGACAGGCCGGCGAATTTTCCATCCTGGATCATTCCAGGCGCCCGGATGGCGAACAACAGCAACGACCCCCCCACAACGATAGACAGATAGATCAGGATAAACACGCCCCGGGTGGGGTCAGAGGCAAAAGCGTGCACGGAGGTCAGAACACCCGAGCGCACCAGGAATGTGCCCAGAAGGCTGAGAGAAAATGCGCTGATGGAGAGAATCAGGGTCCAATTCCGGAAAACACCTCGTTTCTCAGTGACAGCCTGGGAGTGAATCAGTGCGGTGCCAACCAGCCATGGCATGAAGGACGCATTTTCTACCGGGTCCCAGAACCACCAGCCGCCCCAGCCGAGTTCGTAATAGGCCCACCAGCTTCCCAGCGCAATCCCCAGAGTCAAAAAAGCCCAGGCCACATGGGTCCACGGTCGCGCCCATTTAACCCACTCGCGACTTACCCGCTTGCCAAGCAGCGAGGCGACGGCAAATGCAAATGATACCGAAAAACCCACATACCCCATGTACAGCATGGGCGGGTGAATGATGAGGCCCGGATCCTGCAACAGCGGGTTGAGGTCCATACCATCCACAGCGGCTGGTATCAGCCGACTAAAGGGATTGGACGTAAAGATAATGAATAACAGGAAACCAAAGGACACCCAGCCCAGTACGCCAAGGACCCGCGCACGAAAATCGTCCGGCAGGCTCCTGCTGAACAAGGCCACAGCGAAGGTCCACAGGCATAGAATCAATTCCCACAACAGCAGGGATCCTTCATGGGCACTCCACACGGCCGAATAACGGTATTTCATGGGCAGCAGGGAATTGCTGTTACGCGCCACGTATTCGACGGAAAAATCCTGTGTCACAAAAGCCCAGGTCAACAGCGCAAAAGCCATTGCAATCATCAGGAACTGGGCGGTGGCGGCGGTGGATCCGACTCTCATTAACTGTAGGTTGCCATTCGATGCACCCACCATGGGCAAAACGCCCTGAACAAGCGAAATCAGTAGCGCGCCCAACAGTGCAAGTTGTCCCCATTCGGCAATCACGATTTTACTTCGCAGTTTTTATACAATTTCGGGCCCTTCATTCAGTTTTCAGGGTGTGGCCGGTTTTTTCCAATGCATCTGCCACTTCGGGCGGCATGTAGTTCTCATCATGCTTGGCCAGCACCTCGGTAGCCATAAATTTGCCCTCTTCATTCAAGGCGCCGCGAGCAATCACGCCCTGTCCTTCGCGGAACAGGTCGGGCAGGGTGCCCACGTATTGAACCCTGATTTCGGCCGGTCCATCGGTGACAATAAAGTGAGTCGAAAGACCATTTTGCGCCCGCTCCACACTGCCGGGTTTGACCAGTCCGCCAAGCCGGAACTGCCGTCCTGGAGGCATGGCCAGCTCGGCTATTTCACTCGGGCTCTGGAAATAAAGAAGATTCTGTTGCAATGAATAAAACGCAATCGTGCTGGCGATACCGACACCGGTCAAGATCAGCAGGATGGCAATCAATCTTCTTTTACGAGTCGGCGTCACGTATTTTATCCTTTGCCCGGTTGTAAGTCCGGATGTTTTTAATGACTGTTTTTTTACTGATCAACGGGGCCACGGCTACCCACAACAAAACGACGGCACTGATCGCATAGGATGCCCAGATAAAGGGCGCATGATTCATGGTTCACGCTCCCGGGTGGCATCTCTTGTCCATCCCTTGCGCAGGTCCTGCTCCAGCAGCGTTACGCGCGAGCGCGCAATCAGGTTGGCACCATAGTAGAACTTCATGGCGACAGCCATGATCAGTAATGGCCACAACATGCTGGGGTCAATCTTGCTGCCGGTCATGCTGATACTGCTGCCCTGATGAAGCGTATTCCACCATTTCACGGAAAAATGGATGATGGGCAGGTTGACCAGTCCAACAAGCACCAGCAGGCTGGCTGCCCGCGCCGCTTTTCTGGGCTCATCAATGGCTTTGTACAGGCCAATGACACCCAGGTAGAGAAATAACAAAACCAGTTCACTGGTCAAGCGGGCGTCCCACACCCAGTACGTACCCCAGGTTGGCCGGCCCCATAATGAACCGGTGGCCAGTGCAATCAAAGTGAAAGCAGCACCTATGGGTGCACTGTTCATGGCCATGATTTCCATGGTGCGGACACGCCAGATCAAGGCGATGAACGCCATGAATGCCATCAGGACGTAAATCATCATGGACATCCAGGCCGCAGGGACATGGATGTACATGATACGAAAGCTCTCGCCCTGTAAATAATCCGGTGGCGCTACGAATAAGCCCAGATACAGGCCCCAGGCAGTTAAGCCGGCAAATATGGCCCACAAGCTGGGTATGAATTTACCGGTGAAAGCATAAAACCAGGGCGGTGATCCCAGTTTGTGAATAAACATCACCAAGGCGTTTTTCCTGGGCTTGCCTGATTTTTCCTTTTTGAGATTTTGATTCATGACAAGCTGATCTTAATTGCAGTGGCTGCCGCAAACGGGGCGAGCGTGACTGAGATTACCAAACCTGCGCTCAGCAGGCCCAAAAATGCACCGTATGGCAGGCCATCTGAAACCGCCATTACCGCGGCGGTGGCCAGGATCAAGATGGGGACATAAAGTGGAAAAACCAGCAAGGACAGCAATTGTCCACCGCGTTTCAGGCTGAGCGTCAGGCCCACGCCTATGGATCCGATCAGGCTTAGAATGGGTGTTCCCAGCAAAAGCGTCAATATCAATACACCCAGCGATTCCATCGGCAGGTTCATCCAGATCGCAAGGAGCGGAGACAAAAGGACCAGTGGCAGCCCCGCTACCAGCCAATGAACAATGATTTTGGCCAACACGATCAGCGTCAGCGGATGTCCGCTGAGAATGAACTGTTCCAGCGTGCCATCTTCAAAGTCGGAACGGAACAAACCGTCGAGAGAAATAACGGTTGCCAGCAGCGCAGCAATCCAGATAACGCCTGGCGCTATTCGCGCCAGCAGGGCAGGGCCCGGACCGATACCCAGGGGGAAAAGACTGACAACAACCAATAGAAAGGCAAGCGGGAACAGCAATTCAGTCCGGCGGCGAAATGCCAGCAGCAGATCTCGTCGCAACAGGGCAAAAAAAGCGCTGGACATACTCCTGCTATTACTTCGGGGTGATTGTTCTGTCATCACCTTTGTGCCCCGGTAACAAGATGGTAATCCTGGCTCGATGCCCAATCGGGGCGATGGTTTCCATGAGTGGCCAGCACACAGACACCGCCGGCTGACAGGTGTTCGATCAGGATGTCATCCACCAGTTGAACCCCATCCTGATCCAGGTTGGAGTAGGGCTCGTCCAGCAACCAGAGTTCGCTGTCACCAAGCAACAGACGACCCAGGGCGCATCGTTTCCGTTGTCCTGCAGAAAGGGTTCGCACCAACTGATCTGACACGTGACTAAGGCCCAGCCGATGCAGTGCTTGCTTGCATTTTCGGTCGCGAATTCCCATGAAATTGCGCATGAAGCGCAGGTTTTCCGCCACACTCAGATCATCCTTGATACCCAGTTGATGCCCCACGTAGGCAGTCCCCGCAGCCTGGCATGTGTATTGACCGGATGCGGGATGAAGAAACCCGGCAAGAACCCGGATAAGGGTTGTTTTACCGCATCCGTTTGCGCCGGTAACCCGAAGTAGTTCCCCGGTTCCCAGGGTGAAGCTGACGGGTTGAAACACCGGCTCAAAATAGCGTTCAAAATTGATTTCTGAAACAGAAAGCATGAACTTCGTTTCCGATCGCCTGAGTGTGAAGATATGCTACGGATTCGACCGGGGCAAGTCCATGAGATTCTCCCCATGATAATAATTCAGGTCACTACATGAAATGAATGTTGCCGAAAGATTTTCCCTGCTTTTACCGGTCATAGTCCTGTCTGTAATGGCCAAGCCGGAAATGCAGGCTTAAGATATATTCAGCGGGATAATTGCAGAAACTGACTGTGGGCTTGTTCGACTTTAATCACTGCGCTGATTACTCTTATCAGCCCGAGTCCCTGACCCGGACCATGAGAAACCAGGAAATAGAAAAAATATGAGCCAGTTTGATTTTGATTTATTCGTGTTGGGCGCCGGATCCGGCGGCGTGCGGGCTGCGCGGATTTCAGCGACTCATGGAGCGCGTGTCGGGATTTGCGAAGACAGCAGAGTCGGTGGCACCTGTGTTATCAGAGGCTGTGTGCCCAAAAAGTTACTTGTCTACGCGTCACATTTTGCCGAGGATTTTGAAGATGCCCGCGGTTTTGGATGGGATGTCGGCTCGCTTCGTTTCAGCTGGCCGGACCTGATCCGGGCAAAGGACCGGGAAATTGATCGCCTCAGCCAGATTTATTTAAGCTTGCTGTCAGACTCCGGAGTCACCCTGTTTCCTCAGCGGGCAAGTTTTATTGATCCGCACAAACTACAGGTGGGCGATGAAACCATCAGCGCAGAACGAATTTTAATCGCCACCGGCGCCAGGCCCTGGGTACCGGATATTCCGGGAATCGAACATGCCATCACTTCAGATGAAGCTTTTGACCTGCCGGAATTGCCGCAGCGTGTGGCAATCATTGGTGGCGGGTTCATTGCCTGCGAATTTGCCGGAATTTTCAATGGGCTGGGATCAGAAGTTTCTCTTTTGTATCGTGGTGACGCGGTTCTGCGTGGGTTCGACCACGATGTAAGAAGAGTGGTAGGGGAAGAAATGCGGAAGAAGGGCGTTGAATTGATGCTGGAAATAGATGTCGAAAGTATTCGGAAAACGGAGCAGGGGCTGGAGCTTTCACTTAAGAATGACTCAGTGCTCGAAGTTGACCAGGTGATGTTTGCCACCGGGCGTGTGCCGAATGTCAAAGGACTGAAATTGGCAGACATCGGTCTGGATGTTCGCCTGGGAGGTCGCATCCTGGTCAATGAGATTTCGCAGACAAACCTGGAACATATCTACGCTGTGGGTGATGTCACCAGCAGGGTCAACCTGACACCGGTGGCAATTCATGAAGGTCATGCATTTGCCGATACGGTATATGGAGGTGTCAGGCGTCCGGTGAATCATGAATTCGTACCCTCGGCCGTTTTTTCCCAACCGCCTGTTGGTACCGTCGGGCTCAGCGAGGAGGAAGCGCGAATTCACTATGGCGCCGTCGATGTCTATCGTTCGGAATTCAGGCCAATGAAACACACGCTTTCCGGCCGGGATGAAAAAACACTGATGAAACTCATTGTAGAACGTGAAAGCCAAAAGGTTGTCGGAATCCATATCGTTGGAATGGATGCACCTGAAATTGTCCAGGGATTCGCCGTTGCTGTAAAATCGGGACTTACCAAGGAGCTTTTCGACTGCACGATTGGCATACACCCCACGGCCGCCGAGGAATTGGTGACCATGAGATCACCCGTACAGGGATGAATAACGGAGATCGATTCATGTGGAAAGAACATAAAAAACGGGTTCTGCGCCTGATCATTGCAGTAATGCTGATGATTCCCGGCACCCTGGCAATGGCCAAGGCGGTGAATCTCGAGCCCCTGGACGGCGATGGCAGGAGATCCTGGATTGTAGAATTGGCAGACCCTCCTGTGGTGCGGTTCGATGGTAAAAATGCGGCCACGAAAGGGGCCAACAGCTTAAAAGCGACCGCCCCTGAAAAAAACGACCAACGCCTGGATTTGCTCAGCCCGCAATCTGTGGCTTATACCCGCTACCTCGATGAGCGTATGGAGCAGTTTCTTTCGAGCACAGCATCCGTGGTCGGAGGGACTCCGGAAACTCGGGCCCGCTATAAAAACCTGCTCAATGGGGTGGTGCTCAGGCTGACCGAGGCAGAAGCGAAGCAGGTGCGCGCCCTGCCGGGAGTCAAAAATGTGATTCCCAACGAAATCCATCACATTGAAACCGATGCAGGCCCCGTCCTGATCGGCGCTTCACAATTCTGGACAGGAACGGGGGGCCTGCCTTCCGCCCAGGGAGAGGGAATTGTCATCGGGATAATCGATACGGGCATTAACTGGGACCATGTTTCATTCCAGGATCCTGCTCCGGATGGCTACAATCACAACAACCCTTTCGGTGCGCAACTGGGCCTGTGCGATCTGCCGGAAGTGATGTGCAACGACAAGCTTATCGGCGTTCATGATTTCTCCAATGAAGGCACTATGGGCAAGGACTCAACTTTTCACGGCAGTCTCGTCGCCAGCGTTGCTGCGGGAAACAGATTGAATGTTACTTTAGAAGGAGTAAACACCCAGATGCAGGGCGTTGCCCCACGCGCAAATATCATTTCTTACAAGGTTTGCCGGGAGGATGATCCGGAAACCGAGGATGTGGATGAAGAGGGCTGCTCTTCCGCCAACATCATCTCGGGCCTGGAACAGGCCCTGACCGATGGTGTAGACGTGGTGAACATGTCCCTCGGCGGTGGTTCATTCAGCCCGTGGAACGCCTACGACACGCTGTTCCTGGATATGAGGAATGCCGGGATTTTTGCCGCCACTTCAGCCGGTAATAGTGGGCCGGATCCGTCATCCGTCTCCAATCCCGGACTGGCGCCCTGGTTGTTGGCCGTGGCGGCCGCAACCCACACCCGCCTGACGGGCGCCAAACTGGAGGATCTCTCTGGCGGCGCCGGCGCCCCTCCAACAGGGATTGCCGGTGAGGGTCTTGACCCGGTTAACGGTTCTCCAAATGGTATTGGGCCGGTGAATATCGTATTTGCCGGCGATTTTGGGAATGCATTGTGTGGCACAGGAGCGCCTGCTGATGCAGTTCCCAGCTGTAATGAAACCTCGAGTACGAGTAATCCCTTTGCACCCGGAACGTTCAATGGCGAGATCGTCGTTTGTGAAAGAGGTGAATTTGGCCGGGTGGAAAAAGGCCTTAATGTCATGCTGGCCGGTGCAGGTGGCTACGTCCTGATCAATTCAGAAGAATTTGGGGAAAGCCTGCGTACCGACAATCATTGCATTCCAGGCATTCACGTAGGTTATTCAAGGGGTAAGGAGCTGAAATCCTGGCTGACTTCCGGTAACGGCCATACGGGCACGATTGGACCCTTCGGGCTTTCCTATGAAAACAGCGTGGCGGATATTCTCGCTGATTTCAGTTCGCAGGGCCCCAATCCCACCGTTCCCGGTACGCTGGTCCCCAACATTACGGCGCCAGGCGTGTCGGTGCTGGGGGCAGGCCAGGAAAATAATAACCTGGAGTCCGCCAGTGGGACTTCCTTCGCATCTCCTCACGTTGCCGGAGGTGGAGCCCTGCTGTTGTCGGCTGACCCCAGTCTGACGCCTTCGCAATTGCAATCCATGTTCCAGACCACGGCGACTACGCAAGTCAGGAATCACAAGGGCATCCAGGCGACACCTTTTGAAATGGGTTCCGGTCGCATTCAGCTTGGGGAAGCCTTTCAGGCCGGACTGTTCATGGATGTTACCGGCCAGCAATTCCTGGCCGCCAATCCGGCCATCGGGGGAGACCCATCCAGTCTGAACCTGCCGGGCCTGGTAAACGAATCCTGCCAGGGAATGTGCAGCTTCAGCAGAACGGTAACGGACCGCGCCGGTGGCGCTACCTGGGCGGCAAGTGCGCAAAATTTTCCGGCCGGGGCACAGGTCAGTATCACGCCCGCCAACTTCTCTCTTTCCAATGGTGCATCACAGACACTGACCATTGAATTTATTCTCGCTCCTGAAACTATTGGTGACTGGATTTTTGGTGAGATCATGCTGACCTCGCCTGGCCTGCCTGACCAACATCTGACCGCGGCAGTCGCCTACTTTGGAGGCGACCTTCCTTCGCGTTGGGACATAAACAGCAGCCAGGATGGGGGCTGGGTAGATTTTCTGCTCAAATTACCAAGTGCTCTGCCTGATGCCACATTTACCGGTGGTGAGTTACTTAAACCCGATGAATTTACGCAAACGCTGATTGAAGACCCGAGCAGAGATGAGCCCTTCGACAACAACCAGGGTGTCATGACACAGTGGTTTTATGTGCCGGAAAATACCATGTGGTTTTCAAACCGAACGCCGACATCAACAGCCACCGATCTGGACCTTTTCGTAGGGCGTGATACGGATGGCGATGGAAAAGCTGAAGAATCCGAAATCCTTTGTGAAAGTACCACTCCGGCGGATATTGAAAGCTGTGATTTGCTGTCTCCGGCCGCTGGAGATTATTGGGTACTGGTTCAAAACTGGTCCAGTTCGGGTCCAGCGGGTGACGATGCGACCTTGATCAGTGCCATCATCGGGCCAACAGAGGATTCAAAACTGACCGCCACGGGCCCGGGCATTGTCGCAGCGGATGAGGCATTCAAGGTGCGCCTGAGTTGGGCTAATGTGAACGCACTGCCCGGCGAGGAATGGCTGAGCGCCTTGAGTGTCGGCACAACCCGGGAACGGCCGGATAACATTGGAATCGTCCCTGTTCATTTCAGGCGAGAGAGTTTCTCGGCACCTGCGACATTCCCATTAATGGATGGAACCATGCACAGCCTGGCACTGGATGCTTCGGCGATGCATGATCGAATTTTTATCGATGTGCCTCCCGGGGCCAGCAGTCTGACTGTGATGGCCGAAGGCGCCACTGACGTGCAGACCAATGGCATCAGACTTGAACTGGCCCGGCTCGATTTTGACGAGGGGCTGACCGATCCGCCTTTTGCCACCGCGGCCGGAAGCGCAACTGTAATCGCCTCTGCCACGGGCAGTAATGGAAACGGGCCATCACTGACTATCACTGGAGCCACACTTGAACCCGGCCGCTGGTACGCGGTGCTGCGTAATCAGAACGACACCCCGTTGACAGTCAATATTCGCGCTGATGTTGAATTTTCCGGCACGCCTATCCCGCTTCATCCCGGCCTGTGGTCACCCAAGTCCAGGCCCGACATTGCTCAGGGTTTTGAATACAGCATGGGTGGGCCCAGCCGGGTCCTGGTCTGGTACACCTACGACGAGGATGGGCAGCCCGCCTGGTTTATTGCCAATAATTCGCAGGTGACCGGCAATATCTGGACAGCAGATTTACTGCGTGTCACCAATGATGGCAGCCAGCAGCAATCGACCATTGTTGGCCAGATATCAGTCGCCTTGTTGAGTAAGAATGAAGCCATGTTTTCCTTCACTCTGTACGGCAAATCAGGCACCGAAAGCATGCATCCGCTCAGTACACCGGAGTGTCCGGACATCAATGGCTCGCAGAAAAGTTATACCGCGCTTTGGTTCAGGGGGGTCAGTGGTCTTGGTGGCGCCAGCATCCTTGTTCACCCCGTAACTCAAGCCCAGATACATTACCTGTTCGATGATTTGGGTATGCCCCGTTGGTTCCTGGTGCAGGATGTTGATAGCCCGGCACCGACAAACCCTGATATTCCGATGCTGCAGATAAGTGGTTTTTGTGCGGTTTGTGCAACTGATGAAATTAAGATTCAGAATGTTGGCATTCTGAGCAGGAACTTCAGCACTGAAACGACGGGAAGTTGGACGCTGGATTACCTGTTTGCTCCACCACTTTCAGGCTCGGTTATGCGTACAGACCAGATTGTCAAGTTGACCGATACCATTCCATGCGAATAAGCGTGGAATGGGTTTTGCCCGAGTTGTTTTGAAGCGCAGTGATTTCCATTTCGAACTGCCCAGCGGCCTGATTGCACAGCAACCACTGGACAGGCGCTCAGACAGCCGGCTGTTACATCTTGTTTTGCATAACGGTGACATCCGTGACCGCCTGTTTCGGGAGTTGCCGTCGCTGCTGCGTAGAGGTGACTTGCTGGTTTTCAATGACACTCGGGTCATTCCGGCCCGCTTGTATGGCCGAAAAGAATCGGGCGGCAAGGTGGAAATCATGCTGGAACGGATATTGGGCGAAAAAGAATGTATTGCCCAGATACGAGCCAGTAAATCACCCAAAATCGGCAGCAACCTGTTACTTGAAGACGGCAGTGGTTTTGAAGTCACGGGCCGCGAAGGATCATTCTTCAGACTCGATTTCTCCGATGGCAAGCTGAGTGGTTTGTTTGAGCGATTGGGACACATTCCCCTGCCGCCCTACATTTGCCGTGAAGATACTGCAGCTGACCGGGAGCGTTACCAGACAGTTTATTCGAAGCACCTCGGAGCAGTCGCCGCTCCTACAGCCGGACTGCACTTTGATCACGACCTGCTTGATTCAATCAAAGGGCAGGGTGTTGACAGCGCCTATGTTACCTTGCACGTCGGCGCCGGTACCTTCCAACCGGTACGCAGCGAAAACATCGAGGATCACCAGATGCACGCAGAATTCCTGGAAGTGCCTGAATCTGTCTGCGAGGCCATAACACAGGCAAAAAACCGCGGTGGCCGCATCATTGCTGTGGGTACTACGACCGTCAGAAGCCTTGAAACCGCGGCTGCAAGCGGCAAACTCCGTCCGTTCAGAGGTGACAGCCGGATTTTCATCTATCCCGGTTACAAATTCAATGTTATCGACGGCCTGATCACCAACTTTCACCTGCCCGAATCCACTCTTCTGATGCTGGTCAGTGCCCTTTCCGGCATCGAGGAAACCCGCGCAGCATATGCGCATGCAGTGAAGAAACAATACCGTTTTTTCAGCTACGGCGATGCAATGCTCATTCTCTAGTTGTGGTTTCCCTCAGTGTTGCAAAGACTAAACCCGCCGGCCTAGAGCGACAGCACTCCTTCCAGGACCCGCCACAAGTACATGGCCCAGGCCAGCCTCTCGACCAGTTCCTGGTCTCACCTCCTCCCTGTAGGCTCGGGCGCGTCATCCCTGACGCTTACGGTCCTGGAAGAAGCCCCCTTGCTCCGAACCGGCGAGCTTGAAGCCCGCAACATAAAAAATTTAATTTCCTTGCTGGAATTTACAGTCAGACTGGTGCTGCACCCGCCATCAATGCCATAATTCGACCGGAATTTTCACGGAGAGTCCTATGTCCACTTTGATCGAGCAGGCACTTGCAAAGGAATGGTTCTATTCCTTTGAGTTGCCTGATGGGAGCACCACGCCGACCCGTCACGATAGCGAGATTATGGCGATTCACGATACCCGCTGGCAGATGGTGCAAACCTGCCTGGATGAGCGCCTGGGAAACGGTCGCACAGGTCTGACCGCTCTTGACCTGGCTTCGCACCAGGGCTGGTTTGCTGTGAACATGGCGCAATCAGGTTTTTCCAGCGTACTGGGTATTGATGCGCGCGAATCGCACGTGGAAGACAGTCAGTTGATTCGTGACATTTATAGCCTGGACCACCTTTCATTCCGCCAGGGTGATGTTCACCAACTGGATGAGCAGGAGTTAGGGCAGTTTGACGTTGTCCTCATGCTGGGTTTGCTCTACCACCTTGAAAACCCCATCGGTGCACTTAGAGCCTGCCGTGCCCTGTGCAAAAACCTGTGCCTGATTGAAACCCAGATCGTGCCGGGTATGAGCGGGTTTGTGGACTACGGCAGTTATCAGTATGTAAAACCACTCAAAGGCAGCTTCGGTATCGTTGACGAAACCAGCGAAACCCACGGCCCTGAAGCCAGCATCACGGGAATTTGCCTGGTGCCCAGTCTGGATGCACTGACCTGGATACTGCACAAAGTCGGATTTTCCGACGTGACGGTATTGGCGCCGCCGGAAGACGCTTACGAACAACTGCGTTTCCACAAGCGCGTCATGGTGGCGGCGCAGGTATAGCCCGCATAGTGCATGAAGGCGGACGATCATATGACTTATTATGAATATATTTAATAGCTTACGATGAAAATGATTGCTTTGCTGAATGTACAGTTTGTCCTATCCGGTTTTGCACTGCATCTGGCTTCACATTTCGCCCGATCCTTCTCAATCCATAGCTATTGCTATGGCTTTTCGAATGATCAAGCATTGGACAGGAGTCCCGGTGTCGCGGAG
>SMVB01088901.1_pt1 | contig 14487 bp, 14 predicted proteins | sample 2456461 | NCBI WGS metagenome assembly SMVB01 (sample SAMN11095934, study PRJNA526329) | marine sediment metagenome | biome: Marine sediment; feature: Surficial sediment; material: Deep marine sediment; isolation source: Hadal surficial sediment | place: Pacific Ocean | collected 2014-05 | depth... | reverse complement strand
GAGGAGGCCCTGTCCCGGGCAATATCCCTATTGCGCACAGCGCTGGACGACCATGCTCATGCCCCTGAATATATTCAAACCATACCGGGAGTGGGGTATCGGCTGATCGCCCAGATAGCACGTAATAACCACGTTAACCCAGATATGTCACCCGTCCGGCAAGTGGATGAGAACTCCATTGCGGTGCTGCCTTTTGTGAATCTCAGTAAGGATCCGGATAACGAATATTTCTCAGATGGGATTTCTGAGGAAATTCTTAATTCACTGGCCAATGTTAAGCAATTCAAAGTGGCTGGGCGTACCTCGTCCTTTTACTTTAAGGGACAGACCGGAAATATCACCGAGATCGCGCAACGCCTGGGAGTTGCTTCTATACTGGAAGGCAGTGTCCGCCGATCCGGTGCGCGGGTTCGAATCACCGCGCAGTTAATCAATGCAGCCGATGGCTTCCACCTGTGGTCGAAAACATTTGACCGGGAACTGGATGATATTTTCGCGATTCAGGATGAAATTGCCACCGCTGTTGCCGATGCACTGCAGATTCAATTGTTAGGCGGGGCAGACAAGCAGTGGAGTGTGGGGGGAACAAAGAACCCGGACGCTTACAATGCCTATCTGCTGGGTGTGCATTATATTAACCGTGGTCACCACAAGGATGCATTGCAGCACGCAGTAAATTCATTTCAACAGGCTGTGGATATTGATCCAATGTATGCCAAAGCTTATGCGGGTCTGGCTTCTGCCTGGAGCTCAATGATCACCAATTCCTATGCGGGCTATGACGACGGTAACGCCGAACGGGCAATCTCCAAAGCTCTTGAACTCGCACCTGATCTTGCCGATGGCTGGGTAACAAAGGCCTTTCACCTGCTGACTATGCAGATGGATATCCACGGAGCCCTGGCAGCTACAAGCACTGCACTTGAGTTAAGCCCTGGCAATGCGGGGGTGCAAGTCGAATATGCGCGTATAAAGTGCTACCTCGGTCATCGTGATGAGAGTATTACCGCGGCCAGGAAGGCCTTGGAACTGGAACCGGTATCTGTATTTTTCAATCATTTTTCGGCTCACGTACTGTATTTTTCACGTAAGTACGACGAGGCTATTTCCGCCTTTCAGCATGTGCTGGATATGGACCCACACTACCCAAAACCCCATTACTTCATCAGCATGGCCATGTACCACCAGGGTGATACCGAATCAGCCTGGGAGGAAATACAACACGAGCCCTTGAACTGGATGAGGTGGACCGCGTCGGCTATCGTACTGCAGCGGTTGGGACGAAGAGAAGAGGCCGATGTCTTTTTGGCCAAGCTCAGCCTGGATGACGATGAAGACCCTGCCTACATGCAGCAGGCAGATGTTTATGCGCAACGCGGCGAACCAGATCAGGCTATGCAGCGCCTGAGTCTGGCTTTTGATCACCACGACCCGGGGCTTTCGCAGTTATTGGTTGACCCACTCCTGGACCCGCTAAGGAAAGACCCGCGCTTTGTTGCGCTTATGGGAAAACTGGGCTTTGTGACAAGCTCGTAGGCGTTAATTGGCGAGAACCCCCTGGCTGACAGCATGATAAAGTACTCGAATGTCAGTATGCTTGAGCGCGAATCAACAATCGGTGTCACAGTAAATGTCAGCAGCAGATACGGTAGTAATCCTCGATTTCGAAACAACCGGGCTCTCCCCGGGTGTCGGCGACCGCGCCATTGAGATTGGTGCAGTACGCGTGGATGGCGGCCGGATCACAGCGCGCTTTCAAGAGTTGATGAATCCTGGGCAGCGCATTAGCGGCTTTATCGAATCCTATACTGGCATCACCAATGAGATGTTGGAGAGTGCCCGACCCTGTAGCGAGGTTATGCGCGATTTCGCAGAGTTTATTGGGGCTTACAACCTGGTTGCCCACAATGCCTCTTTCGATAAACGGTTTTTGGATGCCGAGCTGCAAAGACTACCGGTGGGTTATTCCGGCCAGTTCGCCTGCTCCATGCTGGCCGCACGAAGAATTTATCAAGGGGCACCCAATCATAAGTTGGCAACGCTGGTGGCCTATATGAAGTTTCCTGTTGAAGGCACTTTTCACAGGGCCCTGTACGATTCTGAAATGACCGCTAAGCTGTGGCTGGCTATGCTGGATAATATTCAACAGCAGTACAACACAACAGCCATCCCCTTCAATCTCATGCAAAAGTTGACCAAGGTTCCCAGGCACGCTGTGGCTGACCTACTGGCGACTATAAATCGGCTTCCCCTGCCTCCTCTGCCTGCCGGTCGCGCTTCCAGCGCCGGTTAGTCCACAGCCAACTCTCGGGTTCGCGGCGGATGGCCATCTCGGCCAGGGCGACAAAGCGGTGGGTTATTTCGTGGGACGTCTTGTCGTAGGGTGGTTTTGCGACCTCGTGGAATTCGATTTCGTAGTACCCGCGCCTGGTGCGGCGGCACTGGGCAAACAGCACAGGGAAGCGGGTCATTTTGGCGATTATTTCGCTGCCCAGATAAAAAGCGGCTTCGCCATTCATAAACGTCGTCCACAGGCCGCGCTCCTGGCGGGTGGGGGACTGGTCTGCCACCATAACAAACAAGCGGAACTCCCGGCGCCGTCGAATGATGTCTTTTACCGATTCGGCCATGGACAGAGGTCTGGACCCGAATTGACTGCGAATGTCGAAAATAAGCTTGTCCGTGGTCTTGTCGTGCAGGGGTTTGTATACCGGATCCATGGGAACATTGAGTGCACAGACGGCGCCGTGCAGCATCCATTCCCAGTTCCCCTGGTGTATGGTGGTGATGATAACCGAGTCCCGGTATTGGTTGCTGTATGCCTGCAGCAACTCCGGGTTGACCAGTTTTACCCGGCGGCGAAAGTCCTCTTTACTCATGCGCCTGGCTTTGACAATTTCAAAGGCGGTGTCGGTGAACTGTCTATAAAACTTTTTTCCCAGAACTGTGATTTCCCTCGCGTTTTTGTCGGGAAAAGCCATGCTGAGATTCTCTCGTACTACCTCTTTGCGATAAGCTACCACGTAGTACAGCAGTAGGTAGGCTACCCACGCCGCGGCGTATAGAAGAGGAAACGGCAGCCAACTGATTGCGCGGTATAAAAGCATCATATTCGGGCTAGCCGCAGTGCTTGGGTAGGGTGAGAGCGTCAACCAGGGGGAAGCCCTGGCTGCTGGGGCACTGCAATGTCGCATTGCGGCGCAGGTCTAGCAGGCGCAGGCTGAGAATTTGTTGCAGGGGTATGGGGTCTATCACTACATTGTTGTCGAGATAGAGCTCCCGCAGCACTGGCAGGGCAGAAATTTCGACCAGGTTGCGGATTTTGTTGGAGGAGAGCTTGAGCTGGGTAAGCCCAGTGAAAACCCCCAGCCCCCGCAGCGTGGCGATGCCTGCGTGGCTACAGTTCAGGCTGGTCAATTGGGCGGCGCTGGTGATTTTTTCGTCGATGATACGTTGCTTGAGGCACTCATACAGAGCTGGGTCCGGTGTGTCGAATTGGCTGAACAGGGGTTTGGCCGTGTATACCCGCTTTTCGTTGATAGTGAAATCGTAGGTTTCACAGGCGGTCAGGAGAATGAGCACCGTAAAGATAGCCAACTGGGGTATGCATTGCAGCATGAAGGAGCTACTCATTAAAATTCGAGTTATAATGCTAGCCTGTCACGCGCACAAAAACGAGTGTCACAATGCCCGATTCCCGAAAAACTGAAACCCAAGTGATTAGCATTGTCCAGCGGGGCAACCTTAAGGCGCTTGAGAAAACTATGCGCAAGCAGTGGCGCCTGGGGCAGAATATAGTGCTGTGTTGGAGCGCCGATGAACGCGGCTTGCTGGTTTTGTTCGTGCCACACTATTTTCTGGGCAACTACTGCGCAGCCGATGAGCTCAATGCCGGCGACGACATGGACAACGAGGCATTTATCCGCGAGTTGGTGTCGGGCCAGAGGCGAAAAACCCGGGAGGAGCTGTTTGCCGTGGCGGCCCGGCTGGATGTCTCCCCCACATTTATTAAACTGAGCACCGCATTATCCGATGAGGCCTGTCTATTGGCCGAGGTGGAGCAACTGATTCGGCGCTATGGCATCAGCTATGTCGAGAGCCGTGCAGTATTATTGTTCGATATCTGCGGCTTTTCATTGCGCACACCCTTTGAGCAGGCCAGTCAGCTCAACAGCCTCTCTTATTCCATGAATTCGGCCTATAACAAGCTGCTGGCCCACGGTATTACTATTCACTTCGCCCGCACTACCACGGGTGATGGCTACTACGTCTGGAATCGCGATCTGGGTGCCAATGCAGACCGGGACCTGTTCTGTTTCATGATGCTGGTGGTGGCGGACAACGCGGTTGCCCGTGCCGCCTCCAAGGGCAACACAACCCCTGTTATCCGTTGCGCATTCCATATCGGCAGCCACTACGAGCTATACCAGGCCGAGGGCGTGAACCCCACCATATTCAGCTATATTGTGGGTGATGTCACCATCGAGTTGGCGCGAATGGTTGACCTGATTGAGCCCCATCAATTGCTGATGGGTGATTTCACCTGTGAGCTATGGGACCACGAGTCGCAATCCAGCGTGACTGGCAACACGCAAAGTTTCGTCCAGGCCTGCAATGAGGAGGGTGGAAACCTGGCCGGTATCCAATTATCCGGCAGGTTGATCTCGGCGGTGCACTGCTACCTCACCCAGGGGGAGGGCTACTCGGGCGAGGTCACTGCGCGGCGTTTTAAGGTGACTGACAAACACGGCCTGTCCCGTCACGCCTTCAACCTCCAACTGGAATTCGATCTTGAGGGTGAGCTGTTGAAACTGGGGTTGAGCGAGGGCGATTTACCCGGTGCGGTCGCGGCGGCTACAAAAGGTGAAAAATCACTTGAAGAAGTCGAGGTCAATGAACCTGTGAGTACCGAAGCACTCATTGTTGATCTGGCGGCCCTGTTAAAGAAGCGGTCCAAAAATGTCATTGTCGAAGACTGAGGCAAGCACCCTACCGGTGGGCCGGGAAAGCCACATGGATGTCAGTAATACGGTTGATGTCTGTGACCCGCAGGCGGTGTTGGCCGCCGTGCGCGCGATATTGGATGCGCGTTATCCGGGTTTTGATTTTTCCCCGGTGAATGTCCTGGTGCAGGATTTTAGCCGCTTGTATTGTGGCGAGTTCCCGGGTTACCGGGCCTGTGATACCGCTTACCACGATATGCAGCATGTGCTGGATGTGACGCTGGCGATGGCCAGGCTTGTCGATGGCTACGAGAGCGGCAGTGAACCGGGTGATGCATTGGGCCCCGACCTGGCACTCGCCGGCATTGCCGCTGCCCTGTTTCACGATGCGGGCTATATTCGTCGTAGTGATGATAACAGCGCCAGCAACGGGGCCGCTTATACGCGAATCCATGTGAGCCGCAGTGTAGGTTTCATGTCTGATTATCTACCCTCTGTCGGCCTGGCGTCTATTTTGCCGGTATGCAAACGCATTGTACATTTCACCGGCTATGAACAGGACCCCGGCAGTATCGATGTGCAGTCCAGCGCCGAGTACACCCTGGGCTCCCTGCTGGGCAGTGCCGACCTGCTAGCGCAATTGGCCGATGTCAACTATCTCGAAAAATGCCGCGAAAGGCTCTACGGCGAATTTGTGCAGGCGGGGCTAGCCGGGGATGGGGCGCTGGAGGGCTATAGAGATATCGTCTATTCGTCTCCCCAGCACTTACTGGCAACAACCCCCAGTTTTATCAGCACGGTATTCGAAGAGCGGCTGGAGGGTGCTTTTAACGGTGTTCACCGGCATGTGGCTGCATTTTTTGATGGGGGCAATCTCTACCTGGACGCCATCGATAGAAATCGCAGGGCGTTAGAGCGTCTGCTCGCTTCCACGGGTGACTAAGGTCCCAATGACGCCCAGGATGCATTGACGGTGAACAGCGGTGGAGATTTTTCACTCGCCGTAGTGGCTGCCGCCATGCAAGATGAGCCTGCGGCCTCTGCCCTGGCACAGGAACTGCAATTGCCACTGTGTCCTGTGGGCACCTCTGCCAAAGACTGCACGAGTTATAACTCACTGCTTGTTTGCAGTGCGGGCGTGCTGGCACTGCAACAAACCGGGCGCGCGGCACCGGGGCCGGTTGTAGTCGAGTTTGGCAGCGCCGCGATGCGCCATCGGCGTCACGGCGGGCATAACGAACTGCTGGGCAAAGCGGTGGGCCTGGCCAAAAAAGCACAATTGCATGTGCTGGATGCTACTGCGGGCCTGGGGCGAGACAGCTTTATTCTCGCCGACCTGGGTTGCCGGGTAAACCTGTGTGAGCGCAACCCCGTGGTGGCCAAAATGCTTGCCTCGGGCTTGGCCTCAGCCGCTACCAGTGATGATGCCTGGTTGCGTGAGGTTGGCCAGAGAATGGCTTTGCACCCAGGGGATGCCAGAACCTTGAACCTGGGCGAACAGGCCTTTGATGTTATCTATCTGGACCCTATGTTTCCCGAGCGCGACAAACGGGCCAAGGTTAAAAAGGAAATGGCGCTGTTTCACCACTTGCTGGGTGCCGCTGATGACGCCGACCAATTGTTATTATGGGCTCTGCAGCGGGACGTGGCACGTGTGGTGGTGAAACGGCCACCGCGCGCGCCTGAACTGGCGGGCCGAAAACCCTCTCACAGCATATCCGGCAAGGCGGTTCGCTACGACGTCTATGTATCGCGCGCCCTAGTGCCGTGAGGGCACGCGGAAAAATCGCCGGGTCCAGATCGATTGAAAAAATGGGTCTATCCAGCGGTACAAGCGCCCTGATAGATACACGGGGCGACCTTTCTCCACGGCTCTGAGGCCATCGGCCACCACTGTCGCAGCGTCGTACCACAACCAGGCTGGCATGTCGTTTTTCATGTCCTCCAGACCGGCGGTGCTGTGAAAATCGGTATGAACATAGCCGGGGCACAGGGCACAGACATTGACACCACTACCGTGCAAGGTTACCGACAAGTCCTCCGAGAGCGCGATCAAATAGGCCTTGCTGGGCCCGTAATTACAGCCGCCAACCCGGGGCACGCGTCCCGCCACCGAGGCGATATTAATCACGCGACCAAAACCATTTTCGCGCATACCGGGTATAAACAAATGGCACAAATGCGCCACCGACAACATCATCAGTTGAAAAAAGTCCTGCTGCACTGGCCACTTCCTGTCCAGTAACAAATCGCAGCCAGCGGCGCCGGCGTTGTTAACCAGAAAGTCGATGTGCAGCCCAGTGGCGCTAACTTCCTCGAAAATTTCCTCCGGTGAGGCCGGGTCGCTCAGGTCCGCTGATATTGTGTGTACGGCAACACCGTGGGTGCCGCGAATGTCGGCGGCGAGTTCATCCAGTTTTTCTTTGCGCCGCGCCACCAACACCAGTTGATAGCCCGCGGCTGCCAGGCGTTGTGAAAATTCTTTACCCAGCCCGGCCGAGGCGCCGGTTATCAAGGCTGTTTTGTTGTTGGACATGGTTGCTACTACTTGAGATTGATAGGAAAATAATCATACCTCAATTGAATGCTTAGCGTGTAAGGTACGTCTCTACGCAGCAGGCCAGGCAGCCTGCCTGTGTGAGGCTTGGTTTTAATGGTCATGGATAAATGGGTTTAACATCATGGAAATGGACGAATCGATAAACGTATTTGGTGAACAACTGGAAGTGTGTGGCGTCGACCCCGTGACCGGGTTCTACCGGGATGGTAAATGTAATACCTGTAAGAGTGATGAGGGCTCACATACGGTTTGTATAGAAGCGTCCAGGGAATTTTTGGAGTACTCGAGATTCAGGGGCAACGACCTATCCACGCCTATACCTGAATTTAATTTCAAGGGCTTAAAACCGGGCGATAGTTGGTGTTTGTGTGCCGCGCGGTGGCTGGAGGCGCAGGAGAGCAATATGGCACCGAGGCTACATCTGAGAAGCACCCATATCAAGGCCCTGGAGATTATTCCCCTGGCCCTGTTAAAAAAACATGCAGTCGATTTGAATTAGTGTTTATTTATGCCAAGCAAAGCAGCAACAGGAGTACAGCGTGTCCGACAAAAATACCACCGCCCTGGTAACCGGGGCCTCCTCTGGTCTGGGAGCGGAGTTCTGCCGGCAGTTAGCCGATCGCTGCGATGTTATTATTGCGGTAGCCAGACGAGCTGAACCCATGCAAGCCCTGGCGAGTGAGCTACGCGACAGGGTGGAGGTTCATGTCCTGGAAGCTGACCTGACAACGACTGAGGGTGTGGCACGCACTATGGAGGCCATACGCCAGAAGGGCCCTCTGCATTATCTCATCAATAATGCAGGCTTCAGCACCCTGGGGAATTTTGCAGGGGAGCCCATAGACACGCAACACGCCATGGTCAATTTGCATATCAATGCCACCTTGTCGCTGTGTCGCGCCGCCATCCCGTTTATGCGAGACAATGGCGGGGGCAATATCGTTAATGTTTCTTCCATTGGCGCTTTTACGCCCTTTCCCGGTATCGCGGTTTACGCCGCCAGCAAAGCGTTTCTCAACTCTTTTTCGGTGTCCTTGCAAGCTGAACTGGCCGGGGCCGGTATTACAGTGCAGGCTCTGTGTCCGGGCTACACTAGAACAGGAATTCACGATACACCCACCATGGGGCGCTTTGACAAGGCCGTGGTGCCGGACGAGTACTGGATGGAGGTTGACGAGGTAGTTGCCGCCAGCTTACAGGGGCTGGCCGACGGCCAGCTTATTGTGGTGCCCGGCGAGGCCAATCTGGCCATGGCTAAAAAGAGCCTTAAAAAGCAGCTGGACGCGCTCTAGCTGTCAACCAACAAGCGCTGCAGTATCGCCTGATAGATTTTAGCGAGGCGGGGCAAGTCGGCTGCCAGTACTTGCTCATCGATTTTGTGGATACTTGCGTTGATGGGCCCCAGCTCTACCAGTTGGGCCCCTGTCGGTGCGATAAAGCGCCCATCGGATGTGCCGCCGGCGGTGGAAAGCTCACTTTGCAAGCCGGTAATTTCCCGGATACTGGCAAGGGTAGCGTCTATCAGTTCACCGCCGCCGGTCAGGAACGGCTGGCCACTGAGGTTCCAGGCCAGGTGATAGTCAAGGCCGTGCGCAGTTAGTATGGCCTCGGTTCGCTCGCGCAGTTCAGCGTCGGTGACGGCGGTGGAGAAACGAAAATTAAACTGTACTTCCAATTCCCCGGGTATGACGTTGGTGACGCCAGTGCCGCCGTGAATGTTGGAAATTTGCAGGGAGGTAGGCGGGAAAAATTCATTGCCGGTATCCCACTCCTCGTTGGTTAATGCCTGTAGCGCCTGCAGGGCCTTGTGTATGGGGTTGTCTGCCAGCTGCGGGTAGGCGATATGGCCCTGGGTTCCCTTAATGGTCAGGTTTGCACCCAGTGAACCGCGCCTGCCGTTTTTAACGGTATCGCCCAGTCGCTCGCTACTTGAGGGTTCTCCCACCAGGCACCAGTCTATGGTTTTGTTTTGCTGGCGCAGGTAGTCCATGACTTTTACCGTCCCGTCGACGGCCGGGCCCTCTTCGTCGGAGGTAATCAGAAAACCAATGCGCCCGGGGTGGTCGGGGTGTTCGGCCACGAACGCTTCGCAGGCAACCACCATGGCGGCCAGGCTGCCCTTCATGTCTGCTGTGCCGCGACCGAAGAGGCTACCGTCTATCAGGGTGGGTTCGAAGGGTGCCGTGGCCCACTGCTCCGCCGGCCCGGTGGGAACCACGTCAGTGTGGCCGGCAAAAACCAATATGGGGCCGTGCGTGCCGCGCTCGGCCCAAAAATTGTCGACCTCTCCATAGGGCAGAGCGGTACAGGTGAAGCCGATTTTTTCCAGGCGTTCCATCATCAGGGCCTGACAACCCGCGTCCCGGGGGGTCAGCGACTGCCTACGAATCAGTTCGCAACAAAGCTGTACGGTGCTGTCCTGCTCCAGCTTTCCAGCCATATCAGTTGTGAGCGTGCAGTTCGGCGTTGAGTTCTACGGCCGAGCGGTTGGTGAGACATTCCACAGCGCCGCTGGTGGAATTACGTCGAAACAGCAGATCAGGTTTACCGGCCAGGTCACGTGCTTTTACACGCTGCACACACTGTCCATCGCTGTCCAGTATTGCAACTTTTGTTCCGGCTGTGACATACAGCCCCGCCTCCACCGTACAACGGTCGCCCAGTGGGAAGCCGATGCCGGCGTTGGCGCCTATCAGGCATTCCTCGCCCACACATATGACGATTTTGCCACCACCGGAAAGCGTGCCTATGATTGAAGCGCCGCCTCCAAGGTCAGAGCCTTTGCCGACCATTACGCCGGCCGAAATACGCCCCTCTATCATGCCGGGGCCCTCGGTGCCGGCATTAAAATTGACGAAGCCCTCGTGCATGATGGTAGTACCCTCGCCTAGATAAGCCCCCAGGCGAACCCGGGCTGTGTGGGCGATGCGAACACCGCCGGGCACCACGTAATTGGTCATCTTGGGAAACTTGTCCACGCAGCTGACCTCCAGTGTTTCACCCGCCATTCTGGCGGCTAACTGTCGTGCCGGCAGTTCAGCGAGGTCGATGGCACCCCGATTGGTCCAGGCCACGTTTGGCAGTATGCCGAATAGGCCTGTCAGGTCTGTGCCGTGCGGTTTTACCAGGCGGTGTGATAGCAAGTGCAGCTTCAGGTAGGCCTCGGGAACCGTGGCCGGAGGGCTATCATCAGCCAGCACAACGGCTACCACAGGGGCCTTTGAATCTCGCAGTTTCCCCGCCAGCTCTGCCTGCTGCAGCTCGCCTGCTGCGCTCAGGGCCGCTTCCAGTTGCATCAGCTGCTGCGCGTTCAGCGGGGTGTTGTTGTTCTCGTCTAGGGCCAGGTCGGCCACACACTTGGCAAGCGCGCTGCCGGGGGAGAGCGCGGGGGCGGGATAAAATACCTCCAGCCAAGCACCGCTGCTGTTGTGGGTGCCTACACCCAGGCCGAAGGCAAATATGCTGGAAGTCATAATGGTTCCTGTACGACCCTGTTCAGAGGGTGTGTTGAGTGAAAATCTTGTCAAAAAGCTGTGCTGAAAACCCGGTGGAGAGACTGTGCCCGGTGTCCAGTAATGGCCGCTTGATAAGTGTGGGCTGAACCAGGATGGCAGATTTTGCCGCTGCGGTATCCATGTTTTCTCGCGCCTCCTGGCTCAATTGCTTCCAGCTGGTACTGCGTTTATTAACCAGGGTTTCCCAACCCAACTGGTCCAACCAAAGCTGTACGGATTCCGGTGATAGCCCATCTACGCGAAAGTCGTGGAACTGGTAGTCAATACCCCGGTCATCCAGCCAGCGCCGGGCCTTTTTGACCGTGTCACAGTTTTTTATTCCATAGAGTGTTACCACCAGACCGCTCCATCGCATGTTAGGGTAATGGGGAGCGGCGTAGCATAGCAAATTGGCTGTGTCAGGTGTAGCGGCCTATGCTTGGTCCTGTGCACGCGTAATTTCGCTTATGCCAGATAATTAAATTGGAGATATTGGCCGTGAAAAACTATTTAACCGTCACCGGACTGGGCTGTTTGTTGTTTGCGGCGACGGTGTTCGCCGAACCCGGAACACCCGCGTTGATGGTGGGTACGCCCCCCAGCGTAGAGAGTCAGGTAAGCTTTAAAAACTATCGTCATTACCCGTTTAGCAAATGGGCTTTCCACAACATTGGTGCCGCCCTGAATGTGGTTGTCATTCCCAGAGAGGGGCAAATTACCTCCCTTAAGGAAACGCCCCTGGCGGAGCTGGGCGCCATGCGCCTGGAGGACGGTTTTGGTCATCGTCGCAGCGTAGAGCAAATCTTAGCTGACAACGATACCGATGCCTTTGTGGTGCTGCACAATAACGAAGTGCTTTTTGAGCGCTATTACAGCGGTATGCACAGGCACGACCAACATATCTGGTTCTCCATGACAAAATCGCTGGTGAGCACGGCCCTGGGTATCTTGGTAGAGGAGGGCAAGGTGAACCTGGAGAAGTCCCCGGCGCACTATATTCCCGAGCTAAAAGGCAGCGGTTTTGAGCGCACTACGATTCAACAGGTACTCAATCACAGCAGTGCACTGGCTTTCAAGGAGAATTATACGGATGTTAATTCCGACTTTCTGAAGTATTACGGGCCTGCGCTCAACATGGCGTTCATCCCAGGGGGCAGAGATGCCCAGCCGGAAACCACCGAGATCTATGGCGTACACAATTTTCTGGAAAAGTTTATTCGCCCCGATGAGTCCCTTGAGCCGGGTGAGGAATTTGATTATAACTCCGCCAATGCCGATGTGGTGGGTTGGTTGGTTGCCCGGGTGTCCGGGATGCCTTTGCAGGACTTTATTCAGCAGAAAATCTGGTCCCGTTTGGGCACTGAGCACGATGCCCTGATAGTCGTCGACCGGGCGTTTATGCCTGTGGCCACCGGGGGTATGGCCAGCACCGTACGTGACGCTGCCCTGTTTGGGCAGATGATTCTCAATCGCGGCAGTGTGGGTGGCGAGCAGATTGTGCCCGCGGCCTGGGTGGACCAGAGCCTGGCCATTGCTGCCCGGGACAGGCAGAAAATGAAAAACAACGCCAAGTATGCGGCGGATTCCTGGACAGCCTATAAAAACATGTGGTGGATACTGGATGCCCAGCAGGGCGAGTATGCCGCAGTGGGCGTACATGGCCAGGTCATATACATCAATCGCAGTGCCAATGTGGTTATCGCATGGTTTTCCAGCCAGCCGGTGGCATCTGCCGCTAGCAACCCACAGTTTAAATCGAAGTTACTGGCTACCCAGGCTATCGCCAGGCATTTACGGGCGAAGACCCCAGGGTAGAGCAAAAAAGAGGTTCTGGAAAAAAGTACAGATGCCCTAGGCTTTGCGTGTTTGCTTGGGCGTCGCCCGGTTTGGGTAACAGCTACGGCAGATTTCACACACCCTGCCATCACAGCCTCTGGCGGAGCAATACTCCCGCCCATAGAAAATTATTTGTAAATGCAGGCGGTTCCAGCTGTCCTGTGGAAACAATCGCTTCAGGTCTTTTTCTGTTTGAACGACATTTTTGCCGCTGCTCAGGCCCCAGCGCTGTGCCAGCCTGTGGATGTGTGTGTCCACCGGAAAAGCGGGCACACCAAATGCCTGTGACATCACCACACTGGCTGTTTTGTGCCCCACGCCGGGCAGGCGCTCCAGCGCATCCATGTCCCGTGGCACAGCGGCATCGTGCTCTTCCACCAGTATTTTGCTGAGACCTTTGATGGCTTTGGATTTTTGTGGGGAGAGGCCGCAGGGGCGAATAATTGCCTGAATAGCCGCACCCTCCTGCCGCGCCATGTCAGTCGGGTTGTCCGCCAGGGCGAACAGTGCCGGCGTAACCGTATTGACCCGCTTATCGGTGCACTGGGCACTGAGCAATACCGCCACCAGCAGCGTGAACGGGTCACCATGATCCAGCGGCACAGGGGTTTCCGGGTAGAGCTCTTGCAAACGCTGAAGGATGTAGGCGACGCGCTGGGCTTTTAGCATGTGCTGGGCACTACCCCATTTCCAGGACGCGAACAATTCTGTGGGCGGCCTCGGTGCACTGGTCCAGTGCGGCAACCAGGGCGATGCGCAGGCGGTTTTCGCCCGGATTTATGCCATTGGCTGTCCTGGCCAGGAAGCGTCCCGGCAACACGGTCAGGTGCTCGCGTGCATACAGTTGGCGGGCAAATTCGGTGTCCGGGATAGGTGTTTCAGGCCACAGGTAAAAGCCCCCCTCGGGCCGCAGTACCGGTAGGTGGCCGTCGAGGATATCCAGTACGGCGGCGAATTTTACGGTGTACAGCCGACGGTTTTCTACCACATGTTTTTCATCACCCCAGGCCGCGACACTGGCCAGTTGGTGGTGCAGCGGCATGGCGCAACCGTGATAGGTGCGGTAACGCAGAAAGTTTTTGAGCAGGCCGGCATCCCCGGCGACAAAACCGGAACGCAATCCCGGCAGGTTGGAGCGCTTGGACAAGCTGTGGAATACCACGCAGTTGCGGTAGTCACCGCGGCCGATGAGTTCACAGGCCTGCAGTAAGCCCGGGGGAGGGTGACCCTCGTCAAAGTACAATTCGCTATAGCATTCATCGCTGGCGATGACGAAGTCGTATTCCCGCGCCAGCGCGATAAGGCGTTGCAGCTTGTCCAGTGGAATTACTGCGCCGGTGGGGTTGCCCGGGCTGCATAAATACAGCAGTTGACACTGCTGCCACTGAGCTTCTGTCACACTGTCAAAGTCGGGTAGAAAGTTGTTAGCAGCCGTGCAATTGATAAACTGCGGCTGCGCGCCGGCCAGCAGCGCCGCCCCTTCATAAATCTGGTAAAACGGATTGGGGCTGAGTACGGTGGCGGTGGGGCCACGCGAGACGGCAATCTGGGCAAAGGCGAACAGGGCCTCCCGGGTGCCGTTCACCGGCAGCACTTGTGTTTCGGCGTCTACCTTTTCAAGGCCAAACCTGCGTTGCAGCCAGTGGGCAATGGT
>SMVB01080504.1_pt1 | contig 14489 bp, 13 predicted proteins | sample 2456461 | NCBI WGS metagenome assembly SMVB01 (sample SAMN11095934, study PRJNA526329) | marine sediment metagenome | biome: Marine sediment; feature: Surficial sediment; material: Deep marine sediment; isolation source: Hadal surficial sediment | place: Pacific Ocean | collected 2014-05 | depth... | reverse complement strand
TGAAGGCTAAGGGTTCGCGCAAGAATAACTTCCCCTGTTTGGGTGCTGAGACGCCTGTCTGGCAAGGCGCGAGGACTGCGCATACTCCTCGTATGGAAAGGACGAGCAACGCCGCCAGACTGGATGGATCGACGCCCAAACAGGGGAAGTTATTTTTGCGCGAGCCCTAAGGAACCCGATCAACACGAACCTGTGTGGTTTTCCAGCACGGCACATGATTGCGTTCATCAACAGTCACACGAAAGAGTAGACGAAGTTCGCGATCAAAATGTTCCGGAAACCATGCCACGCCTGGTGGTATTCGATCAACCAGTTTAACAGGAACGGTCACGACCCCATTCCCATTCGACAGACGAACGCTGGCTCCCTCCTCCACACCAATCCGAGTCGCATCCTCAGGATTCAAACTGAGCACCCCACTGTCTTGAATCTGTGTCAGTCCTTTGGATCGCGTACTAAATTTTCCTGAGTGATACATCGATTGTCCCAGGACCAGGGTCAACGCCCCGTCACGTGCTGAGATCTTTTTGGTCAACGCATATCGAACATGCACATCTTCCTTGAACCCTTCACGAAGGTACTGTTCCACCACATCAGCTTTGGCAACATGAGCAATCGCCATTGGTCCCAACAACCCATATTGGGGAATGAGACCACGAATCTCTTTGAAGATTTCCTTGACCTCTCCATATTCCATGGGTGAATCCATGAGCACAGACAAAGCGGAAAAGATCTCCCAATCCGGCTGGCTTTCTCCAAGCGGCTCGATGGATTTGCGCACAGGTTGGACATGGCCTTCGGTATTCGTAAAGGTCCCATCTTTTTCGACCGCCGAAGAAGCGGGCAGCACGACGTGAGCTTTCTTGGCCGTTTCCGTCATGTAGAGCTCTTGACACACGATAAATTCCAACGCATCAAGCGACTCAGACACCTTGGCATCAGGTGGCAAGGACTCGAGGGGATTTTCCCCCACAATAAACATCGCCTTAAGACTGCCCTGACGAGCTCGATCAAACATCTCCACCATGGTAGCGCCGGGAGTCGTCGGGACACTCATGCCCCAGATTTTCGATAATGTAGTTTGGGCCGTGTCATTGTTGGCCTTCGACGGCCCAGGAAGATACTCGGCCACAACGCCCATTTCGATAGCGCCCTGTTCATTGTTTTCTTCTGCCAAGACGCCTAAGCCGGAACCCTGGGTACCGTGGTGCCCAGAAAGAATCAACAGGTCAAGCAGATTGGTGACAATGCCTTCACCACCTATGTCTCGAAGCACTCCCTGTCCAGCAAGAACAACCAGCCGTTGTGCCTGACCCAATGTTCGGGAAGCAGAATGAAACTGATCTGAAGACAATCCAACAGCTTGTTGAATCTCTTGCCATGGGATCTTTTCGACCTCGGCAATAATGATACGCGCAAACTCAGTGGCCTTTTCGGAAGTTCGTTCATCGACCAAATTCTGCTCTACCAGTGACTTAATCAATCCAAGCACGGCGACATCAAAGCACCCCGGGAGCACGGTCAAATGATGAGTGGCTAAGGTCGTGATATTACTAACGGTTGAAAAAGCGGGGACCGCAGTTTCAAGCGTGATGAGCTTGGCCCCGCACTTTTTGACCGCTTGTTTGACTTTCAACCCGGTAATGGGATTCGCCTCGGTAATACTCGTACCAACCAGCAACACCACATCCGCTTCCACAATATCCTCAAACGTCACGGTCCACCGATAGGTGCCTTGCACACGTTGAAGGGCTTTGACACCATTGATATAGCCATACCGCGCACTACTATCCACGTGAGGAGTTCCAACCACGCCTCGCATAAATTTCTGAAATGCGTAGAGTTCCTCATTGGTGCAACGGGCCGTAATAAGCCCACCGATGGCTCCGGCCCCATGAGCGGCCTTAATCTGAGAAAAATTTTCGGCGACCCGTTCCAGCGCGTCTTCCCACGTGACTTCGGCAAACGATCCATCAGCTTGTCGTATTAACGGATTCTGTAACCGATCAGGATGCACATTCGCGTGATAGCCAAAATACCCTCGGGCACACAGATCGCCATCATTGCGACCTGCGCCCAACGTAGAATTGACTTCGATGAGATCTTCATCTTTTCGTTGCACGGTCATCTGGCAACCATCACCGCAGAAATTACAAATGGTTTCCGACCGTTTCAGCATCCATGGCCGAAAGTCATACATCGATAAACGGCTCGTGATCGCCCCAACCGGGCAAATTTGAATACACCCGCCACAAAAATCACACTCGAGTTCGTTCCCGGCCCAATGAGATATTTGGGTCATGGTCCCACGACCCACCGAAGCTAACGCCTTGGCATCCATCACTTCTTCGCAGTACCGCACACAACGCATGCATGACACGCACCGGTTCATCTGCGTTTCAATAAGTGGGCTGAGATATTCCTTGGGAAACACACGCTTGAGTTCCGTAAAACGACTCATCGTGGGCGTATATTCGTGGGAGAAGTCCTGCAAATCGCACCGGCCCCCTTGATCACAGACTGGACAATCCAGAGGGTGATTGACCAGCAACAATTCCAGCATCGATTTCCGTGCTGACTCGACATGAGGGACGGACGAACGTATGACCATCCCTTCAGCCACTCGGGTACTACAGGAGGTCTGGAGTTTGGGAATTTTTTCGATCTCGACCAGGCACATCCGGCAATTGGCATCGGGCTCAAGCTTAGGGTGATAACAGAAATGCGGAATCATAATCCCAATTTGCCGAGCGGCCTCGATGACCAGGGTGCCCTCGGGAACTTGATTGGAGATCCCGTCGATGGTGATCGTGACCATTTTTTTGGTTTCAGTCGTTGCCATTTTCTAACTCCTAGAGGCTCAAAACCGGAATTTCTTTTTCTTTCCTCGTCGCACGTACCGCTTCAGCTTCTTCAATCAGCGCTTCATACTCGTGACGCCAGTATTGCAACGTACTTTGGACCGGCGCAATTTCTGCATCACCAAAGGCACATATCGTACGGCCACCAATGTTTTCACAGATTTCCGTGAGTGTGTCGAGGTCTTGCGGCCGCCCTTGTGTATTCTGAATTCTCTGGAGAATTTGCACGATCCAAGAACTCCCTTCGCGACAGGGCGTACACTTGCCGCAGGACTCATGGTAGAAAAACTCCATCAGCCGAAGGGCTGCCCACACCATGCTCGTGCCTTCTTCCATGACCGTTATTCCACCGGAACCCGACATGGATCCTGCCATGGCCACGGATTCAAAATCCATTTGCACATCGATGTGTTCCGGAGTCAGAAATGGCGCTGAGGCTCCTCCTGGAATAAATGCTTTCAGAGGCTTATCCGATCGCATCCCTCCACCTATGTCAAAAATCAAATCCCGGAAGGTGGCATTCATCGGCAATTCGAAATTTCCGGGATTCTTGACATGCCCGCTGAGACAAAAGACACGAGTCCCCGTGCTTTTGGGTGGCGCACCGATTGCCGCAAACCATTCAGGACCACGATTCACAATATGGGGGATATTCGCCAAGGTCTCTACATTATTCACCACTGTTGGTTTTTGGTAGAGACCATGCGTGGCAGGGAACGGCGGTTTAATTCGCGGTTTGCCCCGCTTGCCTTCCAACGATTCAAGCAACGCGGTTTCCTCCCCACAAATATACGCTCCGGCTCCGGCATGAACATAAATATTAATGGTCACCCCACTCCCATGAATATTTGAACCCAAATGCCCGGCTTGCTTGGCCTCTTCGATGGCGCGTTCTAAGATTTTGGCGCCTACCCGGAATTCGCCTCGTATATAGATATAACTCGTTTCCGCTCCGATGGCGTAACACGTAATCGCCATCCCTTCCAACATCTGATGAGGATCGCGTTCCATGAGCTGTCGATCTTTAAATGTCCCCGGCTCACTTTCGTCCGCGTTACAGCACAGGTACTTCGGCCCCTGGTAATCTTTTGGAAGGAAACTCCACTTCACGCCTGTAGGAAACCCCGCGCCTCCCCGACCACGAAGACCAGATTTTTTGACCATCTCGACGATGTCGTTCTGCGGAACCCCGGCTAACACCTTCCGAAGAGCCTGATACCCTCCAGTCGCTTCATAGTCTTGAAGCGAACCGGTATACGCGGGGTTACTCATATTTTTTGTTAAGATTTTTTCAAACGGTTCCATAGCAAATGTCTCTCTTCAGATGTAACTGCTCAGGTTGCCCCAATTTTGCCTCAGGACAAGGCGCGAGGAGCGGAAAACCAGAGCGTATATGAGATACGTGAGGATTTGAGCACCACAGCAACGCCGTCCTGGGGTAAAAGGGGGGTGACATGAGTAGTTACCTTCAGATTACCGTGGTTCGGGCACCATATACGGTCCGCTTTTCAACGCACAATCACCGGTTCGTTTTAAATCCTCTAAGATCTGGTCGACTGTTTCTTCCGTTAAGCGCTCGTAGTACTCATCGTTGATTTGCATCATAGGCCCTGTGCCACATGATCCCAGACACTCAACAACGCTGAGCGTGAACAATTTATCCGATGTTGTTTGGCCAACGGCAATGCCAAGGTGCTTTTGCAGCCACTGGATCAAATGATCCGCCCGAACCAATGCGCACATTAAAGACCGACACACCTGGATGTGAAACTTTCCAATGGGCTTGAGACTCAACATCGTGTAAAACGTCGCCGTCTCAAACACCTGTGGAGGAGTCAGATCTAAAATCCTAGCGATTTCTTTCATCGCTGATTGACTCACGTATCCCTCTTCCTTTTGAGCCAGATTTAACAAAGGCAGTAAGGCCGACCGCTTAATGGGATATCGGCCTAAAAGATCGTCGATATAGTCTTTATGTTTTTCTACAAGCATGATGATTTATTCGTAATGTGTGATCCGTGGCGATCCTTTTTTTTCGCTTCACGCATTACGCCTCACGTTCCTCACCGATCACATTCGCCCATGACGATATCGTACGTGCCAAAGATTGTAATAATGTCCGAGATCAAATACCCGCGCGCCATAAAATCAAACGCGCCCATATGCACAAAGGATGGGGAGCGAATTTTCAGTCGATAAGGCCGTGGTCCTCCATCGCTGATCAAGAAAAATCCCAATTCTCCTTTGGGCACCTCCGTCCCACAATAGGTCTCACCTTTGGGTGGCTTGAATCCTTGAGTGAAAATGATGAAATGATGGATCAAGCTTTCCATATCTTGCATGACTTTCGGCTTAGGCGGGGGAATCACTTGCGGGAGATCTGCTATAATCGGGCCCTCCGGCATTTGCTCCAGACATTGCTCAACAATCCAAGCACTTTGCCGCATTTCTTCCACACGAATCCAGTACCGATCGTAGGTGTCTCCATCCTTGCCAACCGGCACATCCCACTCGACTCGATCATACACACCATAGGGCTCGAGTTTCCGTATGTCGTACGCGACTCCTGATCCACGTAACGTGGGACCGGTCAGCCCAAAATTAATCGCGTCTTCGCCAGAAATTACCGCTACACCTTTTGTTCGAGAAAGCCAAATACGGTTTGTCTTAAGAAGAATATCGTATTCCTTCAGATGCTCGGGAAATGTTCGCAGAAATTCTTTGAGCGTTTCGATGAGTTCCGGCGTCAAATCGCTATCCACTCCGCCAATTCGATAATAATTCACCGTCAAACGTGCACCACAAAGATTTTCAAAGAAATCCAACAACACTTCCCGTTCCCGAAACGTCCAAAAAAACACGGTCATGGCACCGATATCCAAGGACTGGGTGCCCAACCAAAACAAATGGCCGATAATACGTTGGATTTCCGCAATAATCGTTCGCACATATTCCGCTCGCTCGGGAATCGTCACACCAACCAGCTTCTCCACGGCACGCACGTACGCATAGTTATTGGTCATGGCACACGTATAGTCCAAACGATCGGTATGCGGAATTATCTGCATGTAGTTCAGGCCTTCCGCCAGCTTCTCGACACCACGGTGCAAATAACCCAAATCCGGGATAGCCTTGGTCACTCGCTCACCATCAAGTTCCAGCACAACCCGCAACACACCATGCGTGCTCGGATGTTGAGGCCCCATATTTAACAGCATTTCTGTTTTACGTTTCCCACTTCCCGGTGTATCTCCGGCCATGAACACATGCCGCTGATCATCAGGAATGTCGGCTTCGGTCCATGGACTTGCCGGTTCGTCCAAGCGAGGCAAAAAATCAAAACGGCTCCGCCAACCCTTACCCTCAGTCGGAAAATCTTTTCGTAAGGGATAACCCTCATCATAGTCCTCCGGCAGAAGGATTCGCCGAAGATCGGGATGCCCATCAAAACGAATGCCCATGAGATCGAACACTTCGCGTTCAAGAAAATTGGCCCCTTGCCAAATCGAGGTCACAGTGCCAATCGTGGGGTCATCTTCAGTCACACGCGCTTTCAGGCGGATGCGAGTACAATGTGGAAGCGACAGAAATTGGTAAATCACCTCGAAGCGATCGGAATCATCGGGGTAATCGACGGAACAGATATCCGTGATATGATCAAAAGCCATCCCCGGATCATCATGCAGGAAACGCGCAACATCCACCAGATCCTTCGCACGAATCTTGGCAGACAACTCCCCTCGCTGTTCATCCTCCGTGACTGAGAGGACTGCTGAGGGAAACCGTTCTTGTAATGTTTCGAGTACGCGATGCATAAAATCCGTAAACCGTAATGCGTTAGGCGTGACGCCTTTAAGTTCCTATTGATTTATCCTGCCAAATCGTCCTATGGGGCATTAACCGTTATCCGTGAAGTGCTATGCTTAAGATGGTGAAACGGCTTTTTTTTACAGTTCACGTATCCCGGTTCACGGGTTACGTAGTAATTATTTCACGAAAACTTTTTCCTTTTGAATCTTCTCTTGCAGCTTGATCAACCCATCGAGCAACGCTTCTGGCCGCGGAGGGCAGCCCGCAATATAGATATCGACCGGAACAATCTGATCCACCCCTTGGACCACACTATAACTATTATAGTGATTCCCAGAAGTCGCACAGGACCCCATAGAAATGACATAGCGCGGTTCGGCCATTTGGTCATAAATACGACGAATGACGGGTGCCATTTTCCGACACACCGTACCAGCGACAATCATGACATCTGATTGTCGCGGCGAAGCTCGAAACACGCCTGCCCCAAAACGATCGATGTCATACCGAGAAGACGCCGTCGCGATCATTTCAATGGCACAACACGCTAATCCAAATGTCATGGGCCACAAGGCCGACTTCCGACACCAACTCACCATAAAATCGAGATTGGTGGTTACGATATTGGGTTCAAACTGTCGTTCAAGAATACCCATATATACAACCCTTCATGAGGCGTAATCCGTAATGCGTGAGGGGTGACACAAAAAGATGGAAAGAAAAATAGCTCTTTCACATTACGCATCACGCTTTACGGATACCGATATTAATCCCATTCCAACGCACCTTTTTTCCAGACATACCAATAACCAACCACGAGGATAGCGATAAACAATCCCATTTCAATAAGTCCCAACAGACCCAGCTTTTTAAACGCCACGGCCCATGCGAACATGAAGACGATTTCAATATCAAAAATTACGAACAGCATCGCGATGATGTAATACCGCATGGGAAATTGAATGCGAGCATCCGAAAACAACGGGCTGCCGCTTTCGTAAGGAAGGAGCTTGGCTCGATAGGGCCGATTCGGACGCACAAACAATCCGACCACAAGGGAGACCACGCCAAAGGCAATCCCAATAAAAATAAAGATTACGATGGGAATATAATTTAATGGAACGGCTTCACTACCCATGTTCAATCAACCTTGGCAATGAATGTACGCGCGAACACAAAAATATTAATTTGCACATCCCACCGGAGTAAGGGTTCGCGCAAAAATAATTTCCCATGTTTGGGTGTTGAGACACCTGTCTGGCAAGGCGCGAGGACTGCGCATACCCCTCATATGGAAAGGACGAGCAACGCCGCCAGACAGGATGGATCGACGCTCAAACATGGGAAGCTATTCTTGCGCGAGCCCTAAGCACATGTTCAAAAAACGGCCGATGCCGAAGAGCCTGCAGTGTGGGGACTTCCAACCCTTTGTGTTGGATCAACACCTTGAATGTCGTGCCCATCCCCTCAGGCCGTAACAGTTGCACTACAGCCTGCACCTCGTCGGACTCTTGATCATATTCGGCGACCATTTCATCAATACCCAGGCTCATGAAGAAATGCATGAGATTGGTAAACCCCGTGAGCGACAACCCAACCTGTTCACCAACCAGGGCCAAGCTTGAAAAATTCACATGCGCGGTCATGTCCTGTTCACCAATCCGTTCATAGGGATTGGTCGCTACCGTATGACGGTAATAACACAGGAGTGTTCCATCTTTTCTCACGGGGGAAACGTAATCCTGACTCGTATGTCCATAATCGATAGTGACCACCACCCCACGACACAACACACGCGCCACCTGCTGCATCCAGTCCACCGCATTCAGATTGATTTCCGTGGTAAACCCAACAGGCAAGTCAACATCGAGAGCTTTGAGCGAATTCGACAACTCATCGGTTGAAGGGGCTTCAAGTTGCTCGACAAACTGGCCACCCACATGGTTGACATAGATTTCTTTCAATCCTTCACTGGTCATGCGAACTCGATGGACCGGGAACGCATCCACCAATTCATTCGACAACACCATGCCTACCAAAGAGTCGTCGTCCAACACTCCGAGATTTGATGCCCACATAATCTTTGCCGTTTTGGAATTGGCCTCCAACATCCGTTCCTGAAGCCTTCGTAGATAGGGACTACTCTCCACCAAGATGATGGAAAGCCTAGCACACAGTCCGGGATCGAGCCGCGTCACTTCATCTAACACATCCTTCATAAATCGGCCTTCTCCCGGTCCCATCTCAAGAAGCGTGAATTCCGTAGGCTGCTCTAACAGTTCATCAATCTCTTGCAACTGACGAGCAAGACACTTGGCGAGGAAAGGAGACAGACACGGAGCAGTGTAATAATCTCCCCCATCCATCCCTATTGGAGAAGCGGAATTTTCTCCGCTACAACGGTCGCCCCCTGTCATATAATACCCATGGTCTGGATCATACAGAGCCATCTCCATAAACTGGGCAAAGGTAAGCGGATGACCCGCTTCACGGATACGAGAAGAAATTTTTTGTGATAATGGAGTCACAATAATTCCAAAAAAATCCAGGGCTTAAGACACAAACAATCCTCTAGGACCCATAAGCCTAGGTCCATAGGGGTAAGGAGGAATACCTTAGCTTCCAAACCAGGGAATAGTCAAGAGAAGAGAGCATTCGCAGCAATACGGGAAAGTGAGAAAAATCAATACTTTGGGTCGCATGAAAACTCCGCAGCACGCTCACGGGATATCAAAAAATTGAAGAATGCGATTTGAAGAATTGGGTCAGAAAAAATTTCTTGAAATACGTTTTTTGCAGGTGTGGTCTGGGAATGACAGTACTAAGGGTATCTGACTATAGTTTTCTTTTTGGCTCGCGCTGATCCCAAGAGCCTTGGCGAGTCAAAACCCTCAACAATGGGTCTTTTGAAAAAGCCTCTGTCCTGCCGGCAAGAACCCACCAGGTACAGGGGGAGCCTTCACAAAGGTTTCGAGCCCTCCCTCTTAAGATTGGGAGGTTTGAACTCTTACCTATGGTGTGGATTACTTCACTTGCTTCAAATGCACGATAGCCTTTTCCACAGCCTTCGTTCCACCACCAACGAGCCCCATTTCTCCATAGCTCACGACACTATCGAGTTCTTCAATAGCCACCTTGAGTTGAGGATTGGGGGATTCCTGTTGTGCCATTTTTGCATGCTCTCACGCCACTCCGGCATGTTTCGCCACTTCCTTGCCATGTCCCATGTTTCCATGTTCAACCGCTTCCATCGCATGCAAAATGGCTTCCTGAACATGGCTCCCACCGCCGCCAGCTCCTTAGTGCTCACAGGAAACCATAGTGTCAGACAAGATTTATTGAAAAACTATGGACTCTTTCACCCAAATTCCATATTAATTCGAGTCTGACCCCATTTTTCTATATTGCCGTTCGCAGGTGCCCGTTCAATGAAACCTCAAGAGCAACAGGGGATGTTCAAAAAGGTCGCTCAGCAAGGCCGCAGGCGCTCCCGGCCTTCGCAGCCACTTCGGCGAAGTAGGCTTGGCGCGCGGAGCGTACTCATTGTACGTGAGCACGACAAAGGACCGAGAACGCCGCTGACACCCTTTTTCAACATTCCCAAAGGAGAAGTTATTCTTCAACACAATGAGACTGACTTGTTTCGCTTGGGTCAACTGATAATCAGGTAGATCAAGGTAGCCAAGAGACCTGCTCCCGGGAGGGTACACAGCCAGGCGTACATAATCCGCTTGGTTACACCCCATTTAACTGCGGAGAGGCCCCTCACGGCTCCAACCCCCATGATGGATGACGTAATCGTGTGCGTCGTACTCACAGGCAGGCCGATATGCGCGGCGGCCATGAGCACCACGCCGGCTCCGGTTTCCGCCACAAACCCGTGGACGGGTTCGAGTTTGACGATGTTCATCCCCAAGGTCTTGATAATCTTCCATCCTCCCATCACGGTTCCCAGACCCATAGCCAACGCACAGGAGACGATCACCCATGTGGGAACCTCAGCCGTGAGAATCTGACCCGACGACAGAAGGGCCAGCGTAATGATGCCCATGGCCTTTTGCGCATCATTAGCTCCATGACTCAAGGCCATAAAGCCCGCTGAGGCTATCTGTAGTCGACGAAACAACCGCACCCCAAAACCCCGATGGGTTTGATAAAATACCCAGCTAATTATCACCATCAGTAAAAACGCCATGATGAATCCAAACATCGGAGAAAAAATCAGCGCCTTCAGAACTTTGAAGAGTCCTGAGATCTTCACGACACTCACGCCACCATGGATGAGCCCCGCTCCCACCAATCCTCCAATTAATGCGTGAGAAGAGCTCGAGGGCAATCCCATTTGCAAAGTCAGAAAATTCCAGATGATGGCTCCTCCTAAGGCGGCGATGACCACCACCTCCGTCACTGAGCTCGGGTCAACGATGCCCTTTCCAATGGTTATGGCCACAGCAGTGGACAGAAAGGCGCCGGCCACATTTAACACACCTGCCATGAGCACAGCCGACAATGGACTCAAGACCCGAGTCGAGACGACCGTGGCAATCGCATTGGCACTGTCATGCCACCCATTAGAAAAATCAAACACCAGGGCTAGGATAACCACCAGGATGAGCAGGATGCTAAAGTCAAACATCGCCATGTACCTGATAAAATTGGTTGAACAAGAACGCAGACTGAGCCATAGGTTTTTGATGATATCCTTTCACTGCAATGAATAGGTTGAACAGGTAGGTTATGAGGGTTCGCGCAAGATTAATTTCCCCTGTTTGGGCACCGATCCATCCGGTCTAGCGGCGTTGTTCGTCCTTTCCATACGAGGAGTATGCGCAGTCCTCACGCCTTGCCAGACAGGCGTCTCAGCACCCAAACAGGGGAAATTAATCTTGCGCGAACCCTTACCGTCACGTGGCTTTGAGGGCAATGCGTTCCAAGACATTCGCCACATCCTCGCAACAATCGGTGCCCATCTCGAAACTCTCGTAAATTTCCTTCCATTTCATGACCATAATCGGATCCTTTTCCTCCTCGAACAATTTCGAGATGGCGTTCCGACTCAACCGGTCTGCTTCATTTTCCAAACTATTCACCTGGATATTGAATTGATTCGCATCAAGATTCCCCTGTGCGAGATTGTCAACCCCTATCCCCACTGCCTCAGAAGCCTTGTACAAAATGTCTGCCAACTGTACAGCCGTATCCGTAGGCTTACTGATTTTATAGATCAGAAACAGATCAGCCACCGCATCGATTTCATCTAAAACATCATCCAAGGCACTCGTTAAATCGTGAATATCCTCACGATCGAGAGGCGTGATAAAGGTCTTATTGAGTCTTCGGACAATGTCGTGGGTGATCTCGTCCCCCTGATGCTCAATGTCTTTAATCCGACCAACTTTCTCTTGGACATCCTGATAATCATCCATCAATTCCTTGAGCAGCCGCCCCCCTTCAATCACATTTTTGGAAGACTGTTGAAATAGGTTAAAAAAAGCTTCCTCTCGCGGCATGAAATTAAACATGTCCCTGGGTTCTCCTTTTCACTCACGGCATAGAGGAACATACGGTCCTGACAGATGACGCATCTCCCTATTTTCAAGAATGAAGCTGCACTTTTTAACACATTTTTTTCGAATAAATCCAATCGGACCGGGGCAGGATAATACCTTTTCCGGCTGGATTCATCGACCCAATCGTGTATCAGAAGACAATTCGATCCTGTCTCCGGCACAAGGTTGTAGCATATTTGGCTCTGGCTGTCTTAAGAATAAATTGAAGTCAATATTAATATTGTGGTGAGATCTTGTCATACCTGAAAAGGCCTATTTATCCAACCCTGCCATGCCACTCCCTTTGCCTTTGCAGTTACTCCCGCTCTTCCTCGCTTTCCGCTTGACTTCTCATTCATCATGACCATAGCTGGTTTGAACCTAGAAACGGTAGTTGGGCGCAAAACTACCGTTTCTAGGTTGAATATTTCGCATCTGCCTGGCACTCTTGCCAGCCAAGACTGAATCAAACTATTTACACTCCCATTGCTCCTCCCTTTCACCAAAGGGAAAAAGCTATTGAGAAGGAAAAAATTTTATGGAAATTGACCCATCCAGCTTAGATCGCATCAAAGCCTTTTCAGAATTTCTTCAACGCGCGAAGGAAGCCGGCGCCAAACTCTCGTTTGTCAGTACACCCACCGAACACGGCGATAATATTACGGCCACCGCCACTATCGATGACGAACGAACAAACGTCGGCCTTCTGTTTTGGGATGTCAGTCTGCTTCAAGAACATGGGCTGGTAGATACACTGGACGAAGACGACCTCGCCCTAGGCATGACCATCACCGATGGGATGGTCGAGGATGCGGAAAAAATTCTCTCCTTTGCTAAAACCGAGTCCGCGAAAATTGGGAATTCGTGAAAGGTCCTTCAGGGGTGTTCCAAGGCGCTACCTCTATCGTAATAATAATTGAGGAAGGATACGTGCATGCCACAACTCATTGAACAGCCTAGCGTCATCCCACCCCCCGGCAACAACCCCAAACTCATTGAAGAGTATTCAGGACGAGTCACGACCAAGACGGACGACGTAAGCATTGCAAGGATTGTGTGTCCACCCGGATGGACAGAGGTGGGACAGTGCCCTGAGTTTACCGAGACCAAGGTCATCCTCAAGGGCATGCTGCAAGTCGAACACAAGGATGGGGTTATGTTAGTCCGTGTCGGCCAAGCCGTGATTTGTCACCCTACTGAATGGGTGCGATACAGTGCGTGTCCCACAGAAGGCGCAGAATATGTCGCGGTATGCGTCCCGGCCTTTTCACCTTCGACCGTCCACCGTGATCCAGAATAAGACCGAAGATGGAGCCCGGTCTAGGCAAAGCAAATCATTAATCCCTTTGCCTAACCCATTTGCCCTGCCCATATCGAAGGGAAAGGGGGTTCGGTAGAGTAGAGCACTGGTGCTCTACTCTACCCAAATTCTGACCCCAAATTTACTTCGCAGCTTTTGACCGGGATTCCGGTTCAGTTTCGAAGCGACACTCCCCCTTTGCCCAGTTCCCCCACTCACACACCGTAATGGAGCGACATGCTGGCCCGGTCCTGGGAAAATGGGGGCGGTCAGACCCTCCTCACAGGATACACTCCCCCCTATCCGACGGCAGAGTAGGCTGATTGACCCCATACCAGGTTCTTTGGTACTATGCCGTCTAGTCAAACAGGCCTTTTAAAATTCCTATTCTCTAACGACATCCACCCCAGTCCCTCGGTCATCACCCCCTAAAAGGATGCGGCGTTCCCAACATCTCCCTTTCGGAGGAGAGGCCGGTTTGTCCATGGGGGGGCGAGGGGGAAGGAGGCGTTCCTTCTGAGCGGGATCACACTATCAATTCATTAAGGGCTAATGGAGGACAACATGAAGACGACGAAATGGTTTACCCACTGGATACCGGCTCTGGCCGTGCTCATCCTGGGACTCGGAAGCACCATGCCCGGAATGGTGGAGGCCGCCGAACTCTGGGTCATGCCAGGCGAACAGGTTATCAACAGCCAAGTGGGCAATTGGGGCACAGCCAAGCTCCGGGCGCTGCCAAATGACAAGGAGACCCACTTTACGTTTCACGTGCCGGCGAATTATGACGACACGGCTGAGCAGCCGGACGGGCGGTTGCTCGTGGTCGTCATTCCGCCCGAAACAACCACCCTCGACTATACCGCCAACATGAACGTGGCCCGCGACGGCTACCCGCATACCATGAATCCGGCTCGTGTGAGCATGACCATGCCGGTCGTGCAGGACGCCCTGACGGAGGTGGACGTG
>SMVB01019315.1_pt1 | contig 14489 bp, 11 predicted proteins | sample 2456461 | NCBI WGS metagenome assembly SMVB01 (sample SAMN11095934, study PRJNA526329) | marine sediment metagenome | biome: Marine sediment; feature: Surficial sediment; material: Deep marine sediment; isolation source: Hadal surficial sediment | place: Pacific Ocean | collected 2014-05 | depth... | reverse complement strand
TTCGGATCCTACATGTCGGATGGTCTGCTCAATGTCGCGAAGCACCTGACGATTTATATGTCGCGGCACGATAAAGCGCTCGGATTCTCACAATTTCTGACACGTCGCGAGCGGCTCGGGCAATTATGGGGCGGCAAGGGTGGCGAATTACACCCGCTGGCCCGGCAGGCGCTGATCGACTTCCGGGACCAGATCAGTTTCATCAACGTGAGCGACGCCGAGGGCGCCAGTTCCGGCAATGGACACGGCTATTTTCGCGCCAGTCCATGGGCCAGTAGCGACATCCTGATGACGTTGTATTACGGCCTGACACCGGAGCAACGTGGACTGGTGGAACAGGAAGACCTCCCCGTCTTCACGTTTCCGCCCGATTACATATCACGTCTGTGGGGTGCAATTGAGAACGTGGATCCCGAGTTCGCCGAAGACTACCGGGCTTTTAAAGCAGCCCAGCCGGCTAGCGCGAAATAGATCTGTGTCCATTGCAGCTCAGATTTAGAAAACCTCCACTCTACTTACGGAGACGGAGGAATTGATGGCATACATCCCTGGGCTTCCTGCATCAGGCAAAATGATTTTGCGGGAGTTTTGCGTGACTCAGTTATGCGTGGTTGTGCATTGTCGTGCGAAAGAGGCAACGGGCGCCCCAACAGCACTTCTTTTATAACAACAAGTTACAGTTCAACAACCTAACTTCGAACCAGGTGGTCGGGAGTTCGAATCTCTCCGGGCGCGCCATAAAATCAACAAGTTACCGCGCAATTTTGGGCCGCTGCCTTTTCGTGTAGGCACCATGTAGGCACCAAATATCCCAAGTTGCTGCCCTCATTCGTCCAAACCTTACACGTTGCCTACATGCACCGATTGATGTGTTTTGCGCAATAACTATCCGGCCTGAATGGGCTTGAAAACCGAGAAGCATTATCCGCTTCAACCCATTGGTGTCATTCAGAGGTCAATTCTGAACGACCGCTTTGCCATTGTTATAAGTACGTCATCAGCTTGGGAAGCTGATGTTCTACCATTGAACTACACCCGCAGTGATGTGGTTTGCAATAGCCCGACAAGACGATCCTATGATACCAATGGCCACTCGGTAGAGGAATGGTGCCAAAGCCAGATGCAGTTGTTTATCTGGACTTGCTGCTGATGACTGCCTACGCTTGCCCGGTTTTGGCCCTGGCGCCTTTAGAACGACATCATCTCCATGGAAGACTGGTTGCCATCGCTGCTTGCCGCCGCCGGCGAACCAGACATCAAGAATAAGCTTCTCAAAGGCCATAGAGGTGGTGGTAAGAATTTCAACGTCCATCTCGACGCTTACAACATGTTGCCGTATTTCACCGGGCAGGTTGAAGAGCGCCCGCGAAATGAGATGTTCTACTTCACCGATGACGGCCAACTGTCGGCATTGCGATACGGCCAATGGAAAGTGATGTTTACCGAGCAGCGGGGCCACGGCATGGATGTCTGGCAGGAACCGTATGTGACCCTGCGCTTTCCGAAGTTGTTCAATCTAGGCCGCAACCCCTTCGAGCGTGCCGATTGGGAGTCCGGTGCGTATGAAACGTGGCGCTTTGAGCGGATATTCCTGATCCCGCCGGCAGCAGCCTATGTGGGCAAGTTTATTGGCACCTTTCAGAAGCACGCCCGATGCCAAAAACCGGGCAGTTTCAACCTGGACCAGGTGCTTGAGTCACTGCAGAAAGACACCGGTGGAGCCAACTGAGGCATGGGAAAATATGAGCACAAGCCGGGCGGCTGATGATCAGACGCCCGGTTTTTTTAGGCAGGAAGTGATGAAGCTGCCTTCTGGCGGTCATTCAAGGCGCATGCGTTGAATTATCTGCGCGAGCTCGCCGGATGCACGCAGTCTCTCGATTTCTGTGCGTAATTCTGCTGCTTTCTCCGCGCTTTCCGCACCGACCGCAAACCGCATCGGCTCATCGCGGAACGTCGCGTCATCGGCAATGGCCAAACCATTGACACGAATGATGCTCTTCAAAGTGTCGACGTATTCCTGGCCGCGCTCCGAGTAACGAATCAACCCGTCCGCCAGCGCCATGGAGGTGAGTGGCTCGCCCTTTGCACGTAAATTTGCACGCAGACGACGAAAATCCTCGTAAGCGGGATGCGACATCAGGTTGATAAAGTAGCCACGCACGCTGTCAAAAGGCCAATCGAATGCCGCTATACGGTGATCGCCGAGACTCTTTCGCTGTTGTTCCGGCACCAGTCCTTTGCCGCCAAATGTCCACTGACCGAACAGCGCATTACCCTGAACAGCGAATCGCGAGGTTCCGTAGCCACTTTCATAGGCGGCCTGGCCCAGCGCAAGTCCGGCAGGAATGATATCGAACTTGTAAAGCAACTCGTCAATGACGGTCAGCAGCGCTGCGCTTTCTTGCGTCAGGCTGGCCGCGCTTTCTGCATCAGTGACTCTTAACAATACGGCACCGTCGCGAATTGCCTGCATGTCAGCTGCCGGAATTTTGTCACCGGCGGCGAGCGTTTCTTGCGCCCGGAAAAGTGCCTCCCGCCGCTCCATCACCATTTTGTTGGCGTGTAAAATCAGCGGCACCATCAACCGATAAAAGATTTCTTTCTTGTATGGAACATGCAGCTGCTGCGCGGTGTCCCGCCAGCGTTGAGTGATGCCCGTCAACATGACGTACGGCACCGTCAGTTGTTGCTTGCGATTCTCCTCGCCCCAGAAGTTTTCGGACTTGAGCCAGTCGATAATATCGTCGATGCCGGAGAAGACCAGCACCTCCTGACTATGCGCGGGTGGAACGATCGCACATACGCCTAGCGCCGCGAAAATTCCCAGCAGGCAACAATGTTTGATTCGGGTCATGGCCTTTTCCTTGTTATGGCTGGACGATCCACTGGTGGCTGAACCATAGATATCGTCCGTCGTTTCGTGGTGCCGTGCAATTGACGCGCTGCCGGCCTTTGCTGAATGGTCTTGCCGGCCCGACGACAAACCGGCTGTCGGTTTCCAACCAGTCGACCTCGACTTTTCCCTGCCCGCTAACGTAACAGGCCAGTTCTCCCAGTCGCGCGTCGGTTGCGCCAAGCGTTATCGTGATTGTCGGTTGCGTATTCGTCGTGACCGGCTCCCACGGCTCAACCATCGTTACCGGTATCGGCACGCTCGCGACCTTGGTCCGGAACTAACCGATGTCGCCGAATGAATCTGCCATCGGATATCGCGGCAGTGCGCAGCGATCGCTGTCAGAACCCACGCCGCCCGAATGCTGACCGAAGCTGTCGTGGCCCATGTCTTGCAACAGGTTGCCGACGTCCGTGGCGTACTCGCCATAGGGATAGGCGAAAAAACCTTGCAGCAGCTCAAGCTCTGCCGCAATTCGCCTGGCACCCTTGTCAATGTCGCTGCGGACTGTCGCAAGCCATTCCTCATCCGTTGCGCAATGCTCGCGTTCAGTGGTAGACCTGTGCGCGGCGCCATGATTTGCGTACGTGGCGCCTGCACCAGCCATTTCGCGCATTTGATCCCAGGTCATGTAGGCCGGCAGACCCTCGTCTGCCGCGTCAGTTGCAACGAACACGGTAAACGGATAGCCATACTTCTTAAACATCGGAAACGCGACGTCGTAGACGGATCGGTAAGCATCATCAATAGTGATGGCTACAGCACGCCCAGGCAGCGGCGTATTGTCGTTGATCGCGGCGTGCACATCAGCGAGCGGCACCACCGCATACCCGGACTCCTCCAGGTGCCTGAGATGAGCTGCGAATTGCTCGATGCGAATGCTGGTGGATGGAAACCTGTCCTCTCCAAAACGGTGATACATCAACACCACAACGCTGTCTGCCGCAAGCGCAGACGTCGTAAGGAAAAAGGCAGGGAGTATTGCCAGCAGGCCCAAAAACCTACGAATAATCATTGATGCGAATTATAGTAGGTATTCGCGGCTGGAAGCCGCTCCTATTGGACGATCTACTCATCTTTTTCGAAGGGAGTCAATGGTTATTCCAAGTAACAGGCCAACGGTCGGTTTCTGAATGTTAAATGCTTCGCCTGCGAATGATACGTTTGCATCACTGACGGGTAGCCACACGCTGATACCGGTTTGAATTCGCAATCGCCAGTGTGATCCGAATTCCGCTGCAGCGAAACGCAGGCCTGAACCAAGCGTCAGGACAGCCCGGCTCACCGACTCGGATCTTTCGCCAGCGAGTATCCCGTCACCCACGACCTGCTCGTTACGCCACGCGGCACCAAGCGTGCCATACCACGTCATCCAGTTTTTTGTCCGCGTTAGCGGCCTCGACCATTCCAGGCCGAGTCCGATCTGCTCGCTTTGCACAAACGCTGCCGTGTTGTCCCTGTATTGCGGCTCGCCATAGCGCAATTCAGCGACGATAGCGCTCGGCCAGGGTGGACCGTCCCAGCCTGTTCGCATTCGACCGCTGAGCTGTATGTGTACATCCGGCAGCAGGAAACCGAACTCAATGCCGTACCTTGTCGGCGGCATTGACTGTCGGTTTGACCGATAGCCGGACGAGACCAGGCGCAGCTGACCGTAGGATGCCCCATTACTCGTCTGCTGCACGGTCTCGATCACGAGAGAACCGAATCGTGCACCGAGCACGACGGCAAGATCCTCTTCTGCCGCCGCGGTTTCCCGCAGCACAGGATCGTCGTGTCCGGTTCGGAAGTCGCGCCGTAGTCCGAGCCAGACATCGATAGTATTTCGACTCGCGACAACAAACACCGCGGCCGATCCGTCCCATTGGCCATCGGTCGTCAGTAAGGAGTTTGCACGCAACCAGTATCCGGCCCGCCAGCCGCCAAACCACCCGTCGCCGGATGGCTGGTAAAACTGCTGGTAGCGTTCTGCATCGATCCAGACCGTTGCGGCCGTTTTGTCCTTGCCAGTGTACGGCAGATTTTCGACCTCGCTACCGATCAGCCGGTGAAATCCGTTCTGCATGGCCTCACCGTCGAACTCGCCGGTTGCGCGAAGGCCGGCGCCGATTGCGACTGAATTCGTCAGCGTGTCATCACCATCGCTGATCAGGAAATAACCAACAGAAGCCGATACCTGGTCCGTCCGTCCCGGCGCAATCTCATCATGCAGCGTCAGAATGCTGTGGTCGACCAGCGCCATCCAGCGCTCGCCAAACCTGCCCATCAAGGTAATTTGCTGGGTTCGGAAATCGTCAACGGAACCACCACGACCCAGGAAGTCATTGCTGAAATTCAGCTCCAGGTCTCTTTCGATAAACGGCGGCAACCCCGCTGGCAGTCCCGGAATCTCACCGGCGAGCGCGGGGCCGTACAGAAGGACCAGTAACACGAGGTGCAGTTGCCGGTTCAACGGCAACTGCATCACATCTTTACATCGGCTTTGTAGGTGAACCTGGCACCGGAGTACGAAAACTCGACCATGAGCCCAATTCGAGTCATTGTAATGATGGCGACCCCATCGTTAAAGGTGGGCGTTCCAGCGATACCAACTGTCGCAACAGCGAGACCGGCCTGACCCATGAACTGTATTTTCCCCTGTTTATAATTTTCAAGCGCTTCCTTGTCCTTGAAGAAAAGGACCATGGTGAAGTTGCGGATCCCCGCCTGAATGCCGGAGGTAAATTGCCAGAACCCGGTTCTGCCAATTACAGTATCACCCTCGATCACGATACCCTTCCCATAAGCACCGCCGAAGCCAATTCCGATTCGGGTTACCGATGGCAGTACCGCTATCCCGTAGGCATCTTCAAAGAATTGTTCAGATCGCGAGATTGTCGAGCGCATCTTCTCGATCGCTTCGGCGGCGCTGACCTGCCGTTTGTCATTCGGATCCGCCGTAAAATCTGCCGCGGCCGGTAACGCGAAGATCAGTGAAGCAAGTGCTGCCAGCCATCGATGCCTGCTCATGACAACACAGCAGTTCATCGTTTGCACTCCAGGTGCGCTGTTATCCAGTCAGAACCTCCAGAAACATCTCCCAATAAATCAGAAGTGCCAAAGATTCCGGAGCGGTGCACGAGCGTCACGCCTGCATAGCAGTTTTTCAACCAGTCCGCCCTGGACACTCGCCACAACGGAAAATCCAGGGTCATTTCCAGGTAATTCAGGAAGCGCGACGTATTTGCATCACTCCTGGCCTGTTTGCGCTGCTCGGCGATAGGCACATTCTCGGCATACGACATGCCGAAGCCGAAGCCCCAGCGAAACCACTCCTGCTTGCTCCAGGGCGAGTAGCCCTTGCCCATCACCATGATATAGGCGGCATAACTCCAGAAATTGGAGTTGCCCTCGTCTTCCTCCAGATGACGAAACACCGCCACGCGTCCCAGGTAGTCGACTCGCGGACCCGCACTGAGTAACTTGCTGAATGTCACACCACCGATATTGGTGTCTGCAACGCTGCTCTTGCTGAAATCACCCTGATCGATTTCGCTAACAATATTCCCATCGGCCTGATACCCGTAGTTGACTCGCCACGACCACTCGCCGACACGTTCTTCATCCAGGATATACGTCGGTTTGAGCACGTTGCCGAAAACATAGGTTCCACCGACAAACAGAGCTGAGAAGTTCGGCTCCTCGACCAGCGGACTATTCTCAATACTTGAATCTGCTCCGACAAACCCGACATTGGCAAACAGAACGATCTTGTCAGAAACGTGCCAGGCCGTATTGATGCCGAACCCTAGCCATTGGGAATCACCCGGCGAGTACGCCGGCCGGTCGGGTCGCGCCTCTGCCTCACTGACGCCGAAGTAGTAGTCGCTGAGATTTTCATCCTGCCAGGCCCAGCTGATATACGGTGACAGGCTCCAAGGTCCGGCGTCGATGAAGTACCGGTAAGACATCTGCACTTCGCTACCCTGATGCCGATTGAGCGTATCGTGTACTGCCGTCAGGCTGACCTGTCCCCAATCTTGTGTCAATGAAAGTCCAAATCCTGCATCGAGCGATTGCTTTCTTTTCTCCAGACCTTCGTAAAAAGCATTGCTGCCCGGATCCAGTTGTTGAAATCGATAACGCACGTGCAGATTGGCCTGAAAAGTGTCGTTCCTGAAAATATGCACGCCTCCGGCTGTCCCGTGCGCATACAGGTACTTGCCCTCGTACAGGTACAGCGGGATCAGGTCCTTGGTGCGCAGATCCTCCCTGTTGTCGGGGAAGTAAGGATTCTGTCCGCCACGGATGCCGCCACCAAGTGCTGCGGTCCCCGGCACGGCGTAGAAAAAAGGAATTTCCGCGACTTCCTGTGCGCCGACCTGGGCAGCCAGGAAACAAACGACGGCGACAACATAGCGACTTGATGTGCGAGAATTGATTATCGGCACTGGTTTATTTTGTTGGTTTTTTGATTGATACCGAACGCGCATTCTACCTTTTTTTATCCCGCGCGTCGTTGTCGAGCGGATGGTCGCTTTCGTGGTCCGCCGCGTTTTTTCGCCGCTTTGGCCCGGGCATTCTTGCCGGGACGGGCTCCGCCGCGACCGCTGGGTCGTTGCGAACCTCCCCTCCTGACTGGCTCTGCCTTTATGCGCGAATCCGGCTCGTAACCAGGAATGAATTCCTTATCTATCTTGCGTTTCAGGAGCTGCTCGATGTCGCGCAACAAATTGTGTTCATCGACACATACCAGCGATATCGCCTCGCCCTCCTGGCCTGCGCGAGCTGTACGTCCAATACGGTGCAGGTAATCTTCCGGAACGAAAGGCAATTCGTAGTTGACGACGTGCGGTAGCCGATCGATATCGAGTCCGCGTGCGGCAATATCGGTGGCGACCAGAACCCGGATGCGGCCGGCTTTGAAGTCCCTCAATGCGCGGGTCCTTGCAGCCTGCGATTTGTTGCCGTGAATCGCTTCGGCATTGAGGCCATCGCGCGACAGGTCTTCAGCAAGTCGATTCGCACCCCGTTTCGTGCGGGCAAATACGAGTACCTGTTGCCAGTTCTCTGTGCCAATGCGGTGCGACAGTAGTTCACGTTTGCGACGTTTATCGACCGGATATACGACTTGCTTTACACGATCAGCTGGCGTGGTGATGGTCGCGGCCCGTCCGACTGTCGTAACTGATGGCAATCAATTTCCGGCAAGTCTCGAGACAGTTATCAGTGTTGGCAACAGTGAGCAGCGTCCCAAGGGGTCCGGCGGTTCATCACGACAATCGCAGGATATCTATGCCCCGGGCCAGCAGATCATGGTTGCGGTACCCAACAATTCCTATGGCTTTCGATCGGGCAGCTCGCTCGCTGCTGCCCATGTCAGCGGCGCTGTCGCCTTATTACTCGCAGTATCGCCCGACCTGACATTTTCTTCGATATTGGCATTCTTGCGGACATCGCAATACGCAGAGCCAACAGGCACCGTTTCGATCAACGCCTGCATCATTTTGCAACTGGCAGATCCCTCCCGAACCTGCCTGTGACCTGCGCCAGAAAGAATGATCTAAAACTGATACCTGACACTGGTACGAAATCCTGCAGCTATTTCTGAATGAGGGTGCCACGCAATTGTGGTTGGAAGATCCTCTTCAGAACCTCCGTGAGACGGAGCCCGTGCCACTTCCTGATTTTGTCACTTATCGAGAAACCGGAAACTTCCGCACGCCCTCATTGATAGCCAGCTTCATCAAAGGCGCACTGCAGTCTGAATTCGAGCAACGAAATGATCTTCCTGGCTTGGGCGTTGAATTGTATCCATATAAGGAGCCGAGCGAGCTGCAAAAGATCCTTGAGAATCGAATAAACGAGCTCCTCAAGGTGGGATTCAAGCCTGAAGATGTTGCCATCATTTCGTGCCGAGGCATGACATCGACGGCGCTTGCCGAGATTGAACGTATTGGCAAGCACAAAGTCCGTCGATTCACGGGCAAGTACGATGACCAAAACAATCAGATTTATACCGAGGGATCGTTGTCCTTCGACACAATTTTCCGCTTCAAAGGACAGCAAGCGCCTGTCGTGATCCTGGTAGACCTCGACGATACGATTAAGAAGGATGATTGGGCAACCGGCGTGCTCTATTGTGCAATGACTCGGGCCACGGTGCGGCTAGAGCTCGTTGTCCATACGGATTGCCCGTGGATTGAGACGTTCAGGGAAAATCTTTCTTGAAAAGTTGGCAGATTATTCCTGGAAATGAGCAGGAGGCCATATATATCAGGCGAGAGTTTTTTGGTGACAGATGATGGTCTGCTCGAACTGAGGGAACCTCTATCCGATGCAGAAGATCATCTGCAGCAAATTCTGGAGTAATATCCAAAACTAATCGCTGGCACACAAATTGACGAAGATGACCCACGCCGGTGGATACCGATATTTCGGGTGGCGGGCGTCCCTGATGAGGCAGACGGCGAGAGCAGATGGTTTATCGAGAAAATCGGGGTTCGAACCGAGAGCTACATGAGAACTTCGGCTGGACACTGTTTTGCGATAGAGATATCCATCAAGAAATGCCTATTACAGGGACGACAAGATCCGGTAGTAGAGTGCATCGGGGGCTCTGTGGCTAGAACGCCAACAAATAAAATCAGATGAGCAACAAGAAGCAGAGCGGTAGTAAGGGCACAACAGCCAGTGAGTTCCGGCTTCTCTGTGTCGGTGACATTCATCTGGGTCGTCGGCCGCGCCGTATACCAGACGATATCGAGGACTATGGAGTCCGTAAGCTTGAACTAACACCAGTTGCGGCTTGGGAACGGGTGGTTGCTTGGGCTAAAGACAACAACGTTGATGCGGTCGTGCTTGCCGGTGATGTTGTTGAGAGTATCGATGATCGATTCGAGGCCTATGGCCATCTCGAACGTGGCGCTCGACAGCTCGCAAACGCAGGGATTGAGCTTTTTGGTGTGGCCGGTAATCACGACGTGCAGGCGTTGCCGCGACTCGCAGATCATCTAGAGCACTTCAAATTGTTGGGTCGGGGTGGTGTGTGGGAGTCAGTTGAGCTAACAAAGTCCGGCGGTGCCAAGTTACGATTGCTCGGTTGGTCCTTTCCCGAGCAACGAGTCTCAAGAAATCCCCTCGAAGATCCGATGGGAGATATTGCAAGCGACATCCCGACCATCGGCATCTTGCATTGCGACGTGGACGGTGGAAACAGCCCATATGCACCCGTGCCGCGGGCCGCATTCGAGCACGCGCCTGGTGAGGCTTGGCTTTTAGGGCATATTCATAAACCCGACGATCTATCAGCTACGCGTCCAATCGGCTACTTGGGTTCTCTTGTTAGTCTCGATCCAGGTGAGCCGGGATTACACGGTCCCTGGTTGGCATGCGTTTCAAAATCCGGTCCGGTAAAACTCACTCAGCTTTCGATAGCACCGCTACGATACGAACGCATTGATCTCTCAATCGAGTCTATCCCCGATTTGGAAGGAGAAGATTTAGAGGATACGTTTGGTGCAAATCTTCGCTCCGCGCAGGACGAAATTCATGACCGGATCGCAACCACGTTAGGAAGTACGAAAGTCATAGGATGTCGAATTACATTGACGGGTCGCTCTATGGTTCACGAACATGTTCGCCGCATAGTCAGAGATGGCACTGTGCAAGAGGGTCAGACGCGTGAAATTGACGGTGTTGTCTACTTTATTGAAAAGATTGTCGACCAATCTTCGCCAGCCTTGGATCTTGATCGGATCTCAAGAGGTAGTGACCCTCCCGCGTTATTAGCGCAGCGGCTTATTCACCTACAACAGGGTCAAGCGGAGGCGCAAAGACTCATTGCAGCCGCAGCCACGGAAATCGAACGAGCCACGCAAATTGTTCAAGGTTCCGAGGTGATGGGCGCTCAGCAGTTAAGCACATCGGATGTTGGTGCGATTCTCGAACGTGCGGGCTTTCAGGCGCTTGAAGATCTCCTTGCTCAGCATAGCGCTGATGAAGGAGATAAAGAATGATACTGCGGCGCTTATTCTTCGGTCGTGCACCGGGCATCACGCAGTCGTTTACGCTGGACAACCTGTCTCCGCAAATTAACGTTGTCGTCGGTCCGAATGGATCGGGGAAGACATCGATCTGTCGGGCATTGGCGGCGACACTTTGGCCTAGCAGTGATTCCCCGACAAGTCTAGAGGTTGAAACGCTTTGGGATGATGACAGTCGCACGTTGCATGCAAAGTGTGAAGGTAAACGTGTTTCCTGGGACAGGGATGGCATCAGCATGGAGCCTCCAGCTCTTCCTGACAGGCATCTTGCTGCCTGCTACACACTAGGCGTTCGCGATCTCATGCAGGAGCATAGTGCCACTGACCAGGACATAGCCCGGCGAATTCGCATCCAGATGGCGGGTGGATACGATGTGCGACGTGTAATTCACGAAGGCTTCGCCACTAAAAAAAGGTCCGGCGCCAACGAAAGGCGCGAGATTATCGAGGCGAGAGCCGAAGTCGGCACGGTGCGGACCAGATTCAGCGCTCTCGCTGACGACGAGGATCGACTCGTAGAACTCGAAGAGCAGCAGCGCGGCGCGAATAAGGCGGGGCGCGAACTCAAGATGTTGGATGAAGCCATCGAACTTGCAAGATTGCGAAAAAGTATCGACAGCTTTAATGAAAGCCTTGATTCGTTTCCACCGTCCCTTGATGCTTTCACCGGTGACGAGATTGACTCTGTCGCTCAACAGGAAAGTGATCTTGGCGATTGTGACTTAGCGATTGAAGGATTCGAGCTGGATGTAGAAAAGGCAGATGAAAAAATAAGGCTCGCAAACCTTGATGCCCAGCGACCCGCGCCGAGCAATCTAAAGAGCTGGACGACGCGTGTAACTGACCTCCGCGATCAAGAGCGCGATCTTCGAAATGCGCGAAAGGATGAAGTAACGGCCAAGGCAGATTTAGCCTCTGCCACGTCGGCTTTTGACGGGGATGGCGTTGCTGACTCGGTATCCGATTTCTCGACCGAGGCTATAGACCAGGTTGCGGCCTTTGTTAAGCGGCGTGACGAGCTTAACGGCGAGGGGGCGTCAATAAGGGCACGGCTTGAGCTACTAGAGCCTGCAGCATCTTTTGAAGATCGCGACAAGCTAGTCCACGGCGCAGGCCTACTGCGAGACTGGTTAAGTACGCCGCGCTCTGCACACATTGAGCTTCCTTCCTGGTTGTTTATAGTCTGTGCGGCAGTCAGTGTACTTGGAGTCGTCTTAGCTTATTACTCCAATCCACTTTGGATCGCTTTGTCCGGGTTCGGTATTGGTGTGCTGACTGCCACGCTGTTGTCTAGGAACATCACAAAAGACGCGGGGGTGAGGTTACCAATGCTTGCCAGTCAGTTCGACGATTGTGGGCTAGGGGTCCCTGATAGGTGGTCACGAAGGGATGTCTCCATTCTTTTGAGCGACCTAGAGCAACGAATAGCCAAGGCCAACATGGCGGAGGAGCAGGCCGCGCAGCGCACGATGGTTCAGGTTCAGCTTGATCGACTTAAGCGCGAGGAGGCTGACCACGATAACGAACGAGCTGAGCTTCAAAAGAAAGTTGGAGTTCGGGTAGCCTCGGAGCTTTCGTTAGCAGATCTGGTTTACCGGTACCGGGCGTTTCACGATGCATCCAAAATGATGGCCGAAGCGAGTGCGCTTGTAGACAACACTAACACTCTGTGTTCCGCAAGTGTCGAAGGTGCGTGCGCTTTTCTTGCGCCCTTCGGATACGAACCCAAAAGTGATGCGGCCGGACTGGATGCAGATTTGCTGCATTTAAAGGATCGGTTGGGTGAGTACGATAATGCAATAGAGTCGCGTGATTCTGCCAAAATTCGGCTCAATGATGAAAAGGATCGCAAGATTGGCATTGAGACGCGAATTGAGGGGTATTTCCAGATTCGTGGGCTCAAGAAGGGAGACAGAGGCGCCCTTGAACAGATGGTCAGTCGGTTACCGGCTTATAAGGAGATCAAGCAGGATCGGGAGCAGAGCGTTCTCCGAATTCAGGCTCTTGAGCATAGTCTCAGTGAGCGACGCGATTTACTTAACCTGACCCCCGATGTTGCCGTGCTGCGACGTGACGAAGCGAAGCAAATGGCAGATAAACTTGAGGCTGTTTCGAATGAGATTGGTGGTATCGAGAGCAGGGTCGATGAAGCACGGAGCGGTGATGCGTTGGAGGTTGCGCTAGCTCGCCTAAACGAGGCCCGTGGCGCCTTACAGTCTTTGTGTGAGCAAGTTCAAATTCAAACCGCGGGTCGATTCTTGTTAGGGGAGGTCGATAGCGAGCACGAGCGGTCGAGCCGCCCACCCGTTCTGGAAAAGGCAGCTGAATACTTCCGTGCATTTACGCACAATGCTTACGAGCTTCAATTGCCCGATGCCGACGAGCCGGAATTCAAAGCTCTCGATACATCCGCGGCGAAGAGCCTCCAACTCTCCGAGCTCTCTGATGGCACAAGGATTCAGCTCTTGCTTGCAGTGCGCATTGCCTTTGCTGTACACGCGGAACACGGCTCAAAAGTGCCACTAATGTTCGACGAGGCCTTAAGCACCGCTGACCCTGTGCGATTTCGGGCGGTAGCCGAGAGCCTTCTGCTCCTTGCCAAAGGTGGCAGACAGATCTTCTATATGACGGCAAATCCCGCGGATGCGGCTGCTTGGACAGTCGCCTGCGCTGAAGGTGGCGAAGCCAATTTAAGCATAATCGATCTTGGCAAAGAACGTAGCGGTCAAGCCGCAATAACTGATGAGACATTGTTTCAAGTGCCCCAATCCCCAGAGATTCGGAAGCCAGCCGGCATGACTGCCGAACAGTACGGTGTGGCACTCGGTGTGCCACCGGCTGATCCGCTCAAGCCCGTTGAGTCGCTACACTTGTTCTACTTATTGCGCGACGATTTGAAATCCCTTTATATCTTGATTCGTGAGGCGCGAATCACGACGGTTGGTCAATGGATATCGCTCTCAGCATCGGGGATAGCCATTCAGTTCGTACCTGTGGGATTATGCCAACGGTTGGATGCAGTTTGTGAGTGTGCGCGTGAAGTATTCGAATATCGAGCTATTGGCCGCGGGAAGCCAGTGGATGGCGATGTCTTAGAGAACAGCGGCGAAGTCTCCAAGACATTCCTACCTCGGTTGACCGCACTAGCAAGCGACTTAGGTGGTGACGCTGAGCGCTTTCTTGCCGCGTTGGACGATCGCACCGAGGAACGAGTGAAAGGATTCAGAGCCGATGCACTGAATCGATTACGCGTCTATCTTGAGGATAGTGGATACGTCGATCCACGACCGGTTCCGAATGAGGATGATGTTCGCTTGCACGTGATTGGGCAAGCACAGCCACTTCTTGACGCTGGAGCGCTCACCCGAGAAAAGTGTGGGCGGTTCGTTGACCAGCTGCTGGGAGCGCTTAACATCAGGGATTCGTAGTGATTGTCCTAGGGAAGCTCTGATCAATTCGTGTTTTCAAATGTATTGATGTGATTTCTTAATTACGCGTTCAAATGTTCGGAAAATGTTTGGCGTTTGGTACGAAGTGACCGTTTGTTTTGCCGCTACGCCGTGTTTTTG